>ERZ1370068.5276-contig-4304_pt1 | contig 55565 bp, 62 predicted proteins | sample MGYA00561227_ERZ1370068 | MGnify/ENA primary metagenome ERZ1370068 (study PRJEB38410, sample SAMEA6850437) | metagenome | study: Metagenomic assessment of the ecological functions of the soil: analysis of the soil microbiota associated with the... | reverse complement strand
GTATGCTTCGTTCAGTTGCGTGCTCAACCGTTCACGGTGGCGAGGCCGCTGCTGCGCCTGCTCGGTCTGCCCACCTTCGGGCTGGCGTTCGCGATCAGTGTTCTCACGACCTATGGCCCGGTGGTGCTGCTTCGCCTGACCGATTCGACCGCAGTGGTCGGCGCGCTGATCAGCGGCGAAGGTGCGTTTGCTCTTGCCATCCCGCTCATCTCGGGGACGCTCTCGGATCGGCTGCCGGGGTCGCCGAGCGGCGCGCCGGTTCCCGTTCGTGCTCGCCGGCGCGCCACTCATTGTCACCGGGCTTGTCCTGCTGGGGTTCAGTGGCTCCCTTCGGCGGCTCCTTTGTCCTCGCGGCCGTCGCCGTCTTCGCCTTCTTCGTCGGCTACTACCTCTACACTACCCGCCTTACCGCGCGCTCTATGCCGACTTGCTGCCTCGCAGCTTCTATGCTCGCGCCTAGTCGAGCCAGGGCGATCCCTGCGCGGTGCCGGGCTCGGTGTCGCCCTGCTCGCCGGCAGGCTGTTGTTGTCGGTCTGGCAGCCGCTCCCGTTTGCGATCGCGGCCATCGCTGTCGTCGCCACCACGTTCGCGCTCGTGCCGCTGCTGCCGGTCGAGAACCGGTGCCTAAACCCGCTGCTGCCCTACGAGACAATCTCCCTCCGCCAGATGTTGTTCCACGACCCCGAGCTGCGCGCGTTCGCGGGCGCAAACGCGCTCTGGGGTTCAGCTTCAGCGGCCTGAAGAGCTTCACTCGTCCTCTACGTCGATGAGTGGTCTCGGCCGCTCGGCCTCGCTTCGCCTCGGCAGTGATAGCCGTCGTCTGCCGTCGCTTATATCGCCGGCGCGCCGCTTGCCGGCCAGGCTCGCCGATCGGTACGGGATCGTTCCGGTGCTTCGCGTCTCGGCCCTCATCTACGGCACGGGCCTCGTCTTCGGCGTGTTCCCGGACACGCTCACACCGCTGTTGGTCGGGCTCCCGTTCGTGGCGCTGGCCGGCGCGAATCATGTTGACGCTGCCGCAAGCACTGGCCTTCTCGCTGGCCCCGCGCGGCAGCGAGGGGGCCGCCGCCGGTCTGCAAGATTTCTCGCGCGGTATCGGCGTCGTGCTCGGACCGATCGCCGTCGGCGTCGCGGTCGGCCGTCTTCCACAGCGAGTTCAGCTCGACGAACGGTTACGCAGTCATGTGGCCCGTGATCGGAATCCCTGTACTCGCGCTCGCTGTTCTTTCTGCGCAGGTTGCAGCCGCGCGGCGAACCCGCATACGCCACCCAGTAGTGGGCCGTCCACCCGCTTGCTCGGCCTGAATGCGCCCGCTGCTCAGGCTCTGCGCCGCAAGAGCGAGACGACCTCGCCGAGCTCGCGGCGCTCGTACGGCTGACCACAGCGGTTGCAGGTGGCCGGCAGGATCTGCGCGCGGACGAGGAGCGCGCGCATCATCGCCGCCCAGAGGACGAGGTAGGGGAATCGCGAGCGCGGGATCCTTCGCTGAGTCCACATATCGGGTCGTCGGCAGACCTTCTCTTTAGATGCGAAGGGCGTCGGTAGGACTTGTTTATCCCGTGAGCTGGCTGTCGATCGCGCTCCTCGCGTGCGCGGTCGCCGCCGTCATCGGCGCCGAGTGGCCGCGTCTCGCACGGAGACGCTCGGTTTCGAAGCACGGCGACGCCGTGAGCGCGACCGGCGCAAGGCCCAGCTGAAGCTCTTGCGGACCGATGAAGAGGAGCTCGACGAGAGCGACGAGTTCGCGGCGAGCGTGCAGCGCGACCTCTCGCAGCTACCGACGATCGACGAGCGCGACCGCCGCTAGCGTACGACGAAGGTCGTGGTCAGCCGGCGCGTGTTCGGGAGGATCGGGCCCGAGTTCTCCATGTTCTTCGCCTCCTGGTAGTCGGAGGCGCGGAAGACGAGCTTGTGGCGGCCGTCGGCGAGTCCGCGGGTCGAGACGCTCGCGCGCCCGCTGCGGAATCGGACGGCTACGGCGCGGCCGTCGAGCGTGGCGTGGAGCGACCCCGGATCGACCCCGGAGCCTGCGTCGGTGACGCGGACCGACAGCGAGGCGCCCGCCCGGACGCTGCGCGTGAGCAGACGCAGCCGCGGGCGGTCTCGTGTCGTTGACCCAGAAGCGGAAGGTGAACTTCCCGGCTACCCGGCGGCTCGGTGTGTCGAAGACGATGTCGTAGGACACGGCTGCGTCCGGCCGAACCGCACGGCGGCCGGGAGAGGTGGTCGTAGGTCGGCAGGTACGGGTTGAGGTTGAGCGGAAGCCCGGCGTATCCCGTCAGGCGGTTCTCGTCACCGGCCCGGACGACGCGCGCCTGGACGTGGACGCCGCGGGCCTGGGAGACCACGACGACACCGAAGTTCGCCGCCGGTCGGGTGAGACGAAAGCGAAAGACCTGCTCGAGGCCCGCGCAGGCAGCGGAGGAATGCCCAGCGGCGAGGGTCGCTCGGATACCGGTAGCAGCTGACGCGCGACGCTCGCCCAGCGGTGTTGCCGCCGTAGAGACCCGGGCGGACGCAGTGTCGCATGGTCGGTCGCCGACGAGGACCGGCACCGTCACGCGAAGCCAGAACGGGATTCTCCGGGTCACGGCTCCCCGCGAGAGGACGATGAAGCCGGTCGTGTCGCCCTGCCGGGCGCTGCTCGACACGACAACGTGGGTGAGAGCGGACCACGGCCGGAGGTCGTGAGCGCGGCGCAGAGACCGTCGTCCCGCCGGCCGCGCCCTGGGTCTGGACGGTGACCGTCCAGGCGCCGGCGCCTCCGCCCGCGTCGGTCAGCGTGACCGGCAGCGTTTCGCTCTGGTCGCGGTGGACGAGCGGAACGAGACCGAAGCTCGGCGAGGCGAAGAGCAGCAGGTCGTTTGCCGCCGCCAGGTCGATCAGACCGCCGCCTTCACGCGGGTCGGCGCGACCTCGTGCCTGTGCGTGCCGTCGGTCCAGACCGGGTGGCCCGTCAGTACGAGCGCCGACTTGATCTGCGCAGGCGTCCAGGTCGGGATGCTGCTGCAGCAGTAACGCAGCGCCGCCGGCGACATGCGGTGAGGCCATGCTCGTCCCGCTGAAGCGTCGTCCCAGCCGCTCGGCACCGAAGAGTAGATGTTGACGCCGGGCGCGCTGACGTCCGGCTTCAGGCCGAGTCGATCCCGCTGGGTCCGCGCGGACGAGAAGTCGGCGATCACGGAATCCTGGTCACGGCCGCGGCCGTGATCGCACTTCGTCGCGTCGCCGGGCGACGAGATCGAGCCGTGCCGAAGGCCGTCGAAGTCGTTGCCGGCCGCGATCGCGGGCACGACGCCGGCGCTGCGGCCGCGGCGTTGATCGCGCTTGACGACGATGTCGCGGTCGGGCTCGACCTCCGGCTCGCCGAGCGAGAGGTTGATCACGTCCATGCCGTCGGCGACGGCCGCGTCGATCGCCGCTGACGATCTCGGGCGAGTTGCCGTTCGAGTCCGACGCCCGGCGTCGGGATCGGTCAGGACCTTGTAGTTGCCGATGTACGCGCGCGGCGCGACCCCGGAGACCGGCACGCCGCTGCGCGCGCGTCGTGTCGTAGTCGCCTGCGGCGATGCCGGCGACGTGCGTCGCGTGCTCGGAGTTGACCGGGTCGAACGGGCGCGTGGCGTACTTCCACGTCGCGCCCGGCGGCGGGAAGGCGCGCGCGACGATCACCTTCGCGGTCGTGAACGCGGTGTTGCCCTTGGGAAGCCGCTGGGCATCGTGAAGCCGGCGGGGCTGAAGAACGGGTGGGCCTGGTCGACGCCGTCGTCGATGATCCCGATCTTGATCCCCTGACCCGCAGTCGCCAGCGTGGGGCCCCAGAGGGTGGGCGCGTTGATCAGCGGCACGCTCTGGTCGAGCAGCGAGTGGTACTCGACGCTTTCGTAGACGCGAGCGACGCCGGGGAGCCGCGAGGCGGTCGATCTGTCCGCTGGGGACGACGACCGCGAGCGCGTCGAGGACGTAGCGGTAGTGCCAGCGGACCTTCGCCGACGGGATCTCGGCGGCGATTCGCTGCTGTAACTCCGCCTGGTCCGACTCGAGACTCCGCAAGTATCCGGGGCTACGTCGCGCTTGTAATCCCATCGCCGTTGCGAGCGGTTAGACGTTTCAGCTCGACGACCACTTCGACCCGTTTTCCGGGCGTCGTCGAGCGTCCGCGCGCCTCCGCGCCGGCAAGCGCGCAGCCGACAACGAAGCGCCGCAAGAAGAAACAGACCCCGCTTCAAGGATGAAAGGGTAGCCGCGGATACAATTTGCGACCGCGCGGATGTGGCGGAATTGGTAGACGCGCACGGTTCAGGTCCGTGTGGGGAAACCCCGTGGAGGTTCAAGTCCTCTCATCCGCATAGCCGCTTTTCGCCGCATTCGGCTTCACCGCGTGGGAACGACAACGAGGGTCAAGCCTTCGAGCCTCTCGATGCGGACGCTCTCTCTCCCGTCTCTGCTCCCTCCTCGCAACGAGCCGCCCAGAGCTCACCGCTAACGCGAACCTGTCCGCTGGGATGGCATGGAGCCACGACCTCCGCGACCTGCCCGATCATTGCTTCGGCCCCGGTCTGCGGTCGCCACCGTCGAGCCAGCCGGAGGCCCCAAGTGAAGCTCGACGACCTCGATCCCGAGGCCCGCGAGGACTACGATCAGATTCCATGGCCAGGGTGCGAAGAACAGCGCGAGAATGATCGCGAGGAGCAACGCCATGCAGGAGAGTTAGCAGAGATCCGCCCTGTTCCTCACGCGGCGCGCGGGCTGATGCATGTAGGTGGGGAAGCCGGATCCTGCCGGCTTCCCCACCGATCAATGCGCGTTCTCTACGCAGGAGTCCGCGGCTCGTGGTCGCCGATATGCGTGGCCGGTACCTGCTCGGCCTGTTGCAGCGAGTCCGCCCGCGGAGCACGGATCCGGATCGAGATCCGGTCGCCGACCCTCAGCTGGCTCGGCGAGACGACGGTCAGGACGCCGCTGCGCCAGAGGATGAAGATCGTGCGAGCGCCGTAGCTGAACGACTGGTCACACGGCTGGCCGAGCATCTTGCGCAGCGCGAGCCAGTTACCGCTCTGGACGTGAATCGTGAGCTTGCCGTTCGCAGCCGGAGCGTTGAGGCTGCCGATGAAGAGCCAGAGCGGCCTGCCCGCATGGCCCGGCGTTGGGCCGCGATCGGCAACTCGCGCAGCGGCCGTGGCGCCGATCTGGGCGAGCGAGGCGTCGCGCGCCGCCCGGACGTGGACGCTGACCGCATCGCCGGCGACGAGGTTCGACTCGGCGACGACGGTCGGCACCACCGATGCGACCAGCGCAGGAACTGGGTGCTCGAGTCGACCGCGAAGTGCTGGTTGTCGCTCTGGCCGACCAGCTTCTTGAGTGCGAGCCTGTTACCGCCGTTGACGTCGACGTAGAGCGACGACGAACTGCCGGCGTCGGCGAGCAGTCGACCGTTGAAGATGAACGTTTGCACACCGCTTCCCCGGGCGGCGAATGTGCTCGATGCGCCGACCGCGAGCAACTACGAAAGCGGCCAGGACGAGGTACATGAGGCGCCTTCTCATCTCGAGACCTCCTGGTTTGACGAAGAGGAAGACGCGCAGATCCTCCCGGCGCTGGGTCAGGCGACGATTCGGGTCGGGTAAGCCGCCCGTAAAATGACTAGGGCAGAGCGGCCAGCACGTCCGCCGCGTGAGTCTCCGGCTTCACGCGGCGCATTGCCTTCGCGACGTTGCCGTCCGCGTCGATCACGAAGGTCGAGCGTTCGATGCCCATCGACTTCTTGCCGTACGTGTTTCGCCCCTTCCAGACGCCGTACTCCTCGGCGACCTCATGCCCCGGATCGGCCAGGAGCGTGAACGGGAGCGACATACTTCTCCTTGAACTTGACGTGTGAAGCCTCGTCGTCGGGACTGACGCCGAGCACGACCGCGCCGCGCTCGCGAAAGTCGGCGTAGACGTCGCGGATCCCGCAGGCCTGAGCCGTACAGCCGGGCGTGTCGTCCTTGGGATAGAAGTAGAGAACGACCGGCTTGCCGCGGAAGTCGGAGAGCTTGACATGCTCGCCGGTGTCGCTCGTCAGCTCGAAATCGGGTGCGGGCTTGCCCTCGTCGACCATCGCAGCGATCCTACCGAGAGGCCATGGGACGCTGGTGGAGCGACATGAACGGAACCGTCCGCGGTTTCATCGTGATCCTCGTGATCGCGGCCGTGATCTTCGTGCTCAACCTCGAGGGGACGCTCGTCTCACTCTCACTGATCCTGCAGATCGTCTTCTTCCTCGCGATCGCGGTCGTTCTCTACATGTTCTGGCGCGACCGGATGCGGCACGAGATCGAGACCTGGTCGCAACGCTCGAACCGCGTCTTCTACGGCAGCGCCCTGCTGATCCTCGTTGACTTCGCCGCCTACTTCTGGCCCGGACGGAGGACGGTCGGGCTCGACGCGTTCGCCTTCATCGTCGTCCTGATCCTGGCCGGCTATGCGATGTGGCGTGTCTGGCGGGGCGAGCGTTCCTACGGGTACTAGACTCTCCGCATGGGACTCTGGAGCTGGGTACGCGGGATCGGTGGGAAACCCGAGGATGATGCCGACCTGCGCGAGGAGTTCGGCGGCGAGGACCCGGGCGAGGCCGAGGAAAGGTTCTTGTCCGAGTCCGGATACGCTGCCGGCTCCGGTATCGCCGGCGGGCAGTCGATCGGGGAGGCAGCCCAGGCGGCCGAGGACGACCTCGCGGACACTAGGCCTCCGCCAGACCCTCTCCCTAGCCTCGGCCCCGTCCAGCGCGGCCAGCGCCTCGCGGACCGGAACGTGCTTCCCGACGAAGATCGGTGTGTCGCGCTCGGTGTAGCGCGAGGCCTCGCTGTCGCGTAGCCGCAGCATCAGGTGCATGAAGTCGGCGGGCTCGTCGCATTCGAACGCGGTCATGAACTCCTGGTCGTCGATCCCGAACGAGTAGGTGGTGTGGTTGTGGATCGTCGGGAACTCGTCCCGGCCGATCCGGATGTGCTCATCCATCGCGCGGCGGCGATCCTCATCGGAGAGCGCGTACCAGGGCCGCACCTTCACGAACGGGTAGACGACGAGGTAGGGCGACTCCTTGGGAACGATCTTCCGCGCCTTGCGGGCCGAGGTGTACTCGGACGCCTTCGTGGTCGCCAGATAGGAGTACGGCGTCTCGAGCCAGGCCGCGAGCGGGTGCCGTTCAGCGCGGCGCCGAGCTCGCCGAGGTCCTCGTATCGCTCGGTGATCTTCCAAAGGAAGAAGTCGCAGTCGGGGCGTACGCCTGCGACGGAGTAGGCGCGCAGCGCGTCCATTCGCCCGGCCCAGTCCTCCACCACCTCGGCAAACGCGTCCTTGCCGGCGGCGCGCTCGTCGATCGGCAGCCGCCGCCAGGCGGGATCGACCCTATAGAAGCTGTACGCGACGTACTGGCCGCTCATGCGGCCAATGCTAGCGCCGCCGCTGCCGTTGCTTTGGTTTCGCCTTCCGGGCAAGTCAGCGTCCCGGCCTGGGCGGCCTGGGCGGCGGTCGCGACCGCTTCGAGGCTCGACTTCGGCGTGTCGTCGGCGTAGAAGAGCCCTGACTGCCAGCGGTCGAGGTCGGGCTCGTCGCTGACGTGGAAGAACAGCAAGCCGGAGACGGTCGGTTGGCAATACGCGAGCTGGATCGCCTGCTTGTAGTAGGCGGCCTGCATCGTCTGCGAGACCGCGTCGGTCGCGCTCGGGACGCCTGAGGTTCGTGTAGGCGCCGAAGCTTGCCGGCGGGGATCCGGGTCTGGACGCCGTACTCGCCGTAGAGGATCGGCAGCGAGGCTCCGCGCTGCGCCGTGCCCCGGAAACGCGTCGCGTAGGAGCCTGACGAGCTTCGGGTAGTCGGCGATCGAGATGCTGGTCGACTTCGGGTGCAGCGCCGTCGGCGGCGTCTTCGAGGTCTCGCCGTAGGGATGGATGACGAGCGCGTCCATGATCGGCGTCGTGCGCCGGCTCTTCCGATAGGCGGCGCCGAGGTCACGCAGGAACGTCGTCGGCGAGTGTGTCTGCCGGCCGGAGCGCGCCTGGTCGGCGCCGCGCGGCGCGAGGGCTCCACCGATCACGTTGATCGACGGCGAGACCGCCTTCAGCGCGTCGTAGGTCTGGCCAGCAGCGCCTCGTAGGCGGGGGCCGCAGCATCACGCCCGCGGCCGTCGAACTGCGGCATCCAGAACCTGTTCAGGTTCGGCTCGTTGCCGACGATGAAGTCGCGCACGTAGGGCAGCGATCGTGCGAGCGCGGCCGTGTACTGGGCAAATTGCTTCCGGTCGAACAGGCTCGACGGTGACTGCAGGCTGCCGCCCGTATCGACGGCGATCACCAGCCGAACCGCGTCGAGCTGCGCGGCGAGCGCGCTGGCCTGGAACGGAGGCGAGCTCCTCCGCCGTGGGCTCGGTCTTGCCAGGCGTCCAGCCGGCCCGAACCTCGATCTCGGTGAAGCCGGCGAGGACGGCGAGATCCATCCGCGCCTTGGCGACAACGGAATCCGGAACGAGGCTCGCCGACTCGGACGCGCCGACGGCGAGCGTCCGCGGTGCGGCCTGGGAGGGCGGCCGCCGCAAGTGCGAGCAGCGCGGCGAGGAGGACGAGCTTGCGGATGGGCGGCATCCTGCACGGGGCATCGGCCGCCGCCTGCGACGTCTTGACCCCTCGGCGGAGCTACTTCTTCGGGACGAAGGTGACGCCGGAGCAGCGCGTCAGACTCGCGGCCCGTGCCTCCGCGGCGGCCTTGCGGAAGGCCGGCAGGCTCGCCTTCGGCTGCTGGTCGGCGTAGTAGAGGCCGGACTGCCAACCGGCGAGGTCTGGCTCGTCGAAGGTGTGGAAGACGAACAGCCCCTTGACCGTCGGCTGGCATGCGGCGAGCGCGAGCGCCTCACGGTAGTAACGGGCCTGGGTCTGCGGATCGACCGCGTCGATGGCCGAGGGCGACTGGAGATCCGTGTAGGCGTGGCGGTGCGCGGCCGGGACGCGAGTCTGCACGCCGAACTCCGTGTAGTAGACGGGCAGACCGGGGCCGCGTTGCGGCGTTCCGGTGAAGGCTTGGGCCAGCAGCGTCGCCAGCTTGGGGTAGTCGCCGACCGTGATCGTCGTCGATGCGGCGTGCGTGTCCGTGGGCGGAAGCTTCGACGTTCGCATGTACGGATGGATGGCGAATGCGTCCATGATCGGCGTGGAGCGGTGGCTCGCTCTGTACGCCGCACCGAGGTCCTCGATGAACTTCGTCGGCGAGTGCGTGTCGCGTTTCGTCCCGGGCCGGTCCGAGCCGCGGGGCGCGAGCGCGCCGCCGATCACCTGGATGTCCGGCGAGACGGCCTTCAGCGCGTCATAGGTTCGCGCGAGCAGGTCGAGGTAGCCCGAGGCCGCGACGTCGCGGCCGCCCGGGCCGAACTGGGGCATCCAGAAGGTGTTCAGGTTCGGCTCGTTGCCGACGACGAAGTCGCGGATCTGCGGGAACGCCCGCGCAAGCGCTGCCGCGTAGGCAGCGAACTGCCGGCGGGCGCGCACCGTCCGCGGGGTGGTGCCGCTGAGCCCGTGCCAGATGAAGACGAACACGCGCATCCCTCGCTGTCAGCGGCCTTGACGACGTTGCCGAGCGTGAGCCGCTCCTGGGCGGACGGCGCCTCGGCGCCCGGCTTCCACATGCTCGAGACCATGACCGCGTCGAAGCCGGCGTCGTGCGAGATCTTCATCAGCTGGGCGGCGACCTTCGGATCGGACTGCCTGACCGCGTCGTCGACCGTCGCGACGATGAGGCGGTGACCGGTCCGGATTTCTCCCGGCTTCGGGAGCTGGATGAGCGGCGTGCTCGTGCCCGTTCCGGTGGTCGTGCTCGCGGTCTGCGAGCTGCCGGCACCGGTAGTTCCGAGGCGTCGGTAATCGTCGTGCCGTCGCCGCCGCCAAGCGTGAAGCCGATCGCGATCCCCACGACGGCTGCCGCGCCGAGCAGGGCCAGCGCAGGGCCCTTCCATCTCACGGGCGGGCACCCTAGCTGCATCTAGGCTTGGAACCAGTGGAGAAACGACTCGAGGAGCAGCTGAAACGGTTGCCGGCGAAGCCCGGTGTTTACATCTTTCGGGACTCGCGGAGGCAGGTCCTCTACGTTGGCAAGGCCAAGTCTCTGCGGCCCCGCGTGCGCAGTTACTTCCAGGCCTCGGCGGACGTCAGGCACGCGATTGCGCAGTTGCCGGAGCGCGTCGCCGACATCGAGGTGATCGTCACCGGCAGCGAGGTCGAGGCGTTGCACCTGGAGCAGAACCTCGTCAAGCGGTACCGGCCGCCGTTCAATGTCCGGCTGCGCGACGACAAGTCCTTTCCGTACATCGCCGTCACCGTCGAGGACGACTTCCCGCGCGTCATGTTCACGCGCGAGCGGCACCGGCGCGGCGTCACGTACTTCGGTCCCTACGCAAATGCGAAAAAGGTGCGGGAGACGCTCGATGTCCTCAATCGCGTCTTCCAGTACCGCCCCTGCGAGGGCCCGAAGCCGGGCCGGCACTCCGGGATTCCCTGCCTCGACTACCACATCGAGCGCTGCCACGCGCCCTGCGTCGACTACATCTCGAAGGAGGCCTACGCCGAGATCATCGACGGCGTCATCAGCTTCCTCTCCGGCGACACGCGGACGATCGAGCGCGAGCTGGAGCGGCAGATGCACGAGGCCGCGGAAGGCGAACGCTTCGAGGAGGCCGCGCGCTACCGCAACCGCCTGTTTGCCGTCCGCCGGCTGAGCGAGCGCCAGGCGGTCGAGAAGCGGAGCGTCGGCGACGTCGACGTGCTCGGGCTCGCCGTCGACGGTGACAAGGCAGCGGTGCAGATCTTCCCGCTCCGCGGGGGCAAAGATGATCGACCGCTACGGCTTCCACCTGGAGAACGTCGAGGGCCAGGACACCTCAGCGCTCCTCGAGGCCTTTTGCGTCGAGTACTACGGGTCTGCGCCTTCGGTGCCGCCGCAGATCGTCGTGCCGCGGGACGCGGGCGACGTCTCGGCGCTCGAGGAGTTCCTGAGCGAGCGCCGCGGCTCGCGCGTCGAGGTGCGGGCCGCCGAGCGCGGCGAGAGCGGCGGCTGCAGGAGCTGGCGACCCAGAACGCGCGACTCGCCCTGGACTCGGAGAGCTACCAGACCGAGCAGAAGCGGCTGCGGCGGGTCGAGGCGCTCGAGGAGCTGCGCGAAGGGCTCAACCTGGAGAGCCTGCCGTTGCGCATCGAGTGCTTCGACATCTCGAACATCCAGGCTTCGGAGCCGGTCGGCTCGATGGTGGTCTTCAGGACGCGAGCCCGAAGAAGGCGCACTACCGCAAGTTCGCGGTGCGCGGGCTCGACGGCCAGGACGACTTCGCGGCGATGGCGCAGGTGATCGACCGCCGCTTCGCGCGGATGAGCAACCCTGCCGACGAGGAGTACGACGAGGGCTTCGCTGCGGTGCCGAACCTCGTCGTGATCGACGGCGGCAAGGGCCAGCTCTCGGCCGCGCTGGCGGCGATGCAGCGCTTCGATCTGCCGCGGGTGGCCGTTATCGCGCTGGCGAAGCGCGCCGAGGAGGTCTTCCTGCCCGGCCGGCCCGATCCCGTCCGGCTCGACCCGCACTCGCCAGGGCTCCAGCTCCTGCAGCGGATCCGCGACGAGGCGCACCGGTTCGCGGTCGGATTTCACCGCCAGCGCCGCGACGCCCGCGCGCGCGAGTCGATCTTCGACACCCTCGAGGGCGTCGGCCCGGCGCGCCGCCGGGCGCTGCTGCGGCACTTCGGCTCGGCCGAGCAGGTTCTTGCCGCCTCGCAGGAGGAGCTCGAGGGCGTGCCCGGCGTGCCGGCGAAGACGGCCAGGTCTATCTACGCGCAGCTGCACAAGGCCGGCCGCGCCTGGCCCAAAACCGCCTCCGCGCCGCCCGCGTAATCACGGGCAAACCCACGTGCACCCGAACGGCGGCACGGCGCGCTACATCTCGCTCACGGGCTGACGCTCTTAACGCGAAGAGGACGAGCTGCCCGCGTGGCTCCCCTTCCATGCGGGTGGCTCTTCCCTCCTCGGCGCGACGGAGGGTAGGTTCCCCGCGACCGCTACAAGGAGGATGCAATGGCTGAGCCCGTGGTCGTCTCGATCATGGAGTTTTCCGGCAACCCCGACGAGGTCCTCGGGAAGATGAAGGACGTCGAGGAAGTCGCAAGCCGCAAGGCGAACGAGTACGGCGGCATCTCGTCGACGGTCGTGAAGACAGATGACGGCGTCATGATCATCAACTTCTGGGACAGCGAGGATGGCCGTCACCGGATGGGCGACGATCCCGAGATCCGGCAGGCGATCCAGGACGCGGGCATGCCGCCGCCCAATGCCAAGGGCTACGAGGTGATCCAGCACCAGACCGCGTAACGGGTCACGCGCCTACTCACGCGTCGTCTCGGCAAGCGCGGGTAGTAATCGCGCCGTGGCCGGGACGGCGGTGGACAATCGAGACGAGGGGGTCGCCGGTCCGCGGGCGAATGGCCGCGACCCTGTTCCTGCTTGGCGCTCGCCGCGGCAGCCGCCGGTCATGGTGAGTGCTCTGCGACAGCGTCGCGATCCGCTTCGACCCGCTGCCGCCAATGAAGCGTCCGCAGCATCGTCAGGATCGCTCCGAACCCCAGAAGCGCGTTGAAGACGATCAGTGTCACGCGCATGCCGACGCTGAAGCTGAGCAGCGTCGTCCTGGCCGCTTTGCCCGCGAACGTGTAGAGCAGGAGTGCCTGCTCCGTGCCGATGCCCGAAGGGCTGATCGGAAACAGCACAGCGAGGCTCTGCGTCACCTGGACGAGGATCGCGTTGTGCAGCGTCGCGGGCACGTGGAAGGCCCGCATGAAGAAGAAAATCATCGTCAGCCGCAGGCACCAGTCGGCCGCCTGCCAGACCGCGACGCGGCGGAGGTAAGCCGTCTTGTCGGAGAAGATCCGAAAGCCGAGCCCGACTCGGTGCCAGAAGCCGACCAGTTCTTCCGCGAACCAGAGGAGCAGCAAGAGGACGATCAGCAGAATCAGGCCGATCACGATCAGGGTTCCCGGATGTGCTCGAAGAACCAGTGGAAGTCGAACGCGTTCAGGCGCGCGAGCACCGAGCTGCCGGGAGCGCTCCGCTGGCGAGGGCGTAGACGACCAAGCCGAGAGCGACGACCGAGTCGAACAGCGTCAGCGCGATCAGCGTCGAGGCGAGGGTCGGGTACGTCGAGCCCTCGACCCGGCGCTTGACGATGAAGAGCCCGACCGCGTCGCCGCCGCGGGCGGGAACGATCGCGTTGACGCCCACGCGCGCGAGGATCGCGCCCCAGACGGATCGCCAGCGGACGACCGAATCCGGGTAGGCCGCGGCGATGATGTTCCGCCACGCGCGGCTGACGCAGCCGAGCTTGATGAATTGGCAGAGGAGAGCGGCGCCGAGATACGGCCAGCCGACATCGGCCAGATGGTTGAAGAAGACGCGGATGTCGTGAAGGACCGCGCCCACCGGTGGGGTCAGGCCGGTTTAGGGGCGGTCGGGCGGGCCGGAGCCGTCATGGCCGGCGCCGTCTTCCGCCATGTACGGGTAGCGGTAGTCCTTCGGCGGCACAAAGGTCTCCTTGATCGTCCGCGGCGAGACCCAGCGGATCAGGTTCCACATCGAGCCGGCCTTGTCGTTCGTGCCGGAGGCTCGCGCTCCGCCGAACGGCTGCTGGCCGACGACGGCGCCGGTTGGCTTGTCGTTGACGTAGAAGTTGCCGGCCGCATACTCGAGCTTCTCGTTCGCATCCTCGATCGCCGCTCGGTCGCGGGCGAAGACGGCGCCGGTCAGCCCGTAGGGCGCGGTGCGATCGACGAGCTCGAGCGTGTCGTCCCACTGCTTCTCGGGGTAGACGAAGGCAGTGACGACCGGGCCGAAGAGCTCGTCGCGCATCGTGCGGAAGTTCGGGTCCTCGGTCTCGATCACGGTCGGCTCGACGAAGAAGCCTTCCTCGTCTTCGATGCCGCCGCCGACGAGCACCTTTGCCTTGGCAGCCGACTTCGCCTCCTCGATCGCCTCGCGCTGGGTCTCGAGGGCCTTCGAATCGATGACGGCGCCCATGAAGTTGGAGAAGTCGCTGACGTCGCCGACCTTCAGCTCCTTGATCTCGTCTGCGAGTCGCTCGCGCAGCTCGGGCCACAGGTTCGACGGTGCGTAGACGCGCGACGCGGCGGAGCACTTCTGCCCCTGGTACTCGAAGGAGCCGCGGACGATCGCCGTCGCGACCGCCTCCACGTCTGCGGACGGATGCGCGACGATGAAATCCTTGCCGCCGGTCTCGCCGACGATCCGCGGGTAGTTTCGGTACTCGCCGACGTTGGAGCCGACCGTCTTCCACATCGAGTTGAAGACGGCGGTCGAACCGGTGAAGTGGATCCCGGCCAGCTCGGGGCTCGCCAGTGCGGCGTCGCCGATCTTCGCGCCCGAGCCGTACACGAGGTTGATGACCCCGTCCGGCAGGCCGGCCTCCTGCAGCAATCGCATGACGAAGTAGGCCGAGAAGGCGGCCGTCGAGGCCGGCTTCCAGACGACCGTGTTCCCCATCAGCGCCGGGGCCGCGGGGAGGTTGCCCGCAATGGCGGTGAAGTTGAAGGGCGTCACCGCGAAGACGAAGCCCTCGAGCGGGCGGTACTCCAGCCGGTTCCAGGTGCCTGGGGCCGATCTCGGCTGCTCCTTGTAGATGCGCGTCATGAACTCGACGTTGAAGCGCCAGAAGTCGGTCAGCTCGCAGGCAGCGTCGATCTCGGCCTGGTGCGCAGTTTTCGACTGGCCGAGCATCGTCGCGGCGTTCAGCGTCGAGCGCCAGGGGCCTGCGAGCAGCTCGGCGGCGCGCAGGAAGATCGCGGCACGGTCGTCCCACGGCATGTGGGCCCAGTCGTGGCGCGCCTCACGTGCGGCGGCGATTGCCTGCTCGACTTCGGCGGGTCCGCCCGAGTGGACGTCGGCGAGGACGTGGCTCTTGCGGTGAGGCATCACGGCTTCGAAGGTCTCCGCGGTCTTGACGTCCTTGCCACCGATCACCAAGGGGATCTCGATCCGGTCGCGCTCCAGCTCGCGCAGACGCTTTTGCAGCTCCTCGCGCTCCGGAGATCCCGGCGCGTAGTCCTTGACGGGCTCGTTTCGTGGCTCCGGCGGCAGCGAGATCGCGGGGCGGCTCATCGGGCGTAAGTCTAGGGATACGCTCGTGGCATGGCCGAGAGCGTCCGGTACGAGGTGGACGGCTGGGGCGTCGGCGAGCTCTGGCTCGACGGGGCGATGCTGCTCTGGCATGAACTGCCTCACCCGCGAGGTGGTGATGTAGGGGTACATCTGCATCACTCGCTCGCCGAGCGAATCGCGGCGCATTTCGCCGGCGAGCGAGACTCATTTGGCGACGTTGAGCTCGACCTCGACGGCTACACGGCCTTTCAGCGGGCAGTCGTCGAGACGCTCCGACGTGTTCCGTGGGGTGAGGTCGTCACGTACGGCGAGCTGGCGGCGCTTGCCGGCCACCCGAACGCGCAGCGGGCTGCCGGGTCGGTCTGCGCCCACAACCGCTTTCCGCTTGTCGTCCCTTGCCACCGCGTCGTCGCCGCGGGCGGGATCGGGCGCTACGGCACGAGCGGCGTCGAGTACAAGCGCCGCTTGCTGGAGCTCGAGGGCGTCGGCTTCGCTTGCGATGCCGACCTGGAGGCCGTGGCGGCTTCGCCGGCGCGGCCGTCTAAACCCGGCCCAGTCGAGGCACGATGGAAACTGCCGTAGAGGCGCAAGGTGTCTTTCTCTGAGGACGTCCGCAATGAGCTCGCGGCGATCGCGCCCGAGCGCGAAGTGCGACCGTCAGGCCGAGCTGTCGGCGCTCTTCCACTCTGCGGGAGGTGGCACATGCGGGCCGGCGGGGTGTCGCTGCACCTCGACGTGTCGAGCTCGGCGGTCGCCCGGCGGGCGTTCAGCCTGCTGCGGTCGTTCGCTGTCGACTCCGAGATCCGGACACTACCGGCGGCGTGCCTTCGACCGGCGCGACCCGTTACCAGCTCCACGTCGACGGAACGCCACGCGCGGTCGCGGTCCTCGAGGAGTGCGGGGTGCTCGGCGCCCGACTCCAGCCGCTCGCGCGCCCGCCGAAGCGGGTCGTCGGCCGCGCGTGCTGCCGCGGCGCCTACCTGCGCGGGTCGCTGCTCGCGGCGGGGTCGGTCTCGGCGCCGCCGTCGCCGCACCTCGAGATGAGGGCCGAGACCAGGGAGGCGGCGGAGTTCGTCGCCGAGGCCGTCGCCCAGGAAGACGTCGCCCTCAGGTGCTCGAACGGCGGGATCATGCGGTCGCCTATGCGAAAGGACTCGACCGGATCGCCGAGGCGCTCGCGCTCGCGGGCGCGAGCGACGCCGCGCTCGGGCTCGACGAGCGGGCGGTGGTGGGGAGACGAAGGCCGGGGCGAACCGGCTCACGAACGCGGATCATGCGGAATCTCGTCCGCACGAGTCGCGCCGCCCACACGCAGCTGGAGGCGCTACGCCGGCTCGAGCACGAGCACCGTCTCGGACGAGCTTTCGCCGCGGCTGCGAGAGACCGCGGAGCTGCGACTTCGACATCCGTCGCTGCCGCTTGCGCGAGCTCGGGCTCAAATGCCGACCCGCGGTTTCGAAGGCCGCAGTTCACCGGCGCCTGCAGAAGCTGATCGAGCTCGCAGAAACCTAGTCCGCAAGGCGTCGTCGTATACCTTTGGGGCCAGTTGAAACGAGCCCGGCACATTCGTTAATACTTACCAGAGGCGGGTTCGCGCTCGTCCGGTGATGGATTCAGACCCCGTCCGTCGCCAAGGTCCGGGCGCGACAATTGCGGAGGGGAGGTCGTCCTCGAGCTTCCTCCGGCCCGCCCACGCAGTGGGCGGGCCGGAGGGTGTAAACGGCCCGCCCTTCCCGTTCGAAGTCCGGCTTCGGCTGCGCCGAAGCCATGACGACTTCGAACGGATCATCTGCAGCGCTCAAGGTGCTGGCCGCGCCGGGCAAAGCCCGCCGCGGCGCGGTTAGACTCGATGCAGGAACGAAAGGAGAAACATGGCCAAGGTGAAGGTTGGGATCAACGGGTTCGGGCGCATTGGGCGCAACTTCTTTCGGGCGCACTTGCAGCGGGGCGGGGACTTCGAAGTCGTCGCCGCCAACGACCTCGGGGACGCCAAGACAATGGCTCACCTGCTCAAGCACGACTCGGTGCTCGGCCGCCTGGCCGAGGACGTCGAGGTTGGCGAGGGCAAGATCACGGTCGGAGGCAACGATCTCCTCCTCCTCTCCGAACGCGATCCAAGGGACTTGCCCTGGCGCGACCTGGGCGTCGAGATCGTGATCGAGTCGACGGGGCTCTTCACCGACCGCGAGGGCGCCTCCGGGCACCTCGAAGCGGGCGCCGCGAAGGTGGTCATCTCAGCGCCTGCGACCGACCCGGACGTGACGGTCGTGCTCGGCGTCAACGACGACGACTACAACCCGGAGACGGACCGGATCATCTCGAACGCCTCCTGTACTACCAACTGCGTCGCCCCGATGGCCAAGGTGCTTCACGACGCACTGACGGTCGAGCAGGGCTTCATGACCACCATCCACGCATACACGGCGGATCACGCGCCTGCAGGACTTGCCGCACAAGGACCTCCGCCGGGCCCGCGCGGCTGCACTGAACCTGATCCCGACCTCGACGGGCGCCGCGCGAGCGATCGGCGTCGTGATGCCGGAGCTCAAGGGCAAGGTCGACGGGATGTCGATGCGGGCTCCAGTTCCGGATGGGTCAGTCGTCGACCTCGTCGTCATGGTCTCGCGCGAGACGAACGAGGACGAGGTGAACGAGCTCTTCCGCGCCGCGGCGCAGCGAGGCCCTCTGGAGGAGCTTGCTCGAGTACAGCGACGAGCCGCTGGTCTCTCAAGACATCGTCGGCTCCGCGTTCTCGTGCACGTTCGACAGCGAGCTGACGATGGTGAACGGGCGCATGGTGAAGGTCTTCGGGTGGTACGACAACGAGTGGGGCTACAGCTGCCGGCTCGTCGACCTCGTCTCGAAGATGGGCGCCTCGTTGCCCAAGGCCGAGGCCGCGGCGACCGCTTAGCGTGCATAGGCCGCGGTCGGTTCGCGACGCCGACGTCGCAGGCAAGCGCGTGCTCGTGCGTTCCGATCTGAACGTGCCGCTCGAAGACGGCCGGGTCGCCGACGAGACGCGGATCGAGGCATCGCTGCCGACTCTGCGGCTGCTGCTCGAACGCGATGCCGCCGGTGTCCGCGTCTGCTCGCACCTCGGTCGGCCGAAGGGACCGGATCCGGCCTTCACGATCGAGCCCGTTCGCGAGCGCCTGCGCGAGCTGCTACCGGACGAAGCGGATCGAGGTGCTCGAGAACACGCGCTTCAACCCCGGCGAGACCAAGAACGACCCCGGGTTCGCGCGCGAGCTCGCCGATGGTTGCGACCTGTTTGTCGAGGATGCGTTCGGGTCGGTTCACCGAGCCCACGCTTCGACTGTCGGCGTGGCGGAGCTGCTGCCGGCCTACGCGGGCCTGCTGCTCGAGCGCGAGCTCGAGAGCTCGGCAAGCTGCTCGGCGACGTCGAGCGGCCGTTCGTGCTTGTCTCCGGCGGCGCCAAGGTGGAGGACAAGCTCGGCGTGCTGCGCAAGCTCGGCGGCAAAGCCGACAGAGTCTTGATCGGCGGCAAGATGGCCGAACAGCTTCGGGACGAGAACCCGCTCGGCTTCGAGGTCGTCCTGCCGACGGACGTCGTCGGCGCCGCAGCGTTCGAAGCGGACGCCGAGTCGAAGGTCTGCCCTTACGACGAGCTTCCGGAGGGGTGGCTCGGCCTCGACATCGGGCCAGAGACACGTGCGCGCTTTGCCGACGAGCTCTCGCGGGCGAGGACGATCTTCTGGAACGGCCCGATGGGCGTGTTCGAGTGGCCGCGCTTCGCGGCGGGGACGAAGGCGGTTGCCGAGGCCGTTGCCCGCGCCGACGCGTTCTCGGTCGTCGGCGGCGCCGACTCAATTCGCGCGCTGAACGAGCTCGGCCTCACCGACCAGGTCTCCTGGGCGTCGACGGGCGGCGGCGCGGCACTGGAGCTGCTCGAGGGAAAACAACTACCAGGGGTCGCCGTTATCCCGGCCGCATGATCGACGTCCAGCGCGCCCGCAGGGGCCCCTGGCTGCGAGCACGTGACGCACCTCAACAACGCCGGCGCCTCGCTGCCCCCGCAGCCGGTTCTGGACGCTGTGATCGGCCACCTCCAGCTCGAGGCGCGCGTCGGCGGCTACGAGGCGCATGAGCAAAACGAGAAGGCAATCGATCGCTTCTACGGCGCCGCGGCGGATTGGTCGGCGCAGGCCCGGGGAGATCGCGTTCTCGTCGAGCGCAACCCGAGCGTGGGACATGGCGTTCTACGGCTTTCGTTCGAGCCCGGCGACCGCATCCTGACCGCGGTCGCCGAGTACATCAGCAACTACATCGCCTATATCCAGGTCGCCAATCGGGCCGGGGTCGAAGTCGTTCCGGTGCCGAGCGACGAGTACGGGCAGGTCTCGGTCGATTCGCTTCGTCGGCTCGTCGACGAGCGCGTCAAGCTGATCGCGATTACGCACGTCCCGACGAACGGCGGACTCGTCAACCCGGCGGCCGAGATCGGCGCCGTCGCGCGCGACGCCGGAATCCCGTATCTCCTCGACGCCTGCCAGTCGGTCGGCCAGCTGCCGGTCGACGTCGAGGAGATCGGCTGCGACCTTCTCTCCGCGACCGGGCGCAAGTATCTGCGCGGCCCGCGCGGCACCGGCTTCCTCTACGTGAGGTCGAGCCTGCTCGATCGTCTCGAGCCGCCGCTCCTCGACATGCGCGCCGCGGACTGGGTCGAGCCGGACCGCTACGAGCTCCGGCCGGATGCAATCCGTTTCGAAGAATGGGAGCAGGCGTACGCCGCAAAGGCCGGACTCGCGACCGCAATCGACTACGCGCTCGGCTGGGGTCTTGACTCGATTTGGCAACGCGTCGCCGCGCTCGGCGAGAGCCTCCGCGCCCTGCTCGGCGAGATCCCTGGCGTGACCGTCCGCGACCTCGGCGAAGTTCGCTGCGGAATCGTCACGTTCACGGTGGACGGGGTCGAAGCGAATGACCTGAAGAAGCGTCTGTCGCGCGAGGCGCATCAATGTCACGGCGTCGCCGCGCTCGTCGGCGCTCTTGGACTCAGAGCCCGGGGGCTGCCCGACCTCGTCCGCGCCTCAGTCCACTACTACAACACTGAGGAGGAACTCGACCGCTTGGTCAGAAACGGTCAGCAAAAGCTGCGCCACGCTGAGCCGCCGCCTTGGCGGGGATAAACGGCCGCGCGAGTGAATCGCGCGACCTCTCGAGCGGCATCGCAAGCGACGCCGCGGGTCAAAGCGGTCGGGAACGCTGCGCCGGGCTGAACCATCCGTCAGAATCGCCGCCCTGTGCTGATCGCGGGCAACTGGAAGATGTACAAGGGCCCGGAGGAGACGCGGGAGTTCTGCGCCGCGTTCGCGCCGCCCGAGGGCGTGGCTGCGGTGCTCTGCCCACCGTTCAGGTCGCTCGGCGCGGCGGTGGCGAGCGGATCACACGATCTATGCGCAGAACGTGCACTGGGCCGACGAGGGCGCCTTCACCGGCGAGGTCTCGACGCAAGATCCTGCTCGAGGCTCGGCGTCCAGGGCGCGATCGTCGGCCACTCCGAGCGGCGGCAGTACTTCGGCGAGACGGACGAGACGGTGCGCGATGCGCGCAGAGCATGCGCTCGAGGCAGGACTGCGGGTGATCGCCTGCGTCGGCGAGCTCGAGGCCGAGCGCGAGCGCGGGCGAGACCGAGGACGTGCTGCGACGCCAGGTGGGGGTGCTCTCGAAGCACGACAACCTCGTGGTCGCCTACGAGCCGGTCTGGGCGATCGGCACCGGCAAGACCGCAACGCCAGAGATCGCGCAGGCGGCGCACGCCTTCATCAAGTCCCTGCTCGACGTCCCGGTGCTCTACGGCGGCTCGGTGAAGCCGGAGAACGCCGAGGAGCTGCTGCCCAGCCCGACGTCGACGGCGCGCTGGTGGGCGGCGCGTCGCTCGAAGTGGAATCGTTCACGGCGATTTGCGAGACGGCGGCACGACTTTCCCCTCGTAGCGCTCGTCATCCTCGACGGGTGGGGCCTCGCACCCCCTGGGCCGGGAATGCTGTCGAGCTTGCCGAGACGCCGGTGTTCGACGCGCCTCTGGTCGCGCTACCCGCACACGACGCTCGAGGCCTCCGGTGAGGCGGTCGGGCTGCCTGATGGCCAGATGGGCAACTCCGAGGTCGGCCATCTGACGATCGGCTCGGGCCGCATCCTCGACCAGGACTTCCAGCGCGTGAACCGCTCGATCGCGGATGGGACGTTCTTCGAGAACGCCGCGCTCGTCGGAGCGTTCGAGCGAGCGAAGCAGCGCGGCTCCAACGTCCACCTGCTCGGGCTCGTCTCGTACGGCGGCGTCCATTCACATATCGAGCACTTGCGGGCGCTGCTGGAGCTCGCGCGGCGGCAAGGGATGGAGGACCGCACTTTTATCCACGCGTTCACTGACGGGCGCGACGTCTCGCCGCACTCGGCGATCCACGATCTCGCGGAGCTCCCGGAGGAGAGAATCGCGACAGTCTCCGGCCGCTACTACGCGATGGACCGCGACAAGCGCTCGGAGCGGACGGAGCGCGCGTACGCCGCCATCGTCTCCGGCAGGCCTGTCTGGGGTCAGACCCCGGTCATGGCCGTACAGGCCAGCTACGACCGCGGCGTCACGGACGAGTTCATCGAGCCGGTCGCGATCGAAGACCGGCCGAGCCTCGGCCAGGCGATGCCGCAATCTTCTTCAACTTCCGACCCGACCAGAGCACGCCAATTAGCGATCAAGCTTCTCGACGCGGGGTTCGATCTCACAACCATGACGCGGTACCAGGAGGACTTCGACTGCCCGGTCGCGTTCGAGGAGCAGAACGTCAGCGAGACGATGGCCGAGGTCGCTCGCCGAGCCACGGCGCCCGCCAGCTACACGTGGCCGAGACAGAGAAGTACGCGCATGTCACGTACTTCTTCAACGGCGGGCCGTGAGGACGAGTGGGCCGGCGAGACGCGGATACTCGTCCCGAGCCCTCGAGACGTCCCGAGCTACGACCACGAAGCCGGAGATGTCGGCCCGGGAGGTCGCCGCGCGTTTCTCGGACGAGGTCGGCAACGGCTACGCGTTCGCGGTCGTCAACTTCGCGAACCCGGACATGGTCGGCCACACGGGCTCGATCCCGGCGGTGATCAAGGCCGTCGAGACGACCGACGCGTGCCTCGGCGACGTCGTCGAGGCCGTCGAGCGCTGCCGGCGGCGTCAGCCTGATCACGGCTGACCACGGCAATGCCGAACAGATGCTCGAGGCAGACGGCACGAGTCCGCACACGGCTCACACGACGAATCCGGTCACCCTCATCCTCACGACGAAAGAAGGGATGGAATTGGAGGATAAAGGCGAACTCTCAGACCTGATGCCGACCGCACTCGCCCTGCTCGGTTTTGCCCAACCTTTACAGATGACCGGGAAATCCCTGCTCAGGTGACCAAGACCCCGGTTATACTCCGGCTCCCTTGGCACTAGCCCAGCCAGATTTCGGGGTCATTCGGAAGGCACAGCGCGGCGACGAGCGAGCCTTCTCACTGATCGTGAGGGCCTACGAAGTCCCGGTCTTCAACTACGTCATGCGCCTCGTTGGCGACCGCGCGCTGGCCGAAGATCTGACGCAGGAAGTCTTCATTCGCGTCTTCCAGGGGCTTCCGAAGTTCTCGCTGCGGTCGAAGTTCACGACCTGGCTCTTTCAGGTGACGAAGAACCGCGTCCTCGACGAGCTGCGCGCGAGCGAGCGACGGCCACGGGCGTTGGTCGCCCTGGACGACGCGCCGCAGCTCGAGGTCCTCGACGCGCCGGCCGAGCAGGTCGAGATGATCGAAGCGCTGTGGACGGCCGTCGACGGACTCAACACCGACCTGAAGATGGCGCTGCTCCCTCCGCGACGTGGTCGGGCTGTCGTACAACGAGATCGCCGACTCGCTCGACACCACGCTCGCGACCGTCAAGTGGCGGATCTTCAAGGCGCGAGAAGAAGTTCAGCTCGGGCTCGCGCGTGAAGGATTCAGCTCCGGCCGTGACGCCGAAGTGATTCCGCTCACGCGCTAGGGACCTTCTCAAGCCGCGCCGCCAACGCTTCGGGCAGTCCGCGCTCGCGCATCTCTGCCTGGGTGCGATCGATCGGGTAGTCGACCCGGTGGAACGTTGCGCGGCGGCTGGGCTCGAGCAGGAGGAGGCCGGCACGCGCGTCACCGTCGCGTGGCTGGCCGACCGAGCCGGGGTTCAGAAGCCAGCGGCCCCGGCGAGGCTCGACGACCGTTCCGTGAGGCGCGACGCCGCCGGCGAGGTCTTCACCGTCGAGGCCGATCGCGAGCGGCAAGTGGCTGTGGCCGACGAGGACGAGCGGCGCCGTCGTCGCCTGCAGGGTCCACCAGGCCGCCTCCTCGCTGAGGACGTACTCCCACACCGGGTCGCGGGCGCTGCCGTGGAAGAGCTCGACCCGTCGCGCAGCGCGCTCGACTCGAGCCCGGAAAGGAAGTCACGCGGACCGGATTCGAGCACGGTCTGCGTCCACCGCGCCGCAGTGGCCGCGTCGCCGGCGAAGTCGTGGATCGAGAGCGAGCCGAGCACGACGAGATCGTGATTTCCCGCCAAGCAGAGGTCCGCGTGGGCCGCGACCGTATTGCAGCACTCGTTCGGCTGCGGGCCGTAGCCGACGAGGTCGCCGAGGCACCAGAGCTCGTCCGGCTGCTCGGTCGCCACGGCCTCGAGCACGGCCTCGAGGGCGTGCCGGTTACCGTGGATATCGGAGATGACGGCGACGCGGTTGCTCAAGGGCGCCACGATAATCCTCGCGGCCGCGGCCTGGTTCGTCGCCGCAGTCTTGCTCTGGCGGACGAAGGTGCCCGCCGACCTCCACCGGCCGCGGCTCGACGCCTCAGCGTTCTTCTCGCAGGTGCAGCTGCACGGAGCGCCGCGCGCTACAGCTCGGTCGGTCGGCTGCTCTTCTTCCTCGCCGTCGCGGTGCAGTTGGCGGTGCTCGCCGTGCTGGCGCTGCTGGGCCGGCGGCTCGCGCGCGGCTTCGCGCTCGGCGAGATTGGGGCAGGCGTGATGATCGGAGTCGCCGCCTCGCTGTTCGTCACCCTCGCGACGTTGCCGGTCGGCCTGGCGAGTCTCTGGTGGGACCAACGGTACGGGATCACGAAGCAGGAGTACTGGGGCTTCGTGCTCGGCCAGTGGAGCGGCGTGCTCGCCCAGACGGCAACCGTCGCGATCGTGCTCGCGGTCGTGATGTCGCTGGCGCGGCGGTTCCCGCGTGGCTGGTGGGCGATCGTCGCGCCGCTGTTCGTCGCCGTCGGTGCCGTCTTCGTCGTGGTCAGGGCGCTGCTCGCGCCGATCGGAACGCATCAATCCGCGATCCCCAGGTCGCGGCGGTCGTCGAGCGGCTGGAGCAGCGGGAGGGTACCCCACACGAAGGTTCGCGTCGACAAGGTCAGCAACGAGACCCGGGCCGTCAACGGTGAGACCACGGGCGTCGGACCGACGACGGTGGTGGTCCTCTGGGACACGCTCTTCAAGTCGCACCTGAGCGACCCCGCGATCGAGTTCGTGACCCGCACACGAGCTCGGCCACGTTGCCCGCCGTCATGTTCTGAAGGGCCTAGGCTGGGGAGTTCTTTTCACTGTTCCGCTGACCTTCCTGCTCGCCTGGGCGACGCGCCGCCGCGGCGGCTTGCATCGAGCGGAGGTTGTGCCGTTCGCCCTGCTCGTTGCGTTCGGGCTCAGCCTGCTGGCGACTCCGCTCGAGAACGTCGTTTCGCGCCGCTACGAGTCAGAGGCCGACTGGATGGCTCTGCAGGCGACGCGCGACCCGGGCGCCGGCCGCGAGGCGTTCCGCAGCTTCACGCGGATCGACCTGGCCCAGCCGAACCCGCCCGAGTGGTCATACGTCTTGCTCGACACCCACCCAACGGTGATCCAGCGGATCGCGATGACGGACGAGCTTGGGAGACTAGGAGCTCGGACTTCGGCTCGGTCTCAGGCAGGTTCCTGATCCCCTCGCGCGACGACCACTTCGACCACGAGTCCTCCATCGCGTCCAACAACTCCCGCATGAACCGGTTCGACATGTTCACGCGCGCCACGACGACGCCTGGCACGTCCCCTCTTCGACCTCGTGGTCGATGCGGGCAAAGGTCAACGTGAACTCGTAGTCCGAGAAGCTGATGTTCGCGAAGTTCGCATAGACGCCCGCGAGATGCTCGGGGTCGAGATGGATGTTGAGCTGTCGCTCCTGAGCGTCGTCGTCCACGCGCCTACGATACTAGTCGCGTGGACGGCATCAGCCCGCGCCGGATCGGCTACGCGCTCGCCGCCCTGGTGGTAGTGCTCGCGATCGGGACGGTCGGCTACCGCTGGTCCCTCGACGAGACCTGGCTGCAGTCCTTCTACCGCTCCGTCGTCACGAGCGCCCTCGTCGGCCTGGACACGGTGCCGAGGAACGACTCCTCACGACTGCTCTCGATCTTCATGGTCATTGCCGGGGTGACTATCTTTGCGCTCGTCGCCTCGACGCTGGTCGAGAGCATCGCTCGAGGCGTCCTGACGGGTGCACTGGCGGAGAAACGAAGGAGGCGGGCGATCGACAGGCTTCGAGATCACTACATCATCTGCGGCTACGGAAGGGTCGGACAGCAGATCGGCAGCGAGTTTCGCGCCGCCGGCGCTGACTACGTCGTCGTCGATTTCCACGAAGAATCGCTGGCCGTGGCTCGCGAGCGCAACGATTACTTCATCGAGGGCGACGGGACGGACGAGGAAAACCTCGAGGCCGCTGGGTTGCCACGCGCACGCGGGCTCGTGGCGTCGTCCGATTCGGATGCTGACAACGTCTACATCACGCTCTCGGCGCGCGCCGTGCGACCCGAGCTGCTTGTTGTCGCCCGTGCCTCGAACGCCGACGCGGCGAAGAAGTTGCGGATCGCCGGCGCCGAACGGGTTGTTCAGCCCTATGCGGCGGCCGGGCGCGTGATGGCCAACCTGATGCTGAAGCCGCAGGTGACAGCCTTCGTCGACGTGGTCACCTCGGCGGCCGGCGCGGATCTTCGCTTCGAGGAGCTCGAGGTTCCGGCCGACTGGGCTCAGGCCGGAAAGACGATCGGCGAGCTTCGCATCCGCGGACACACCGGCGCCGTGATCGTCGCTGTGCGCAAGCGGGACGGACATTTCGAGACGACGCCGGACCCCGGATCTGCCGCTCGAGGCAGGCGATGTGATGATCGCGGCGGGGACCGACGAGGAGCTGCGACTCCTCGACGAGCTGTTCAAGTCGGCCGAGGCCGTTGCCGGCCGCTGACCCGGTCGCCCGCCTCGCGGCGGAGCTGAGCGAAGCCGTCGGCGCGCCACTCGAGCTCGAACGTCCCAGCGACCCCGCGCACGGCGACTACGCCACGAATGCGGCGCTCCGGCTCGCGCCCGTGCGGCGCCAGGCGCCGCGCGAGCTGGCGGAGGAGATCGCCGCCGCGGCGACGACGCTGCCTGCGGTCGAGCGGGCGGAGATCGCCGGGCGGGGGTTCGTCAACCTCTGGCTCACCGACGCCTGGCTCGCGGACGCGCTGAGTGAGATCGTCGAACGGGGACGCGACTTCGGCGCGGGCGAGCCCGAGTCGCGAGGCCGGATCCAGGTCGAGATGGTCTCCAGCGAACCCGACCGGTCCGATCACGGTTGCCTCGGCGCGGAACGGGGCCTACGGCGACTCGGTCGCCCGCCTGCTGGAGTTCGCGGGCCACCAGGTCGAGCGCGAGTACTACTACAACGACTCCGGCACCCAGATGGAGAAGTTCCGGGCCTCGGTCGAGGCGCGCCAGCACGGGGAGGAGCCGCCCGAGGACGGGTATCGCGGGGAGTACGTCGACGAGCTCGCCGCCAGCGACGACGATCCGGTGCCGCGAATGCTCGAGCAGATCGAGCGCACGCTCGACCGTTTCCGCGTCCACTTCGACACCTGGGCGCTCCAGAGCCGGCTCGAGGGGCCGGCTCGACGAGTTCCTGCCGCGGCTCGACACGTACGAGAAGGACGGCGCGGTCTGGGCCAGGTCGTCGAAGTACGGGGACGAGGACGACCGCGTCCTGATCCGTTCGCCGGAGCAGGGAGGCCCGACCTACAGAGCTGCCGACGTCGTCTACCTCGCCGACAAGCTCGAGCGCGGCTTCGACCGCGCGATCTACGTGCTCGGCGCCGACCATCACGGCACGCGCAACTGGTACGCGGCCGTCGCGCGGATGCTCGGCTACGACCCCGAGCGGATCGAGGTCCTGCTCTACCAGCTCGTCCACCTGACGAGCGGCGGGCAACAACGGAAGATGTCGAAGCGGCGTGGCGACGTCGTCTTCCTCGACGAGTTCATGGACGAGGTCGGCGTCGACGCCGCGCGCTGGTACCTCGTCAACCGCGGCCCCGACCAGACGATCGAGATCGACGTCGACCTGGCGGCCGAGCGGAGCCAGAAGAACCCCGTCTACTACGTCCAGTACGCCCACGCCCGGATCGCCGGGATTCTCCGGAACGCCGTGGGGAGCCAAGCAGCACTTCGGTGCCCAGCCAGCCCCTGGAGCCCGAGGAGCTCGAGCTGATCAAGCGGCTCTAGAGTTTCCGGTCGTCGCCGCCGAGGCGACAGGCGGCGGGAGCCACAGGCGATTCCCGTCTACGCGATCCGCGTCGCCGACGACTTCCACCGCTTCTACCACGAGCATCGCGTGCTTGGGAGCGAGACGGAGGCGTTCCGGCTTGCGCTCGTCCACGCGGTGCAGAACGTGATCGCGCGGAGCCTCGATCTCGTCGGCGTCGAGGCGCCCGAGCGGATGTGACGGGCACCGAATAAGATCCGGTGCATGGCCGTCGCGGGTGCGAGACCGGTCCCAAGGGCTCAGTCGTGACGTTTTCTCCGCTCGGGATTAGACGGATGCCCGGGCAAAGCCCGGACATCCTCCATGCCGGCGTCGCAAGCGACCGCCTCGGAGAAGCAAGCGGCAGGCCCCAGGCTCCCGTTCCGCCTGACCGGAACCTGGCGCTCGAGCTCGTTCGCGTCACCGAATCGGCCGCGATGGGCGCCGGCCGCTGGGTCGGGCGCGGCGACAAGATCGCCGCCGACCAGGCCGCGGTCGACGCGATGCGGGCGATGCTCGACTCCGTCTCGATGGACGGCGTCGTCGTGATCGGCGAAGGCGAGAAAGACGAGGCGCCGATGCTCTTCAACGGCGAGTCGATCGGCGACGGGACGGCCCGCAGGTCGACGTCGCCGTCGATCCGCTCGAGGGCACCCGGCTGACGGCGCTCGGACAGCCGAACGCGATCGCGGTGATCGCCGTCGCCGAGCGCGGAACGATGTTCTTCCCCGGCGCGGCGTTCTACATGGAGAAGATCGCGGTCGGGCCCGAGTCGATCGACGCGATCGACATCAATGCCTCACCGACCGAGAACGTGAACGCGGTCGCGAAAGCGAAGGAGTCTTGCCGCGCGCGATCTCGGTCGTGGTGCTCGAGCGCGACCGCCACGAGAACCTGATCGGCGAGCTCCGGCAGGCAGGGGCGAAGGTGAGCCTGATCCGCGACGGCGACGTCGCGCCCGCGATCGCGGCGGGTCAAAGCGGCACCGGCGTCGACATTCTCTACGGAATCGGCGGGACGCCCGAAGGCGTCATCTCCGCGGCGGCGCTCAAGGCGGTCGGCGGCGGCATGCAGGGCAAGCTCTGGCCGCGAAACGACGAGGAGCGGCAGGCGCTGGTCGACTCGGGCTACGACCTCGACCGGGTGCTGAGGACCGACGACCTCGTCTCGGGCCAAGACGTCTTCGTCGCCGCGACAGGCGTGACGACGGGGCGCTGCTTCCGGGGCGTCCGCTATCTGCCGAACGGCGTGATCACGGACTCGATCGTGATGCGCTCACGCTCCGGCACCGTGCGGCGGATCGAGGCGTCACACGCGCTCGACAAGCTCGAGAGCTTCACCGGTCGCGAGTACAGCTAACAGCTGCCGTCCACGCGGGGCGTGTTCCAGTGCCAGGCGCGAGGCCATGGCCCGTCAGGCCGTAACGAGATCGGCGACTGCCTGGACCGCAAGGCATGCGCAGAACGCTCCTCGGCACCGCGGTAGTCGCCCTCGCGCTGCTCGGGCTGGCGCCGGCGGCCATGTCGGGGGAGTCCGTTGCGCCGACGCTGACCGTCAAGTCGTCGTCGTTCAGGCGCGGTCCTCTTCGACGGCCGCGGGTTCGTGCTCTACGCGTTCACGCGAGACAAGAACGGGCGGAGCGCTTGCTACGGCGCCTGCGCGAAGGCCTGGCCGGTCTACTACGCGAAAGCGAGGCTGCGCGCGGGCACCGGCATCAAGCGCCTCGCTGATCGGCACGACCAGACGCCGCGACGGCCGCCGCCAGATCACGTACGGCGGGCGGCCGCTCTACTACTACGTCGGCGACACGAGAAGCCGGCCAGATCCGCTGCCAGAACGTCATCGAGTTCGGTGGCACCTGGCTGATCGTCAGGCCGAGCGGCAAGCTCGTTCGCTAGGCCGTTACTGCTTCTCGCTCCATCTCCGGTGCGTACATGCCTGTTCGGGCCGCGCTGTTCATCTTGGCCCGATGGTAGTAGGCGCGCTGCGCGGCCTCGACGTTCTCCGTCCTGCCGCCCCACGCCTTGAGCGCCGGCGCCTGCAGGGCGCGGCCGTAGGAGAACGAGAGCTGCCACGGATGTGGCCCCGCGCGTTCATCGCGTTCAGGTTCGTGGTCGCGTCCTCGTCCGACTGGCCGCCTGAGAGGAAGACGATCCCGGGCACGGCTGCCGGCACGTGCTTGTAGAAGCACTCGAGCGTGACATCGGCGACCTCGTCCGCGGAGGCGCGATCGGAGGCGTCGTAGCCCGACAGCACCATGTTCGGTTTCAGGAGCGTGCCGCGGAAATCGAGGCGCTGATCGTGCAGCTCCGTGTAGACCGCCTGGAGGACACGGCCGGTCGCCTTCCTGCTTTCCGCGATCGTGTGCGTACCGTCCTGCAGAACCTCAGGCTCGACGATCGGAACGAGGCCGACTTCCTGGCAGAGAGCCGCGTACCGGGCGAGCGCGTGCGCGTTCGTCCAGACGCAGTATTCGCTCGGCTTGTCGGCGGCGATCGAGTACGTCGCGCGCCACTTCGCGAAGCGCGCGCCGAGCTCGCGGTACTCCTCGAGCCTGTCGCGCAGCCCGTCGAGGCCTTCGGTGATCGTCTCGCCGTCGGTCAGCGCCAGCGGCTTTGCGCCCGTATCGACCTTGATTCCAGGAATGATCCCTCTGCTCTCCAGTAGCTTCGGGAAAGGCGTCCCGTCCGAGGCCAACTGGCGGATCGTCTCGTCGTACGAGGATCACCCCTGAGATGAACTCCTCAGCGCCCTCGGTCGTGAAGAGCAACTCGCGGTAGGCCCGCCTCGTGTTCTCTGTCGACTCGACTCCGATCGAGTCGAGCCGTTTCTTGATCGTTCCCGTGCTCTCGTCGGCGGCGAGGATTCCCTTGCCCTCGGCGACGAGCGCCTGTGCGGTCGACTGCAGTTGCTGCACGTCCATCGTTTCGTCCTCCTTCGAAGCTCAGCGACTCGATTATCCCCGAAGGTACGTATTCGCAACGGGTCGGATCAACCGTCGTCCTCGACCGCCGCCGGCTCGAGCCCGTGGAGGAGTCTGTCGACGCGGCGGAGCTGATCCGCCGACGCCGGCTGAATCGTTCCGGCGCTGATCCACCAGGCCGGGTGGATCTCGTTCCAGCCGTGCGCGGTGTCGTCGACCCAGGGTCCGACGACCTCGATCCGCTGGCCGACTTCGGGGACGAATACGCGCGAACGGTCCCACGGGATGATCTCGAGGATCAGCGTGCCGCCGACGCGCGCGTTGCCCGACGAGAGCAGCCCGTCCTGTCCGGGGTCGAGCCGCAACCCGATGTGGATGTCGCCGTCGTAGAGCCTCCACCTTGACCTTCTCGACGGTGCCGACGGCGATGCGGCAGCGGCTCTTCATCTTCAGCCGCTCAGGGTGGTAGACGCCGACGAGCGGCGAGCCCCGAACGGCAGTGCGGAGACGGCGGCGGACCGGCACGGCGCAGCGCGCAGCCGGCCACAAAGCCGGCGAGAACGAGCACGACGACGAGCAGCCGCACGACCACCACCGTGCCGCAGCACCAGGCTCGGCGAAAGGCGCTCTTTCGGCCGCGTCCGGGCTAAACTGGACGCGCTTCGCGGACGTAGCTCAGTTGGTAGAGCATCAGCTTCCCAAGCTGAGGGTCGCGGGTTCGATCCCCGTCGTCCGCTTCGCCTAGGACTAAGCCGAAACCCGCTTCAATAGCGGGGCTTCGGCGTCTTTGGATCCCTCTCGCTTTACCGACTGAAGCCGTTAGAAAACCGGCTGAGACTGGCATGGCGCGCAACTGGCGCGCAATCGGGGCTACTCTGGAGCGCTGAGCTTGACTACACCTGCTTGGCGCAAGAGACTGGCGCCACAAGCGAATCGGGTTGAGAGGGGCCTCGTTCCTAGGTTCGAACTGCGGCCGGTCTCCACACGGAGACCAGGGAGGAAGAGGCTCGTGCCGAAACGACTTCTAGTACTCGGCGTCACGGCGGTGGTCAGCTGCGCTGGTCGCATCCTACCAGCCTTGCCGGCTCGACGCAGGTCGATCAGTTCTCCGAAGGCCCGTTTCCGGATCAGGTTTGTGGCGTTTCCGGGATGAGCAGCGTTCACGGGACCTCCGTTGCCCGCGAGGGCGGCGCGAAGCAGCTCGTTCTTCGGCGGAACGTTCTGGCAGGTCTTCGTGGCCGATAACGGCAAGTCGATAACGTTTTTCTCCGCCACACCCAACAAGGAATCGTCGCCCATGATCGACGAGCAGGCGGGCACCGTCACCTTTGCCACGACCTTCGGTGGGCTGCCGGTGAAGGTCTCGATCACAGAGGCCCAACCCTCATCCGTGACGCTGGCGCGGGACGTTCATCGACGTCTTCGAGTACACCGGCGATCCGAGGACCCGGTCGGCGACCACATCTCCGACGACGTGGTCGGTCTGCACGGCCCCCATCCAGTCCTGCTCGGCGATGCCGACATCTGCGCGGTCGTCACGCCTTACTTGCTCGATCCGTAAACGACTTGCGGCTCCGGAGCGGACGAGCCCGGCGTCCGCTCCGTCAGCGCGCGTCCACATCGAGGACCAACATCCTCGAAAAATGACCTCCATTGGTCATCTGACCTCGACCGCGCTGGCGGCACGATCGAGGAAGAGTCGGAGCACCTCCTCCTCTCTACACAAGCGAGGGGCGCAGTCAACCAACCAATCCCGCAGTCTGCGCCGCGCTCCGGCTCCCTTTTGGTTACGTCCTGCCCGACCTCGGCGCCCATCGGCTCGCGCCTCTGTCGCTGGCTTGCCGCTCGATCTCCACGACCTCGACGCCCGAAAACCCGCGCCTACTACCATTTCCAGGGGCCAGCCAAGACCGTGCGACGACCAAGGACGCGGGCTTCCAAGGAGGTCGGATGACGTGAGGATCTGGGGGCTGTCCAAGACACAGGCGAACTATCGACCCGCTCCCAGACGCGAGGTGAGGTGCGCGCGCTGCGAATCACATGTTTCCCCCTCTCGGTGTGGGCGCGTGCAGGCTGGTCCGTGGACCGATCCGAGGCACGGCAACATGCGACCACTTCACCCTCGCGCCGGCCTACGCGACGCTTTGTTTCCATAGAGACGCACCGCGCGTAAGGGGCATCAAAGCGGCAGGGGCGTGCGGCGACGGTTCTCGCTTGACCGGCATCCGATGTAGCGGCAGGATGCGTCCGTTCCGGGAGAGGGTTGAAGGGCGACGCCTGGTGAGAGCGGCGAAGCCGCAGTGTGCGGACTGCGGCCGTCTCTCCGCGAGCGTGGCGGCAGGCGACGTCACACGACAAAGGAGAGACGAACATGCGTCACAAGGCGGTTGCAGTTCTGCCGCGCTTGCCGCGATTGCGGCGACGTTGGTCCTGGCGATTCCGGCCGGCGCGGCGGGAACGCAGGCTCGACAGTGGTGTCGAACTTCGATCCGACCGGGGCCGTCTTCACCTGCCCGAGCACCGACTACACGGTCCTCGGCGGCACGGTCCGCACAGTCATGCACGTCAGCACTGCCGCGAACGGCAGCCACCACGTCACCGGCACGATCTCGCCGATCGGCGTCACGCTTACCGACGGCTCGACGAGCACGGTCTACCGGCTCAGCGGCGCTTCCTGGTTCGGCGGGAACTTCAACCCCGCCACCGGGAGGTACGAGACGGGCGACACCACGTCCTTCAACATCATCGCCCCAGGTGGCGGCGTCGTGGCGAAGGTTGCCGCCGTCGAGCACATGGGCACCGGTGGCAGCAACTTCTCGTTCACCTTCGGCGCCTGCCAGGCCCCGCAGGACTAGTGAGCGAGACGCGTGGACCGGAGCAAACGCTCCGGTCCACGCGGCGCTCGTCCAGGCCGGGCCGCGCAAGGCTCAGAGCGGCCACGCCGCGGCGAGCCGCTCACGCGTCTCCGCGAGATGTTCCGGCAGCACCTTCACGTCCGCAAGCACGGGCATGAAATTGGTGTCGCCGGCCCAGCGCGGGACGACGTGCTCGTGCACGTGGTCGATGACGCCGGCGCCGGCGATTCGGCCGAGGTTCCAGCCGAGGTTGTAGCCCTGCGGCTCGTAGACGGCCGCGAGCGCGCCGAGGCCCCTCGGCGGCGAGGCGGTGGATCTCGACCGCCTCGTCGTTGTCGAGCTCGCCAGAAGTCGCCGATGTGCCTGAACGGCGCCACCAGCAGATGGCCTGACGAGTAAGGAAATTTGTTCAGGAGCTACGAACGCCCGCTCGCCGCGGTGGACGACGAGCCCTTCTTCGTCCGGGCCTTCCGCGGCGACGCAGAAGAAGCAGCCCTCGCGCTCGTCCGCCTGCTTGATGTATTCCAGCCGCCACGGAGCCCAGAGCTGCTTCGTCACGGTGTTGGAGCTTACGCGGCCCGGTAAAAGGCCTTGCTAGCCTTGCAAACGTGAGGGGCGCGCTGGTCGTCACCGTGATTCTGACGTTTGTCATGGCTGGACCGGTCGGGCGCGACGCGGCTCCCGCAAGCCGAGCGAGAGGCGATCAACCGCACGCTTGACCGGTTCGTCAACAGCGCCGTCAAGCGCCACGACGTGGCTGCTTCCTGGAACCTCGTCACGCCGGAGATGCGGGCTGGAGTGAGCCGCTCCGCCTGGGACAAAGGCAGCCTTCCCGTTGTTCCGTATCCGGCGGGTGGAACGACCTTCCATCAGTGGACGATCGACTCTGCCTCGGCGACCGAGGTCGATTTCGAGTTGATGATCCCCTCGGCGAAGTCGAAGTCGGACTCGATTCAGTTCAACGGGACGATGAGGAAGCAACAGGGTCGCTGGCTGGTCGACTCCTTCAACCCCTCTGCGACGTTCGGCGGCGGCGCGGTCGTCGGGCCGCACGACTTCACCGCCTCGTCGGGCGGAGGAGGCGGCAAGGGCGTGGCGCGCCTCGGCTCGGTCTGGATCGCGATCCCCGCCGCACTGATCGCCGGCGGCATCCTGTATGTGCTCGGCTTCTTCGCCTTCATCTGGTTGCGCAACCGGAGGGCGTACCGCGCGCGCCGAGCTGCGGCCACCTCGAGCCGTTGGTCGCTCAAGCGGCGGGGTTCAGAGCCAGCGCTTGTAGCGAAAGAACGCAGCGAGGCCGACGGCTAACGTCACCATCGAGGCCACGATGGCCCACCACGCCGCCGCGGTTGCGAAGCCGGGGAAGTGCACGTTCATTCCGAAGATCCGCGTGATCAGCGTCAGCGGCGAGCAGGATCACGCGTGACGACGGTGAGCATCCGCAGGACGTCGTTCTGGCGGTGCGTTGATCACGGACTCGTTCGTGTCCTCGAGCGCCTCGACGACCTCCTTGTAGTTGTCGAGGATGTCCCAGATGCGCTCGGACGCGTCGACGATGTCGTCGAAGTAGAGCTCGAGCTCCTCCGGCAGGAACCGCTCGACGTGGCGCTCGAGCAGCCGCAGGGTCGGGCGCTCCGGCTTGATGATCTTGCGGTAGCTGATGATCTCCTGCTTGACGTTCGAGATGTCGCGGACGACCTCGTCGGAGCGCCCTCGAAGATGTCGTCCTCGAGCGAGTCGAGCTTGTGCCCGATCTTGTCGAGGATCGGGAAGCAGTAGTCGAAGAGGTCGTCGAGGACCTCGTAGAGCAGGTAGCCCGAGCCCTTCGACGAAGAGCTGCGTCGCGGAAGCTCGTCGTCCTCGTCGCAGCGGTGGAAGAGCCGCGTCACCGGCAGCAGCTCGACGTTCGGCAGCGTGACGAGGTAGTCCGGGCCGATGAACGACGTCGAGCTCGGCGGCGTTCAGGCGCTGGACGGCGCTGGTCGTAGACCGGGAAGTGGAGGACGACGAACAGGTAGCCGTCGTCGGCGTAGTCGTCGACCTTCGGCCGCTGGCGCTTCGACAGGACGTCCTCGAGGTCGAGCGGATGCCAGCCGAAACGGCGCTGGAGCAGCTCCGCCTCCTCGAGCGTGGGGGCGTCGAGGTGAATCCAGGTCAGGCCGTTGGCGGAGAGCTCCCTGGACGCGCGGCTCAGGGCGTGCGCAGGACTTCCCCGTCGCCGGACCGGGGCCGCGTTCGCTTGATGCGCGGCAGGCTTGGCATTGGTACTGAGGGTCGTCTACTCGCATGACTGGTTTCTGCACTTTACCCCAGACCTCGTGAACACCGCCGAGTCCGCCCGCTTCGCGGGCATAACGACTTTCGGCGGTTCGGCGTTTCTGTGGTGCCGTCGTGTGCGGCAGCCACAGGGTCGGCTGCCGCGGCGAGGAACGGATTTCTAACCGGGCACCTTCACCGAAGCGGGCTCGACGCGTCGGCGTCAGGATCGGGTTCCGGATGGTCGTGGGTCAATGTCAGCGGGGGTGCGCCGAGCGGCCTGAGGCAGTCGTCGCTCGAGTAGAGCCCTCCCGCGCCGGCGGCGAGGCAGAGCGCGGCTGCGGCAGGCCAAAGCGCGAGCGGCTCCTGCTGGAGGACGAAGGCGCCGAGCGCCGGGCCCGGCGATCCAGCCGATCGACCACGAGCTTCGTCGAGAGCGCCATGTAGCGGCCGCGCAGGTGATCCGGCGCGCGAGCTCGGCGATCAACGCCTGTTGCGTGTCGGACCCTGGAGGCATTCGCCGACCGCGAAGATGCCGCCCGCGAGCACGATCACTGTCGCGGCGGCCGCGGCCGAGACCAGAGGCCGGCTCCGAAGACGAGCAGCCACGCCGCAGCCCAGATCGCCGTCATCAGCGCCAAGCATCACCATGCGTCGGCGACCCTCGACGAGTCTCGTCAGCGGCAGTTGGGCGAGCACGCATCACGAGCGAGTTGACGAGGAAGACGAGACCGATCGCGCGCTCGCTCACATCCGCCTGGTTCTTGGCGAAGACAGGGAGCGTCTCGAGCTGCGCGTAGCCGGCAGTGACGAAGACGATGTTCAGCCCGAGCAGAGCGAGGAAGACGCGGTCGCGAACGATCGCCGCGTAGCCGAGCTTGTGATCTGATCACCGCCTACCGCCTCGGGTGTCGGCGAGGCCCTGGGGACGACGGCGAGCAGCGCGAGAGAAGGCGCCATACGTCGCGGCGTCGATGAGAAAGAGTGTGGTGAACGTCCCGGGGCGCGCCGAGGCCGCGATCAGGCCCGCCACCGCGCCGCCGATCCCGAAGCCCAGATTCATGCTGACGCGCTGGAGCGCGTAGCCGGCATGGCGGCGGTCAGGGAGTGATCGCCGCCAGCAGCGCGTGGTAGCTCGGCCAGAAGACGCCGTTGGCGAGCCCGACGAGCGCCGCGAGGGCGAAGGCGTGCCACGGCGCGCGCACGAGCGGAAACAGCGCAAAGGCGATCCGTTAGCAACGCCAGCGATCCGGCAAGCGTCCGCTTCCGGCCCAAAACGGTCGGCCGCTGCGCCTCCCGGCGTACCGAAACGAGCAGCGCGACAACCGCGCGTTGAGTCGCGACGATCGGCCCGGAGACCCCCGGAGCTCGAATCCGCGCACGTTGTGGAGGTAGATGAACAGGAACGGGTAGACGAAGCCGTTCCCGGAACGAGTTGACGACCCCGCCGAGCTCGAGCGCCCAGACCAGCAGCGGAGGCAACCGCGGAGTCCAGCCCGCGAGGTAACTGACGACGGACACGAACCAGAAGGTAACCCGATATCCGGCCGGTTTACAAACGACATGACGCTGTTGACCCACCATGGAGGCAAGATCCCTCCGATGGTCTCAGCGACCTGGGACGAGGTTCGCGCACGCCGGCTCGCTCGCTCATCGCTCGCCGCGCGGGCGCCCGCCGCTCGACTTGTCGATGTCGCACATCGACCTCGGCGGCGTGCACGCTCAGGTGCAGGCGTCTGCAGAGCTTCAGCTTCGCGCCGCGTGTCGACGGGATCGCCCAAGGCGACGCTTCGGGAGGCCCTCTGGGAGCGCCGGGCGCTCGTGAAAGCCTGACGCTGCGCGGAACGCTCCACCTGCATCCCGCGGATGAGCTGGCCCTCTGGCATGCCGGCCAGGGCGCGCCGTCGCAGGCCCCGCCCGGTGAGCTGGCTGCCCGGCGGGACCCGGCCGGCGTCCTGCACGCGGAGGTCGGACGTGACGACGTGGCGGCGATTCGCGCTGCAGTCTGGGATGCGCTCGACGAGCAGGTGCCTACTCCGCGACGAGCTCACCACGGAGGTCGTGAGCAGTGTCGGCGGAAAGCACCAAGAGCGGCTGCGCTCGGGTTTCGCCTTCTTCCTCAGCGATGCTGCTGTCAGGGGCCGCCGCACAGCAAAGTCACCTTCGTCCGGCCGGATCAGTGGATCGAAGCGCTGGCAGGAGGTGGGGAGGAGCAGGCGCTCGCCGAGGTCTGCCGGCGCTTCCTGCGCACCTACGGCCCGGCTCGGCCGATTGACCTTCGGGAGTGGTTCTCGTCACCTGCGTTCAAGGCCGCCGAAGCACGCGCGCTGTTCGAGTCGCTCGAGCGACGAGCTCGAAGAGGCCGACGTCGAGGGTCACCGCTCGTACCTGCTCGCGGGGACACCGCTTTCCCGCACGCTGGAGCCGAGCCTTCGCCTGCTCCCCGAGTACGACGTCTACGTCATGGGCTTCCCGCGAGCGCGACATCCTGATTCCCGATGTCGTCAGAGAGCAGATCGCCGCGCATGGACGAGGCCGTTACGAAGCTGACCGCGGGCGTCCGCCTGCTCGTCATCGACGGCGTCGCCGCCGGTCTCTGGGAGCGTAAGAGGCGCGCGCAAGCGGATCGAACTTCAGGTCACCCCGGCGCGACGGCTAACGCGACCGCAGCGCGCAGAGCTTCAATGATGAGGCGGAGCGGATTGGTGCGTTCACCGGCCTCGAACCGGCGCTTTCCGTCGAGTAACGACCTCTGTTCGCCGCCGCGTGCCTAGGCACGGCTGGTGCTTGCCTAGGCAAACCGATCAAATTGCAAAGCTTTTTGTAAGGAAATTGATTCCATATTGCAGCCCTCGCCTCTCAAAGGGAAGAGATAGAGCGGCCAAGGCCTAAGCCCCAGGGAGAGATGGGGCGCACTCGGACGCCGCCCTGACTAACGGCGACGATTGGGCAGCGTCCAGTGCGCCTTGGCCGCTCAGGCGCGAGAGGCTATCGCAGGGCTCTGACACAGCGCGTCGGCTCGCGATGCTCGGCCACCGTCATCGCGACGCGTAAAGTGAGTTGTCGCCCGGTAAGCGGAGGCTAGGGTCGACGGACTCACAAGAGCGGCCTCCAAATCCTCTCCCTGGTGGCTAGCGGCCTCCGCAGCCGGGTTCGCGCCGTCTTTTAAATCGCACGGAGTGAGGCGTATGCTCGCGGGTGCGGGCAGGTGCATTCGACCGGAGGAGGTGCGACTTGCGCTCTCGCTTAGTTGTTCTCGTCGCTCGTTCTCGTCGCGGCGGCCGGGCTTTGTATCTGTCGGTGTCGCTGCAATCGTGAATGCGACGTCCCTGCCGAAGCTGAAGGGGACGATCGGTCCCGGCTACACGATCTCGCTCAAGGACGCCTCGCGGCAGGGCAGTGAAGATGCTCAGGCACGGCAAGTACACGCTTGTCGTCTCCGACAAAGCGAACATCCACAACTTCACGCTCAACGGGCCGGGCATCAAAAACAAGATGATCACCGGGACCAGCTTCGTCGGCCCGAAGACCGTCACGGTGACGCTCAAGACGGGGAAGTACAGGTATTACTGCACCGTGCATCCCTTTGTTAGTGGGACATTCAAGGTCACCTGATCGGCGTTCATAGGCGGCCTCGGCTTCGAGGAGCCGCCTGATTTTCCGGCGGCTCCTCGATTAGGTGCTAGAGCAACGTGAGACGCGAGGGGTCGATCGCGCGATAGGCCGCTTGCCTCTTCGCGGCCGACCTGCGCGGCCGCGACTAGCGAACGCCCACTGCAACGCCGACCGGCGAAAGTCGTCATGGCCGCGAAGCGGCCGGACTTTCGCCGGGGATGCGCCTGGCAGGAATCGAACCTGCGACCTCGCGCTCCGGAGGCGCGCGCTCTATCCCCTGAGCTACAGGCGCGGAGCAGCCAAGTCTAGCCGCCGTCTGCGAAGCCTTTAGGCCGGAGCGGGCTTCGGCAGCGGCTCGCCCTCAGCGAGCGGTTCTCCGACGGGCGACCGAAGCACCCGCTCGGGCAGGCGCCGCTCGAGTGCCAGGCAACCCACGGCTGCAAAGACGCTGATCGCCGCAGCCAGCGGCCAGACCGCGAGTGGATGCCAGCCCAGCAGCGGCCCGCCGACCGCCGGGCCGAGGATGCTGCCGGCGCTCCACGACATCGAGCCGAGCGCGAAGTAGCGGCCGCGCAGGTGGTCGGGCGCGAGATCGGCGCACGAGCGGCGCCTGCGTCGGTCCCTGCAGGACCTCGCCGAGGCCGAAGACGAGCGTCGCGGTGACGAAGACGAGCGCCGCAGCCGTCCCGGTGAACCAGATGCCGCCGCCGAGCACGATCAAGCGCAGCCGCCGCGAAGAGGAGGCTCATCAGCGCCAGCGCGCGCATCCGCCGGCGGCCCTCGAGCGCCTTCGAGACCGGCAGCTGGATCAGCACGATCAACAGCGTGTTCGCCAGCCACATCGTCCCGACCCAGCGCTCGCTGACGCCGGCGTAGTTCTTGGCGAACGGCGGCAGCAGCGCGAAGACCTCGTAACCGACCGCGACGAAGAGCACGTTCAGCCCCAGCAGCCAGACGAAGTTGCGGTCGCGCAAGACGGCGCGGTACCCCAGTGCGTCACGGTCGGCTTGCTTGGGCTCGTGCACGCGGGGTTCGCGAATCGTCGACAGCACCCCGATGAAGACGAGGAAGGTCGCCGCGTCGAGCAGGAACAGCGTCGTGAAGCTGCCGGGATTGCTCGTGCTCGCGATCAGGCCGCCGACGACGCCGCCCAGGCCCAGCCCGAGGTTCATGCTGATCCGCTGCAGCGCGAAAGCGGAATGGGTCCGCTCGGCAGGGGTCAGGCGCGAGAGCAGCGTCGACTGGCCCGGCCAGAAGCAGGCGGTGCCCGCTCCTTCGAGCGCGAGCAGCGCGAACGCGTGCCAGGCCTCCCGGATCAGCGGGAAGAGCGCGAACGAGGCCGCTTGCAGCACCAAGCCGAGCAGCAACGTGTTCCGGCCGCCGAAACGGTCGACGATCGTGCCGGCCTCGAAGCCGGCCGCCAGGGCGCCGACAGCGCCAGCGGAGAGGGCGAGACCCGCCGCCGCGAACAGATCCCGCGCACGTTGTGCAGGTAGATGACGATGAACGGGAAGACGATCCCGTTGCCGAGCGAGTTCACGACTCCGCCGGCCTCGACGAGCCAGACCTGTCGCGGCAACAGCGGGTCGAGGCTGCGTAGATACGTCGCCAGCGATCTCATCGAACCAGCGAATTACGCTACCCGCGTGGAACTCGAGGCACGCGTCGCCACCTACGAGCTCGCCGAGACGTTCGTGATCTCGCGCGACTCCTCCGACGAGAGCCGAGTCGGTCGTCGTCGAGATCAGCCACGCCGGGCAGACCGGGTACGGGGAGGGAACGCCGATCGAGCGCTACTACGAGGACGGCGCCAGCGCGGTCGAGTTCCTGCATGGCTGCCGCGGCGCTCTCGGCGGCGACCCGTTCGCGCTCGACGAGATTCTCGCCGCCCTGCCGGGCACGCCGCACACTCAGGCCGCGCGCGCGGCCCTCGACCATGCGCTCCACGACCTCTGCGGCAAGCTGACCGGCCTGCCGGTCTGGCGGCTGCTCGGCCTTCGCCGCGAGGGGCCGCCGACCTGCTGGACGGTCTGGCTCGGCGATCCCGACGACATGGCGCGCCGTGCGGAGCGCGCCGCGCCGCGCTTTCGCCGGCTGAAGCTCAAGCTCGGCGCGGCGCGACGGCCTCGACATCGAACGTGTCCGTGCCGTCCGGGCTGTCACCGACCTGCCGCTGCAGGTTGACGTGAACGAGTACTGGACGGTCGACGAGGCGCTCGAGGCGCTGCCGCATCTAGCCGGGCTCGGCGTCGAGTACTGCGAGCAGCCTCTGCCCGAGGGCGATCCGGGCGGAGCGCAGATCAAGGCGGCCTCGCCGATCCCCATTTACGTCGACGAGGACTGCCACACGCTCGCAGACGTCGCCGCCTGCGCCGAGCGCGCACACGGGATCAACATCAAGCTCTCGAAATCCGGGCGGCATCCGCGAGGCGATCCGGATGGCGCACGCCGCCCGGGCGCTCGGACTCGGGGTGATGCTCGGCTGCATGACCGAGTCGGGACTTGGCATCTCAGCCGGCGCGCAGATCGCCAGCCTCTGCGACTTCGTCGATCTCGACGGCAACCTGCTGCTACTCGATGATCCGTGGCCGGGCGTCGAGTTTCGCGACGGCGTCCAGCTTCCACCCGACAAGCCTGGACTCGGTGTCTCAGCCCGCGAAGCGATATCTGATCCTCGCTGAGGGGAGGTCGGGCGACCCGCACTACGGGAAGACGGCGCGCGGCGTGCTCCGCTACTCGCCGCACCCGACGGTGGCGATCCTCGACTCGACGCGGGCGGGGGAGCACCGAGGGCGGAATCCCGGTGGTCGGCCACGGTTGACGACGCGCTCTGCTTCGACCCGACGACGGCGCTCGTCGGGGTCGCAACCCAGGGCGGACGCTTCCCGCCGGCCTGGCGCGACCTGATTCGCTCCTGCGTCGCCAAGGGCCTCGACGTCGAGAACGGCCTGCACGAGTTCCTGACCGACGATCCCGAGCTTGTCGAGCTGGCCGCGCGCCACAACGTCGAGCTGCGCGACCTGCGCAAGCCCCCGGCCGGCCTCAACGTGCCGACCGGCGAGAACCTGGAGCTCGACGCCCGGGTCGTGCTCACCGTCGGCTCCGACTGCGCCATCAGGAAGATGACCGTCTCGCTCGAGCTCGACCGCGAGGCGCAGCAGCGCGGTCTGCGCTCCGTCTTCGTCCCGACCGGGCAGACCGGAATCGCAATCGCCGGCTGGGGGATCTCCGTCGACGCGGTCGATCTCCGACTTCCTCGCGGGCGCGGCCGAGCGGCTCGTGGTCGAGGGGGCCGCGAAGGGGATCTGCTCTGGGTCGAGGGACAGGGCGCCCTGCTGCATCCGGCGTACTCCGGGGTGACGCTCGGGCTGATGCACGGCAGCGCACCGCACGCCTACGTCCTCTGTCATCTGGCCGGGTCGCGCGCGATCGAGGGCTTTCCCGAGCAGCCGATCCCGCCGCTGAGCGAGCTCGTCGACCTCCACGAGCGCGCGTCGCTGCCCGCACGGCCCGCAAAAGTCGCGTGCATCGCGCTGAACACACGCGATTTGGGAGAGGCCGAAGCCCGCGCGGCCGTGGCCGAGGCGGAGGCGGAAACCGGCTTGCCTGCTGACGATCCAGTCCGCTTCGGCGCCCGCCCGATTGCTCGAAGCCGTCCTCCTAAGGACTGGGACCGTCAGTGCCGAAAGATAGACCTTAGGACCTATGCACGCCGCCGACCGGCGTGGCAACCTACGTCGCCGAGGGAGAAAGGGACCGCCGTGAAGAAGACTCTGTTCGTCGCCTGCTGCGCGTGCGTCGCGCTCGCGTTCTGCGGGCGGGCCGCCGCGAACGTCACCTTCGGGATCACCGAAGACACGGGCGTCCTCGGGGATCCCACGATGTTCTACTCCACGCTCAACGACCTGGGGGCAACCGAGAACCGGATCGCGATCAACTGGGATCCAGCCCAGCCGACGACCATTCCGAACCAACCGGGGCTCGACTACTGGCTCCCGCAGGCCACGATCCACGCCGTCCGCGTCCTCTTCGCCGTCGCGCCCGCGCATCCCGGCGACATCACCTCGTCGCCCTCGCGAATCACCCAGTTCGCGGCCTTCCTGCAGCAGCTTGCGCGCACGTATCCGTTCGTGAAGGACTACGTGATCGGTAACGAGCCGAACCAGCCGCGCTTCTGGCAGCCGCAGTTCAGCTCGACGGGGGCAAATCTCTCGGGTTCCGCATACGAGCCGCTACTGGCGGCTTCCTACGACGCGCTGAAAGGGGTCGATCCCTCGATCAACGTGATCGGAGTCGGCCTCTCGCCTCGCGGCAACGACAACCCGTTCGCGAAGGACAACGTCTCGACCTCGCCCGTTCGGTTTCTCCACGACGTCGGTGCCGCTTACCGGGCGAGCAAGCGGACCAAGCCGCTGATGGACGAGCTCGGCTTCCACCCCTATCCGAATCAGAACAACGATCCGCCGCTCAAGGGCTATCCGTGGCCGAAAGCCGGCATCCCGAACCTCGATCGGATCAAGCAGGCCGTCTGGGACGCGTTCAACGGCACCGCCCAACCGCTGTTCGCCGAGCGCGGCAAGGCAGCACCGGCGAACGCGCTCAAGCTCGACCTCGACGAGGACGGGCTGGCAGGTCGCGATCCCCGCTGTGCTCCAGAACCTCTACACGGGCAAGGAAGAACGTCGTCACGATCGACGAGGGGACACAGGCGCAGTACTACTCGGACATCGTCCGCTTCGTCAGCTGCGATCCCGATGTCCGCTCGCTCAGCTTCTTCCACCTCGTCGACGAGCAGCCGCTCGACCGCTGGCAGAGCGGACTGCTCCGGCTCGACGACTCGAAGCGACCCTCGTACACCTCGGTTAAGAACGCGATCGCCCAGACCCAGGGCAAGTGCGCGCTGACACCGCCCGGGTGGTCCACACGACGACGGTCAACGGCGCCACGGTTGCGTTCGGCTATCTCGGCAGCCCCAAGGGTTGGAACAACAAGCTCTGGCGCTTCGCAGCGACCGTGCAGGAGGACGCGAGCTACAAGGCGGGCGTCTTCAAGCTCGGGTCGCGGAAGCTGACGGCGAAAGCGAAAAAGGCCGTGCTGAAGGCGCTGGCGAACCCCAGAGCAAGCCACTGCTCGGCGCGAACGGGACGGCGCCTGCCTACAAGTCCAAGCTGGTCGCGCTGCCGAAGAAGACGCTCAAGCGCTCCGGCTGGTACGTCTACGGAATCCGGCTCGCGGCCGCGATGAACCCACAGCGCGCGTTCGTCTCGGTCAGCCGGCCGTTCCTGGTCAAGTCCCGCCCGCGTGCGCGGAAATAGAGGCTCGACTATTCTAGGCGTTCCGTGAGGCTTCGCTTGCGATGCCGACTTAAAGGCCGTAGCGGCTTTGCTGCTGCGGCCGTCTCAACTCGGCTTTTGCAGTCGCCGGCGGACCGCGGCGCAGGAGCGGCTTCGTGAGAGACCCTCGCTACGACGCGCTTGGCCGAGCTCGTTAGCTCGACCACTCGGTTCGACTGCAGCCGGGCGACGTACTCCGGATCGAAGGGGATGCGGCCGCGGCGGCGCCGCTGGTGGTGCCGTTGCACCGCGAGGCGATCAAGCGCGGCGGCCACGCCTACACCGCCCTCGATCTCAGCGGCCTTAAGGAGATCCTCGTCGCGCAGGGCTCGGACGAGCAGCTCGACTTCGTGTCGCCGATCGAGCTTCGCGAGCTCGACGCCATCGACGCATCGGTCACGATCTGGTCGGAGACGAACACGCGCTCATTCACCCGCTTGGACACCGACCGCCGGCAGCGCCAGCTGACCGCGCAGCGGCAGTTCGCCATCCGCCGCCGTGACCGAATCGCGAGCGGCGAACACCGCTGGTGCGGAACGCTCTCGCCGACCGAAGGCCAAGCCCAAGACGCCGACATGTCGCTCGCGGACTACGAGGATTTCGTCTTCCGGGCGTGCCACGTGCTCGACGACGACCCCGTCGACCACTGGCGCCAGGTGGGCGAGCGGCTGCAGGCCCGCGCCGAGGAGCTCGGCTCGGTGCGCGAGCTGCGCATCGTCGGCGAGGACACCGGATCTGACCGTCGTCGTCGAGGGTCGCACCTGGCGCGCCGCCGTACGGGCGCCAGAACGTCCCCGACGGCGAGGTGTATACGAGCCCCGTCGAGACCGGGGTCAACGGGACGATTCGCTTCGGGTTTCCCGCCGTCTTCGTCGGGCGCGAGATCGACGACGCCCGATTGGTGCTGGAGAACGGGCGCGTCGTCGCGGCGGAGGCTGCCGGCGGGGAGGACTACCTTCGCTCACTGCTCGAGCTCGACGAAGGCGCAAGCGGCGTCGGCGAGATCGCCTTCGGGCTCAACTACGAGATCGACCGCTTCACTCGCAACATCCTCTTCGACGAGAAGATCGGGGGGACGATGCACATGGCGCTCGGGATGGGCTTCGAGGCCCTCGGCGGCCTGAACCGGTCGGCCCTGCATCTCGACCTGATCTGCGACTTGCGTCGCGAGGGCGAGGTCTACGCGGACGGGGAGTTGGTCGTGGCGCAGCGGGCAGTTCCTACACGAGACCCGGCCGTCAGAGCTTGCCGCACGTGTTCGATAGCCGCCACGAACGGATGGCCGACGTGCTCGTCGGCTTCTGCACCGGTGTTCGGGAGGGCGATCTCGTCACCTCGAGTCGTCGACGCTCTGGCTGCGCCGCTGCGCGAGCTCTACCGCAAGGTGCTCGAGGCCGGTGCGCAACCGCTGCCGCGAATCGCGCTCGAGCCGCTGACCGAGAACCTGCTCAAGTTCGGGAACGACGAGCAGCTCGACTGGGTCAACCCGGCACGCGTCGACGACATCGAGGCGTCGATGTCCGGATCGCCCTCGCGGCCCCGGGCGAACACGAAGCGGCTCTCGAATGTCGATCCGGCGCGGCAGGCCCGGTACGACCGCTCGGCCGAACCGCTACGGAACCGCTACCTCGAGCGGGCGCGCCGCCGGCGAGCTCCGCTGGGCGTTGAGTGCCTATCCGACCGAGGCGGCGGCGCAGGACGCCTGATGTCGCTACACCGAGTACGAGGACTTCGTCTTCGGCGCAGCGTTCCTCGACGATCCCGATCCGGTCGCGCGGTGGCAGGAGTTCGGCGAGCGGCTGGACCGTCTTGCCGAGTTTCTCGCGACGAAGCGGGAGTTTCGAATCGTCACGGAAGGAACCGACCTGAGGCTCGTCACCGAGGGCAGGACCTGGATTGCCTCGAAGGGGCAGGAGAACTTCCCCGACGGAGAGATCTTCACGGGGCCCGTCGAGTCCAGCGTTGACGGTGAGATCCGGTTCACGTACCCCGGCGTCTTCAACGCGCGCGAGGTCAACGACGTAGGCTTCGCTTCGAAGGGGCGAAGTGGTCGAGGCGACGGCGACGCGCGGACAGGAGTTCCTGCGGGAGATGATCGCGATGGATGACGGGGCCCGGCGTGTCGGCGCATTTCGCGCCGTCGGAAGGTTTCTAACCGAGCAGGGCTTGAGCGTGAATACGCCTTATACGTCGGGAATAGTAAGGAATTTTATCTCTTTTTCGATCCTAACCCGTCGTGGAAGGACTACATGCGATAATCTTGGCGAAGCCTCCCGTGGTCCCGCAAGCGGTGTTTGTTCTGAAGCCACTGCCACCTGAGTGGCCGACGTCATCGCACTAAACGTCGCGGGCAAAATCGCTCGACCACGCCGGTGCACGACCTCTCCCCGGAATTCGTGTACGGGATTGCGCTGACTGGCGAAATCCGCGGCTAGGCCGGGATCGTCGCGCCAATCGATGAAGTGCTTTTTGACGCTTGGTCTTCTGCGCGACGTGCTCTTTTCCCAACCTTCCCTGGCGGTGTCTCAACCGAGGTGAACAGTGGTCAACTGGCTTCCGAGCGTGATGTATGGGCAACACCTGGCAGGAAAACGGCCCCTTCCCATCTATGGAACAACCCTGATCATTCGATCCCGAAAAAGACGCACCCGAGCTCAAATCGACAGATTTTCGAGTGATCAAAGCGCCTGCCGATGCAGGCAAGCTTAACACGACACGGCAGAGGCACATCGCCGCCAGCGAATGACCGCCCACGCGGGTTCACTCTGGCGAGTGGAACCCGACCACCGTGACACTACGGGTTTCCGATCCGCAGCGCGTGACCGGCGGAAGAAGCGACCCGCAGCGTACATTTGCCGTGGAAGACGGGCTGGGCTGCCGTGCGTCGTCTTGAAGAGTTGGAAGCGTCTGCTCGTGGTCAGGATCTCCACTCCTGACGGGGCGATCATACGCGTCAGACGATATTGCCCGGGCGGTGGGGAGCGGCACGCTGCCCTTAATCGATGTTCGGTACTTTCCTTCCGGCGCGGCCTTCTTCCTTTCGTGAGCTGCCACTGGCTGGAGCTTGTCAGCGTGAGCGCCTCGGCAGAGCGTGCAGGCGTCGCGCCTTGCGATCTTCGCGAGCCGTGTCATTCTTCGAGCACACGCAGCATCAACTCTTCCCGGCGACTTCCGCAGCATGGCCGGCGACTTCTTTGAGGAAAGTCTTCCGTGGCGAGGAGGCGTCGGATTCGCCGGAGAGCCAGCCCGCGCAATCTCCGCGTGATGACGCTCTCGCCGTCGGGAAGCCAGGTCGAGGCGTCTCGTGATGACGTCTCACTCAACATGCCGGAATGCGCCGGTCCGGCCAATAACGGCACCGTATGAACGCGGCCCGAGCAGTGAAGTCCTTGGCGCAGCAGCACGGACTTGCGATAGCGCTCGCGATACTTCTCGACAAAATGAATCGCCGCAAAGAGAGCAGGATGGCCTCGCGACGTTCGGGTGCGCACTTGCGGCGGAATCTCCACCTGAATGATCGTTCAGGCGGGCGTAAGTCGTTCCAGACTCGCCTTTTAGCACGGCTTCCTGCAGCTTGCATTCGTGGCGAGCAGAATGCGCACGTTGACTCGGACTGGTTTCTTCCCTCCCAAACGGCTGAACTCCTGATCCTGGAGGGACGTGGACGGAGCTTGGCCTGCAGATGTGAACTCATTTCCGCGATCAAGAAACCAGCATCAGCGTACCCTTGTTCGCGATCCCGAACTTACCCATCTTGTCGCGAATTGCGCCTGTAAAATGCGCCCTCTCGTAAATCCAAAAAGCTCCGATGTTCCAGCAGGTCATGAGGAGACGCGGCGCAGTTCAACGCTGACGAATGGGCCGTCTGGCCCGATTCGATCGCTCGCGGGATGAAGCTCGCCGTGGACTTCCTTGCCGACGCCGGATTCTCCGGCGAATCCAGCACCGGTGCGTCTGTGTCAGGCGAAGCCTGGCTGCGTCGCGATGCTCGACTGATGCGGCAGCGATCGGTGGATCGGACGTGCCCGAACATTTCCTCTAGTCTCGACATGGCGCGAGCTGTTGCTTGAGCTGCCGCACTTCCGTCCCGGCAGCCGCGGCTTTTCGAAAAGCCCGCTTTCCATCCCGCCAAGTTGCAGAGCTTCTTCTTCAGAAGCTGGCTCGGTGAGGTAATCGGGGCTAGCCCATTCGCATCGTCTTCAACTGACGGTCTTTGATTTGCCCGACCCCCGAAAGAATTATAGATTTTCGTGGTATTACAGGATGCGTGCTTTTGATGCTCCCTAAGATCTCGAGTCCGTCTTTACCGGCAGCAGAATATCGTCCGCGCGCAGGATTACCGATGGCGTGTAGCCGGACGCCAAGCGATCCCAATGCTATCGTCGCCGGAGGCTCGCGCAATCGACGCGTTATGCCCGCAGGATGGAAGCAGCGCGCAGGATAGTCGCGAATATCCCTTTCGTCATCGACGAAAAGCCAGAACCGAACGCATAAGGCTCATAGTCTGATCACTCCCTTGTTGAATTTCAGTAGGAATTCTGCAGCGCACGAGTCGCCGGCGAGGAGAACGGAAACCCCGCGTCAGATGGTTCTTCGGAAAGTAAAAAAATCGTCCACAAAGTGGTACGCGGAAACGTCTGCCGAAAGCGCACTTGTAAATCGAGCGGCAACCGATTCACCCACGGCTGAAGCTGGTGGGGACTTCCCGCGTAATTCCGGAGATCTTCACCGTAATCTCGCTTCTCACGACCGCGTGAGAACCGCGCGATCCAGTTGCGCGCCGGTATCGCTGAAGTGGATGGCGCTGCAAAGCATCTTGGAGAATCACGCCGTCTATGCGCTCTGATCGGCGAAATGCGATGAACGGCTCAGTCGGGAATTTGAGCGTGTTGAGGGTAATGCCTTTGTCCGCCAGAACCGTTTCTGGGGAATCCTTAGATTGGCTTCGTAGTCCGTGCAGTCTTGGAGAGTCGAACTCTGTCAGCCTGTGCTGGGCGCTCTCGAACACATCGCCCATCCAGTTCACGAGGTGAATCATTTTGTTTGGCGTTTTCAATCGGCTGATCTGCAGAGGTCAGTCGCGTTGGCGCTCACTGATATCTCCTGGAAGCCGTCCATCCGGCCACCTCCATGCGGGCATAACCTCCACGGGATCGCGGCGAGGGGCGTTCGCAGCTCGTGCGCGACGTTCCGAGAATGGAGATGATGAGTGCGCATTTTGGCGCCGGCCTCTAATTCAGCCATTGCGGCAGGCTGCATTCTGGCTGATCGCTCCCTCGAGCGCCAGGTCGCTTTGACGGTGGCTTTCAAGCGCTTGTTCTTCGCCCGAAGCTGCTCCACTTCGTAAAACTCTCGGCGATCGACGGGCGCCGCTCTGGCGGCGCAGGCTCGCATCGTAATTCCATTTGTTCGGCAGAGAGGCGGACCGCTGTTGATCCAGGACACAATTCCGGAGTGCGCCCGACAGCGTCGACTCCTCCAGCACCGGAACGAGTACAACGCTGGCGCAAGCGACTCTTCCGCCGGTCGAGCTGCCCGCCGTCCTCGGCCCGACTCCTGTGATTCCGACAAGTTCGTGCCCGCGGAGAGAGTTTTGCTTCTAGCCGGATGGCGGCAGGCAGTATGGGATTCCAGCCAGACCGGCGACACGCCGGGAGGCGTGCACGTGGATCGTAAACGCTCACCAGCCAATCTGCTCCGTAATCGGGTCAACGAGAATCAGGCCGGTTTCGAAGCTGGGCAATTTTTCGCGAGAGCCGTGTCCAGCGCTATCGTCGCAAAGGTCGATCACGCCATGCAGGAGAGCGCAACGCCGGCGGGCCTGACACCTGCTGCGTCGTTGTCGAAGTGCCCAGAAGTTGGCCCCGCGCTGATGTTCCGTTCATGCCTCACTCCCGAAAAGCAGCGCGCTTGGCTGGGTCAACGAGAGGCACCGACTCCCAACGCCTTTGGGCATTTCAGCAAACTGCCGAGGAAGAACCGGTAAAAATCCAATGCCGCTCTACCGGAAATACCCGTGGTAATCACACGCCACCTTAGGAGGGGCGCCGCAGCTGCTCAGCGCATCGACGATGAGTAAATCCGAATTCTCTCTCAAGGCGGCGGCAAGCCCGGGTCCTGGTGATCGAGGATTCTCGCCCGACGTCTTGTTCATTCTGAAAACAGAGATTGGAATCTATGGGTTGGCGCCGTTGATGTCGCACCGGACGGCGAGAGCGGTCTCGGGGCGTGCAAGCTCCGGGCACGAATCCGACCGTGGATGCACTCGTTTCCCGATATAGGATCGCCGGGGAATGGACGGTCTCGAATTCGTTCAACGGCTGAAGCGAACCGCCAGGGCCTCAGTGCATCGGTGATTGCGTAATGACCGGGTATACGCAGGATCAAGACGTCAAGCGAGCACTGTCCGCCGGGTTCGCGGCGCATCTGCCCAAACCGATCGATCCCTCGCGGTTGGGGCGACTCATTCAGGATTTGGTTCGCGACAGGACTCTCGAAGCAGTTCGCAAACAGCCGCATCCCGCCGGATGCATGTTCCCAATCGAGATTACCGCCGGGTGCGTGGTAGCCATGTTCCGGGCAGACTCTAAACCCAGGAAAATTATCCGGAACCTTCAGGTACTTTTGCATCGTGACGACTCGCCCCGATCGACCCTCCTTTTCACGGACAAAAGCGGGGTCCTTGCCAAAGGCCGCTCGAACGGCCTGACGGGCGGCATCGGCGTATGGACCATCGATCGCCACAGCAAACGGCCGCAAGAAAGCGTTCCGCAATTACCTGGACATCTGGATTGCGTTCTTTCAGGAATTTGCGGGCCGGGACGAAAGCGATCTTTGTCCGGATCCTGATTCGAGGCCAGCCGCATGCTGACTTTGGCTTCTTCGCCTTTTGGGGCGATGGCGGTTTTGCCACCAGCGGTCCGGTATAACCACCGACAACACCGTGCATCTTCGAATGTGGGCGGAAGCCCCAGACCCGTCGAGTGACGTCGCAGGCGGCGTCGTCACTCCCGAAGTTTCTTCAACTCGTGAGCCCTGTTTGAAAACGCCGCACATCAAAGCCGGAATTCAGAAAATCCCTCATTTAATTCGCGCCGGGTCAGCTTGGCTGACGTCATCGTAAAAACCTGGAAGTTTTCACTTTGCCCGTACGCGCGTCATAGCATTCCGCGATGATCTGGCACAACTCTCCGAGCGGATTTCTGCGCCGCTCCTCCCGTCAACCCCGAGTGGACGTCTTTTGCGCCAGTTTCCTGAGAATGATTCGCATCGCGGCCAACCCGCGTAAACCATAGGCGACGGCGGGCTTTCCTCGGGCGATCCAGACCGCGCCAGGAATGCAGCCGATTTGAACCCGGGTGCGCAACCGCGCGCCGCATTCCCTTTCACAAAATGCTCAAAATTTTGGGCTTCCGATTTCCTCTTCGAGTTCCCAGACGAACTGAATGTTTGTGGGACGCTGGTGCTTCGAATGCGTACCGCGCCCCGGAAAAGGGCGCTAAGGGCGGGATCCCTTTGTCGTCCGTTGTTCAACGGCGGCCGAAGTAGCGGTCTCCTTTCCTTGCCGAAGGTAAAGGCCGCCGGCGCTTCCACTGCGGCTCATTGGCTTGGGCTGCACGCTCTGAGGTGGTTGTATATCGTGACAGTTGGATAGCCCGGACCTGCGACGAACCGTCCCCAAAACGACCGGGATTGCCTGGCGTTTTCGAACTTCTCCGCTTCCGCTCCAGCGACCTTAGATACGCCACAGCGCGGTCCGCCAGGCGTTCGATATCGCTTCGATGTTCGGGTTCGGCGCTGATGGTTGGGATCTCAACCCATTCCTGAGTCTGGCTTCAAATTCAGGACGGGCGGCTTCGACAAAAGATCGGATTTCAGGGACACGCTTCAATTGGCTCCAGGAACTGCTCTTCAGGCACTGCGCCGGTGATTTCTGACGCTTGTCGCTCAGCGTCACTGTTTTGGGCACGCCACGAATGACATAGCGTTGCGCGAGATCCGGCAAACTCATTGATCTCGACGACGTCTGCACGGTGACATGCGAGTTTTCTATCGCGATCTGGTGCGCCAACCTGCGCGACCGGTGCGCAGTACTGACGAAGTAGGCGTCACAAAGACCTGAATATGGACGTCCTTTGTCGATTGCTGCAACTGTTTCTTTGTGGCTGTTCCTAAATCCGAAACGCCCTTGAGGCGCCTCGGCAATGTGCTTATGATTGTCGAAAACTCGTATCCCGCAGGCATACCGAAAAAGCGCGGTTTTCCTCTAACCAATTCAGCACGAGATGATCAGCGCCGGAATACGACGAATCCCATACTTTCTCTGCCAGTGCGCTATCTCCCGCGAAATCGTGAACCTCCAGGTGAAGTTTTTCCGAGAGGGACGCGACTTCTTCCAGAAGCATCTGCGCGTTCGCACGTGTCACACTCTTCGGCGTCGGGCGCAGACAAAGGCGACGATGCTTTGTGAAAAACAATACTCACGTCCCGGTCGAATTGTTCAAACAATCGCTGAATTTCCTGGCGGTCTCGCCCGCGGCGAGAGGGCACAAATTTGATGTTATCATCCCCGGATGACCTGGCGCGAACGCACGTCCGCCTTGTTTCGAGATCTGCAGGATCGCATCACCAGCGCGATCTCCGAACTCGACGCGGTCTCCGTTCCGCGAGGATGCCTGGTCGCGTGAGAGGAGGCGGCGGCGCGCACGCGCGTTTTGGGAAGGCGGCAGGGTTTTTGAGAAGGCGGGCGTGAACTCTCATCGGTGTTCGGAAATCTGCCCGAGGAATTCGCCCAAAAATCCGCTTGAACAGGAACGGCGTTTTCGCTGCTGGAGTTTCTCTCGTCCTTCATCCTCTGAATCCCATGACGCCGCGGTTCATGCAAATTTCCGATATCTGGAGAAGGGTGACGCGGCGTGGTTTGGCGGCGGCACGGATTTGACTCGTGTTACCCGTTTCTTGAAGACGCCGTCCATTTTCATTCGGTGCTAAAGCGGCGTGCGACCGGCATGATCAGGAGCACTCATCCGCAGGTTTAAGAAATGGTGCGACGAATATTTCCTGCTCAAGCATCGAAATGAGACGCGTGGAATCGGGGAGTGTTTTTGACTATTTGCAAGGCGATCGGGAGAAAACTTTGAGTTCGTATCCGACCTGGGAGGATCGTTCTCTTCGAGGCGTATCTGCCAATTGTAAAACGGCGAACCACGGAGGCCTTACGACGATCGGCAGCGGCAGTATCAACTCTATCGTCGTGGGCGTTATGTTGAATTCAACCTGCTGTACGATCGCGGACGATTTTTGGTCTGAAACTCGAGGCCGAACGGAGTCGATTCTCGCTGAGCCTTCCGCCGCTTGTGCGTTGGGTATATGACTTCAAGCCCCAGCCGGGATCTCCGGAGGAGAAGGCGCTCGAATTTTTCAAACCGAGAGAATGGGTTTGATGTTCTGTCGATACTGCGGCGCGTCTATCGCCGATGACAGCCGATCTCTGCGCAAAGTGCGGCAAGCGTTTAGGTCGCGCTGCGTATCCTCGCCTGAAAGAGATTGTCACGACGCTACGGCTGAAAACTCCGCTATCCCTATTTCGGTTTGCTGCTGCTCCTTTTGTCGCCTGGACCTTGCGGCCCCGCCAAAGCGACGTCGATTACTCGCACTGAAATGGAGCATGCAGCTCGACCAAAAACTGGATCGGCCCGAGAGGCAGCATTTTCAACAAGCGTTGTCCCTGGTGGTCGAAAATACCGGACAAACAACAGTTATGGATTATCCCTGTTGAGATCAGCGCGAAAATCGAGCCGCCGCGGCACGCGGAAGTAATGACGACATTTCTTGGACGCCAACTGATGATCATGCAAGCCGGAAAGCCTCTGCCTCTCGTGGTTGCTGGCGGATCCTGTCGCGCCCGGCGCAAAGCGACGTTATCTTCTCGAGGGCAGCATTCAAGCTGAACCTCCTTTCAAACTCACGTATGAGGTTCGCGAAGAAGACGCCAGAGTGCTCGTTGACAAGCTACGTGGTGCAGCCATGATTTGATTAAGCGAATTTTGATCATGATCGTGATCCTTGTCGGTCTGGTGCTCTTTGTATTGCTCCCGATCGGCGGATCCTTTGATCACCAACAGCCGCTTCCGCTTTCCTCGAACGGGGCCCAACAACAGGCAGGTGGAGTTGGACTCGATGTTGAGGATGTGGAGTTCATGTCGAAAAAGCATGGGATAATTCTCTCAAGGGTTGGTGGAATCCAGGGGAGTGACATCGCGAGACCATCCCGTTACTTTTCCTATCTCTTTGTCATGGACTGAATCGCTCGCGGCTCGAGATGCTCGAGAGCGAGCGGCCGAGGCTCGAAAACGGGGTTATGGAGTGCTGCTGTTCGATATGCTGCAACCACGGGGCCAGCGGCGACGCGTATACAACGTTGGGCATCAACGAATCGAATGATGTCTGCGCAGCCAATGAGCTCGTCCGTAAACGCGCGCCGGCAGGCGTGAACTACTGTGGGGAGTTTCTTGGGAGCGTCCACTGCCTTGCTGGCCGTTAAACAATGGGGGCTTTCCCGGGTGGTCTCGGATAGCGCGTTTGTTTCGTTTCGAGACCACCATCAGCCATCACTTCGAGCTGTACTTCCATCTGCCGGCTTTTCCACCGCCAATATGATCATCGCTCTCACCGGATGGCGTATGGGAATCGATCCGGACGACGGCGACGTTGAAGCTGCAATCAAGGCCTTCGGTCCGGTTCCATTACTCGTCATCGCGGGCGGCAAGGACCGCCGGATGCCCCCGGATAAAAATAACAAATACGTAACCGGAACGAAGTAATACC
>ERZ1370068.7018-contig-5961_pt1 | contig 55566 bp, 91 predicted proteins | sample MGYA00561227_ERZ1370068 | MGnify/ENA primary metagenome ERZ1370068 (study PRJEB38410, sample SAMEA6850437) | metagenome | study: Metagenomic assessment of the ecological functions of the soil: analysis of the soil microbiota associated with the... | reverse complement strand
TTGTACTTCGTTCAGTTACGTACTTAATTGATTGGCCGATTTGCAATCGATTGCAGATTACCGAACACTCGATTACCCCGTGCCCGAGCCGTTGTCGTTTACCGCCTTCGTGCTGTCGCTCGCGAGCACCGCGGCGCATCCATTTCGGCGATCTCGCCCGATCCGCGTCTCCGGCGAGCGCGGCGGAGCCGAACCTGACGGCGCCGCGCAGATGATCGAGATCCTCGCGCTGCTCGACCAGAAGACGCGCGGCAACCTGACCGCCGAAGAGCGCCAGATGCTCGAACAGGTGCTGCTAGCGAGCTCCGCATGCGCTTCGTCGAAGTCAGCGGCGGCGGCAAGCGCATCATCGAGCCGTAGCGTAGTCAGCCCGCCTGACGCCATGTCCGTGTCACCGTCCTCGGCAGCGGCACCGTCGACGGCGTGCCGGCGATCGGCATCGCGACTGCGCCGTCTGCCGCTCGTCCGACCCGCGCGACCGGCGGACGCGGCCGTCGATCCTGATCGAGATCGCGGCGACCCGGCTGCTCGCCGTTCGCGCGGCGCGGTCCGCATCGATCCTCGTCGACACACGTCGACCGACCTCCGCGCCCAGGCGCGCTCGGCGCAACGACGTCCGCCGCGTCGACGCGATCCTCTTCACGCACAGCCACGCCGATCACGTGTTCGGCCTCGACGACGTGCGGCGCTACAACCAGATGCAGAAGACGGCGATCCCCTGCTACGGCGACGACGGGAGACGCTGACGAGTCTGCGCCGCATGTTCGCGTACATCCTCGATGCCGCCGAAGACAGCAGGGCGGCGGCACTGCCGCAGCTGGTCGCCGTTTCGCGATCGGCGGCCCGTTCACGCTCGGCGGCGTCGAGATCGTGCCGGTGCCGCTCTTCCACGGCCGCCTGCCGGTGCTCGGCTTCCGACATCGGGACGTTCGCGTACCTGACCGACTGCAACCGGATTCCCGATGAGTCGTGGCCGCTGCTCGACGGCGTGCGCACGGTCGATCCTCGACGCGCTGCGCTACCGGCCGCACTCGACGCATTTCAGCGTCGATCGAGGCGCGTCGACGTCGTCGCGCATGGCTCGGCGCCGAGCGCGCCTACTTCACACATCTGCCACGACCTCGCGCCACGCCGAGACCTGCGCGCGCCTGCCCGCCCGGCGTGGAGCTGGCTTATGATGGGCCTGGTCTTGGAGATCACGGGATGAACGCTGAGACCGCTGAGCACGCGGAGAACACACGTTTTCTCCGCGATACTCTGCGAGCTCTGCGTTGATCGTCGCGTCGATGGACGTGATTCACTTCCCCGAGGATCCGTCCGTCGCGGTGGGTCCATCCGGTGCTCGCGCTCGGCAACTTCGACGGCCTGCACCGCGGCCACCGCAAGATTCTCGATCGCGTGCGGCGCGCGTCGCCGACGAGCGCGGCGCGCACGCCCGGTCGTCGATGACCTTCGATCCCCATCCGCCGCGGGTGGTCCGGCCCGACAAAGGCGCCGCCGCTGCTGATGACGCAGGCGCAGAAGCTCGAGGCGATCGCCGACGCCGGCGCTGCAGGGCGCGGCGATCGTGCGCTTCACGCCCGAGCTGTCGAACTGGGATCCGAGACGTTCGTGCGCACCGTGCTCGTCGAGCTGGCTGCGCGTGGCGGAAGTCTGGGTCGGCGCGAACTTCCTGTTCGGCCACGATCGCTGCCGGCAACTTCTCGCTGCTGCGCAGCGCTCGGCGCGCGCTACGGCTTCAAGCGCGGAGAAGATCGATCCGGTCCGCTACAAGGACTTCGTCGTCAGCAGCACGCGGATCCGGCGCGTCTGGTCGGCGAAGGGCGCGTCGACGAGGCCGGCGCGCTGCTCGGCACCAGTCAGCTTCCTCGACCGGCACGGTGGTGCGCGGCGACGCAGCGCAGCCGCACCATCGGCTTCCCGACCGCCAATCTCTGCACCGAGAACGAGCTGCTGCCGCCGCACGGGTCTATGCGACGACGGCGCGGATTGCCGGCATCGTGCACGCGTCGGTGACCAACGTCGGGCACCCGCCCGACGGTCGACGCCGCCGGGCCCGCACCGTCGATCGAGACACACATCTTCGACCTCGATCGCGATCTCTACGGCACAGTCGATGCGCGTCGGGTTCGTGCAGCGGCTGCGCGACGAGCGCGCCGTTCGAGTCGCCTGGACGCGCTGCGCGCCCAGATCGCGGCCGATTGCCAGCGCGCGCGTGCTGTTCACCGCCTTTCACTGTAGAATCGCTTCGGCTGTGCCCGATCAGGAGTTTCTCTTCGCCCTCGACGCTGTCCGGTGGGCGCGCGTCACGACCGCATCGCTCGCCGAGCTGACCCTGCAGCCGTCCTCGGGCACACGTCGGCTAGCTGCGTCGCCGGCGACGATCGACGACGCTCACCGGCCAGCTCGAAGCGCGGCGCCGACCGGCGCGCGCGACCGAGCGCGGCGCCGCTGCGGGTGCGGTTCCGTGCGCGCGCCGGCGAGCTCGAGATCGTGGTCGCCGGTCCGACGGCGCCGCGGAGTGGCGCACCACCTCGTCCTCTGCCGGCTTCCTGATCCAGATGCGTCTCTACAACACCCTGACCCGCAGCGAAGAGGACTTCGCCCCGGGCGCCGGCAACACCGTCCGGATGTCACCTGCGGCCTGACGATCGTACGCGCGTGGGCACATCGGCAACTTCCGCACGTTCATCTGCGTCGACGTGCTGCGCCGGACGCTGAAGTACCTGCTCGGCTACCAGGTGCGAGCAGGTGATGAACTTCACCGACGTCGACGATCGGACGATCGCCGGCGCGCAGAAGGCCGGGATGGGACCTGCGCGCCTACACCGACCAGTTCATCAGGCCGTTTCCGCGAGGACGCGCGTGCCCTCGGCCTCGAAGCACGGTGCGAAGAGAATGCCGCGCGCGACCGACGAGGCCGAACCTGCGCGCGATGGCCGACATGATCGCCGCGCTCGAGCCGCAACGGCCACACCTACCGCAGCGACGGATCGATCTACTTCAAGATTTCAACGCTGCCCGGACTACGGCAAGCTGGCGCACCTCGACTCACGAAGGCATGAAGCCGGGCGCGCGCGTCGACACCGGACAACTACGCGAAGGAAGACGCGCGCGACTTCGTGTTGTGGAAAGGCCACCAAGCGACGGACGAGCCGTCGCTGGACGTTTCCGTCGATGCCGGCATCACGGCGGTCGTCCCGGCTGGCACATCGAGTGCTCGGCGATGGCGCTGCGCCTGCTCGGCGAGGCGCCGATCGACATCCACGCCGGCGGCATCGACCTCATCTTCCCGCATCACGAGAACGAGATCGCGCAGAGCGAGGGCGCGACGCGGCAAGCCGTTCTCGCGCTTCTGGGTCCACGTCGAGTACCTGATCGTGGACGAGCAGAAGATGTCGAAGTCGCTCGGCAACACCTACACGATTCCCGACGTCGTCGCGAAGGGGCTACCGGCCGTCGGCGGTGCGCTACCTGCTGCTGTCGGCGCACTATCGCAAGCAGCTCGAACTTTCACGTGGGCGAGCCTCGGACAGGCCGGAGGAAGCGCTGCGCCGGCTGACCGACTTTCTCGCGCGCCTCGACACCGGTCACGCGCGACGGCGCGCACCGCGAGATCTGCCGGCGCGCGTCGACGAGGCCCGCACGGGCGTTCGCCGAGCGCGATGCAGGACGACCTGAACACCGCGGCGGCGCTCGGCGCGATCTTCGAGCTGGTGCGCGCGCTGAACTCCGCGATCGACGCCGGCGAGCTCGGCGCCGGCGACGATGTCGCGGTCATCCGCGAGGCGTTCGACGAGTTCGACCGCGTGCTCGGCGTCCTGAGCCTGCGCCGCGCCGAGGACGAACAGCCGCCGGTGCCGGTCGACGAGATCGAACGGCTCATCGAGGAGCGCCATGCCGCGACGGCGGCGCCGCGACTTCGCCGACGCGCCGATCGCATCCGCGACGACCTGCGGCACGCGGCGGTGCTTCTCGAGGACAGCCGCCGGCGGCACACGCTGGAAGCGGAAATGAGCCACGCACGCCGTCAGATCAGAACCGCCGCTGCCCGGGCCCGAGCGCCAAGCCGATCATCGACCGCGACAAGACGGTCGTCTCGCCGTCGCTACACGCGCGGCTATCCGCTCGTCATCGAGCGCGGCTACAGGTCGCATGGTCGAGGACGTCGACGGCAACGTCTTCCTCGACTGCGCGGCCGGCATCGCCGTCAACTCGACCGGCCACGCGCATCCCGACGTCGTCAAGGCGATCACCGAGCAGGCGCAGAAGTTCCTGCACATGTCGGGGACCGACTTCTACTACGAGCCGCAGGTGCGACTCGCCGAGGAGCATCGCGGCGATCGCGCCGATTCACGGGCGGCGTGCGATCGTTCTTCGGCAACTCCGGCACCGAGGCGATCGAAGCCTGCCTCAAGCTGTCGCGCTACGCGACCGGCCGCCAGAACATCATCGCGTTCTTCGGCGGCTTTCACGGCCGCAGCGATGGGGTCGCTGTCGCTGACGGCGAGCAAGGCGATCCAGCGCCGCGGCTTCGGACCGCTGATGCCGGGCGTCTATCACGCGCCGTATCCGGACTGCTACCGGCTGTCCGCTCGGGCTCGACGCCGGAGAGCTGCGCGGCGGCGTGCGTCGACTTCATCGAGCACCAGCTCTTCGCGCACCTGGTCTCGCCCGACGAGGTCGCGGCGATCGTCGTCGAGCCGATTCAGGGCGAAGGCGGCTACGTCGTCGCGCCCGATCGAGTTCCTGCAGCGGCTGCGCGAGCTGACGACGAAGCACGGCATCCTGCTCGTGGCCGACGAAGTGCAGTCGGGCATGGGCCGCTCCGGGAAGATGTTCGCGATCGAGTTCACCGGCGTCGAGCCGGACATGATGGCGATCGCCAAGGGGATCGCGTCGGGCCTGCCGCTCGGCGTGGCGGTCGCGCGCGCCGGGCTGATGGCGTGGCCGCCCGGCGCGCACGCGAGCACGTTCGGCGGCAACCCGGTGTCGTGCGCGGCGGCGATGGCGACGATCGCGCTGCTCGAAGGACGAGCTCTGTCGCGAACGCGGCCGACGGTCAGGCGCGCACCTGATGGACGGGGCTGAAGGAGCTGGCCGGCAAGCATCCGCTGATCGGCGACGTGCGCGGCCGCGGCCTGATGATCGGCGTCGAGCTGGTGCGCGATCGGCAGACGAAGGAGCGCGCGACCGACGAGCGCGATGCGCGTGGTCACGCAGCGGCGTTCAGCGCGGGGCCTGCTGGTGCTCGGCGCGGGGAAGAACGCGGTCCGCTTCTCGCCGCCGCTCGTGCTGACGCGGGCGCAGGCGGACACGGCGGTCAGGATCTTCGACGAGGCGCTGACCGAGGTCGAGACCACGACGGTAGAACACCAGGAGGCCGCTGAGATCGCAGAGAAACGCGTTGTCTCTGCGGGCTTTGCGTCGCTTTGCGGTTGTTCGTTGTCGTCGCGTGGCGCGGCGTGTTGCTGGGCTTGTGCGCACCATGACGCACGCGCGCGTCGACACTTGGGAAAACCGGCGAAGATCTCGCGTGCGCGAGCTCGAGCAGCGGCGGGTACGCAATAGTTGCGAGGCGCTACCGCCGGCGCGGGTGGAGAAATGGACATCATCGCGCGCGACGGCGCGACGCTGGTGTTCGTCGAGGTGAAGGCGCGCGACAGCCACGCGTTCGGGCGAGGCGGCCGAAGCGGTGACGCCGTTCAAGCGCCGCCGGATCGCGCAGCTCGCGCTCGACTACATGCGCGCGACATCACCTCGTCGAACTGTCCGTGCCGCTTCGACGTCGTGTCGATCCATTTCGACGCCGGCGAGCCGGTGATCGAGGTATTTCAGGGCGCGTTCGACGCGACCGTGTGACGAGACGCGACTGACGACCGACGAACTGATGACGAACTGACGACACGATCGATGATTGAACTGTCCCGTGCCTGAGCTGCGCAAAGATCCGGTCACCGGCCGATGGGTGATCATTTCAACCGACCGCCAGAAGCGGCCCGAACGACTTCCGTCTCGAGCGCGTCGGCCGCGGTCGGGCGGGAGCATTGCCCGTTCTGTCCAGGGCACGAGGCGATGACGCCGCCGGAGGTCCTGTCGTACCGCCAGAACGGCGGCGCGCCGAACGCGCCCGGGCTGGGACGTCCGCGTCGTGCCGAACAAGTTCCCGGCGCTGCAGGTCGAGGGCACGCTCGACCGCGAGGGCGAAGGGCATGTTCGACCGCATGAACGGCATCGGCGCGCACGAGGTGATCATCGAGACGCCGGATCACGATCGGACGCTGGCGCTGATGTCGGAGGCCGAGATCGAGCGCGTGCTGTGGGCGTTCCGCGAGCGGATGCTCGACCTGAAGCAGGACCACCGGCTGCGCTACATCCTGCGTGTTCAAGAACCACGGCGCGGCGGCCGGGCGCGACGCTCGAGCATCCGCACTCGCAGCTCATCGCGCTGCCGATCGTGCCGGATTTCGTGCGCGAGGAGATCGACGGCGCGCGGCGGCACTTCGCGATCAAGGAGCGCTGCGTCTTCTGCGACATCGTCGCACCAGGAGCTGCGCGACGGCCGGCGGGTGATCAGGAGAACGCCGACATCGATCGCGCTGGCGCCGTATGCGCCGCGGTTCGCGTTCGAGACCTGGCTGCTGCCGCAAGCGCCACGGCGCGCGGTTCGAGCAGGCGCCGCGGCACGAGTACGAGAGCCTGGCGCGGCTGCTGAAGGCGGTGCTGCAGCGGCTCGACCGCGCGCTCGAGTCGCCGCCGTTCAACCTCGATCGTCCACACGTCGCCGTTCTCCGAGGAGGCGGCCGACGCTCTATCACTGGCACATCGAGATCATGCCGAAGCTGACGCGCGTCGCCGGCTTCGAGTGGGGCACCGGGTTCTACATCAACCCGACGTCGCCGGAAGAGGCCGCCGAGGTGCTTGCGCGCAGTGCGGCTGTAAACTGAAAGCCGACCCGGCCGTGTGGTACTCTGGGGGTTCGGGCGGGAATAGCTCAGTGGTAGAGTGCGACCTTGCCAAGGTCGAAGTCGCGGGTTCGAATCCCGTTTCCCGCTCCAACAATTTTCTTCTCGCCACGGTCTGGCAGGGCGGGTCGCGAGACCCGCCGTTCGTCTTTACGGGGCGCCGTCGCCAAGAGGTAAGGCAGAGGTCTGCAAAACCTCCACCCCCGGTTCAAATCCGGGCGGCGCCTCCAATCAAATCAAAGAGTTGCCGACGCCCGCGCGGCGCGAGCGTCGGCGATGTTAACAGGACCGTAACAGTTCACCGGCGCGTCTTCGTCGTCAGGAGTGAGAATCAATCACTTGCTGCGGCATGGGACCGGGCGGGGCGCGCTGAGGTCCATACCGTGGATCTCGCTCACCTGCTGTTTGAACCACATCGTAAATGGATCCGTACGCTTGCCGAACTCCGCGAACGCCGTCTCCGGATGATCGCCTTCCAGCGTGACGAGCACGAGATCGCCTTGCGGTGTGTGCTGCAGGAAGGTCCGCTCACGCACGCCAAGGCTGCGCCGAGACGCCGCGAACTCGGCCTTGCGCGCTCCCGTCAGCTCGCTGATGAACTTCTTCCACTGTTCGGTCTTGCCCGCTGGAATCGGAAACGCCATCGCCAGCATCGCCATCACGTCCTCCTCGTGTGGTGCCGCACACTTCACGGCTCCCGTCAGCTGTCCGCAAACGTCCATGCCCGGTCAAATTCGGGCGGCGCTCCAGGTATTTCAACAAGTTGCCGTGACGCGGTTCGCTATGTCGAGGGCGCGACGCGTTAACAGGAGATGTCAACGGGCGCGGACACGCGGAGTCTCGCTGTAATGAAGGGCGCCGTGTTGCTGCTGGGTGCACGCGACCGCTGCGCAATTCCGCCTCGGCGGCGTCGATGAAGGCGCGATAGCCCTCGGGGTCGATGAACGGGTCCACCGGGTTCTTCGCGGTGGAGCTCGCAACGAACTTGCGGTGCATCGGCCCCACGCATCGTGCATGCGCTGGTCACCCAGATGTCGGCGGGGAGACTCCGCAGCACGCGCAAGCTGCGCTCGCGGTCGGCTGCTTGTTCTGGATAGGTCGACGTTGCCAGCACCCCATGTCGCACGCGCTCACGACATTCAGCACGCGGTCGCCGTCGCGGACGGGGAACGACCACGACGTGCAGCCGCGCGTGTGCCCGGCGGTGACGTGCGCGGTGAGCGCGATCGGCCCGACACGGATCGTGTCGCCGTCCTTGAACCGATGGTCGACGCGCGGGGGCGGGTAGCCGAGGACCCCGATCCAGATGAGGGCCCTCAACGGCAGGACGATCGTCGGGATCATCGCCGCCGGAGGCGAGGGAGTCGGCGCTCGCGTCGCTGGCCCACAACTGGGCGCCCGACGCCTGCTGGAGCACCGCCAGCCCGCCCCCGTGATCGGGGTGCGGCTCCGAGTTCAGGAGCACTTTGACGTCCTTGATGTCGAAGCCGAGCTTCGCGATGCTCGCCATGATCATCTGCGCGGTGGTGGGATAGCCGGCGTCGAGCACGACGTGGCCCTCGGGCCCGGTGATGAGGAAGGCGGAGACATCGTTCGCGCCGACGTAGTAGAAGTTGCCGGCGATGCGGAACGGTTCGGCGGGCGCCTGCCCGCCGACTTTCGTTCGCGTTCAGCCACCTGCCGACGAGATACCAGCGCAAGAACGATCGAGCAGTCCCAGCACGACCAGCCCACGACGCCGGGTGAGGCGTGGATCACCTTACTCGCCCTCCTCGTCATCCTACCTGAGCGGCAGTTTACCCTGTCGCCACTGCGTCCAGTCGTTCGACGGCCACGCGCAGGTCGTCAGGCGACACGATGTCATAGCGACGGAACACGCTGTCGGTCTTGTGCCCGGTCAGCTTCATCGCCACGCCCTTGCGGCACGCCCGCGCGTTGAACCCCGCGGATTAATGTTGTTTGGAGGGATTGTTTGGGCTGGCCGGGGGCGCAGAAAGACCTGCGCCCCGGTGACCACTGAAACCTGCTACCGAGATCATCGCCGCGACGAGCGGGTTCAGAATCGCCACCTGTGACTGCAAAACGTCGACGGAAAGCGGGGTGAAGGGAAGAGTGAGATCGGCGAACGCTGGATCCCTGCCCCGTCCTTGCTCGGGCAGAAGACCGGCGCTGAGCCCGGGGACGGCCAACATAAGGGTCTCCTCTTCCTCACAATCAGCTCAGCCTCCACTTCACTGTGACTTCGCATGCGACAACGTCGCAGAGACCCCACGACCTGAGGTCGATCTGCTTGAAGTTCTTTCAGGAGGGGATAGAATGCTCGCGCGAAGGACTTGGCGTTTATGGCCGGTTAGCGGTGAGGCGATGGAAAGCAGAAACCAATGCGGCGTGCTGGGCGGCGATCCGGTCCCGGTGAGGATGTCTGGCACGCCCTGATCCGGCCGAGAGCACTGAAAATGAACGTCGCGCCGACAGCTCGATCCGACGCCGAATGAATCCCGGTGATGAAGCGGTTTGCGCTTCGTTCTTGCCCTATGTCGGTATGGGCACCCTCCCCGGGTGATGTCCTCGCCATGGCTGTATCAGACGCCGCCAGGCGGCAGCTGCATCACGTTGTCGAATGGCCGGCGTGTCCGCATCCGGACCGCCGCACGCCTGTGAGGCGGGCACGATACGCGAACTCTGCGCGCATCTGAGCCCACGGACGCGATACCTCTCCGCTTCCCTGTCGCCCGACGCCGGCGTTGCCCGATTCCGTCCTGCGCCTGGCTGCTCTGACGTGGATCAGCGGCGGCGGATGGCGCCTTGTCGTGCGCAACAGGCCGAGGGGCCCGGCGACGTTGTCGGCCTCGGCAGTTTTGCCGCAGTCGGTCCCCGACAGCGCCGAGGTGGGGCTCTGCTCATGCGACGCGACGAGACTGGCAGGGACAGGGCGTGGAGGCACCGTTGACTCGCCAGCATGTGGATTGCCGCAGGCTTCTGCCGAAGACCGCGTGGTTCCATCGCTTCATCGCGCACGTCGTCCGATCCGACAACGAGTCTCGATCTTCTGCAAGAATCCTCAGGCAGGATCGCCGTCGTCGTCTCGGCCAAATTGGGCGGCCGTGTCTCCGAAGCGGCGTTCACTCGACGGCTGACCATCTAACAGGTCGACCCGTGTGACGGAAAGCCAGGCGCTCCGATCCCACCAGAGACACCGGCGCGCGCGATGAGCGCCCGCGCCGGTAACCATCCGATGTCAGTCAGGGATCCGACGCGGGATTGCGTTTCAAATTGCACGTTCACGGCAACGCGGCGTTCCGGACGCGCAGCCGCGCTTCGCTTCCGGCTCGACAGACGGAACAAGCGCGGATCGAAATTGGTGAGATCGTCGGCTCTCTGGAATTGGCGCGCGGCTGAGGCCGGTGGCGTCGTGAAACGGCGGGACCTCCGAGCAATGCGGTTGCCCGATCTCGTGAAAGGGCGAGGACGCGTCCGACCGCTGGCCCCAGCCGGGTCGCGCTCGATGCAGCCACAGAAGTTTGAGATGACGGCACTCGAGCGTCGATTCGACGTTCTTCAAGCGAGATGTGGATCTGATCCAACGCGTGACCCCTTTCATCACCGTTTGGCCCAGGACCGGTGGCCCCCGATGGAAAGCAGGGTCGGGGCTGGTCTGCCGCGACGAACGTATCGAGATGCATCGCCGCAGCGCCGCCCGGCGCCGCCGGCCCCGCGGAACTCGAGCTCGACGTCGTGTGCCTTCCAGATAGCCGCGGCTTCCTGTCTGCAAGGAGCGTCCTCACGGCCTTCGTCACGGCGACGCGTCGAACACCGACGTTGATGCCGAAACACGCACCGGGTTGCGCGGCACCGCCGCGCGACCAGTACGGGCGCGCATCGCGAAAGAAGGCGCAGAATCCCGCAAGCACACGAGTGATTCTTCACCGCTAACGGCCCTCGCATCGAGACGGCGAGTGGCTCCAGTCAAGACAGCGGGATGCGAGGCTGGCGAACACGGAACCAAATGCGCAACGTTCATTCTCGGAAACCCTCCGGATCGTAAGGACGAATCAGAAAGTGCGAATAGAACCTTTCATCGCCACGCCGATGAAAGGTTTTCGGGTGTTGCGTGCGTCCCTATCCAGCTGCATTTATCCGGGGGTGAAACGATGTCTGAGCAGCAGCAGCGGGCCGGACGACGGAGCACCTTGTCCGCTATCTGTTGGGGCTTCTGCCCGACGAAGAAGCTGAATGGCTCTGATGAAGCCGCCATCGTCGACGGCGATCCGGCAGCGCGGCTGCGCGTGGCGGAAAGCGATCTCGTCGACGCTCACGTCAGCAGAACGCTGATCTGGCGAGACGCTGGCGCTGGTTCGAGACGTGCTCTACCCTCGTCGCCCTCGGCGCCGGGAGAAGGTGAGGTCCGCCGAGCGGTTCCTCAGTGCGATCGATCGATGCGACTGTGCGCCTCAAAGTGGCCGTCGCCGTGCCGCGGCGGACGAGATTCCGGTGGTCGGTCGCCGCAGCGGTGTTTGTCCTGGCGGCGCTGCGGCGCTCTGCTCTTCGAAGAGGCTCGCCCGCGCGAGACGGCCTGGACCAGGCGCGTCAGGCGCGCGGTAAGCGGCCCGTCGCGGTGGAGGCGCTGACGCGCGAGCTCGAGCAGTCTCGCGCGGCGGTTGCCGAATGCGCGGCATAAGGCATCGAGAGCGCCCAGGCCGCGCTGACGGCGCGCGGATCACCGCATCCGACCGTCCGTTCCCAGGCGGTGCCAGGGGCGGCGGCGCCGCCGCTGCCGGTCTCCGGTGCTGATGCCGCAGACGCGCGCGCGGTGGCGGGCCGCCGCCGGCTGTTGCCGCCCGCAGACCATGCTCGTGGACGTCGACGCCGATTTGCGGCTCGAGTCGAGGCGACTTCTCCGCTACCGCGTCGATCTTGCAGGATCCGGGCAGCGGCCGGACCGTTGTGGCGCGGCGGTGACCTCCCGGCTCGGCTGGGTGCAGGACGCGTCGTTCGTTTCCGCCGCCCTTCCGGCGGAGGTGCTAGCCCCAGCACTACGTGCTGGAACTCGCGGGCGTCGATGCCGCCGGCCGCATGGGAACCCCTCGCGAGCTACATCTTTCAGGTCAATCGGCGTGTAGCGGAGGAGCGAGCGGAGATCCGCACTCGGTCACGAAGGACGTCGGTCTCGTGCCGTGGTGGCGATCGGTCGCGGCAGCGCCTGGCACTTCCTGCGGCGACGTCTCCGGACACCGTCGCACCGGCGCCCGCGCCCATCCGCGCGCGACGCGTGCCTGACGTCCCGCCGCTGCCCGACGGCGGAGAATCGAGCGCCGCGCCTGGAGCTGGCGGCGACGATCATCGCGCTATCGCTTCACGCTGTCGGCTGGCGAGTATCTTGCGCGTAATCGTCGAGCAGCATGGGATCGATCCCATCGCGCAGACACGGGATACGGCGCGGCGATTGCCGATCGCCGACTTCGAGGACGAGATTCGCCACGACGGCCGGGAAGAGGTGGAACTGGTGGCGGACGCACGCGCGGCACGCTACGATCGCGATTACGGCGCCGCCCGACAACATCGACGCGGGCTGGCGTACGATCTCGATTGCCGCCCGTCACGCGGCGACCGCGGCCGACCGTGGCGCGTCATCAGGCGCGTCGACTGCGGGCGACCGCCGATCGCTGGAGACCGGAAGGCCGCTTCGACGCGGCACGGCAGCTCGCGCCAGTGCGCGCGCTGACGATCGCCGAGACGGCGGCGGGCGCCGACGATCTGCACGCGGCGCCGCGGCCGCGCGCAGCTCGCCGGCGTGACCGCAAGCTGGCGCGCGGCGTCGGGAATCCGAAGCGTTATACCAACGCGCGATCGCGATCGCGGACCGCACGCTCGGCGCCGGCCATCCGGTCAAGCGCGGCGATGCGATTCCAGCTCGCGCGCTCTATCAGTGTCAGGGGAGCGTCGCAAGGCCGAGGCGTTGCTGCGACAGGCGCTCTGACGTCATCGAACGGACACTCTGGCCGAGACCATCCGACATTCGTGAGCGGCCTCATCACGCTCGGGAATCTCCGCGACGACGCCGGCGATCTGGAGCGGAGGAGGCGATTGTCCGGCGCGCGCTGGCGATCTCCAGGAGTCGATCGGCGACACCGAACAGCGTCCAGTATTGCCGAGCTGCTGAACAATCTCGGCGAGGTCTACCGTCAGAAACAGGATTACGGCCGCGCCGAGGACCTCTTCGCGCCGCTCCCTGGCGCTCGGCGAACGCGTGACTGGCGCCGGACAGCTACTTCATTGCGACGCGCCCTGCAGAACCTGGGCATCATCGCGCGCGAGCGCAAGGACTACGCCACCGCGATCGCTACAACGTGCGCGCGCTGTCGATCCGGGAGCGCATGGTGGGTGCCAGGCCATCCCGACGTCGCGCACATTCTCACCAACCCCGGCCAACATCGTATCGCGCGATCGGTGATTACCCGCGGGCGCTCGAGACCCATCTTCGGGCGCTGCACATCTGGGAGCAATGCGGCCGGTCCGTATCAGCAAGCCACGCTGAAGTCGGTCGGCAACATCGCCAAGACCTGCGCGGCGGCGGGCAACGTCTGGCGAACGCCGTCGCATACCAGCACCGCGACCGACGCCATCGTCGAAAAACAGCTGGCGCTGAACCTCGCCGTCGGATCGGGCGGCAAAAGCTCGCCTTCGTCACGAGCGTGTCCGGAGCTGCACGACCGGACGATCTCGCTTGCACCTCGATCAGCGTCCGACGATCACGGACGCGCGGCGCGCTCGCCGCGCTCGTTCTGCTCCAGCGAAAGGGCGCGTGCAGGACGCCATGATCGACGCCCGTCGCGGCGGTGCGGCAGCGGTGTGGTCGCGCCGGCCGGATCGGCGCCGCTGGATCGGCCCGCGAGACGCGATGGCGAGCTTCGCGCGGCTCACGCTCAGCGCCGCCGGGCGATGCAACGACGCGAGGAACGGCGGCGCGACGCTCGCACAGCTCGAGGCCCGACAAGGAGCAGCTCGAGGCCACGCTCGAGCGACCGCAGCGCCGAGTTCCGCGCGCAGATCGCGGCCGGTGCACGCTCGCGGCCGGTGCAGGCGGCGATGCCCGCGGACGCGGTGCTGCTGGGTTTCATGGTGTTCCGGCCCGTTCGACCCGACCGGCCGAGCGGAATGCGGAAGCGTAGCGGCCCGCCGCATTACGCGCGCGTACGTCGATGCCGAAGCACGGCGTCGCCGCGCGGCAGTCGACCTCGGCCCAGCCGCTGACGATCCGATCAGGCGATCGACGCGCTGCGGCGAGTCCCTGCGCGATCCCACGACATGCAGCGTGACGGCGCGGGCGCGCGCCGTCGACGATCGCGTGATGCGGCCGCGTTACGACGCCTCGCTCGGCGGCGCCGACGCGGCTGCTCGGCTCTCTCCGGACGGCGATCTCAACCTCGTGCCGTTCGAGGCGCTGGTCGACGAGGACAGGGCGATATCTGATCGAACGCTATGCGACGAGCTACCTCACCACCGGCCGCGACCTCCTGCGGATGCAGATGGGGTGCGCGCGCGAATCCCGACATCGTCGCCGACCGCTCATCGAACCGCCGATGCCGCGCGTCGCGGCCAGCCGTCCCGCCCGCGGCGTAGAACACTGGACGGCGACTGGTCGGATGTATTTTGCGCCCCGAGCGCCGCGACCGGCATCGGAAGGCGCGGGCGATCAAGTCGCTCTTTCCGGACGCGGCGCTGTTCACCGGTGCGAGCGCGACGACAAGCCGCCGCTTCAGACCGTGCAGGCGCCGCGCATCCTGCACATTGCGTCGCACGGGTTCTTCCTCGACGATTCGGCTGCGCGCATGCGCTGGCAGAGCCCGCTCCCTGCGCATCCGGGTTGGCGCTTGCCGGGGCGAATCTGACGCGCAGGACGGACGCGGGACGGCATTCTGACGCGCTCGAAGCGTCGGGCCTCGATCTGTGGGGCGCAAGCTCGTGACGCTGTCGGCCTGCGACACCGGGCGTTCGGCGCAGGTCCGCAACGGCGAAGGCGTGCTACGGTCTTCGGCGCGCGTTCGTGCTCGCGGGCGCCGGAGACGCTCGTGATGAGCCTCTGGCCGGTGAGCGACTACATCGCCCGTGACACGATCGTCGGCTTACTACACCGGTCTGCGCGCCGGGCCTCGGACGCGGCGACGCGCTGCGGCATGCGAAGCTCGCGCTGCTGCGACGCGCGAGAACCGCCGGCCATCCGTTCTGCTGGGCCGGCTTCATTCAGTCGGGCGAGTGGGCCGATCTCGACGGCGCTCGCTGACGCGCAGCGGCCGACGCCTCGGAACCTGAAGGGATCGAGCTCCGACGCCCCATACACCTGTGACGACGCCGTTACGGATGCCTGTGACGACGCCGTTACGGCAGCTCTTCAGGCGCGCGAGACCGTGATGGCTGTCAGCCGTCGCGCGTGTGAAAATCCTCGCGCTCGCCGTGTCGGCGCTGCTCGGCCTGGCGAGCGGCAGCGGGCGACGCAGCCGCCGCAGGCGTGACGCCAACGGGTCCAGTCACGGACGCCGACACTCGACGGCGTGCGGAGTCAGGGATATCGTCCGATGTGGCGTGACGACCGGCGATCGCCGGATTCTCCGCGCCCGACTCGGCATGGTGATTGGCGCGCCCGGGATCGACGTGGACGTCTGCCGCGCGCGCCGCCGCCGCGGTCCTCGGCGACGCGAGGAAGTCCATTTCACGCCGTTGACCGCCGCGCAGCCGCATTCACCGCGCTGCAGACGGGCGAGATCGACGTGCTGTCGCGCATCACCACCATCACGTTCCAGCGCGACGTTCAGCTCGGCATCGAGTTTCCCGCGATCAACTGGGCATGACGGCACCGGCTTCATCGTGCGCAAGTCGCTCAACGTGAAATCCGTCAAGGACCTCGATGGCGCCACCATCTGCATGACAGCCGGGCACGACGAACGAGGTCGACGTCGCCGACTACTTCCGCAAGAACCATCTCACGTTCACGCCGGTCGTGATCGAGCCGGCTGGAAGAAGCGACCAACGCCTACTTTCGCCGGACGCTGCGACGCCTTCACGCCAGGATCAGTCCACGCCTCGCCGCGCGTGCGCGCGCGCGCCGAACCCGGACGAGCACGTCGTGCTGTCCGAGCTGATCTCCAAGGCGCCGTATGGCCCCGGCGTCATGCCCAACGATCTGCGCTGGATGGAGATCGTGCGCTGGTCGGTCTACGCCATGATTGACGCCGAGGAGCTCGGTCTGAGCTCCACGACGATCGATCAGGCGCTCGCCAGCGACGATCCCAACGTGCAGCGCTTCGTCGGCAAGACCGGCGGCTTCGGCGCGATGCTCGGCCTCGACGCCGACTGGGCCTTCGAGATCGTCAAGCAGGTCGGCAATTACGCCGGAGAGTCTTCGACCGCAACATCGAAGCCGCTCGGGATCGAGCGCGGCCTCAACCGCCTGTGGAGGGACGGCGGCGTCCTGTACGTCCCGGCGCTGCGGTGACTGGAGCCCGCGGTCGCTGGACCGATCCGTCGCATCCGGCGCTCGCCTGGCAGGCGCTCGTCGTCGCTCGTATGCACGCTGCGTCGCCGCCGGTCGCGATGCAGACCGCAGCCAACCTGAAAATCCGCGGCATCGCGTCGGGCTTCGACTATCTGGGACGTGCGGCCGGGTTCGAGATCGCGCCGGGCCGCTCGCGTATTCGTCGCGCGACACCTACGCGCGTGCACTCGCCGTCGGAGCTCGTCAACACGCTGCGCGTTGCGGCTGCTCGGCATCGTCGCTGGCGGCGCTGCTCGGGCTCGCTGATCGGCGTCGCGCCGGCTCTCGACCGATCTGGATCGTCTCGACGACGGCTAAGGTCTACGTCGAGGTCATGCGGAACACGCCGCTGCTGCTGCAGCTGCTCGTTCTGGTACGCGCTGTCGCAGGCGCTGCCGGCGCATCGCGCGACGCGCTGAACCTGCTGCCCGCGGGTGTTTCTGAGCTTCGGCGCGGCCTCTTTCTGCCGGGTCCCGCGTGGTCCATCGGCGCCACCGACCGTCGCTCGCCGGCTTCGACTTTCGCGGCGGCGTGTCGATCTCGCCGGAGTTCGCGTGCGCTGCTGATCGGCTTGCTACCTACACGGCGGCGTTCATCGGCGAGATCGTCCGCGGCGGAATCCTCGCAGTCGATCGAGGGCCAGACGGAGGCCGCCGCGGCGCTCGGGCTGTCTCGCGGCTGCAGATCCTGCGGCTCGTCGTGCTGCCGCAGGCGCTGCCGGTGATCCTTCCGCCGACGACCAGCCAGTTTCTGAACCTGCGTCAAGAACTCGTCGCTGGCCGTCGCGATTGGCTATCCCGACCTGATTTCGATCACGAACACCACGCTCAACCAGACCGGTCAGGCGATCGAGGCGATCGCGGTTGCGATGGTCGTGTATCTCGTCGATCAGCCTGGCCATCGCGTCGCGATGAACCGCGTACGACGCAGGCAGCCGCACGCCGGCGCGGGATGCGGCGCCACCGTGACTGACGATCGCGCGACTGGTCCGGCGCGCTTCGACGCGCCCGATGTTTCGCGATCGCGCACGAACGCCATCGCCACGGCTGGTATTCGGAGCCGGGCTGGTTTGGCTGCTCTGCGCAGGTTCCTCGACGTGGGTCGATCGCCAACGCGGTCTGGACGCTGCCCGACGGAGGCGGGCTCGGCCGTCTGTCGAGCGGCGCGAGGGCCGGGGCGCGTGCTGGGCGGTCGTCAACGAGCGATTCCGCTTCATCCTGCTGGGCGGCTATCCGTTGCGACGAGCAGTGGCGGCCGGCGCTGGCCTGCCTGCTGTTCGTCGCGCTCTACGCCGCGAGTGCCGTTCGCGCGTGGTGGAGGCCCTGGCTGCTCGGCGTCTGGACGGCGATCCCGGCGGCGGCCGTGTTGTTGCTCCGCGGCGGCGTGCTGCGGCCTCGCCGACAGTGCCCACGCGACCTGTGGGGCGGACTGCCGCTGACGTCTGATCCTGTCGACGGTCGGTTTCGCCGCCGCGTTTCCGTTGTGCGGTGGCGCTCGCCGCTCGGACGCCGCTCGGGATGCCGGCCATCCGCGCGCTCAGCACCGCGTACATCGAGCTCGTCGCGCGGCGTGCCGCTCGTCACGTTTCTCTTCATGGCGGCGGTGATGTTTCCGCTGTTCGTGCCGCAGACGTTCGTGCTCGACAAGCTGCTGCGGGCGCAGATCGCGTTCGTGATGGTGATCGCCGCCTATCTGGCGGAGGTGGTGCGCGCCGGCCTCGAGGCCGTTCCGAAGGGCCAGTACGAGGCGGCGTGCCAGCCTGGGGCTGCCGTTCTGGCCCGCGACGATCGGTCGTGCTGCCGCAGGCGCTGCGCGTCACGATTCCGGCGCTCGTCAACACGTTCATCGCCTTCTTCAAGGACACGTCGCTCGTCGCGGTCATCGGGCTGATCGACCTGCTCGGCGCGCGCCAAGGCGGTCATCGTTGACGCCCGAATGGGTTGGGTTCGGCGTCGAGGTCTATGCCTTCGCGTCGGCGGTCTACTTCGCGTTCTGCTATGCGGTGTCGCGATACAGCCAGACGCCTCGAAGCAACGCGGCTGTCCGTGCGGCGCGGTTGAGGAGATGAAGAACTGATGGTCCAGGTCGACATGCAGCGACGTCAACAAGTGGTACGGCGACTTCCACGTGCTGCGCGACATCAACCTGCAGGTGACGCGCGGCGAGCGGATCGTGATCTGCGGACCCTCGGGCTCCGGCAAATCGACGCTGATCCGCTGCATCAACCGCCTGGAGGAGCACCAGCAGGGCCGGATCGTCGTTGACGGCACCGAGCTGACGGCCGACGCCAAGAAGATCGACGACGTCCGCCGCGACCGTCGGGCATGGTGTTCCAGCAGTTCAATCTGTTCCCGCATCTGACCGTGCTGGAGAACTGCGCGCTCGCGCCGATCTGGGTGAAGAAGATGCCGAGGCGCGAGCGCGCGAGGAGGTCGCGATGCACTATCTCGACCGAGTCAGGATTCCGGAGCAGGCGCACAAGTATCCCGGTCAGCTGTCCGGCGGCCAGCAGCAGCGGGTGGCGATCGCCCGCGCGCTCTGCATGAGCCCGAAGATCATGCTGTTCGACGAGCCGACCTCCTCGCTCGATCCGGAAATGGTCAAGGAAGTGCTCGACACCGATGGTCTCGCTCGCCGACGAAGGGCATGACGATGCTGTGCGTGACACATGAGATGGGTCTTCGCGCGCCGCGTGGCCGACCGGGTAATTTTCATGGATGCGGGCCGGATCGTCGAGATCAATCAGCCCGACGTTCTTCCGACAACTCGCGGCAACGAACGCGCCCGCCTCTTTCTCGGGAGCATGCTGCACTGATGGACCCGATCAATGTGCGGTTCGCCATCAACGATCTCGTGGCGCGATTTTGTCAATCGTTCGACGACAAGGAACTCGGCCGGCGCTGCGGGACTGCCTGTGCGACGGGCTGTTCACGGACTATCCTCGTTCCGTGGCGCGCCGCCGCGCACCAGCGTCGGCCGACGAATACGTCGAACAGCGCCGGAACGCGCTGCGGGCGCCGACACGCAGCACAACGTCCACAACCCGCGCGTCAGCAATGAGGCGGTCGGCGAAACCGCGACCGCGTATTGTCATTATGGATTCACCGATCTCGAGCCGTCCGGCAGCGTCGTCAACGGCCGTTTCTTTCACTCGTGCGGCGAGCATGCGTTCGGCTGCAGTTCCCATGAACGGCGACTGGAAGATCGCGCGCATCACGCAGACGCTTCTGCGAAACGTCGGGGTACGCCGAGATTCACGGCGCCGCGCGTTCGACGCCCGGCGGCCCTGCGGACTGAGCTCGGAATGCGTTACTGCGGCTGGCGATCGTGACAGGATTCGACGCATCGCACGATCGCGTCGCGAACCCGACAGGCGCGGATGCCCAGCGCGTTCATCGATATGGCTAGCCGTTGCGCCAGCTCGCGGCGGCGCTCGATTCGCGGACGTCCGGCGTCGCGAAAATACTCGATCGCAAGGTCCTCTGATCCGGCCGAAGCCGTTGGAGGCAGCGGTCGAGGAACTCGAGCCGGTTCTCGCGGGTCAGCTGCCGCTCTTCGCCGTCGAGGGCGATGACGTGACGCGCGTGCGGTCGATCGATGTGCGCTTCCTGATCGAGGGCACCTGCCGCTCGGCCGTGCCGGCAGTCCTCGAGCAGCACGAAGCGCGCGACCACGTAGCAATAGCGGGCCGGTGGACGCGTCGCAATCGAGCCGGTTTCTTCGAGCGTTCGCAACGCGGTTCAGCGTCTCGTCGGCCAGGTCATCAGCGGTGGGACGATCGCGCCGATCGAAGCCACCGGAACCAGCCGCCGGCGAATCTCCAGATACCGTTCGCCGTTCGACTCGACGCCGTCATCCAGCCACTCGAGCAGACGCGCTGAAGCTGAATTTCGTAAAGATCGGTTCTTCTCGAAAGTGTTCCTGTGTCAATTGCGCACGAGTCTCCCCTCTCAGCAATGATTCTGGGCCGACGATCCTGCCCTCGGTGATGAAACGCGTGCCTGGGAGCGGCGCGTGCCAGCATAGTTGCAAAATCAAGACCGCAGCGCGTCGAGCTGCCCTCGAAAAACCGTTACGGGCAGACGAACGATCACGAGCTCCGGAAGAGCCCGCCGTTCGCAAGAAGAGGTGCTCTTGCAGTGGCGTTCGTGAAGACGCGATGAGACTCATCGAGCGGCGTCAGCTCGCGGCTCATCCTCGTTAGCGGGTGCTTACAGGAAGATTGGCGCTGGCCGGATCCGCCCAGACCCGGAGTTACCGGTTATCCGACTGGCGCTCCTGCGAGCGATGTTCGTTGATCCACTGACCGCTGATCGTGCCCAGAGTCGGTGTCCGAGCGGCCCTTTCGCGGCCTCATCCACGCCCAGACGCCCACCGCGAGCAGCAGCACCGACCCAATACCGATCGCGATCATCGTGGGCATGAAGCATCGTGACTCATAAATCGGCGATGCGCAAATCCGATCTGTCACACCTGGTCGAGTGATCGGCCGGCTTTGCGAAGAGATGTGACGAATCGCCGGTAATCTCGTGTCGACTGCTCGGCGTAGGCGACCGCGAACGCCGCGATGGCCCTGTCGAGCTTGACGGAGCCGCCCACGTACCCGGCAAGCGTCGCGGCGTCGGTCGTGCGCGGCATGGCCCTTGGCGAGGACCTCGCCGCACAGACGCGCGTAGTCGAGGAGCACACCGCGTTTCAGCGCCGTCGGCTCGATTCCGGCCTTGTGATCGGCCAGCTGACGGACCAGATAATCGTGGCCGCCCCACCGGGTGTAGCCGAGAAACGGGTCGGACGCGGTCTGCATCATCTGCTGCCCATCGGCCGCGCGACGCCCGTGGTGGGTGAAGCGGGGACGCGGCGCGGGAGATAGGACGCGCAGCACGACGGCAGTTCCTGTTTCACCTGGATGAACAGCGGATCATTCGCGTCGTTGCCGAAGAGGAGCACGACGTAGTCGCGGGTACTGGATGCTGCCCGGTGCCCACGCGCTTGAACGCCACGTCGGCGGGCCGGTAGCGCCGCCGAAGGTCCGCTCGGCGGCTGGCGGTCAACGTCAGGGCATAGTCCTTCAACGCATTCGCCACGTCGGTCGCCGTCCTCGTGCCGACACGCGTTCTAGGTCGGGAGGCCTGTCGTGAAACCGGAATCCACCCTCGCGTCCGGATGGTCAGTTTCTCGAGATTCCGATCCGGCGTGACCCGCCTGGCGTCCTGGAAGATCTCGTCGAGCACGACTGAGTCCCGCCGGCGCGTGATGAGATGGCGGCCGAGCGGCGCGCGAACGGCATCTGGGCGAATTCGCGTAGATGCCGGCGGCATGAGGCGACCATCGCGCGCACACCTTCCATGCACCGCGCCTCCGATTGACCGCAATCCTGTGCGGCGAGCACCAGGCTTGTCGCGAGGCGCTTGCATCCCATTCCCATGGACCGGGAGTGGTCTCGTCGAAGTCGTTGATGTCGAACACCAACTGGCCGTCGGGCGCCGCATAGGCGCCGAGGTTGAAGCACGTGCGCATCGCCGCACAACTGCACGGTGAGGCCGGTCGACGGCAGCGTCGACAGGTCCGACGCCATCAGCACGGCGGCGCCGCGAAAGAACGCGAATGGTGTCTTTCGCATCCGCCGGCACTTTTCCGACTGCAGGCTCGCGACGCGGCCCTGATTGACGCGTCGCGATCGTCGTCAGGGGATCGGCCCGGTTGGACGGATTCCGCCCATTGAGCCTGTCTGTCGCGAGGGAGCCGCGCGCGGAGTTTCTTGCCGGCGTCGTAGCGGCGCCGAATCGATTCGGCCGGCTGCTGGAATGTCATCGGGGACAGATTACGCCAACTGTGCCTTCATCCTTGCCGCGCTGGCCCCTGCTCAGTAGCAACCCGATCGCGCGCAGCAGCGCGCGCTCCCGGTCTCGGAGGTCCGCTCTATGTCGCACGTTCACGGTTCCGCCCTTGTCCTCGGCGCCAGCATCAGCGGTCTGCCGACGGCGCGCGCGCTCAGCACGCATTTTCCCGCGTCACCATCGTCGAGCGCGACGTGCCGCCCGATGGGCCGGATCTGCGCAAGGGCGTGCCGCAGGCGGGGCATGCGCACGGCCTGCTCGCCGGCGGTGTCGCGTGATCGATGAGGTTTTCCTCGGCATCATGGACGACCCGAGGCGCTCGGCGCGCACGCCGGGCGACGTGGTCGGCGACTTCCCAGTGGTTCCACGGCCACCGGAAATGGCGCCATCACCGCGGCCTGCGCGGCATCACGGTGAGCCGTCCCCGCCCGAGGCCGAAACCGCCGGCGCGCACGGCACCGCTTCGAACGTGACGTTTCTGGAAAGGGACCGACATCTGCCGAAGCCGTCGTTCGACGCCGCGACCGGCCGCGTGACCGGGCTGACGGTGCGCTCTGCGTGCACGGATGCCGATGGCGCAACTCCGCGGCGGATCTCGCCGTCGACGCCAGCGGCCGGGGATCGCAATCGGGCGCCCGGCTCGCCGAGTGGGGCTTCGGGCAGGCCCCGGTCATCTCCGTGAAGATCGACGTGGGGTATGCGACGCGGGTCTTCGAGCGGCGCCCCCGGCGACTTCTTCAATCCTGATGGGCGGCGTCTGGTCTCCGGCACGCCGCCGGCCGATACTGCGCTACGTGCCGCCGTCCTCGCGGCGGAGGGCAACCGCTGGGTCGTCACGCTGACCGGCTCGGTCGGCGATCATCCGCCGCACCGATCGAGTCCGGCTGGATGGAAATTCGCCGCCAGTCTGCGGTCGCCGGTCGTTCACGATCTCGCCGCGGGCCGCTGTGCCGCTCACCGGCATCGTCAGCTATAAGTTTCCGGGCGCAACCAGCGGCGCTGTAACGAGCGGATGTCGTGCGATTCCGCGAGGAGGCACCTTTGCCGTCGGCGACGCGGTCTCGCAGCTTCAACTCCGCTGTATGGACAGGGCATGTCGGTCGCAGCGAAGGAGTCCAAGGCACCGGACGAGTGCCCGCTGGGGGAATCGATGCGCTGGCCCCACGCTTCTACGCCAAGGCGAGCAAGATCATCGATATCCCGCTGGCTGATCGCGACTGGAGAGGACCTGCGCTTTCCGCAAGTCGAAGGCGCGCGCCCGGCAGGCTTCAGCCTCGTCAGACCGTGCTACCTTCGAAGCGCGTGCACGCGGTCGCGTCCGAGGATCCTCTCAGTGTGCCGCAAAGTTCTCCTGACGTGCCTTTCACCTGCCGGCGGCGCCGCCTTCCTTGATGATGCCGGCGGTTGCCTGGCGGGTGTTTGCGCGGAAGGTGCCGCGCAGCAGCGGGAACGCCGTGGCGCGCTTCGCCGACCGCGCCGCCGCATCGGGTGTTCCCAGCGGTCCGGCGTTATTCTCGCGCGTAGGCGCGCGATCGGACACCGGCCACAATCAACTCGACGAGTCGGGGCGCGGCAGGGCGTTCAGCACCGGCGCCGGTTCATCGCTCAGACGGTAGGCGAGGGCGATATTCACCAGGTGCCACGCGGCGAGGGCGCCCGTACTCCTGTCGAAGGAGTTTCTCGCCTTTCTCGTAGACCGAAAACGGATCCAGGACGGCGCCGTGTCCGGCCGGCGTACGGTCGTGAACGAGACGTCTGGAGCCGGCCCACTTGAACATCGCCTTCGGCGGGCAACCACCTTCCGAACCGGTGGATTCAGCGCACGTTCCAGTGCCCTTCCAGATAGATGGCCGTAAGCCCCGAGGCCCAGTATTGCGCATCCCTCCGGTTCGGCTGAGTTGTCTCACGCGACGAGCGAAGCGGCCTGTGGCCGCCGTCGGTGGACACGAGAATTCGATCCATCCTCCCACAAGCCATTGGCGTTCGGGGCACCGCACGCCCGTGCGATATATTTCGAGCCGTCGCTCATAGTCAGCAGTTCGGGAAACTGCGCAAGGACCTCGGCCATAGACAAGTCTCCGGGCGTTCTTCCATGCAAGATGGGCCCCCGCGGGGCTACAATCTCGCGGATGGGCCGGAGGTTTCCCAACGACTTCGAGTGCGCGCGAGTGCGCCGACATTCTGCGAGCGCTTCTCAGCGATTTCCACGTGGACCATCGCGAGTTACGCCAGCGTCTTCGCGAGACCGCGGACGCGTCGGGCCGAACCTCGAACAGATGCGCAACGCGCTGATTGCCTCGGTGGGGACCATGCCGCCCGACGAGCAGCGGACGCTGATGGAAAGCGCACTACCCGCGGACCGCCGAGGGCGCGCCGAGGAAGGCGGAGCATGAGACCCTGACCGGCCACCCGTTCACATGCACGGCTGGGCCTGGTTTTCGGCCGGCAGCCGTTCAGAGGACCGCCGCCCGGCAGGAATTAGCGCATGCTGTGTCATGATTAGGTGTGAACGAGAGGCCCAAAGCGACCACCTGTCCCGGCAAGCCCAATCAACCTCAGCCGCCGACCGGAAGGCCCACGAGCGGCAAAGTCATTCGCATCCATGCTGGTCAGAGCCACGGCTTTATCCGGGATGCCTGATAGTCGCGAGGTGTTCTTCCACCGTAAGCGACACGACGTTTGGCACGCTTCAACAAGCTGACGGTGGGCGACAAGGTCGCCTTCAGGCTGATTGAGGATCGCGTCAGCGGACCACGCGCGACCAGGCGCAGCGCCTCGGCAAGAGCGCCCCTCGCCCTTAACGTCCCCTCGACGTTCCTGAGCGCACGCTCCAGCGTGTCTCTCCACGGCCCCGGCAGCTCCCGGTCGATGAGGCCGCGCAGGGCTCGCGCATGGGCGACATCCAGCGCATCGGCTGCCGGCGTTTTCAGTGTCCGGCGTGACGCCGGCACCTTCCCAGTTCCCGCCGCTGACCGCGCTTTTTACCTGACCATTCGGGATCGTCACGCTGAACCCGGCGTTGACGCCGATACGGCCGCCCTGCATTGGCCGCGCCGGCCGTCACTTCGCCGACGATCTCGGCGCGGCGCCGCTCCTGCAGCAGGAACGCGAACCCTTCGCCGCCCGAAAACGTGCCGGGCCGACGTGAGGACGTAGACCGGCCGCTTCACGTCTCGCCCGGCCTGGCGGCGAGGCTTCACGTCGCATAGTGGTCGGCCAGTTCCGGGCGCGGTGGACGATGTCGGACAGCGTATGTCCGACCGAGCAGAGAGCCGAGGAGCAAGGCGACCGTGCCCGGCGAGCCGCCGCCGTTGGCGCGCATATCGAAAATCAGCGCGTCGGTGTGCGCCAGCAGCTGCATCGCCTTTGTGATCGCATCGCGCGCTTCCTCGGACGGAAGAAGTTCGTGAGCTCGAAGTAGCCGACGTTGCCCGGCAGGATCTCGACGCGCTTGACGCCTGCATTCGATCGCCGCACGACGAGCGCTCGCGCTTCCGCGTCCGCCTGCTCCCACGGAACGCTCCCGCCTGCCGGCACGTCGCGCCGCGCCTCGAGGTTCAGATGCTTGTCGTGCGTCGCCGCGAACAGGTCGCGGTTGATTAACGCCGCCAACGCCGCATCGTTTACCGCATCGGCGTAGTGACCGTCGGCGAGCGAACGCTTCAATGCCGCGTCGCGACCTCGGCTCCAACCCTTCGGATCGAAATACTCTTTGCTGATCATCGCGCCGACCGACCTCGACAGTCGCCTTGACGAAGGCCGGGTCGAGCGCCAGTCCGCGAGCAGCGCAACGAGAGGCAACATCGACCGAAGATTACATTAAGATGCGCCTGCCATGACCCAATCCACGCCGTCGCTTCATGCAGTGGGCCGCTTCGATGTCCGCTCTGGCCGTCGCCGGTCCGGAAGGGGCGCTGCCCTCGTCCAGCTGGCCGGCGCCGCCGCTGCGGACCGCGCCTTCCAACCCGGCCTGTTGCCGAGCCAGAAGGGGTGGGATCAACAGGTGTGGATGGCCGGACTCGGGCCGAGCATACACCGGCAACAAGGCGCACACGACGCTTCGTCGAGTTCCTCGTCACCGAGTTCAAGAGGACCGGCTGCGATGTCGCGCGCGATCGCTATATCGCTGCCGCGCTGGGAGGCGAAGCGGTGGAGCATCGCGGTGACAGGCAAGTCTGCAGGCGTCAACGACTTCGCCGCGCCCGTGACGTCGTACTTCCCGCGCTCAGGACAGACCGTCAGCGGCGGGCGTCGCCGGCGAGATCGTTTACGCCGGCCGCAGCCCGAACTTCACGCTCGACCGGCCTGCAGGGAAGGTCGCGCTCATCGACTTTCGCCACCAACACGCGCGAGTGGGCGAAGCTCTACCAGCCGTGGGGCATCAATCCGCCCGGTGAGAAGTTCCCGACGTCGATGCGGCCGGCGCGCGGCGCGGTCAACGATCTCACGCCGTTTCAGAAAGCCGGCGCGGTCGCGGTGATCCTTGGCTGGACCGACGTCTCCGACGCGAACGCCGCGGATCAGCACAGCGCCGTTCTCCCGTCCGCCGCAGGGCATTCCCGGTCTGTACGTCGGCCGCGGCACGCTCGCGCGCCTGCGCTGCGCTCGGCACGGCGCGGGCGCGAAGCGTCGTCCTCGAGGCCGACATCGTTCCCTGATACGCCGACCGACACGCTGATCGCGACCTGCCCGGGCGTCCACGCGACGAAGTCGTCATCGTCAACACCCACACCGACGGCCCGAACGCGACCGAGGAGAACGGCGCGCTCGGCATCCTCGCGCTCGCGAGCTTACTTTCGCGAAGATCCCGAGAAGCGAACGGAAGCGCACGCTGCGTGTTCCCGCTGACGACCGGGCACTTCGCCGGACCGTGGGTGCCGTCGATCCGCGGCGTCGATCGAGAAGCATCCGCGACCTGATCAAGCGCGCCGTGGCCGCCGTCACCGTCGAGCATCTCGGCTGCCGCGAGATGGATGGATCGACGCCGCCGATCGAAATGACACGGCGACCGGGAAAGAACGAGTGGAGCGTGGCGATCACGCCGACAAGGCGATGGGCGGACTCTGCGTCGACGCGCTGCAGGGCAGTCAGCGATCGCGCGGGCGTGGTGAATCCGGCCAACGGCGGATGGCTCGGCGAGGGCAGCAGCCTGTCGCGCGCGGGCATCCCGACGATCGGCTACATCCCGCAGCCGAACTATCCTGCTCGCGGGACCGGCCGACGGCTGCATCGAGAAGCTGGATCCGGACGCTGATGCACAGCCAGATCCAGGTGTTCGCCAGGCTGCTGCACGCCATCGAGACGATGACCGCCGGGCAGCTCAAGGGCGGCGCGTAATGCGCTCATGTCGGCGACGATGACGGGGTTTTCGCCGGCGGGGATGCGGACGACCTTGCCGGTGGCGACTTCGATCTGAGCGGTCGTGATGACCTTGTGCGCGCGCTCGACGCGGGGAATGCACCCGCGCATCAGCTGCGCGGCGCGCAGACCGGAGACTACGACGAACTCGAACGCGATTCGTGCCGTGCGGGACGCTGAACCACGAGACCTGCTTCCTTGTCTGCTGCCGGCTTTGGTGAGGACTGAGGCTGGAATAGCCGCAAGCTCGAAAGTGGGAACCCCAGTATACCCCGCATCTTACTCGGTGAACCGGTACTTCAGCAGCACCCACAGCGCGACCACGCCGTCGCGCCAGGTGATCTTCTTGCCTTCGTCGTAGCCCGCGGCCGTCGTAGCTGATCGGCGACCTCGTAGACGCGTGTAGCCGCGCTTGAAGACCTTGGCGGTGATCTCCGGCTCGATGCCGAAGCCGTTCGATTTCAGCTCCATCGACCGCAGCACGTCGACGCGCATCACCTTGTAGCAGGTCTCCATGTCGGTGAGCATCGTGTTGTAGAGCACGTTGGTGATGAAGCGTCATCAGGCGGTTGCCCGAGGTAGTGGGTGAGCAGGAACACGCGATGGCGTGCCGAGAAACCGCGATCCGAACACGACGTCGGCGCGCCCGACGAGATCAGCGTCGGTGAGCTGCGGATACTCCTCCGGCGAGTATTCGAGATCGGCGTCCTGGATGATCATCATGTCGCCGGTCACGGCGGCGAAGCCGCGCCGCAGCGCCGCGCCCTTGCCGCCGTTGCGCGGCTGGCGCAGCAGGACGAACCCGCAGCTCCTTCTGCAGCCGCTCGAGGATCTCGGTCGTGCCGTCGGTCGACACGTCGTCGACGACGATCAGCTCGATGCGCATCTTGACGGCGAGGACGCGGCGGATGATTTCCTCGATCGTGTCGCGCTCGTTGAAGACCGGGCATCACGACCGAGAGCAGCGGATCGCGCGGGATCGCGCTGCGCGGCGCGCTGGAGCGTGGAGCGGGGAGCGCTCATGCGGCGTGCAGCGCGGGCGCGGCCGACCGCGAACAGCGACAGGCCGATCGGCGGCGACGACCAGGCGGTCGAGCGGCAGCGCCCACGGCGCCACGAGCCGACTCGAAGAGCCGCACCTGGCCCGACGTGTGCTCGGTGGTGCCGCTGATGTGAGCGTTGTACATCCAGCCGAGCAGACCGATCGGGTTCGTGTAGCGCAGCGTCACCAGCGTCGAGGCCGGCGGCCGTCGAACGCCGGCGGCAGCGTCTGCTTCGAGTAGCGGCGATGGTGGCCGAGCGCCGCGTCGAGCGGGCCGTAGGCCGCCTGCACGGCCGGCACGAAGATCAGCACGCTGCCCGCCGGTCGCGCGCGACGAGCTCGCGAAACAGCGTGCAGCGCGCGGACGTCGTCCTCGATGTGCTCGAGCACGTTGACGCAGACGATGGTGTCGAAGCGCTGCTGCATGCAGCTCGGCGCGGTCGCATTCCTCGAGATGGCAGATCTCGCAGCGAGATCTTGCGGGTTGCCGTCGAGCGCGGCGCGCGCGCGCGACGACGCAGTTCAGGTTCGGCTCGATGCAGACGAGGCGCTCGGCGATCTCGGCCAGGCCGGCAGGCTGGTGGTGCCGATGCCGCAGCCGACCTCGAGCACGCTGCGACCCGATGTGCGGCCGCAGCAGACTCGAAGACGTGCGCCTGGTACCGCTTCGCCTCGCTCATCGTCTCGAGGTCGTCGGCGGCGTATCGCTTCTGGGTTTGGGTGAACCTGTGGTCGACGTTCATGTCTGAATGTGGGAGCCTCGACACGGTACCCATATGCTATCGTCCGTCCGCCACCGTGATGTCCAGTCTTCCTGACCGTTGTCGCCGCCGCGCTCGCTCGGCGGCCGTCCCGCAGCAGATCGCTTCCCGACGCCGTCGTCTACGGCCAGACCGCGGCGGTCGATGCAGCGCTGATCAAGGGCGGCGCTGACGTCAACGCGCCGGACGACAGCGGCCTGACGCCGCTGGCGCTCGCCGCGATGCAGGGACAGACGGCGATCGCGCGCCTGCTGATCGCCGCGAAGGCGCGGCGTCAACGAGGCCTCCGAGCGACGGCACCACGCCGCTGATGCGCGCCGCGCTCGGCCAACCGCGGCGAGACCGTGCGCCTGCTGATCGCGAGCGGCGCCGACGTCAACGCGCGCAACGCCGGCGGCATGACGCGCGCTGATGGTGGCGGCGTTCGGCGGCTACGTCGAGCCGGTGCGCGCGCTGCTGGCGAGCAAGGCCGACCCGAACGCCAAGGACAACCAGGCGCGCACCGCGCTTGATGGCCGCGGTCACCAACGGCGACGCCGCGGTCGTCGAGGCGCTGCTCGCCGGCGGCGCCGACGTCACGCGCCGCCGATGCCGGCGGCGGCGTCGGTGATGACCTACGCCGCGGCGGCCGGCTCGGCGGCGGCGATCGACGCTGCTGCAGAAGCGCGGCGCCAAAGCGACGCCGCGCGACCTGATGCTGGCGGCCACCGGCTGCTACACCGACGCCGTGCGCGTGCTGCTGGCGTCGGGCCTGAAGCGCGAACACGCTCGGTCGACGGCAACGCGCCGCTGCTGGCCGCGGCCGGCGAGAACTGCGTCGAGACGGTCGCGCTGCTGCTCGACCGCGGCGCCGACGTCAACGTCACGAACAGCGACGGCTGGACGCCGCTGATCAAGGCGGCGTCGGCGAACCTGCCCGACGTCGTGCGCGTGCTGCTTGACGCACGGCGCCGATCTGGACGTCGCCGACCGGCTCGATCGCACGGCCTGGATGTACGCCGCGATGAACGGGCGCGAGGAGATCGCCGCGCTGCTGAACGAGCGCGAAAGGCGAAGAAGTAGAGCACCATGAGACTGGCTCTTGTGCGCGACCGTGATCGCCGGCGCCACGCTGACGGCGCAGACCACGCCGCAAGCCGATCGCCGTCGGCAGCCCGACGCTGAAAGCGGACGAGACGATGCCGCGCGACTACACGCCCGACGGCCGCAACCTCTCGCCGCCGCTGACCTGGAGCAACCTGCCGGCGGCGACCAAGGAGATCGCCGTCGTCTGCGAGGATCCCGACGCCGGCAACCCGCCGCCGTTCGTGCACTGGGTGATCTACAAGATTCCGCCGACGGCGAAGGGGCTGCCGGAAGGGATCCCGATCGATCCGGCGCGCCGATGCCGGCCGAGATCGCCGGCGCGATTCAGGGCGTGTCCGGCTTCCGGCGGCGCGATCTATCGCGGCCCGGCGCCGCCGCCCGGCAAGCCGCATCACTATCATTTCGTCGTCTACGCGCTCGACGCCGGATCTCGGCCTGAAGCCGGGCCTGACGCGCGCCGATCTGCTGGCCGCGATCAACGGACACGTCATCGGCCAGGGCGAGATCGTCTCGCATTTACGAACGGAAGGCACCCATGACATTCATCTCACGGCGCGATCTGCTGAAACGCGCGGCGCGTCGTCGGCGCGGCGCGCGGCGGCGACCGGCCGACCGTAGCGCGAAGCGCTTCAGCCGAGCGTCGGAGGCCCGCCGACGCGACGGCTCGGCTGAAGGCCTCGCGCTCCACGACACGAGCCGTCACGAGATGGCCGCCGGCGCGCGAGCCGCTCGAGAACCTGACGGCGACCGAGGCGGATCTGCTCGAGGCGATCGTCGCGCGGCTGATTCCGAGCGACGCCAGCGGCGCCGGGCGCGACCGAGGCGCGCGCGGCGCACTACATCGACCGCGCGCTCGGCGGCGCGCTCGCCTCGTCGCGGCCAGGCGTACACCGCGGGCCTCGCCGCGCTCGATCGCTACTCGCGATCGTCGCGCGGCAAGGCGTTCACCGAGCTGTCCGCCGACCGATCAGGATTCGGTGCTCATCGACGTCGAGACCGGCGCGGCGACCGGGTTCACCGGCAGCTCCGCGCAGTTCTTCGCGCTCGTGCTGAACCACACCCACCAGGGCACGTTCGGCGATCCGTACTACGGCGGCAACGCGAACTTCATCGGCTGGGATCTGATCGGCTATCCCGGGCATCCGCACGATGGTGACGCGCCGCGGATCAGCAAGCAGCTCGAGGAAACACGATCTGAAGCCGAACCACAAGTCGGCGTACGACTACGAGTCGTTCACGAAGGCGTCGGCACTGCGCCGAAGCTCGCAGAGGAGCATGGCAACATGGCCACTAGGCTGAAGGACACCGACGTCGTGATCATCGGTCTCGGCGCCGGCGGGCGGCGTCGCCGCGCTGCCGCTGGCGCAGGCCGGCCTCGAGGTCATCGGCCTCGAAGCCGGATCGTGGCTCACGCGCCGCGACTTCGCGCCCGACGAGCTGCGCAACAACTACCGCGGCTGGCCGCAGGCGGTGCAGAAGGCCAACCAGGAGATCCCGACGTCGCGCGCGCACCGTCGTCGTCGCCGACCGGACCGCGCGGCAACATCCACCCGATGCAGAACGGCGTCGGCGGCACGACGCTGCACTACTGGGCGCAGAGCTGGCGGCTGAACCCGTGGGACTTCAAGGTCGTCAGCGAGACGACGCGCCGCTACGGCGCGTCGCGGATCCCGAAGGATCCACCGTCGAGGACTGGCCGTTCGGCTACGAGGAGCTCGAGCCGTACTACGACAAGATCGAGTGCGAGGTCGGCGTCTCGGGCCAGGCCGGCAACATCAACGGCACGATCGATCCGCGCGGCAACCGGTTCGAGGCGCCGCGCAAGCGCGCTATCCCGATGCCGCCGCTGCGCGGCACGGCGTTCATCGAGAAGATGACGCGCTGCGGCGAAGAGCATCGGCTGGCATCCGTTTCCCGGTCCTGCCGCGATCAACTCGCGCACCTATCAGAACCGCTCGGCTGCATGTATCACGGCTTCTGCAACCGCGGCGGCTGCCACGTGGACGCGAAGAACTCGACGGCGGTGACGACGATTCCGCGCGCGCGCAGGCGACCGGGCACCTGAAGGTCGTCACCCGCGCGCACGTGACCACGATCGAGGTCGACGCGAACGGCCGGATGACCGGCGTCAACTACGTCACCGACGGCATCGAGTATTTCCAGCCGGCGAAGGTCGTGCTGCTCGCCAGCTTCACCTACGAGAACACGCGGCTGCTGCTGCTCGTCGAAGTCGACGGCGTTCTCCGAACGGGCTGTCGAACAACCACGGGCAGGTCGGGCGCCACTACTTCAGCCACCACCAGGGCGCGCCGGTGTCGGCGCTGTTCCCGTTCAACCTGGACAGCTGGTACGGGCTGCCGGCGCAGGGCGTCGCGGTCGACAACTGGGCCGACGACAACTTCGATCATTCGGGCCTCGACTTCATCGGCGGCGCCAACCTGTGGGCGATGTCCGGACAGGCGGCCGATCGCGGCGGCCGGCATGAACACCTTCGGCCGCGCGCCGGGCTGGGGCTCGCAGTGGAAGGCGTTCATCAAGGAGAACGCCGATCGCTCGCACAGCTCGTACATCCAGAAGACGACGCTGCCGTACGAGGACAACTTCCTCGATCTCGATCCGGTGGTGAAGGATCCGCTCGGCTACCCGGTCTGCCGCGTCACCGCGGAGTTCAAGGACAACGAGCGGAAGATCGCGCGCCTTCTCGCAGGACAAGATGGAGCAGTGGTATCGCGAGGCGGGCGCCATCGCGGTGCAGCGGCGCGCCGGTCGGCGGCGCGATGGGCGTCTCGACGCACGCCTACGGCGGCACGCGCATGGGCGACAACCCGGAGACCAACGTCGTCGATCGCTGCGGCTTCTCGCACGAGGTGCCGAACCTCGGCGTGCTCGGCGCGTCGGTGATGGGCACCAGCGGCGCGCGCAACCCGACGCTCACGGCGCAGGCGCTCGCCTGGCGGACCGCCGAGCATCTGGTCAAGAACTGGAAGAAGGTCTCGACCGACTGAGAGCAGGTCTTACGGCTTCGCTCGTCGGCGCGCGGCTCTGCTTCGAGGTGGTGCGGGCTGATGCGGCATCGCCGGCATGGCGTCGACGACCCGTGCGGCGGCCTTGTCTCGCGAGAACTGCGCCGCCGATTCCTTGATCGCCTCCAGTTCCGCCTCGGTGCAGTCGCGGAAGCTGATCTCCTCGCGCGGCACGAACACCACCTGTCCGATCGGCATGGTGTGCGATCCGGAGATGCCCTCGCCCGGCTCCGAGCACGTAGCGGAACTCGGTTTCGTGCGCGTACCAGTCGGTCTCGACGCGGACCACCAGCATCGGCGCCACCGGCCGGTCGATCATGTTGAAGATCGGCGTGTAGACCGTGTCCCAGCCGGCCGGCGTCTGGAAGTTGGTCGGCGCCGCGCAGCGCGAGCGCGCCCGGCGGCGTGCCCATGTCCTCGGGGACGATGAAGGCGCGGCGCGGCGAGCGTGCGCATCGTCGCGGGTCATCGCCGGGGTTGGCGCTCATGAACGCGACCTCTTCCTTGATCATCCCGAGCGTCCCGACCGGCAGGACGATCGTCACGGCGAAAGATCGCGTCCCACTTGCCTCTGGGATTGCTGAGGAAATAGGTGAACTGGTATCGCCGTCGCCCTGGAACTCGACGTGGCATCGACTCGTTCGGCTTCGAGCGGCGGGTAAACCAGGAAGCCGAGGGCGCTGCCGGCCTCGAGCACGGGGCAATGGCGCGCGTGCTGTGGGAGCAGGGGCCGCTGGCCTTCGCGGCGGCGGCGCAGGCCGACGCCCGGACGCCTCGAGTTGGGGAAGAGCCGTACTTCCATGCAGGTATGTTAGCGGAGACCGGTCGCCTCGAGCTGGATCGGCGCCGATCGAGAGGCGCGAGCCGGCGCTGGCCGGCTCGCTGGGGAAGCCTTAGTTGAAGATGTCGCCGACCGGCTTCTTCTTCTTTTTCGCGGTCTTCTTCTTCGCAGCCTTCTTCTTTGTTGCGCCCTTTTTCTTTCCAGCCTCTTCTTCGCCATCTAGCCTCCTGTTGGTTGACGATTGACGGACGTGAAACGAGCTTTGACGCGCGGACGATCGCCGGCGTCGAGCGCGGCGAAGAGCGGCCGCAGCCGCTTCATCGCGTCGCTGCGACGGCTGATAGTCGCCGACCGGTACCGCCAGCGACAGATACTTCGCCCCTTCGTTCAGCATGAGCCGTTGCACCGGCGATGGCTCGCAGCCGCTCGACGCTCGACGCGTCGAGCGCGCTCGAGTCGGTGATCGCGTCGCAGGCGAGGAACAAGCTCGCGATCCTCGCCGGCCAGCACCGATACCGGGCGACTTGGCGCGCGGCCTGGTGTCGAACACGAACAGGCGATCGTCGAGATCGACCGACACGAGCTCGGTGTGCTTCCAGGTGGTCTTCCACGCGTGGACGCTGCGAACGAGCGGATCGGCGCAGCGCGTGACGTCCTGCGGCGCCTTGTAGTCGTAGGCGAAATAGTAGGCGAGGTTGTAACGCGCCGACTCGGGCAGGTCGTAGCAGGAACTCGTAGAACGGCAGTGGCCGCAGCCTGGTGAACCCGAGCTTGTCCCGCTTCGTTGAAGTTCGGCTGAAGCGATCGAGCCGGATCACGTTGACCCCGGACGGCTCTCGGCAGATGCGCACACGCGCCGACAGGTTCGCCATCTCGAAGTAGTCCTCTGGCGATTCCCGCGGGAATCCGACCAGGAGGTTACCAGATCGGCGTGATGCCGATCTCCTTGCACCACTTCAGGAGCTGGACGTTCTGGAGCGCCGCTGACGCCCTTCTTCATCTGCTTCAGCACCTTGTCGCTGAAGCCTCGATGCCCGGCTGAATGGTCATCACCCCGGCGTCGCGCAGCAGGCGCACCTGTTCCTTCTTCAGGTTCGACTTCGTTTCGTAGAACAGCGAGATCGCTCAGCTTGCGCTCGGCAAGCTCCGGCAGCAGCGTCTTGAAGTACTTGAGGTCGAGGATGTTGTCCACCACCTGGATGTCGCAGCCCGGGTGCGTGGTCGCCAGATGCGTGCAGCTCGGCGAGCGCGCGCGGCGCGGACTTGCTGCGAAACGCCATGGTGGCGCCGTTGAGACCGCAGAACGTGCAGTGCATCCGCTCGCCCCACCAGCAGCCGCGCGACGTCTCCACGAACAGGCTGGGCTGCCATTCCTGCCGAAGCGGCTGCGCTCGAACTGATCGAAGAAATCGCTGAAGTCCGGATAGGGAAGCGCGTCCAGTTCGGTGACCGCCGGAGCGCGTCGGCGCCGGTCCGCAGCCCGCCGGCTCCAGCGACCGATTGCTGCGTGATCACCCCGGGGATGCCGTTCAACGGTTCGCTCCGGCAGACACGCGCCGCCAGCTCGGCGAACACCTGGTCGGCCTCGCCCGAGACCACGGCGTCGACAAAGGCGAACTGGCGCACGCGTCTCGACGCCCATCGTCGCCTCGCAGTTGGCGCCGCCCATCGCGATGAAGGTGTCCGGCAGCCGCGCCTTCACGCGCTTCGGCGAGCGCGAGCGATGCGAGGTGCTGCTGGAAGACGCTCGTGAAGCCGACGATGCGCGGCTGTGCCTCGACGACACGGTCGGCGCACCAGTCGATGAACTCGCGCGCGGCATCCCGCGCGCCGAGGACCGCGCGGACTTCGCCCGCAGTGGGCCGCCGCGTCGCGTGCCGGCCGAGCCACGCCGGCGGCTTGAGCAGGACCCCGGAGATGTACCGCTCGTCGTGGTCGGCGTCCCAGTCGTGATAGCGCGTGCGAGAAGATCCACTCGCCGACAAACGAGCGCGACATCGCGCGGTTCTCGCTCGTGATCTTCGAGTACAGCCTTCGCCGATCGCGCTCGCCGAAGCGCGAGTGTGAGCTTACAGCGAGCGGCACGTCAGATCGCGCGCGGCGACCTGCGGCTGCAACAGGCTGAGGCCCAATGAGGGCGACAGCAGCGGCCCGAACGGCATCGAAACGAGGAGGACGTCGATCGGAGAGGTCATCGTGTGGACGCCGGAGTCGTCGCAGTGGAGCGCCGCCAATCTCGCGCGCTGCGGTGTGCGAGCAGCGGATACTTCGCCCCTGCGCCCCGCATCATGGCCAGGAAGTCGGCATAGGCCTTCCGTGCGTCGGCCGTTTCACCTGCATCGCGGCCGCCCGCGCCAGCTGAAGGTGGGCGAGGCTGTGGACGAAGCTCGTGGACTGGCTCGCCGGATGCGCGACGATGTTGCGGGAACTGGGCCAGCGCCCCGGAAGCGTCGCTCGAACCGGCACTCGGCGAGGCCGCGCAGGTAGGGCAGCCACGGTCCGGCGACGGCGTCGGCATGATCCGGCGGTATTCAACGCCTCCAGCGCCGAGGCGGCGTTCTTGCCGGCCAGCGCGATTGGCGGCATGAAGCATCGGCACCTGCACGTTGACGACGTCGGGAGCAGGAGGCTGCTGGTCTTGGGACGCCTTTGCGAGCTCTGATGCTCGCGACGCCTGCCCGGCGAAGGCTGCCGCGAGCGACGCCGTCCACGTGGTGTCCGGGCCGCGGCTGACCGCAACTGCGGCATCGATCCCGGCGCGGGCGCGATCGAGGTCGCCGACCTGGGCGTCGTTCAGCGCCTGCTCCGCGATCAGGCTGCCGGCGAAGTCGTCGATGTGGGCGGCACGGCCGGCGGCGATCGCCCGCGCATAGAGGCGTCCGGCTGGCGTCGATGTCGCCGGTCGCCGCGGCGGCGCGAGCCGCCTCGGTCACAATCAGTAGCTCGTCCTGGCGCGTCGCGGCTGCCCGCAAGTGCTCCTGCATGGCGCCGCTGTCCTTGTCCACGAAGGCCAGGTCGAACGCGAGCGCGCGCATTGCCGACGAGTCGAGTCCGTCCGCCGCGGCTTTCCGGATGAGTTCCTTGGCTTCCACGACCTGGTCCTGCGCGAGCAGCGCGCGCGTCAGCTGCTGGTAGGCGACGAGCGATGTCGGCGCGAGCTTGACGGCAGTGTGGCCCTCGTCGACCGCGCGGTCGAGCTGATTCATCCGGAGATACGGTCGTCGACAGGTTGTTGTGCGGCACCCAGTCGTCCGGGTACGTGGCGATCCACAGAAGATAGGTCGCGACGACATCGTCGAGACGGCCCGTCACGACGTAGTGATAGGCCGACTTGATGAAGAGGCGCTCCGGCTCGCTGAGCGTGTCGCTGTGCGCGAACGCCTGCTTCAGGTATCTCTGCGCCTCGTCACGATCGCGCAGATTGGCGTGGATGGCTGCCCAGTCGCGCCGCGGCCAGGGCGAAGTTCGGGTCGAGCTCCAGGGCCTGCTCGAAGAAGGGGATCGCCTGAATCGTCGCCGGTTGTCAGGCGCGTCTCGATGCCCATGCTGTACGCCTTCAACGCGTCGAGCGAGGGCGTGGTGGCGTTCGGGGCAGGGACGTTGAATTTCTCGATCGACCCGATCGACTCGCCGAGGCGCTCGCGGATGCGGGCCGCGGCCAGCGCCGACCGTGGCGAGCACGTCGGTCTTTGCCGCTGCCTGTGCCTGATCTCGCGCCAGCGTGTCGCCGGTCCGGCAGGCCTGCGCTTCGAGCGTGATCACATAGCGCGGAGCTGAGCGGCGCGATGGAGCCAGAGCAGAACGGCCTTCACGCCGAGACGCTCGCACAGGTCGCGGGCCACGGCCGATGTGACCGGCTCGCCGGGCGGCCGCTGCATCAGCTGCAGTGTGGCGCGCACCTGCGATGTCGGCAGCACTTTCACATACGGCGACTGCTGCAGCTGGATTTCGAGCGCGTCCTTCAGAGCGCCGTCGAACACAGCCTCGCCCGTGGTATTGGTGAAGTCGGCGAGCAGCAGCGGCCCGCGCGCCGCGCGGCGGACCCGCCGGACCCCGATACCAGGTGTAGGTTCCGTATCCGCCGACGGCGAACAGCGTCAGCAGCAGGATGACCGTCACGGACATCTCTGATGTTGCCCGGTGCGAGCGCGCGGCTGAGGCCGGACGACCTGCTGGCCGGCGCGTGGGAGTCTGCGCGTCCGGTGTAGGCGTCTCGGCGGAATGTGCAGCAGTCTCGACGAACCTGGCGAGCTGCTCGGGCGAGGTCGCCGCGTATTCCCGGCCGGCCATCGATCCGCGCTTGCACGGCGCGCAGCGCGCCGCGACCTCGGCCGCTGTCGTTGGCCGCATACTCGCGATCCTTTCGAGCATCCGCGCGACGAGGCGCCGCAACTCTTCGGAACCGCCGAGATGTCGGCGGCGTCGAGGCCCGTCGGCGCCGCATGAAGGATGGCGTCGACGATGGCGGTGTTCGATCGACCTCTCGAACGCGCGGCGACCCGTGAGCATCTCGTAGTAGCACGAGCCCGAACGAGAAGATGTCCGTCCGCGGATCCAGCGGGATCGCCGAGCGCCTGCTCCGGCGACATGTAGAGCACCGTTCCCGACCGCCGTGCCGAGGCTGGTGAGCGGCCCACCGCCTGCGCCGCCAGCCGATGATGCGCTCGGCGGCGCCGGCGATGACGGCGGCGAGCCCGAAGTCGAGGAGCTTGGCGTCGCCTCGCGCGGTCACGAAGATGTTGGCCGGTTTCAGATCGCGATGGATGATGCCCGCGCCGTGCGCGCGCGTCGAGCGCGTCGGCCATCTGCACGCCCAGGCTGACGACGGTCGATACCTGCAACGGTCCCGACGCCATCGCCTCATACAAGGTGCTGCCGCGCAGCAGCTCCATCACAAGATAGGCCGGCCGTCGGCTTCCGGCGCCTGACCGACGTCGTAGATCGTGCAGATGTGCGGATGGTTGAGCGCGCGACGCCGCGCGCGACTCCCGCTCGAAGCGCAGCAGGTGTTCTTCCGACGTGGCCAGCGCCGCGGACAGCAGCTTCAGCGCGACGTCGCGGCGAAGCTTCAGGTCGTGCGCCTGGTAGACCTCGCCCATGCTGCCCGCGCCGAGCGGGGCGATGATTTCGAAGCGGCCGACGATTTGGGTTCCTGGGGCGAGTTGCACAGTGCAGTTCTAGGAGACCCGCTGCATGGTCCAGAAATCCCAGGTGTTGCGGAACTCGATCGAGCGGCGCGCGAGTGATGCACCGCCGGCGAAGGCAGCGTGTCCCGCGAGGACGCGCTCGTTGCGGTAGATGAAGAGTCGCGATGGCGACGGCACGTCCGGACGTCCCTCCTCAGTTCGTCGTAGTGCGGCGCGGCGGCGATAGCGTTCGCCGAGCAGCTGTTCAGCGAAGCTGGCCATACACCGGCGGACACTGACGACGGAGGTCAGACGATAGCGGGAGCCGGCGCACGATAGACGGGTGCGCGCGTATCGCCAGTCCAGCGGGGTCACGGTGTCCCGCCCGGTGCCGAGATGCCGTTTCACCTAGGAACGCGGGGATTCTGAGCATTACTTTCCCGCGCTTTTCGTAGGCAGCGGCGAGACGTGCAGAAGGATGCACCGCCGGCGGGCGCAGACGCTGCAACGCATCGCGTCCAGAGTGAGGAGCCGGTCATCAAAATCGCACGGCCCTGGCGACGACATCGGCGGCGGGCTCGACCTGTCCTGGCGCATGCCGTCGGCGTTCGAGGCCGGACCCGGGGATCAATCGATGAGTTGGATCGAGCCGATGACGCGATCGAAGATCCGGCTATAGGATTGAAAATCGGCCACGGGTGCGACCGCCACGGCGTAGAACAGCGAACCGTCGCGCAATTGAGACGTGAAGACGACGATGTTCTCCGGCTCGCCGACCGACGACGTGTTCGACATCACCGCGCGCAGACCCTGACGGCCTCCGACGTTCACGCGATCGTATCCGTGATGGCTTGCTCAGTTGCGGATTGCCTGAGGCGAGCGAGGCAATCAGCTCGTCGGTGGCCGTCTGCAGATCGTGCGGTTTCGTTGCGCGACGACCCGACTTCCACGCCGTGCGTGAAGACGCTCTGCCCGTTGGCGTCGCCGTAAGCGCCGTCGGGCGCAAACGTCACCGGCGCTGCCGCCGGGCAGTTCGCGCCAGTTCGACGGAACGCTGATGCGGAACACGCTGCCCTCGGTGTAGGTCTGGAAGCTGGATGACGGCGGATCGACGCGTCCGCTCGGCAGTCTCCGGCGCCCGCTGTCGCCGGTGCGTCCCGGTCGTTCTGCGTTCCTGGTGGCCTGCTCGGTGGTCGGCGCGGGCGGCAGCTGTTTCAGATGCGCCTGCAACTGCTGGAACTCCGCGCGTTGTGCGAATCGGGTTCTCGACCTGTAGCGCCTTCGCCTCGCGGGAAATGTAGTCGGAGCGGTCGCCCGGATCCGGATGGTCGCTGAGCCACTGCAGGTCCGCCCGAACCACCCTGCTTCTGAATCGTCTTGAAGCATGTTCGCCATGTCGTTCGGGTCGTAGCCCGCGCGCGGCCATGATCTGCGGCGCCCTCGATGATCCGCCTGCCGCTCGAACTCGCGGCTGAACCTGAGGAACATGGTGCCGATGCCCGAACTGCGTGCCCTGCGACACCACTTGACCCCAGCCGCCGCCGATGATGGCGCCGAGCACGGCGCCGGCGACCTGCCCGATGCCGAATTTCGAGGCCTTGCTGGCCTGCGCTGTCCCGATGACGAAGGACGACGTGGCTCAACTCGTGCGCCATCACGCCCGCGACTTCGCCGTCGGTGTGCGCCGCCTCGATCATGCCGCGGTTGACGAACATCGGACCGCCGGGCAGCGCGAAGGCGTTGATCTCTTCGACGTTCACGACTTCGAACGTACATCGAAATTCGGAATGCCGCAGATCGGGAGGAATGACGGCCACCAGCCGGCGCGCCGATGTCCTGCGACGAACGAGGTGATGCTTGTCGTCGCGCATCGGCGGCAACGTCTTTCGCGTCTCCTCTGCGGCCTCTGCGCCCCAGCTCGACGTCCTGCGCGGGCGTGTAGGAGTTGGCCGGCGGCACGACGCGCGTTTGCGCCAGCGACGCGGCCGAAGGCGCGAGGGTGAGCACCACGGATCAGGAGGATCGGGCGCGGGGTGAGCGAGGACCTTGGCTCATAGCGCGCGTGTTGTGCAGCGCAGATCCCGACAAACTTCTCATCTGGTCGAGGTGGTTGTTCGTTCCGGATTGGCTAGACTACTCAGAGGAGACGACGATGCCTGACAATGCGACCGTCACGCGCGCGCAGCTGATCGACAAGCTGAATGAGGATCTGTCACGGGAATACCAGGCCATCATCGCGTACGTCGTACTCGCAGGCTCTCAAGGGCGCGGAGCACATGAACATCGCGAAGGAGCTTGAGGCGCACGCCGGCGAAGAGTTGAGCCATGCGCTCATTATCTCGAAGCACATCGATTATCTTGGCGGCATGCCGACCAGCATACTGCGCTGCCGGTGAAACTGACGGACAAGGCCGAGGAGATGCTGCGCGCCGATCTCCAGAACGAAAGCGACACGATCTCGCGCCTATCGCGAGCGGGTGCTGGCAGTGCGAAGCGTTAGGCGAGTACGCCATCGCCGAGGACATTCGCGGAAATTCTCCGCCAGGAACAGGAGCACCTCATCGATTTGGCGACCGCGCTGGGCGAGGATGCGCCGGATCTGTCGAAAAGTAGCTGGCGCTGAAATTGCTCTTTAGTCGGGGTGAGAGACCACGACTATGGCCGACAATCGACGAGCCGAAAGCAAAGAACGCCGCCCGGTGGGACGCCCACCGGCCGGTGCCGAAACACGGAGAACGCGTCAAGGACTACCCACTAACTCAGCATCAGGGTGCCCCTGGAGTTCAAGGCACGCCTGAATGCGCTGAGCGCGGTGACCGGACTCCCGCAATGGCGGGTGATCATGGAAGCGATCAACTGCTTCAATGACGACCTGCCCAAGAGCGAGAGGGACCTCGTTGAAGGACTGAGCGAGCGGTTGATGCGCGCGGGGTAAGTGTTTACAGCACTGCGCTTTGGACGTAATATTGCCGTCAACATTTGTCAGCGTCCAGCGCCATAGTGACGTAAAATGTCATCCGCACGGCGCTGGTCCGATTTGCTAAGTCACTGATCTTAAACAGGTTTCGTCAGATCGACCCACGCGGCACGAGCTCTGCAATGACGAGAAGTGAGAGCTGATCCGGTGACTATCCGAAAGCCGCAAGGGTTCGCGCTAATCGACCTGATCTTCGTCTGCGGGGTCATTGGCGTTCTTTGCAGCATCGCGCTGCCGCGGCTGTTGATGGCACAGCAGTCGGCCAGCACCGCGTCGGCGATCGCGTCGATGCGCGTGATCAACAGTTCCCAGCTGACCTACGCGCTGACGTGCGGTCCGGGCTTCTATGCGCCGAACCTGACCACGCTCGGCACACCGCCACCAGGAAGTCACGAGCCGTTCATTTCGGTCGGCCTCGGCGCCGCCGACACGGTGACCAAGAGCGGCTACGTCGATCACAGATGAGCGCAGCGACGTATCCCGGCTCGCCCGGCATCGTGCAACGGTCTTCGGCGTCGGCCTCGCCGGCCAGGGTTTCAGTGCGGACGGCCGATCCGACGGAGCCGAGCAACTTCCGGTTCTTTCGGCACCAACGCCGAGCAACATCATCTACGAGAACACACGTCGACGCTCGCCGGCTCGATGACCGAAACAGGCCCGCCGCCCATCGGTCAGATGGTCGTGCACTGATTCAGCTATAATCCCGATTCATGTGGACCAAGATGATGGCGGGCCGCGCAAGAAGGCCCCGAAAACGATAGCAGTCATCGATCCTGACAGCTGCTTCGGCGCCTTCGCGCTGCTCGATTTGTCAGGCCGCCTGTCCCGGTCGCCGGCTGCATCGTCGAAGAACCCGACCGCGATGGACGAATGGTCTGCGCCGTGCGCGCCGACCTGTGCATCGGCTGCGGCCTCTGCGTCACCTCTCGGCAATCCGACCGCGCCGCAGCAACGAGAGTTCGGCTGCCCGGCCGACTACGACGCGATCAACATGATGCCCTGGGAAGAGTGCATTGAAAACTCTGACAAGTGAGAAGGTAGAAGTTACAAGTTAGAAGTGCAAAGTCACGTTCTAACTTCTAAGTTCTCACTCTAACTTCCGCGCGCAGCGCGGTAAGCCTGGCGCATAGCGTGAAGGCAAGCGGTGGTCGATCTTCGATGCGATGAAGCGTTGATGCGTCGCGTGACGGCCGTCAGCGACACGCCCGGTTTCGATCCCCAACCCGTCCAGCATGTAAATCAGATCGTCGGTGGCCAGGTTGCCGGCCGCGCCCGGCGCGCACGGGCAGCCGCCGAGCCCGCCCGACGGAGGCGTCGTAGGTCGCCGATCCCGAACGGCAGCGACGCCAGCACGTTGGCGAGCGCCGTGCCGCGCGTATCGTGGAAGTGCAGCGCGATGCGATCCGCGGGGACGCGCGCCAGCACGGCTTCGAGGACGTGCGCACCTGGCCCGGATGCGCGATGCCAATCGTGTCGCTGATCGCGACCTCGAAGACGCCAAGATCCGCAAGGCGCTCGGCGACGCGCGGCGACCTGTCGCGGATCGACGGCGCCTTCGAACGGACAGCCGAAGGCGGTGGACAGGTATCCGCGCACGCGCAGACCGGCCGCGATCGCGCGATCGCAGACGGACCGCGTACGTCATCAGCGACTCGTCGATGCTCTGATTGATGTTCTTCCGGCTGAAGGTCTCCGGTCGACGAAGCGAAGATGGCGACCTCGGTCACGCCGGCGGCCATCGCTCGCTCGAGCCCCGGAGGTTCGGCACCAGCGCGGTGTAGCGAATGCCCGGCGCACGCGCGATGCCCGCGAACACCTCGGCGCGCATCCGCCATCTGAGGCACCCATTTCGGGCTGACGAACGCCGATACTTCGATGACGGGCAGGTGCGCCGGCCGAGGCGGTTGCACGAACTCGATCTTGTCCGCCGTCGACACCAGCGAGCGCTCGTTCTGCAATCCGTCGCGAGGTCCAACCTCGACGATCGTCAGCCTGCGCGGCATCTACGCAGAACTCCATCGAGCGTCGCGTCGGCCTGAACCAGATCCCCTTCGCGGCAGCGGACGGCCGACACGATGCCGTCACCGAGCGCGCGAAGCGGCAGCTCCATCTTCATGGCTTCGAGCACGACCACGACGTCGCCTTTCTTCACAGGATCGCCGGCCTTGATCTGACGCGGATGACGGTCGCCGGCATGGGCGCGATGAGTGTGGTCGCGGCCGATGTCGTGGCGCGCGCGGACCGCCGCCGGAGACTCGAGCGCGAACCGCTTGGTCCCGGGATTCCAGGGGTCGAACCTGGAAGGGCTGCGTGGCTGAGGACTGGGGGCCGGTTCGACCGCCGACTGCTGAGTGCCGACTGACGACTCGCGATAGCGGCGCCTTCCCGATCGAGGAACGCCGTGTCGACCGTGCCTTCACGGAACGCCTCGGACTCCAGGACCCGAATCAGGAACGTCCGGTTCGTCTTGATGCCGGCGATCTCGAACCTCGCGAAGCGCGGTCGTCAGGCGGGCGATGGCGAGCGCCCGAGTCTCCGCGGTGGCGATAACCTTGGCGATCATCGGATCGTAGTACACCGAGACCTCGCTGCCCTCGGCCGTGCCCGAATCGACGCGCACACCGGGACGCTGCGGCTCGCGATAGCGCGTGAGCCGGCCGGCTTGCGGCAGGAAGCCCTGCGCGGGATCCTCGGCGTAGAGGCGCGCCTCGATGGCATGTCCCCGCTGGCTGACATCGGACTGCGTCCAGGGCAGCGGCTTCGCCGTTGGCGACCAGGATCTGCGCGCGCACGAGATCCAATCCCGTGACCTGCTCGGTGACGGGATGCTCGACCTGCAGGCGCGTGTTCATCTCCAGGAAGTAGAAGGCGATCGCCGTCCACCAGAAACTCGATCGTGCCCGGCGTTGCGGTAGTTCGCCGCGCGCGCGCGGCGGCGACCGCGGCCTCGGTCATGCGCGCGCGCAGGGCCGGTGACAGCGCGGGCGACGTGACTCTCCTCGAGCACCTTCTGATGCCGCCGCTGCGTCGAGCAGTCGCGCTCGAACAGGTGCAGCACGTGACCGTGGTGCGTCGGCGAAAATCTGCACTTCGACGCGGCGGGGACGCGCGACGAGGCCGCTCGACGTAGAGTGTCGCCGTCGCCGAACGCCGCGGCCGCCTCGCGCCGCGCCGCCTGGATCGATTCATCGATGTCGCAGCCGTCGTGAACGTGGCGCATGCCCTTGCCGCCGCTGCCGGCCTGACGCCTTGATGAGCGCCGGCAGACCGATCCGCCTCGACCGCCCGCCGGATGCCGCGATCGGACCTGATCGTCCGGCGTTTCGCCGGGCACCACCGGCACGCCGGCCGCTGCAACCAATCGGCGTCGGCGTTGATTTTCGATCCCATCTGCGCGATGACGGCGGCTGGAGGACCAACGAAGATCAGACTCCGCGCCTCGGCGCAGCGCGCTTGCGAACGCCTGCGTTCTCCGACAGAAAGCCATGGCCGGATGGATCGCATCCGCGCCTGACGATCGCGCCGCCTCGAGCAGCTTAGTATCGAGAGGTAGCTCCCGTGCGCCGGCGCCGGTCCGATCGGCAATACGTAACTGAACGAAGCACACCGATTTTTTGCCGTATTGCTTGTAGAAAGGAATTCCAATGACCCGCAAAGAAGAACAAAACTAAGCTCACTGCTAGCCGCTTTACTTCTGGTTGTCAGCTCATCTCCAGTTCCAGTGCAGGCAATCACGAATGGCTTCCCAGACACTACCAACACTTTTAGCAATGTCGGAACTGTGCTCGCTGTGGGAACAGATGGCCAAGCCTTCCAACATATGCTCTGGAACGTTAATCTCGCCCACCGTGTTCCTGGCCGTCGCCCACTGTGCCGATTACTTCAATGACTTCCTCGCTCCGCAAGGTTTCAAGCTGTACATGAGTTTCGGCAACCCGATCCCGATTTTGGAGTTGACGGATGTGAGTACGTGGATTCCCGTCACCCAGTTCATTCCATACTCCAAAGTACGTTCAAGCGAACGGATACTCACCCTTTTAACCCGCACCACGGTAGCGATCCCGGCGACCTTGCTGTCATAATCTTGCCGCTGTTCGCCACGCAAGGGATTACACCTGCCGCACTCCCCCACCCTTGGACTGCTCGATGAATTGGCGGCAAAGAACGCGCTTCACGCAGTCTTGTTTACCGATGTAGGGTACGGGTCCGAGGATAGATTCGGAAATCGACCTAATCCAGTGCCGCGAATGTTTGCCTTTTCCGCTTTTAGAGCGCTGCAGCCCGGATTTTTGCAGTTGTCGATCAATCCGGATCTCAATAACGGAGGTGCTTGCTGGTGACTCCGGCGGGCCGCGACTTCTTGCCAAGTCGGCGGCAAACTGATTCTGACGGCGGTAGCCAGTGTTGGCGGGGATCACGTCTGCCGTGCAACAAGCGGAAATTACCGCCTCGATACAGCCACCGCTCGCGGACTTTCTCAGGAATTTTGTCACTTTTACCGTAACCACCTCGCAACCCACTTTTGCACGATCGGGGCCAAGTCCTTCCATGAAGGCCCTAGTTTATTGACTGGGGGTGATCCCTGGTCTCTGGTACCCACGCCTATCCGGCTGCATTGCCTGAAACCGCAATTAACAATCAGGGACGACAGACTCAGACTACGCGGTATGCGACTAGCTATTCTTCTGCCTCCTGGCCTCCGCTCTGTCTCCGACAATGACACAAGCACATGACTTCTGCTGGGGTTCCAGTCATCAAGATCACAAAGGAAGACAGCTCGATTAAGTTCAATGTGAAGGCTTCGGAGGCGATCGAAGGTACGTTTGATAAGTGGGACGCCACGATAACGATGACCTCTCCTGACGTGGAGCCGGGCGTCTTGGACATCAAGATTCAAGCAGCCAGTGTGGGTACCTGTTCGATGACTTCAGGTTAGTCTTCTTCATCGCCAGAACTTCCGACTTCCATCCGGTCAAGAGGCGCTCGAAAGCATCCTGGTCGGTTACTTCCGCGGCGTTGTCTGCGTAGACCACGTCCAGCTTTACGTCAATAGTCGTCTCATCCACCGCGACACCTTCCACAGAAAACGTACCAACTGGCTCATCGCGGCCTCGTGCCAGCCGCCGCAAAGGGTCGTTTTGTTTGGTCATTGCGCCAACAAGTTGCAGGCTACCATCGGGCATTTTTACGCGCTGTCCAATCCTGAATAGGCAATCACGTCTTTGCCGAGACTGATTCACCAAATGCAACGTCCCGCTTTTGGCCACTGGGTCGTACGTCCACGTCTGTGTCACGCCGGTGATGTTGGCGGACCATGCCGGGCGAACTCATGAGCAACAACAGTACAAATTCACTCCAAACGTTCGTTTCATTTTTGTTAAGGTTCTGGGTTCTCGGATGATCGACCTCCCCTCTGCAGGCGTCTGAAAATTGCATCGCCGACCGTGCTGACGGCCACCGAGAGAACAAACCGAGCGAGAACTTACCCTTTAGTTCTTCAAAAAGCAACAGCCTCCTGTGAAAGGCCGGTGCAGGCTATCCCGCAAGCGAGTAAAGCTTGCCTGATTCGCCCTCAACGTAGTGGGTGTCGCCTACTGCCACTCTGCGCGGGCTTCTTCCAGTTGCCAGCACGAACGCTATTAGCAGCGGCGGTTTCCCTATTTGCCCTCGGCGAGTGATTTGATCGCGATTCTCCAGAGTGCTCCTGGCGAACCGCAGATATCACGCTGCAGAGTTTGGTGGGAGCCAAGTTGGCAAGTTTCGAGATTGGTCGCAAAATTAGGCAGTTGACCTCTAATCGCAACCTTACCGCCCGTTAGATACCAAGCGACCGGCAGCCTTTCGCAGCGGATTCCATGTGGACGGGAACCGCGTTAACCAGGAGCTGTGGAGGAATCGGTGCCGACTAAGACAGTCATTGGGAATCTCTGCCCCGCTAATCTCGCGTTCGTACCAGTGAGCCAATAGGTGAACTAGTAAGTGGAAGGGGCGGAAGCTTCGCCGGTCGCGATGGAGCGCCCAATCCAGGCGAAGATCGAATAGGCCAGTCCGGCGACCCATGCGCCTGAGACTGAACGATTCCCGAAAAATAATGTGCGATCACGACGCCCGTAGCGATCAGAATTCCCGCGAGGAACAGGAAACATGCGCATCCCGTAGAGAGTAGCGAACGGCAAATAGTGCGCGCCCCAGAAGGACCATCAGAGCCGGAGAAAACCAGTTCAAGTTATAGAGGCCTACGGGCACAAGAAGCAGCATCGAAAACGGCAGCACAAACGCGACTCTGCATCCCCAGGCTATTGAACGGACTTCTCTGTGCTCACGGACGCGCGGCGGCCCGACAAACGCAGCATCATTTGCGTGGAGCGGAAAGATGAGAAAATCCCCCGATGACGACGGTCAGAATAGACGCCTTTGGAGTGACCCAGGTGCCCAGCGCCGCGGACACCAGCCAAATTACGGAACTGACAAGCTGTCCCCAAAAGCCGCCAATGTAGACAGACCGAACTTTCGCGCTGAGCGTCCTGGATGTCCATGCAAACCTCCGAAACGGGTAGCTGGCGTCGCGGCCCGCTACATTAGCACGCTCCATCCCGATTCTACGACAAGAACAGCAAAAAGTCCCGATTTGCGTACTCTGAGACTTGAAATCCAGCGGACGAGTGCTGTGCGCTTTCGCCTGGCGACCTACGGTGTACAACGAAGTTTTTGGGGAGGCCCGCTATGTCCCGTAGAGCTTCTCTTGGGAATTGCGCCTGGCTTTGTTACTGCCTGCCCATTTCCTTACAAGCACAGTCAGAATCCAACGCCGAGTCCATCGCCTTTGGAAGTGACAGCAAAAACCCACAGGCCAGCAGAAGCAGTTTGTCGTGCCTATTTTTACCAATCAAAGTATTTCCGTCCCGGAACTCTCTCCTTCGACATTCGGAAATGTTCCCGCAAAAAATGTGTCGTGGGATTTCAGCCGCGCACCGAGGGCATGGCGATTCTCTGAAGGAAAGGCGATGGCCCACAGGAGGCGTAACGTTTGTCGTCAGCACGGACGGCAAAAGCTCAATTGCTTTGAACCAGGGCAGGGCGTTCAGTGAATTGGTTAGAAGTAATTCGCTTGATGAACATGGGAATCCTCCGTCCAAAAAAGATGTAACCGTGGATTTTGTAGTCTTCAGCGATGGCTCCACATGGGGACCAGGCAAGCGACTTGAAAGCAGAAGGGCTACCTGCGCGGGCAAATTTGATGCCTATAAGCAGATGCAGATTCAAAAGAACAAAGAGAATTGGCAATTCCACACACGAACGGCTCTTCTTCCCACGAAGGTCCTGGTTAGTTCTATAAAGGTAGAAGTCAAGAAAAACACATCTCCTGCGGCTGGAATTTTTCTTGCTTCGCAGCCCACTTGATTGAGCAAGATCTGTTCTGACCTGCCGCGCCATGTGCTCGGTTGCTGGGCAGTTGCGACCCAGCGGTTTGGGTTTTCTCTACCAGCGGTTTTCATCGCTTGTTCGCAACGAAGCCTGTCAGTTCCGAAACCAGCAAAGCCAGAACGGCGGTCAAGTGGCGACCATAGTTCTATCTGGGACTCGTGGCCCATAGCTTTTTCTGGTTATCCGAGAGGGCCTAGGGTCGGCGTGTGAGACTAGGTGCCCGAGGCACACAGCGCCTAACAAATCAGCTGAGACTCGCTCTCGAACCAGAGTGTCTCGAGAACCCGACGGCCACCGCCAGAGAAGATCCCCAGGATGGAGCGGACTCGATCAGAGACACTCAAGCTGTTTGTGGTTTCAGATGTTGGGCGTCGAAGCACACTCCCTTCTTCCACACGATCAATACGATGGTGGCAATCTTTCTGTGCCAAGGTCAGTCGGGCCATTTCTGGCCTCATGCCTTTGGCCAATAAAGCCGCGTAGAACGACTCGACCGGGCCGGGCTTCGTCGAAGCCACCACCGCCGCTCCCTTTGAAGAATGTGAAGCAGTGCTGTGCGATCGTGGAGTTGATTCGCCAAGCCCTCGCCAATCGCGGGTTTCCGGCTCGTTCAACTCCACATTTTTGGGCTTAAAGGGACTCCAACCAATCGAGAATCGTGGGGTCTCTGCTCCACGGTGTGCGTGGAATGACGGGCAACCGGTTTAGTAACCTCGGCTTCGATCGCACGACGCTTCATCTCTAGATCAACCTTCGCGTAACGGTTCGTGGTGAGCCGGGCTAGAGTGTCCGAGATACTGGCTGATCGTCGACAGATCCACTCCGGACTTCAGGAGCGCGACGGTACCGTGCTGCGCCTCACGCAACGCGGATGAAGCCGCTTCTTGCGGAGATTGGGAAGATCGTGGACAGCATCGCGGAAGACGCCGCGCGAGGATATAGCGGATACCGAACCGGGTCAGAGGTCCGCCACGGTGATTTCTGGGGAAGACGCGAGCTTGAGCGCAGATCCAAATCCTGCTCTTTCGAGAAAGCACGCGCGAACCGCGGCGGTTCTGCGCCACAGCGGACAATAAAGCGTTCTTTCCTCCCTTTCCCGGAACAATCTCACCTGCAAGGGCGTGGTCAGCTGGAATGGCTGAAGGTCGCAGGCGCGCAGATCGGCAATCTCCTGCACGCGGCTCCGGTATTAAACAGGGTGGCCAGAAGAGCGTAGTCGCGACTTCCTTTCGGTGTCGTGCGGTCGATCACCTTCAGAATCGAGTCGATCTCTTCCCGCTCCAAGTAGTCGATGCGCCCGTTCTGGCGCATGCTTGAAGGGGAATGCCCAGAACGTGCTGGGCAAGATTCAGATGTTCGGGATTCCGCGGAAGCTACGAAACGAAACAGGGGCATGAATGGCCGTGAGCCGGACGTTTCGTGTCGCCGCTGTCGTACTTTTGCGCTCCCGCTCGAGGTAGTGAGAGAAACGCAAGGACGCTCGGCGGGTCCAGGTCCGTCAGGTCGAGTTCCGCCAGGTGTGCCGATTCAGGCGCGCCGAGAGAAAAACCGCAAGAGCAGGACAAGGCTGTCGCGGTAACTCTGGATGGTGTGACGACCTTCATTCTCGCGAAGATGGGGTAGATGGTCGGTGCCGCAGTCGTGCGCGCATTATAGCACCGGAGCAAGTTGGGAAGTTTCTCCATCGGCGCTCTCTTTTTCGGCCTGGCAGACACGACCAACTCGCCGTAGTGGCGGGCGAATCTTTCGCCGGCGGCCGTTCGGAGCGGCTCGATCCAGCAAGCAATAAAGTGGCGGACACCATGGAAAACATGCCCCCCGTAGGTAGCCAACAGGGGAAGCTTGGCTCTTGACGTCGGCTCCCCTCGCGCACCAGCGCAGCAGGCGCTGACGGCAAAGCTGCTGCCGTTTAGCGTCATGAATTCGCGGCAGTCGTCCCTTCGAGCTGAATATGGAGCATTGTCGGAATAGGTGCCGAATACAAAGTGGTACGCAGGAAGCCCGCCGCTGTAAGCCTCGCCCACCCCTGATGGCGCTCCAGATGAGGGCCGCGTTTGCAGAGACAGGAGTTTCCGCTGGATCTCGGGTGTGCAGATATGCGATTCCATCTCCCCGGTGATACCACCGCTGAGTGGCAAAGCAGGCGTGACTCGTGACAATTCTCGACTCCTCGAATCAGCAAAGGTCGGCACTCTGCCAACGTCGTAATCGCCCTGGGACCTTTAGGCGCGCGCAAAGCACCTCCGGAGCCGAATTCCGGTCGTAAACAAGAGGATAAGCGCCAGGACGAATCACCTCGGGGCGAAGCGCGGCGACCACGACACCCGCTTCAACTCAGAGGCGGCTCGCAGCAAAGTCTGACCACTTCCTGTTCGGAGAAAATGTACGGCTGGATGCATTGATGCGAGGTTTGGGAAACCAGGTTGGGTCGGGAATGAAGCACTGGGATCGGTCCGGCGGCGATAGAGGCAGAAGTTATAAATCTGAGCATTCGCTTACGTCGACTGCCGGAAGCGAGATGTCCCTGAGTTTGACACCAGGCCTGAAACGCCGCAGCACTTAGGTCCAGATACTTGCCTGCTTGATCGTGGAGAATCGGTCCAGGGATTTGAGGGCATGAGCTGCACCGAAAAACGCCGTCGACCTAAGGCCCGCTTCAATCCACTACCTGGCCAGGGCGGGTGCCAGCTGGGACGAGAACGTAGTTGTAGCTCTACTCATTGCCGTCCCCGCGTGGCGCTTCGTTCCGGGCACCAGAAGAGAAACCTGCGCAAATCTTCTGTCGCCAGTCGTAGGTACGTCGAGGTACTTTCCACAGAACGATGCCCGAGGATGCTCACCAATAGTCTTGAGAGGGGTTCCCTTCTTCAGCAGATGAACCGCCAGTGAGTGGTGGGAGGTACGTGGGCTATGGAAAGGAATGCTGAGACCGCTATTCCGAGCTCCACGACCCAAAAGCGTCCGTCACCGCTATGGGCTTCAGCGCGCCGATGGGTGCGCGCGCGCTCTTCAGAAAGATCTGGCGATAATGGCGGGGACGGTGGAGTCCGGGCTTGAGATGTTTCACCAGTGCGCACATCACTTCATTGGTAAGGGAAGTCCCAACGCGAAGAGGTCTTGCGCTGATGGATTTGCAAATGGCGCTGCTTCCAGCGGAGGGGTCATCGAGAGTGATAGCCACCACCTCGCTCGTTCGCAATCCGTAGGTGGCAATCAACAGAAACATCGCGTAGTCGCGCAGTCCTTAGCCGAGGTTCTGTCAATGATCGCAGAAGGGTGCGGACCAAGGTCTCCCACGGAAGGGCACGAGGCAACCGTTCGAGCCGGTAAAGGCGCGGCGTATCAATCTGGCCGAGAGGTCGGGTGGGAACCCTGTCGTCAATCGCCAGGAATCGGAGGAATCCTCTCAGCGCGCTGATCGGTTTGAGGCTTCGTCGGCACAGGCGTCTGCCTAGCTTCGGTGATGTAGGACCCGATGGGCAGGCTGGAGATCCTTCAGCGCGACCTCCTTGTTATCCAGATGCTGGAGAAAGCAGTGCGCTGTGTATCGGTGCAGGGGAAACGGTGGACGCAGCGAGTCCGCGCACTGCGCACACAGGTGATCCGGGCATACTCTCCGACTGCAGGATCGAGTCGGAAGAAGCCAGCGGTTGCTGGTTGATTTCAGTTGCGCCGGCGATGAGCTGTTCGCGACCAGGCATCGTTCCAATGCCCGGACGGTTCTGGTGCTGAAGGGATAAGCCTTGCGCAGAGAGCGCCAAGAATCGCGGGAGAACTGGGAGGGGTTAGGTCGCGCGAGTTGTTTAACGCCGCGGCGCCGCAACTCGGCATCAACATTACTGGCAGCCTGAGGATCGAATTTTGACGCGAGCCTCGTGCGCAGCCTCTGCGGCAAGCCAATCGTCAAGGCCATCAGCGATCGGCCCTAAAGGGGGAAGTGACAACGAAACCTGCGGTAGGACCTCGAAACTGAGAGAGCAGCATCGGCGCCTCGCAAAAGTGGATTAGCCACCGGATGGCAGCCGTTCCGATGCTGACGGTGCATAAACGTGTGAGCTGGGGGAATTCCGAAACCGCGATTAGCGAGGGCTTCGGGCGAACTAACTCCACATTTCTGGCAACTTCACATTCTCTTCAAGGGAGCGGCCATGAGGGCCAGCACCGCGGCCGGACCGATGCGCGATTTTTACGAGGCCTTGCTGGCCAAAGGGAGGCGACCAACGATGGCTCGTCTCACCTTGGCGCGGAAGATTGCCGCGATCACACTGATCGTGTGGAAGAAAGGAGCAAGTTTCGACGCCAAACATTTAAAACAAGCAGCTTGAGCGCCTCTGACAGAGAGTCCGTTTTCCATCCCTGAGGTTTCATCCTTGGCGGTGGCCGTCGGGTTCTTGAGACGCTTGGTTCGAGGGAGAGTAGCAACCGTCAATGTCAGGCCACCGTGTTGTTAAACACGAGAGTCTCCGACTTCACCCTATGCTCCTTCGGATAACCAAAGAAAGTCATAGGCCACGAGTCTCAAATAGGACCATGAGTTACCACCTATCAGGGCGGATAACCCGTTAGGCTTGTTTGTTTCAGGAAACGAATGGCGCCGTCACGACAGTGCAATGGAACCACAGGGAGGAAGAAGGAACGACGTTCAAACGGTTGGGCTGAATGCCGAGACAAAAAAGTGTCGGCACTGCTCCCCAGAAACTCTCCATCTCGTTGAGTTCAAGCTGCGGGGGCGTCGACGATTTGAAATCCCAGCTTGGCGGCTTTCCACTTGAGGTGGCTGATCTGTAGCTTGCGGTGTTGCAGCCTCGTAGAATTTCGCCCTTGGTCCACATACTTCATGCCGATAGCGCAGCATGCGGTAGACCAATGCGGGCCAGCTTGGCCGCCATGGCCTTGATCGCAACACAGGAGCGCCGAGCTTGGTTCTCAGCCGGCGGAACTGCGCTCCGAGATAGGTGTTGCTTAGTCCGTAAAGTGCTGGCCGCCATCTTCAATGCGACTTGCTGATCCGATTGCTGGTCGGCAAGCCGGCCTTTCCCGATGACTCTTGTTACCGCTGATTCGATTGTCCGGACACAGCCGTAGCTGCGGAAACAAAATGGTGTCCTCGGTCTTCCATTTGCTCATATCCCAGCCCGCTTCGCTGAGGATCGTCGTCGCGGTCATGACATCGATGCCGTCGATCTGGGACAGGTCCGCACCGGCCATGCGAAACAAGTCCTGCGCGCAAGCCGAACCGCGGCGTATTCCCTTCTTCTTCTTGAGCCGACTCCTTCCGCTTCTCCTCCGGCAGACAGGCACCTTGGCTCCGGTCCTCTGCTGCTGGAGATACTGCTCGAGCCGCCGATCGCACTCGGCCATCTGGCTCCTGGCAAAACTCGTAACCATCCTGTTCCTGCTTCAGCACAAACAGCAGATCTTCTTGCCAGTGGCCCTCTAGGCTCCGCGCAATCTGTTCCTCGCTCGCCTTCACCCGGGGATCGCGAAGCACAGCCAGCTTATGCGCGATCGCGCTCACCTGCCAGAATCGCCTTAATGATGGCCTGCCCGGTCATTCCGCTCACATCGCCTCAGAACATTGGCCAACTGGATATTCATCTGCGTCAGCGCCTTCTGATCCGCTGAATGAGCAATACGTAACTGAACGAAGTACAAC
>ERZ1370068.1112-contig-11015_pt1 | contig 55570 bp, 92 predicted proteins | sample MGYA00561227_ERZ1370068 | MGnify/ENA primary metagenome ERZ1370068 (study PRJEB38410, sample SAMEA6850437) | metagenome | study: Metagenomic assessment of the ecological functions of the soil: analysis of the soil microbiota associated with the... | reverse complement strand
TCGTGCCGTTCGGTTACGTAGCAGTCGTGGTCGTCGGGGGCCGCCGGGAAGGCCGTCATTCGATGTAATCGCTGTGAGCCTCCGGGGCCGGAACCAACGACATCGAATGGCCCGATGGAGCCTCAGGTCCTGGTAGGACGCTGTGGATCCAACCGCCCGAACCCGAGACCTGGACGGCATTCGAGGCACCGTCGGGGGATACGCAGGTGTAGACATTGCTCGACGTGTAGTCTCGTGCGAGCGTCCAACCGCCCGCGGCCGTGTACTCAAAACTAATCAGACGGGAGCGGCACCGGCGGTCGCGACGGCAGTCAAGCGCGATCGGCACGTTGACCGGGAGCCGGAGAATGCAACATCCGAGTTGAAGGACGTCACCCTCGCGACGATTGGCTCCAGCACCGCGAACGTCCCGGTGCCGAGCCGGGCATCGTAAAGAGGCCGATGCCGACCCGCTGTTATCTGACCCATACCTGCGGCGCGTGCGTCCGCTACGGGCGGAAGCCAGACGCATGCGGTGTTCGAACTGTAGCTCTGGGCCATGGTCCATCCGACACCGTCGGTGAACCTCGAGGAATTCGATATTGGAGAGGAGGCGTTCCGCCAGATGCTATCGCCGTCACGTAACGGGCGTGCCTACGGTCACTGGAGATGTCACGTCCGGCGTCATCGCGGTCACGGACACGGAGACCGCGCTCGAGGGCACGGTCGAAACCGATGACATCGAGAGGCTGTCAACTCGACGCTGAGAGCAGGACTGGCGCCGGGAGTCGCGAACGCGTCTTATGCTGTCGTGGGAAACGCCGCCCGGGAGAGGTTTGCTCTGCCAGTCGCCGGATCGCCGCCGTCATTCTGGTTGTCATGCTCGGGCGAGACGGGTAACGCCGTCGATCGAGAAGCAGGCCAGTGTGTTCGACCCGCAGCGAAGCTCCGCACGCCGAATTGACCGTAGCGATAGAGATCCTGAGGAAAATATCGATATTCAAGGGCCGGTCGGGCAGCGACGAGACGAGGCCGAGCACCTCGTCGATTTCGTGTTCGAGAGTAGTGAGGAGACTGAATTGACCGCTGGTTCCGGGCTTCCCGGATTGGTGATCTTCGTATTCACGTAAACGATTCCGTCGGGTTGCCCGGGCTGCGGATTCGCGGCGATCCCAACAGCTCTGAGGTTGGGGAGCGTGACGTTGATCGTCGAACTGCCGTTGACCGGATTTGTCGAGAGGTGACGGAAGAAGCGCGATTGCCGTGAAATCATTACCTGTCTTTCGCAGTCTGCCTTCAGCGCAGCGAGATACGTGCTGTAAGGGGAGTTGCCAAAATACGTGGAGCTTTGCCCGAGCCCCGTGGTCATCAACTTGAAATTGATCGTCACAGTGATCGGGTCGGAGAACTTCGATTGAAAGTCTGCGATCGCTGCGTAGATCGTGGCTTCTATCAGCGCGGCGTTGGGATCGCTCAGGATCGTGGAGTCGAAAATTGGGTTGATCGTCAAGCCGGCCGGAAGCCGTGGTGCACTCGCCTGCCGCAGGAGCCTCGTTCGACGGCTGACGGCACGCGAAGTGATAAATACCGTCGTCGTCCGCTGGCCCGACTCCGGGCCGCAGGATCCGTGTGACGGTCTGCAACTGTGCGCTGGCGGCGGCGTCGCGAATCGGGACTTGTGCCGTCGCGACATGGCCCGCAAGCAGCGCTGCTCCCGCTATAGCCGAGCAGGATCCCTAGGGTCCGGTTTGCATCCTTCGAGACGATTCCAGGTATGGCCATACTCCAGACAAACGCAAACCGTGCCGATCAAGCGGCTCAGCCTGCCGGGCGCCCGCGCGGCATCTGAGTGGCGTGCGGGGCCTTCAGGCCCCGCGAACAGGTGGTTGCCGGGTCCCGACGGGCGTCCGCTCCACAGCCGTTACTTCTGAAAATAATCGTCCGTGTGATCCAGCCAGTCCTGGCGGATCGGGCTGAACAGATCCAGCTCGAACGTGTCGTCGAGCGCTTCGGCCTGATGGTCGACCCAGGACGGGATGTGCAGGACCTCTCCTTCCCGCACGGTAATCTCCTCTCCCGCGATCAGGTATTTCAGCGCCCCTGCAGGACGTACGTCATCTGCTCGCTCTCGTGGAGTGCTTCGGCACGAGCGCGCCCTTCTTCAGGTAGACCTGGGCGGACATCAGCCGCTCTCCGGTCACGATCTTGCGCGAGATCATCTCGGTCACTTTCTCGAGCGCGATCTCGTCCCAGCGGTGCAACCGAACGGTCGGTGTGGACACTCAGGATCTCCGCTGCCGGCTCCGGTTCCGGACCAACAGCTTCGTTTTTGTCGAAAAGAGTGCACGATTGTAGCATTCGACGTGCGCACCCCGGGCGGCGCGGGCCCGCGTGACCGGGTTATAATTCCCTGTTTCCAGCCCTGCGGCGTTCGGGGACCCCTTGTCAGTCGCGCCTCGCGGCTCGAAAGGACCTATCCGCGCATGAAAGTTTCGGCGGTCAGCAACGGAGTGAGTGCGGACACCGAGCGGGCTCCCGTGCCGCTCGAGGGAATCAGCCGGGAAGACCTGCTCCGCGCGTACCGCACGATGCTGTTGTCGCGACGGCTCGACGACAAGGAAATCCAACTCAAGAGCCAGAGCCTGATCTTCTTCCAGATCAGCGGCGCCGGTCACGAGGCGATCCTCACCGCGGCCGGAATGCTGCTGCAGGCCGGGGCTACGACTGGTTCTATCCGTACTACCGGGACCGCGCCCTCTGTCTCGCGCTCGGATTCACGCCGTGCGAGATGCTGCTCGCGGCAGTGGGCTCGAAAGACGATCCCGCCTCCGGCGGGCGCCAGATGCCATCCCATTGGGGCCACAAGGAGCTGCACATCGTGTCGCAGTCGAGCCCGACCGGCACTCAGTGCCTGCAGGCAATCGGCTGCGCGGAGGCCGGCCGGCTCTACGAACGCGTGCCGGAGATCGAAGGACGCGCAGGAACGGTTCAAGGACGACGAGGTCACGTACGTCTCGCTCGGCGACGGCAGCACGAGCGAGGGCGAGTTCTGGGAATCGCTGAACGCGGCCTGCCTGACGTCCCTGCCGGTGCTGTTCCTCGTCGAGGACAACGGCTACGCCATCTCCGTCCCGGTCGATGTTCAGACGCCCGGCGGAGACATCTCCAGGCTCGTCGTCGTCGTTTCCGGGACTCCTCGTCCGCAGCATCGACGGCACCGACTTCCCGACGTGCTACCGCACGCTCCGCGAGGCAATCGACTACATCCGCAACCGCCGCGGACCGGCACTGGTGCACGCCCACGTCACGCGGCCATGCTCGCACTCTCTTTCGGACGACGAGCGTCCTGTAAGACGCCTGACGAGCGGGCGGCCGAAGCGATGCGCGATCCAATCGTGCGTCTCGGCACGCTGCTGACGTCGTCGGGCGTCGCCAGCGAGGCGGACCTCGACGGAATCGCCGCGCGACGTCGATCGGGAAATCACGGACGCCGCCGAGCGGGCGATCCGCTCCGAGAAGCCGACGCGTGGATACGGTCGGGCCTCTACGTGTTCTCACCGGACGTCGATCCGACATCAGCCGCCTTCGCCACCGAGGCCAGTGCTGGAGGGCAAGCCGGACACGATGGTCGTCCGCGATCAATCGCACGCTGAAAGACGAGATGGCGCGCGACCCGCGCATCGTCGTGTTCGGCGAGGACGTCGCCGACTGCAGCACGCGCCGGATGCGCTGTCGACGCGTGTCGGGCAAGGGTGGCGTCTTCAAGGTCACGCACGGCCTGCAGCGCGCGTTCGGCGGCGACCGCGTGTTCAACTCGCCGCTCGCCGAAGCCGGCCATCATCGGCCGCGCCATCGGGCATGGCGACGCGCGGCATCAAGCCGGTCGTCGAGATCCAGTTCTTCGACTACATCTGGCCGGCGATGATGCAGATCCGCGACGAGATGTCGATGCTGCGCTATCGCTCGAACAACGCTTCTCGTGCCCGATGGTGATTCGCGTGGCGATCGGGCGGCTACCTGCGCGGCGGCGCGCCGTACCACAGCCAGTCCGGCGAGAGCATCTTCGCGCACTGCCCGGGCATCCGCATCGCCTTTCCGTCGAACGCGCAGGACGCCGCCGGCCTGCTCCGCACGGCGATCCGCTGCGACGATCCGGTGCATCTTCCTCGGAGCACAAGCACCTCTACCGCCAGACCTACAACAAGAGCGTGTCACCCGGCCCCGACTACATGGTCCCGTTCGGCAAGTCCGTCGTCCGGCGCGAAGGCAGCGACGTCGTCGTCATCACCTGCGGCGCGCTGGTGCAGCGCGTCGCTGCTCGCGGCGCAGCAGGCGGAGAAGGACGGCATCAGCGCCATGGTCGTCGACCTGCGGACGATCATGCCGTTCGACTGGGACGGCATCGCATCCGCGGTCAGGCGCACGAGCCGGGTGGTGATTGCGCACGAAGATCAGCTCACCTGCGGCTTCGGCGCGGAACTGGCGGCCCGGATCTCGGAGATCTCTGTTCGAGCACCTCGACGCTCCGGTGCGGCGCGTCGCCGCGATGGACGTCCCGGTCGCCTACTACCCCGAGCTCGAGGAAGCGATCCTGCCGCAGTCGGCTGACGTGCTGAAAGCCATTCAGGGACGTCGCTCGGTACTGACGGCCGCGGACAGTCCTGATGTGCCCGCTGGCGCCGCCCTCCGCTCTCTTCTGGTCACCTCGCGCCTGATCGCGTCACTGCGCGCACGTCGGCCTTCGCTGACGCAGCCTGCAGCGTGCGCGATCGATCGAGAACTCTCGAATCGATCGGCGGGCTTCCGGCGCACGTCGCCGGAGGCTTCACGGAGATCTCGACGCGTGCGCGCGGTCGTCCGACGGCGAATGCCTTGATCTTCGATCGTCGGATGCACTCGGTATCGTCCGTCGCACCGCCCTACGACGACGGTCCGCGTGCTCGTGCAGATTGGCGCCGAACGCCGAAAGCTGCTGCATCCGAGCGCGCTTCAGCCTGGCAGACGATGGCCGCTTCGTCGTGGCCGACGCGCCCGGGCAGCAAGGGACGCATTCAGGTTTTCCTGACGAGTGGTGCAAGCCTGGGTGGCTTCACGCTCGCGACGCGCGGCGGTCCCGACGCTGGTGTTCGACGAACTATCTGCAGAGCGGAATCGGATCGCTGGCTTTCACGGGCCGCTCCATCCTGATCAATCAACCGGAGCTTGGCACGCCTGCTGTCGGATGCGCCATGGACGGCAGGCGTTTCGCGAACGTTCGGAACGCTGAGACCAAGCCGGGCAGGAGCACGATCGCGAGGTCAACCTCGCTTTGAACACCGGGCTGCCGATCATCAATCCGCAGGGAGGGTTCTACTTCGTCTTTCTCGGCGGCGTGCCGATGTTCCGGAAATACGACGCGGCCGGCCGGCTCTCTTTCGAGAGCGCCACATCGAGGGGCCTGAGCTCGACGACCTACATCAGGAGCCTCCCGAACAGCTGGCCGAAACGACGAACCGAAGATGGAGAGCTCCCGATCGTTCAGCCGGCCGTCAGGGCCGCCGCGTGCAGATGCGGACGGCAACCTGTGGGTGTCGCTCATGACGCCGGTCACCTACGTCTACGACAACGCAGGGAGACAAGCGTCGGACGACTCCAGTTCCGCGGAGCCGGCGTCATCGACGCCACGCTCGTTCTTCTTCACGAGCGGAGGAACCGTTCTCGCGGCGCCCAGGTGCTACGAGTTCAATACGAGGAAGTGAGTTTTCTTGGGCGCCGGCGACTTGTCAGGAAAACCTTCACAGGAGGAAGGGGAGGAAGGGAGGATCAATAGCTTCAAGGAAAGATCCTCCTTTCCTCCCCTCCTCCTTGTTGAAAAGATTCAAGTGTTGCAACCAGTCACAGAAGCTTCCCAACTCCCAGATCCAGGTTGAGGTCCTCGGGTTTCAGATCGAATTGCGCCCCAAGATCTCTGACGGTTTCCTCCAGCCGCATCAACGCGAGGCCGATGGCTTCGGTTTCCTCTCCGGAGATGGTGCCCGCTTCCACGCGTCGGATGGCTTGGCGTTCCATGAGTTGCCGCAGGAACTCCACGAGCGTCAGCACCAGCTTCACTACCGAACGCTAGCACGTCATCGGGATTGGCGTTCCACCGTGGTGGGCCCGAGCTCTGAGCGAGGTGTTCAATCTCTGCGCGGAGCGCGTCGGCCTGGGCGACCTCAACCGATGCAGACTCCAACACGCGTCTTCTTGCGGACCGTTTTCTTTCGCGGCAGGCGGCGACGGCTTCCGACGCAGCCCGCGGGACCTCGCGCGTCGTCTTTCGCGCTGACCTGCTCACGTCCAGAGCTCCGGCGCAAACGCGAAGAAGAGGAAATGGCCCGGTGACGGATACCCGTTCGCCTTCGGGAAGACGGACCCTCTTGATGGCCGTGCGGTAGCTGGGGACGTCCGCGCGATCGATCAAGTGAAAGATCGACGTGCGCCCTGGGCCGGGGTCTCGATCCGTTCGTCGTGAAGAAGAGTTCCGATCCCTCGGGTCAGTGCCGCCGCTGCGGGAGGTCGGGTGCCAGTCAGCGCCGCCCTCCTGGAGGCCAGGTAAGGCGGTGCCCGACGTCGGCCTGTCGACCGACGGAACTGAAGTCACGGCCGCGGGCAGAAGTGACGATGCGGAGCGTCATCTGGGTGCGGCCTCGAACCTTACGGAGACCTTTCCGCAAGTCGGCGGTTCGCAGGGCGACAATTCGCTCGAGATCGTCGAGAGTCACCAGCGATCCGAATCGTGGCCGGCAGAACGGCATCGAACCGTCGCGCGAGCCGCGGCGTGACGATCGCGTGCTGCCGGCGCAGCGCGCTCTCGGATATCGCCGGACGTTCGTCAAGCCGTTCGACCGCGACCTCGAGACCAGCGATCGCCAGCAGCTCGATGCGATGACCGCCGACCGTCAATTCGCCAGCGGCCGTCTTCGAGGCCGTGACGAATCCGTAGACATAGAGGTTCATTTCCTCGAGCTTCGAGGGAGGACGCGGTCGGCCGCGCACAGCAGCGCAGCAAGACGGACGTAGACGAGGTCGACGTCCGCGAGCGCGAGCACGATCTCCGCGTTCAGCACGACGCCCTTGTTGAGGAGATTGTCCAGCGCGTCCAGCAGCGAGGCATCCCCCTCGTCCAGGATTCGTCCGACCATCTTGCGTGACGTCGGCCGAGGAATCTCGGGGCGCGCGATCTCGGCGCGAGGAGGCGGAGGCGGCTGGCGACGCCGACGTGGAGGTCCTTCGGCCGGAATGGTCGAATGCCGGCCCGGCTTGCGATTCATGGGAGAGGATGCGGCGACTGGCTGGCCGGCTGAACGAGAGTGTGCGCGGGCCAGGGGCCGGTCAGACGTCAACTCAGGCCTGCCGCTGCGGCAGCCGCCGCACGCTTCGCTGCGGCGCGGAAGCTGGCCTTCCGGGCGGTCGGCACGAGACGCCGCATCGAGCAGCGGCGGAGCGGCCGCGGACTCCGGGAAGTCGGTGCGACGACGGCTGTCTCGAGAGAGCGGCGCGAGGAGATCGTAGGCCGTCTCCACGACGTCGCTGACTTGCCGGACGGCCTCGCGTGTCTGGTCCCGGAGCCTCTTTCTTCGCCGCGAGAAACGCTGCGCCGGAACGCTCGCGTTGGGGGGCAACCTGGATCCGCCCACCGGATCGCCCGCGGTGCGCGGACCAGCCGGACGCCCCATTCATCACACCCCGGACCCGTCGAAGCGCCGCGGTCAGCGTGCTGCCTCCTCGAGCGCAAATCCGGAAATCGCGCGGTCGAACGATGTGAACATGGTGAAAAGCTTCATCGGAACAACCGTCGCACCGCGACGCGTTGCGAAATGCTCGACCACCGCCTCGTGGGCCACTGCGATTTCTGCCACCCATTCCAGATTCCGCAGTCCTGCTTCGACCTCCGCGGGGCCATATGTCGATAGCGGCACCTCCGATACGACCGCCCACAAGCCGCGGCCAAGGTCAGGCACGTCGGTCGTGCCGCGCCAGGCAGGCCGGTCAAGCTTCGGGCCCGGCCTCCTGGCGAAGCGGCTTCCACCACGCAATAAACATAGATCGCGGTGTCCGTCATGAGAGCGCACCGATGATAGCGCAAGCAGTCCTCGGTCGGCGGTCGGGGGTCGGCAGTCTCAGTCGGCAGATCAGTCGGCGATCGGCGGTCGGCAGTCAGCAGTCTCGGTCGGCAGATCGGTCGGCAGTCTCAGTCGGCGGTCAGCGCAGTCTCCATCTCCCAGACCACCGGATCAGTGCGCTCGAACCCTCCGGTGGCGGAATCACGGCTGGCGCGAGGATGATGCGCGGCCGCGTCTTCCCTGCGACTGCGCGCGAGAGCAGCCTGATCTCCCGCCGTTCATCAGCCGCAGCGCCAAGACAGGCACGGCAGCTGCCCTGGCCGACGACGTTGACGATGACGGCGGGAACATGAATGCCGAGACTCGAGAGCGCCGACGGGAAGCGAAGCGTCTCGGCGCGCGGCAGGGCAGCGGCGCGCGTCACGAGAACGAACCTGGAAAGAGCACGGTCGGACAGCATTCGCCGGAGCGCGCCTATTCGTTTCGACAACGTCAGCAATGCCCTCCCAAGGCTGCCAACGCCAACGACCGGTTGATACTTGAGAACGATGCGCATCAGAGCGCGGGTCCAGTCAGGATGAGCGCCGGCATCTCGAGGAGACGAAGCGCGTGTCCGGTGGGAGCTGTGTCGAGCACGATGTGATGCCAGGTCCCGGATCCGTCGCCGACCATCAACGTCGTTACCTCGAGGATGGCGACGAGCTCGTCGAGACCAGGCGGCGCGAGGTCGATCAGCCCGTGCATGACGCGGCGATCGTGCGCCGCGTCGACGCTGGAGCCGATCGCCCGGTCGAACAACGCGTCAATTGCCGACGCGTATTCTTCGCGGGCGCGTCGAAGCGCGAGCACGGCGTCCAGCTCACGGACGTCGAGATTGCCAGGACCGTCAGGGAAGCTTGCGCGGTTCGTTCGAGAAGGTCGTTTTGAGAACGTCGCTGAGCGAGTGCGCCGGATCGGCGGAGAGCAGAATGCTCTGCGGTCCGGCGCGGCAGCCGCCACCGCCAGGGCAGTGGCAGCCGCGCAGGTCGTTTTCCCGACGCCGCCCTTCCCCCGAACCACGTCAATGCCGTCAGGTCCTGTGCCCGACAGTTTGGCCCAGGGCCTGACCCCACGGTGACAAGTCGACGCTCTTCGCAAGGCCAGGCCCACGCGGGACGAGACTTTGCCGGCACTGGCGAGTGCACGACCCGACCCCATCCGGGTCAGCGCGCGGATCCCGGTCGGTTCGGTCGGGCGAGTCCAACATCACTTTGACGGGGAGCGACCGCCTGGCGACCGACGGCAGCCGGCGGACGAAGCAAACCTGCCGAGGCGACCTGGTGGCGCCGTCGCACCGCAGAACCGGCACCGCGGACCGATCGCCGGGAATGAAGCGATTGAGAACAATCGTCTCGACCGGTGCCTGTTCCTTGACGAGCACATGCAGGCCATCCAGCGTCTCCTCGACGGCCATCCGCTCGGCAAGACTCACCCACGTCACCGCGGTACGATCAGAATCCCTGACCAGAGCTCCGAGCTCGCGCGCGTCTGCGGCGAGCGAACGCACGAAGTCATCCGCGGCGTCCGGCTTCCAGCGCCCCCGCAACGCGGCGACGATCGCCCGATGCTTGTCCTGCATCGCATCGAAGACCTCCGCGACTCGCGCGAGCGCGTCCGGCATCGCCAGCATGCGCAGCGTTGTGTCCCGTGGGCGCTGTATCGACCACGATGAGGTCGTAACGGCCGGATCGGCCGAAGCGCGCCAGCTCAGAAGTCCGGCTGAGCTCGTCGATCCCTGGCAGCGTCAGCCCAATCAGCTCGTTCACATCGTCAGCATCCAGCCACGTGCCGCGGAGCGCGATGTCCTCGAGCATGGAGGAGTGCGTCGAGAGCCAGTCCCGGATGACGGCGGCAGCGTCGACCTCGACGGCGTGAAGAGTTCCTCGACGGATTGGCAGACGACGCGGGCGCCGCCCGAGGCGAATGCCGACGGCGTCACCAGAGAGTGTGCAGGGTCGGTGGAGACGATGAGGGTGCGCGAGCCTTCGGCCGCGGCCTCGATGGCCATCGCAGCGGCGCAGGTCGTCTTGCCGACGCCTCCCTTGCCGCCAACGAACCGATAGCGAGCTAGAGATCTTGACCCCACGGGATCTGCATGAACGCGTCTGAATCCTGGGTTCGAGACCGCTCCCGCGTCAGCGGAGCGCCATCAAGCGATTCCGCCGCCGAGGCACGAGGTGGCTCGAGGCCGTTGGATGTCAGGGTGCTCGTCGCCCTCGAACGTCGCGTCGACGCCGGTGACCTTGTAGTCGGTCGTCGACAGGCTGGCTTCGCCCTGGCGGCGTGCGTGGATGTCGCGCAGGCGGGCCACGATGTCCGCTTCGAGCGTCGCAAACTCTTCGTCGGTCAACTCACCGAGCTCCACGCGCATCTGCGCGGCAAGCAGCTGCTCGCGCAGCGCGGTGTCGTCGTTCAGCTCCGTGTCGACCGCAGCGGCGACCTTGTCGAGGACGAAGCGGAGCCCGCCGATGAGGAGCGTATCGAGGATCAGATCAGTGGGCGCGCTCCAGCTTCAACCGGATGTTGACGAAGTTGTAGGGCGGCCACGGGACCGGTGTAGCTGAACGTCAGCTTGTCGAAGCGCTGGCCGATGTCCTTCACGCTGCGATCGAAGGCAGGCTCCATGTCCCTGGCGACGAGGAACGCGGCGTTCATGATCATGCGATCGCCGATCGGCTTGTTCGATCGCGACGCGACCGACACGTCTGCGCAGCGCATCGGAAGACCTCGGCGACGTAGCGCTCGGATCTCGCCTGGAGCGCCGCGTCGATCAGGCGCCCATGCTGCATCCGAGCGAAGTAGGTCGGAGCCCTTCTGCGATGAGATCTCGCTCTTCAGCCGCCGGATGTCCTCGTCCTCTTCTTCGATCTCGCGGATGATCTGATCGCGGTCCCACAGCACCTTCAGGCCGAACTCGAACTTGTCCTGCATCTTGTTCAGGACGTCGGTGAAGGCGTCGTAGGCCGACCGCAGCAGCTCCATGATGTCGTCGTCGGTCTTGAAGACCGTGCCGAACGACATCGGGATCACCGGTGTGCTGCTGCATCACGGTCTCGTTGACGCGCTGGTGCGCGCAGGACGTTCTCGCGCGTCGGATCCTGCACGACCATCGGCGTGTTCGAGACGACGGCGGCAATGTCGCCGAAGTGGACCGTGTGCACGTCGGCCGGCTCGACGCCGATGCCGAGCGGGCCGAACCGCAGCAGGCGCTCCGACTTGATGATGCAGTAGACGTAGCTTGCCCTCGTGGGTGTCTTTGCTCGTCGTTTGCGGCGCGGGACGCCGCGTCGCGCCGCCGCGCGCGGCCTTCGCATTGCCTGCCGGCATCTGCGACGCGCTCGAGCTTGCCGCGTCGTGGCGCCGCAGCCTGCGGCTTCGCGGCGCGTTCGGGTGGCGCGAGGGATGGCTTTGCGCGCGCCTTCTTTGTTGAGGGTTTTGGCCATCGAGGAGCCGTGTTCGATGTTCGGTCAGCCGGTGGTGTGGCCGCGCTTAGGGTTGTTTGGTGCGCCCGGGGACGCGCGGGGTCCGTGCCGCGCTGAATCCGGCGCGCTGCCGCTGAGCATTCGCTGGATCTCCGCCACGAGCGCATCCGGCAGGCACGGCTTCGTCACGAACGAGTCGCAGCCCGCCTGCCGCGCCCCTTCCGCGTGCCCGGCCAGCGCATGGCCGGTCAGCGCGACGATCGGAATGTGCCGCGTCCGCTCGTCCATCTTGAGACGCCGTGTGGCCTCCCACCCGTCCATGCGCGGCAGAGCCAGGTCCATCAGGATGATGTCCGGCATGAGCTCGACGGTCTTGTCGATGGCTTCGACGCCGTTGGTCGCCTCGGCCACGCGATATCCGGAGAACTGCAGGTAGGCGGCGTACATCTCGCGGGCGTCCTGATAGTCCTCGACGACGAGCACGAGCGGCTTGGCGGGTCCGGTCATGGTCGTGACATCAACGGCGTCGCGCGCGGGCCGGAAGGCGCAAAGTGAATGTCGAGCCCCTGCCCGATGAGCTGCTCTGAGCTCGATATTACCGCCAAGCATGTGCGCCAGGCGCCGGCAAATCGACAGACCGAGGCCGGTGCCGCCGTAGCCGCGGGCCGGAGAGCTGTCGAGCTGGCGGAAATCCTCGAACACCTTGCCGTGGTCAGCTTCCGGGATGCCGACGCCCGTATCCCGGACGGCAATGGCCACCATGCCGGCTCTTGCCATCATACGACGCGCCGATGGTCACCGACCCATGCCGGGGTGAACTTCAGGCGCGTTGCTCAGCAGGTTCAGGACGATCTGCTTGACCTTCTGGCGATCGCTCTGCAGCGCCGGCACCGACGCGCGCAGTCCGGCCGAGTCACGGTCAGCTTCGACCGCTTGATGATCGGCTCGAGCTCCGACATGCACCTCGTCGGATGAGGTCGCCAACGCGGAACGTCGTGAGGTTCAGCGGCATCCGCCCGGCCTCGATCCTGGTGATGTCGAGGATGTCGTTGATGAGCGCCAGCAGGTGCCGCGAGTTCGAGTCGATGCGCGTCAGGCTCTTGCGCTGCGGATCCGTCACCTGCGCCGGTGACGCCGTTCAGCAGCATGTGCGTGTAGCCCAGGATCGCGTTCGAGCGGCGTGCGGAACTCGTGCGACATGTTCGCCAGGAACTGCGACTTCAGCGCCGACGCCTGCTCGAGCGCGATGTGCTGCCGGCGCAGCAGCTCGTTCTGATCGGCCAGCTCGGCTGGTCGCTTCCTGCACCTTGCGCTCGAGCTCGACCGACGCCTGCCTTCAGCTGCTCGTAGAGCCGTGCCTTCTCGATCGCCTCGCGTGAGGTCGTGGAGGATCGTCACGACCCACATCAGCTCGCCCTGCTCGGACAGGATCGTGCCGGCGACGCCTTCGACGGGCAGCGGACGGCCGGTCAGCGGATCGCCGAGCTGGATCTCGCCGCGATACCGCTGCTCGCCCGAGCCGCGTCAGCACGTTCGAGACGAACGACGTCAGGTTCGCGCCGTTCGCGCGCACCCGCCGCAGCGCCGCCTCGTCGTCGATCCGCGGCGCGTTGAACAGCCGCTCCGCCGGCGTGTTCATCAGGACGATGTCCCCTTCCTGGTCGGTCACCAGGATCGGGTCCGCGACCGAGTCGATGATCAGATCGAGGCGATGGCGCTCGTCGCGGACTTCCGCCTGCGCGACGCGCAGCGTCCGGTAGCTCTCTTCGATCTCTTCCTTCGCGCGCGCCAGGTCCGTGACGTTGCGGAGAATCGAGACGACGTAGGTGCCCTGGCGCTCGTCCTCGGCGCGCGAGCTCAGCAGCTCGAACAGCAGGTCGGATCCTTCGAGCGGATCGACCAGCAGGAGCTCGCGCCGCGCGCCAGCTCCGCCATGCCGACCGCGCTGGTCGACAGCGCCGCCGAGAACAGCATGTTGTTGAGCGCGACGGCGCGGCGCCAGCCCTCGCTCGCTTCCTCGGGCGCGGCGAACAGCTTCTCCGCGTGGCTGTTCGCGATGATCAGCTTGCCTTCGGTGTCGGTCAGCAGAATCGGGTCGGTCACGGCGTTGATGATGCTGCAGAGCAGCATCCGCTCCTGACCGAAGTGACGTCGACGCAGAGGCCCGGCATCAGCAGCCGGGTAGCGCCTGCCTGCAAGCAGCCGGGCCACCCAGCGGACATCCGACAGGATCTCCGGGTGTATCGGCGCCACCAGCGGCAGCCCCGGCGCGTCCGGACTCGTCATCTGCCCTCAGAGGGACGCGCGTGGAATCCGCCGTCGCGCACGCCGACGTCGTCAGGACGTCGAGCGGAGGCTGGACCGCGACGGAGCGCGGAGGAGAACGGCGCTGGATGCGAACAGCGACGGGGTTGGAGCTGACATCGCCCGCACGGGGATGACTCGTGTCGGTGCGCGGGATCGTGAAGTCGGCGATGATGCCGCTCGAGACTCCGTGCTCAGCGATGAGCATCAGGTTCGTGCTGCACGGCTCGGCAACGACGACAGCGGCCTGACGAACGCCGAGGTTGCACCGCGAAACCAGTCCGGTGGCGTGCCTCGCAGAGACCTGGAGGTCCGGTAATGCTTCGGGGAGGAATTCCGGCCAGCGCGAGCTTCGCTTCCATTATCGTGCTAGCAGTCCGGTGGTGAGACTCCGGCTGCATTGGACCGGCCGACGCGTTCCGCCGGCGCCGTTGCGCCTCCTGGACTACCGCCCGACATTCTCGGTCGGCGCGGCCCGCCGACGGGGCGCCGCTGGCTGGTCGCGGCCCGGCACCGGGGATTCAGCACTGACTGCTAAAGGGAGCTGCGCGGCGGACACGAGCCACCCCTGGCGGACTATCCCTGTGCGGTGCGTCTCCGAGCGGCGGCGCGTTTTCCGGCTTGCGTGGCCGCCGTTGCGGCGGCCAGCTCGGCGCGAAGCGCCACGTTTTCCGCCATTACTGCCTGAGCAAGCTCCGCCTGCGGTCTCGAAACGGGGACACCTGCCCGACCGCCTCGGAGTAGCTCAGGTAGGTGTCGATGGACGCGACGACGACGCGTGCTTCGACCGTGATCAGGTCGATGCCGACGAGCGACACGCGCACCCAGGCGTCGATGACGACGCCCTTGTCCGAGCACGCGGTCGAGGACGTCGATGAGGCTCGTACCGCCCGCTGATCGTTCAACTGCCATTCTCTCGCTCCCGGTGTCCGCTAGATGTGGCGGACTATCGCTTTCGCCTGGGGCGCAACCGCCGCCGTGAGCGCGTCAGACCTTCCGTTCAGGCTGACGGATCTGCGCGCGCAGATCGTCGCTCCGCGCCACCGCCCGGCGCTCGCCGCCCGGGCGACGAGGTCCCGATCGTAACGCCACCAGTCCAGCCCGATCTCCTGCGCCTTGTCGGGCGAGCAGACTGCAGCAGGCGTATCCGGATCGTGAGCAGGCTCGACCTCCGCAGAGCGAGACCTTGATGTCACCAACGATCACGAGGCCCTTGTCGAGGCATGCACGATCGGAACGTCGACGAGACCTGTAGCGCGATGAGTTCGAAGGAAGCTCGAGCGGCATGCGCTGCGACTATAACCCGCCTCGAGCACTCGCAACGACGCGGGCCACCGGAGAGCCTGAAAAGGGGCCGTTTATCGTTGCAGAGGCGGCTCCGAAATCGACTCGACCATCTGGCCCGATCTCGCTGTCGCGCCGCATGCGCGTGGCCACGTCCGCCTGCGCGATGATTCCACGTCACGCGACCCTGTGTGTCGACCGGCATCCGCCGGACCTGGCGCTGAGCCATCAACAGCATCATGGCTGATGTCGTCCTCTTCCGCGCACGTCGCCGGATTGAACGTCATGGCATCCCGCGCCGTTGCCTGTTCCACGGCGCGTCCGCCGGCAACGACTTTCGTCACGAGATCGCGGTCGGTGACGATGCCAACCAGGCGTCTGGAGGCGAGTGACTCGACAACGGGGACGGAACCCACGTCCTCCTTCTTCATCAACTCGGCGACGCGGGTGACCGCGTCGTTCGGCTCACAGCAGACTGGCTCACGTGTCATCAGTTCGCGGCACGTCGGCATCGGCGTTCTCCTCCGAGGATGTTCAACTTTGAAGCGTCCGCCAGAAATCTCACGGGTCGCCTGCTGGACGTGCGTTCCCGCCGTTCCGGCGAGACTTCAGAGATGCAGGGGATGGCCACGCGTCGTGCAGGCTCATCACGAGTTGGGAGTCCGAGCGCGTCGGTTTCTCGGATCCCGGTGCATCGGAACGATGCTGGCTGTTCAGGATGGCCTTGGGGTCCGCAGCTCACGCTTCGGGATCTTGCTGTGGCGCCCACAGGCAGCGCGCCCGGAGATCGACGGATCCGGATATTTGAGGCGGCGAGCTGGTGCCGGCACGCCAGTCGATCAACCGCCGTCTCAGTGATGTCCAAGCCCGGCCGTCGAACGACCAGCGCCTTGACCTCCTGACCCAGCCGCTCGTCCGGGATTCCGACGACGGCCGCCAGCGCCACGCCCGGATGGGTCATCAGGAGCCTCTTCGATTTCCCGCGGGTAGACGTTGAATCCACCTCTGAGAATCATGTCGTCCCGACGGTTCGTGGATCGTGAGATGCCCCCTCGTCGTCAAGCGTTCCGATGTCACCGGTGTGGAACCATCCGCCGCGAAAGGCCTCCGGCAGTCTCCACCGGACGATTACAGTACCCCCTTCATCACGTTCAGGCCCTCGGATGAGCAACCTCCTCGTTCGCCGGTCGCCCGCGGCACCTCGCGCTCGTCGACGCATCGAATGTCGACACCGAACACGGAAGCCCACGGTCCCGGGTTTGCTCGTTCGTTGGAGCTGATTGAAGGCCGCCACGGGTGACGTTTCCGGACAGTCCGTACCCTCTGAGCACCCGCACGCCGAAAGTCTCCTCGAACCGCCTCATCACTTCGTGCGGCATCGCGCGCCGCCGGACACGCAGAGGCGCAGGTTCCTGGCGACGGGCGCAGGATCGGCCCGGACCCCCGTGCACGCTGCAGCGGCGCCAGTCATCGTCGGCACGCCGATCCGAAGCCAACGCGCTCGCGTTCCATCAGCTCCGGCGCATGGTAGCGTGGATCGAACCGGGCTGACAGCACGGGGCGGAGCCCTCCGTAGAAGCCCATGTTCATCGGGCACGTCTGCGCGGATCGAGTGGAAGAGCGGCAGCGTGATGAGCAACCTCCTGCCTCGAGGCCGCCGCGCATGGCCGGCCGGAACATGTCATGGGATGCGATCGCGTTCGAGACCATGTTGCCGTGCGTCAGCTCCGCGCCCCTGGACTGGCCGGTCGTCCCCGGTGTAGGGGATGACAGCCGTGTCAGCTGGCTCTCCGCAGCTGCGTCTGGAATCGAGCGGGCGTGCGGGTGCATGATCTGCCCGAGGGTGAGCGCCGGAGACACGGACGCCGGCGCCTCGGGGTCAGCGGTAATGACGATGAGATGAGGACACGAGACTTCATCGCAGGCCGTCGCGCGCGATTCGCTGCCATCAGCTCCGGCGTGCCTCGAAGCGCGATGAGCGCTCGAGGCATCGCTGTCACGCAGTGTGCCGACTGTCACGCCTGAGGCTTGAGCAGGATGTTCAGAGGGACAGTCGACCGCGCCGGCTTTGAGGATGCCGAAATCGAGGCCGCGGGAACGCGGGTATGTTCCGGACAGGACAGGGCCACGTGGTCTGCACCGAGCTGGATGCCGACAGCAGACGAGCCGCCGCTACTTTGGAGGCTTCCGCGTCGAGCTGCGCGTAAGTGCGATGCACCGGGCCCGGATGTGATCACGCGACGGCATTCGGCGTGAGCATCGCCCGAATGCTCGAGGATGGACGCGAAGGTTGAGTGTCGTCATTTGGCGGCCTCCGGAGTGGACGGAGAGAACGGAGACCGCTCACAGCTTCGTTCTCTCCGTCCCCTCCTTCAGGAGCCTCAATCACCACTCGCTGTGCACGGCCGCCAGGGCGGTCGGTGCGCTCGTATGTGTGCGCCCCGAAGGCGTCTCGCTGCGCCTGGGTCAGACTCTGCGGCAGACGTGCAGTGCGATAGCTGTCGAAGTAACGCCAGCGCCGACGCGTGAGCGCGGCACGGGGATGCCGCTTGCCGCCGTTCGACTGATGGTGCGCCGCCAGCCGGCCTGCGCCGGATTCCACGTCGTCTCCGATGGCCGGGTCGAGCAGCAGGTTGACGAGACCCGGCTGCGCTCGAAGGCCTTGCGCACTGGATCGAGCAGCCGCGCGCGGATGATGCAGCCGCCCTTCCAGATCCGTCCGATCTCCGCGAGGTCGATCTTCCAGTCGTAGCTTGGCCGCTCCGGCGCCGATGAGCGCCATGCCCTGGGCGTACGCGCAGATGCGCGCGGCGTAGAGCGCGGCGTCGCAGATCGTCGATCACCTGCCGCCGGTCCGTCCCGGTGAACCCCGCGAGAGCTGAGGGCCGGCGATGGATCTGGTGACGCGCGCGACCGTTCGTCCTTCAGGCTCGAGAGGCCACGCGCGTCGAGCGCGGCGGCGATCGTCGGGACCGCGACGCCAAGGTCCAGCGCGACCTGCGTCGTCCAGCGTCCGGTTCCCTTCTGACCGGCCTTGTCGAGCACGACGTCGACGAGCGGCTGCCTGGTTTCCGGGTCCGTCACGCGGCAGACCCGCGCCGTCAGTTCGACGAGGAAGGATTCCAGCCGGCCGCGATTCCATTCGTCGAAAATGTCGGCCGGTCTCCGGGGCGCTCAGGCCGAGCCGCGGCGCATCACGTCCCAGGCCTCGGCGATGAGCTGCATGTCGCCGTACTCGATGCCGTTGTGGACCATCTTGACGAAGTGCCCGGCGCCGTCGGTGCCAACGTGCGTGACGCACGGGCCTGCCTCAGTCCGCGCCGCGATCGCCTCGAGCACGTCCTTGATCGCGTTCCCACGCGTCGGCCGATCCGCCCGGCATGATCGACGGGCCGTATCGCGCGCCTTCTTCTCCGCCGGACACGCCGCACCCGACGTAGTGGATGCCCTGCCGCGGCGCAGTCGCTGCCTCGCGGCGGCGCGTGTCTTCGAACCAGGAGTTCCCGCCGTCGATGAGCACGTCGCCGGCTTCGAGGACCGGCCGGATCTTCTCGATCGTCTGATCGACCGGCTTCCCGGCGGGAATCATCATCAGAATCCGGCGAGGCCGCTCGAGCGCCGACGCAAGCTCCTCGAAGGTCTTCGTGCCGACGAACGCGTGGCCTGGTGGTCGCGAATGAAGTCGTCGACCCATTCCGGTTCCAGGTTCCAGACGGCGACCGGCACACCTCGCGACTCGATGTTCAGCGCGAGGTTGCGGCCCATGGTGCCCAGACCGATGACGCCGAAGGTTGCGGCCGTCATGACGCGAGCACCCCCGCGAGCGCGTCTCGAATGCGCGGTCGCGCGACCGGATGCGGAGCTCTCCTCGGTCAGGAGCGCGCGTCAGGCTCTCGTCCCCGAGCGAGACCACCCTGGACGTCGCGGACTGCCCCACCTGCGCGGCCGACTCGACGCACGTCCGGCTCTTGCGCCAGCCGCGAGCTGCAGCGCACGGCCGCCGCCGGTCAGCGACACGCTCGCGATCGGCGCCGAATGCTCGCTCTCTTTGATCTCAATCGTCATGTTGTCCCCCCACTCGAGCTCGAGCCTTCATCCATGCGCGCGAACAGCGAGGCCGACGCGCGATCGGATCCCTCGATGCACAGGTGGTTGAACGACGAGGCCGCCTCCTCCACCTCCGGCAGGTCGAAGAACTGCGCCATCAGGGCACGCCAGCGCGTCAGGCGCGTCCAACGCAGATCGCTGAATGCCGCGCGATCGAAACGCTCGACCGCGCACTTCCACGCAGGCTCGGGTGGATCGGCATCGAGCAGGACGCGGTCGGCCAGCTTGATCAAGTTGGCCAGCACCTCGGTCGGGCCGCCGCGCCACCAGATCATCGTCGGCAGGCTCGACAGCCGCAGCGCCGCGACGGCATTGTCGATGAAGTTGTCCGGCAGGCCGTTGAGGCACGACGACGTTCGACGCCACGCGCGCCAGACTCGGCAGTCGCGATCCCTGCGGAATCAGGATGCCGCGTATGGCGCCGGAGTTCCCAGAGCCTGCAGCGGCTTCACGACGTCCTGAAGGCGTTCGCGCGGGCCGACCGCCACCACGGTTGCAGTGAGCGCGCGCGCCGGCGCCGCGTCGCTCTGTTTGGCGGAATCACGCCCGAGGGCTGATTCTATCTGCGCAAAACCGACAGTCGGGGCGGACTCCATCAACGTTTCACTCACAGCGTCCTCCATCGTCGTCCGTCTGCGGGACATCGAGCGCATCCGCTTCCGCCGGGCCCCAGCCGCCCGCTTCATAGTTCGGGATGACACCGGCCGGTTCCTGCCTCCACGCCTCGTGGACAGGCGTGATGAGCGCCCACGACGCCTCGACGAAGTCGTGGCGCGCGAAGAGCGTGGGATCGCCAATCATCGCGTCGAGCAGCAGCGTCTCGTAGGCTTCCGGGCACCTGACCGCCGAAGGCGGTCCCGTAGCGGAAGTTCATCATCACCGGCGCGAGCTGCATGCGCGTCCCCGGCAGCTTCGCCTCGAATCGGACGGAGATCCCTCGTCCGGCTGCACGTTCACGATGAGGAGGTTCGGTGCGACCGACGACGGACTGACTGCGCTTGAAGATCTGGAGCGGCGGCCGCCGGAACTGAATGGCGATTTCTGTCGTCCGCTTCGGCAGCCGCTTGCCGGTACGGATGTAGAACGGCACGCCCGCCCAGCGCCAGCTGTCCAGCTGCAGCTTCAAGGCCACGAAAGTCTCCGTCGTGGAGTCGGCTGCGACGTCCGGTTCCTGACGGTATCCGGGCACGGCCTCGCCCGCAACCCACCCGCTCGAACTGCGCGCGGACGACGTTGGCCAGCGCCGGGTCCGCCGCGTCCTTCGACCTCGACATCCGGCCTTCGTGTCTCGAGGCCCGGCCGCTCTCGTCTATGAGCGGCTGCACGAAACGAGCGCGTCCATCTTCCGGTCGCGCACGCTCTCCGCGGTGAAGGCCGTCGGCGGCTCCATCGCGACGAGGGCGAGGAGCTGCATCATGTGGTTCTGCACCATGTCGCGCAGCGCGCCGGCGCCCTCGTAGTACGCGCGCACGACGCTCGACGCCGACAGTCTCGGCGGCGGTAATCTGAACGTGGTCGATGTAGCGCCGGTTCCAGACCGGCTCGTACATGCCGTTGCCGAAGCGGAAGACCAGCAGGTTCTGCACGGTCTCCTTCCCGAGATAGTGATCGATCCGGAAGACCTGCTCTTCGTCGAAGTGCTGGTGCACGACCGCGTTGAGTGAGCGCGCGCTGGCCAGATCGATGCCGAACGGCTTCTCGATGATCACTCGCCGCCAGGCCGGCGCCTCCGCCTTCGCCAGTCCCGCGTTGCCAAGCTGCGCGATGACCGACTGGTATACCGCCGGGCGGGATCGCGAGATAGTGCAGCACCCCCTCGTCACCCTCGATCTCGGTGAGACGGGCCTTGATGCGGGCGTAGAGCTCCGGATCGCCGAGGTCGCCGGCGACGTAGTAAATCCGGCGCGCGAGCGATGACGCGACCTCGTCATCCCCGCCGACCTTCGCGAACTCGCGGAGGCTGTCCTTGAACTGATCGCGGAAGGAGTCGTCGTCCATCTGCGTGCGGCCGACGCCGATGACGGCAAATCGCGGCGGCAGCCGTTGATTGCGCGCCAGATGATAGACAGCCGGCAGGAGCTTCCGCTTGGTCAGGTCGCCCGACGCACCGAAGATGACGAGCGTCGTCGGACCCGGAGTGGCTTCAATCCGGAGGTTGTCGCGGAGCAGGTTGATGGGAGGCACTGTCGCTATTCTTGATCATCGAGGAAAGAACGGAGAAAGACTCAAATCACAGCGAGCTAAAGAGGATGGGAGGACGCGCGGTTGGGTGTCGTCATTGGCAGCCCATCAGTGCCGGAGGTCACGGAGAGAACGGACACGGTCACAAACGGAGGAACGGAGCCAACGGAGGCGAAACGGAAGGATCAGGATGACCAGACGCGTTCTCGCTGCTCGCGCGCCGCGCCGCGCGAGCCTGAACTCTCTGTCCGATGGGTCGTCGTTCGTTGACTCACAGTTCCTCTGTTTGTGAATCCGTTTCAGCACTGCCCATCAGCGACCTGCCTGTTCGTGAGCGCGCTCGTCATTGAGATCCTTGCCTTCGTTCGTGGATCCTCCCTCTCCTCCCTGTTGAGGAATGCCTTCTCCCGAACTCTCCCTACGCGATCACCCGCTCGTGCGCCCGCTCGTATGGGCACGATCTTCTCCTCGCAGAATTCCCGCCGGACGCGTGCGCAGCGGCCGCCCTGGTGACGCTCGCGTGAACGGCGGCGTCCGACAGAAGCTTGATACCGCTCTCGGCCATCGCCTCTATCTCCTCCGGCGGGTGGAGAAAACCCGAAACGCCGTGCTCGATCACTTCCGGCAGTCCGCCCACGTTGGAGGCGACGACGGGAACCTCGCACGCCATCGCTTCGAGCGCCGCCAGCCCGAAGCTCTCCTGGGCGGACGGCAGCAGGAAGAGATCGGCCGACGACAGCAGCGGTATCACCAGCTTCCTGCGCGCCGAGTACGCGTGCGTACGATCCGCGACGCCCAGCTCGCGTGCCGAGCCGGTAGGCCGTGCTCAGCTCCGGGCCGTCGCCAACCAGGAGGAGTCGCGCAGGAGACGCGTTCGGCTGATCCGCGCGAAGATCTGCCATCACGGAATCGATACGTTTGACCGGCCTGAAGTTCGAGACGTGAATCACGATCTTCGTGTCGTCGCTCTCCGCGAAGCGCCGCCGCAGCAGCGGGTCCGGTCGCCGCCTGTGCAGCGTGCAATCGATGAAGTTGGGAATGACGTCGATCTCGCCGCGGACGCCGAGTTGCCGTCTCGTCGCATCGGCGAGGCTCTGCGAGACGGCCGTCACGCCGTCCGACTGCTCGATCGGAATACGCCACGATCTCCGAGTACGACGGATCGCTCCCGACGAGCGTGATGTCCGTCCGTGCAACGTCGTCACGACCTTGGGTGCGGGTCCGGCTCCCGCCGACGACAGCACCTGACGGCCCAGAAGCGCGGCGGTCGCGTGCGGGATCGCGTAGTGGGCGTGCACGATGGCGAGCCGGAACTCGCGCGCGACCTGCACGAGCTCGATTGGCCAGCGACAGCATGTACTGCGGCTCGCGGAACAGCGGATAGCTCGGCGTCTGGCACCTGGTGAAACGCCAGGCCCGGATGGAACTCGCGTCAGCCTGAACGGAAGATCCGTGCTGATGAAGTGCACCTGGTGGCCGCGGTCCGCCAGCGCCTTCCCGAGCTCGGTGGCGACGATGCCGCTGCCGCCGATCGAGGCGTAGCAGAGGAGGCCGATGTTCAAGGTTCTAGGGTTCTAGGGTTCTAAAGGTTCTAAGGGTTCGGGTTCCGGGTTTCTAGGGTTCCGGTTCCGCGTGTCTCGCTTGAACAGAGTATCTCGAACGATCGGCTCACGGAGCGATCAGCCCTTCTGCGAACCGGACGCCGACGAGCGCGCCGAAGTGCGCGTCGCGGCTTTCGATGAGCTGGCTGGAACGTCTCCGATGTCAGTCGCGTCGAGACCGCGTCGCTGGTCGTCGCGGTGAACTGCGTGCGATGACAGGCCAGTAGCGCGCCGTTTGGTCTCGTGAGTGCTCGGACACGTCTACGACAAAAGACGGGGTCGTCGAATCGTTGATGAAATAGAAGCAGACCCACTCCGGGCGCCATGCGTCGCCGGCCGCGTCCAGCCGGCGCAGTCCGCTGTCGAACTACGGCCTCGCTGAGCACTTTGCTGGCGGCGACGTGATCCGGATGACGGTCAGCCCAGTGCGGCAGAGCCACCGTGCGCGGGCGGACTTGACGGATCAGGTCGATCGCGCCGCGGCCGCGATCCTCGACGCGATCTATCCCTCGGTCCGTCCAGCGCAGGTTCACTCGCCAGCTCGCGCCCAGCGCCGCGCGCGCAGCGTCGGCCTCGGCCAGGCGCTCGGGAACAGTGCCGTTGCTGCCCATTTCTCCGGCAGTGAGGTCGCACAGGCCCACTCGACAACCGAGTGCCGCGTGCTTCGCGACGGTTCCACCGAGCCCGATTTCGATGTCGTCCGGGTGTGGGCCGAAGACCAGAAGATCGACAGGCTCCATTTGAACGATGAGTTTACTTCCGGCTGGCGAGATGCTGTGAGATGGCGTCGAGTTGCTGGGGCGACAGGCGCTTGCCGAAAGCCGGCATGTCCGTGTCCGGCTTGACCGCCTCCGGATCCACGATCCAACTGCGAAGCTTTGGCGCATCGTGCTTGCTGCCGATATGTGACAGCACCGGCCCGTCGGATCCGCCGTCGCCATCGATGACGTGGCATCCGACGCAGTACTGGCCCACACCCAGGCCGCGCGCTCGATGGGCTCCGGATAACCAGGGTATTGCTGCCGCGTCGCCTGCCGGACGTGCGCGATGAGCGCCGCGCCCTCGCGCTTCGGTCACGGCCGTCGGCGGCTCGCGGAGGCCCGGCGCGATCATCTCCGGATCGGTCACGTGTCCGTTGAGCCATTCCGGGCCCCGCGACATCGAGACGTCCTCGAGCGCGTCCGCCATCCCGCTCTCGGAATGGCAGCGCGTGCATTTCGCCGCGGCCGCGAACTGCCGCCCTCCGATCGCTCGCATCGACCACTCTCCGGCAGGTGCCGACACCGGCCGATCCCTCCAACCGAGTGCCGTCAGCGCGACGATGCCGAGCACGCCTGCGGCCACGCCCAGCATGACGACCAGGCGCCTGCGTGGATCGCGATCGGGCCCGCGATCGAGGCCAGGGCAGGAGCGCGAGGAGCCCGCCAAGCACCGTGGGAAGGATGATGGCTCCGAGGACCTCCAGCTTGCCGGGGAAGTAAACTTCAGGAGCTGGAAGAGGCCCAGGAAGTACCACTCCGGCCGGGGAATGAAGGTGGCGTCGGTCGGATCCGCCGGACCCTCCATCGCCGGCATGCCGCGCCATGCCATCAGCACGAGCGCCAGCAGGACGATCGAGACGACGGTGACGTCCCTGGCGGCCTGTCGCGGGTAGAACGCGATCGGTGTTCCCTCGCGCGCCCGCACGGGACCGGAGATGCCTTTGCGGCGCATCAGCACGAGATGCGCGGCGACGATGGCGACCACGAGGCCTGGCAGGAAGATGACGTGCGCGGATGCCCAGCGCGTCAGCGTCAGCGCGCCGATCGACGCGCCGCCCTGAAGCACACCGGCCACCATGTCGCCGCGCCCGGCGCGAGCCTCGAGATGTTGATCGTGACGACCGTCGCCCAATATGCGCGCTGATCCCAGGGCAGGAGGTATCCCGTCAACGCGAACGCGAGGATCAGTCCCAGCAGCGCGACGCCCGACAGCCACGTCAGCTCTCGTGGCCGCTTGTAGGAGCCGAACGCGATGACCCGCAGTATGTGCAGCGCCGCGGCGACAACGATGAAGCTCGCGCCGAAGTGATGGAGCCCGCGAACGAGGCGACCTGACGTCGTGCTGCTGATGAACCGGACGCTGTCATAGCGCGTGATCGGGCGTCGGCGCGTAGTAGAGCGTGAGGAAAGCGCCCGTCAGAATCTGAACGCCGAGCAGCGCGAGCAGGACGCTTCCGAGCGTGAAGAACCAGCCGGTGCCGGGCGGCAGCGGCTCGTCGAACAGGACTGCGCGAACGGCCTTGAGGCCGGTGCGGTCGTCCAGCCAATCCATCAGCCGGGCGATCACAATCGCACCAGCACCGAGTCTTCGCCGGTGTCTACCCGCGCATCGAGGACGTTGAGCGGGCGTGGCGGCGGTCCTTCCACCACCTTGCCGGTGACGTCATACACGCCGCCGTGGCACGGGCAGCGGAAGCTCTTGCCCTTGGGATCCCAATGGACCTGACAACCGAGATGGCTGCAGGTCGCGGACATCGCGCGGACCTGCTTGTCGCCGTCCCATACGAGGAAGACGGTCTCCGGCGCCCGTTCGCAGGTACTCACCCGTCGACGCGTGGGACGACGAGCACGCGTGGGACCGGCACGTGCGGCTCGAGGTCGCTCAGCGCGCCAGCCCGGATCCAGCGGTCCCTGGCAGGAGCCGCGGCGGGCTTCAGCGCAAAGACGCCGAGCAGTCCGGAGAGCGCGCCCCCGATGACGGCGACGACACTGTTGACGAGGAGAACCAGGGTGCGACGGCGCTCCGGCGAGACGGATGGATCGACAGGGTGCGGCATGTCCGAAAGGACGCCTTGCGAATGCGGGGCCATCGAGGCTCGGCGCCCAATGGGCAGAAGACGGGCGGAAAATGCGGCCTCTGGGGCCCGACGCGCCACCGGCGTTCCGCGATTCGTAAGAGCTTTCGGATGTTACCTGATCCCGTCCGCTTTCTGGAGTACGCCTTGGCCTTGGGCGTCCCGAGCAGCCGCAAGCGCATCAGTGCCTCGGCCCGCAGCTGCGGGTCCTTCTCCTCATCCGCGATCCGAATCAGCTCGTCTTCCGCCCGCGCGCTGAATAGCCCGAGGATAATCGGCCGCTTGGCGTCCATCCCGACCTGCGTGTACAGCAGCGGCGCAGCTGCTCCTCGACCTCCGGCCCCCGCTTGTCCGGCCGTCAAGATCGCGGTTGCCTTGACCGAGGGTCCTTCTCGGACCTGGCGATCTGGAGGAGCGCTGTCCGCTCGGCACGCTCGCCGAGCGACGTCACCACCTGCATCTTGACCGCCAGGTCGCTGCTCGCATAGACGCGCATCAGGTCCTGTGACGCGTCGGGCCCGCCGAAGCGCCCGAGCTCCTTGACAGCAGCGATACGGACCGGCTCCGACGCGAGCATCGCGACCTGAACCACCGTCTGTCGCGCCTCGGGCTGCCCGGACTGGGCCAGCACGAACAAGGCCCGGCTCGCCTCTCGCGCGTTCTCGCTCGCGAGCACGATCTGCTTCAGGATCGGAATCACGCGAGTCGCATCGGTCACCATCAACCTGTCCAGCGCCTGGATGCGGATGTCGGCGTCAGGCGATACTCCTCAGGCAGCCAGGCGGCGGGAGGCACTGGCGGTGTCGGGAACGCCGGTGCGACATGCGGCGCCGCAGGCGGCGGCGGAGGACGATGGCCGGGCGGCGGAGGCGCCGTGGCGGCGCGGCTGGAGCGGGCGGCGTCGCCAAGACAGGCGCTGTCGGAGCCGCGGCTGGCACCGACGGCGCGCGCGGTGCCGCGGCCGGGTGCCGGAGGCGCCGGCGCGGCTGCAGCCATCCACCAGAGCACGTCGCTGCGCTGCAGGTGCACCGCGATGTCCACCCGGAGCGAGCCTGCAGGCTTGACCCACAGGCTCGTGGGATATTCGCGCTCGAGCCGACGGATCGTCGTGATAGCCGCCGCGGAATCGCCCGCCTGGTTCAGGCTGTGCGCCAGCCAGTAGAGCGCTTCGTCGCGCGACTTGTCCTTCGGGTCGGCACACGACGGTCCGCAGCTCCGCGATCGCACGCGTCCACTGCTCGTCGGCAATGTAGTCCTTCGCGCGCCCCAGTCGTGCGGAATCCGGCGCCGCCGCCGCAGCAGCGCCCGCCTGGAACGCGAAGGCCACGAGCAGTCCACCAACGCTCCGCCTCCAACCCTTCGAACAACATGGCTGACCCTTTCGAACCTCTGGAACCTCGGAACCTCTAGAACCTCTGAACCTCTGGAACCTCTGGAACCTCTGGAACCTCTGGAACCCGCTCTAGAACCGCGTCCTCTGCCATCTTCGACACGAGATCCCTCCGGCGAATCAGACGCTGAAGCCGATCCAGCGTCGCGGCATCACGCTGATCGGACAGCGAAGTCTGCAGCAGCACGAGCTCGAGATCCGACATGACGCCCGCCAGCGACTCGAGCACCGCGGGCTTCCGCCGCCTGTTTACAGCCGCGTATCGTCGAGCAGCGCACCCGCGAGGTGACGCTCGCATGCCCAGTCGGATGACGACGAGTTGTGCGGGTCCCGGCTGGCCAGCCCGAGGATCACGAGCTTCGATCGCTCGAAATGCTGCTCGCTGACGGCCGCAAACGGATCCGACTGCGGTGCCGAAGCTGGAGCCCCGGCGATCAGCCGCCGGCAACGGCCGCAACCGTTGTGGATGGCACCTCGACTCCGGCCACCACGGCCGGCTCCGCCGGCCGGCTCTCCCTGTGGCGCGCGAGATACGTGACGCTCGCCGTCACGAGCGTGAGCACGGCGGCCATCGCAAGATACGCCGGAACCGGCCGGCGCCGCGGAGCCGGCATCGCAACGACCTTCGCCGGGCTCCGTGACTCGTGCGCGACCGCCAGGTCGATTCGCGACATCAGGGACGTCCAGTCATCACCGGGCGGAGCCGTGATGACCGGACGCGTTGCAAGCGCCGAGCGGATGGTCTTGAGCTCGTCGAGCGCGCCACGGCACTCCGCGCACGCGGCAAGATGGAATTCGATCCCGCGGCGCTCGTCGGGATCGAGCTCTCCGTAGAACCACTAGCTCGATCGCGCCGGACGCCTGAATCTCGCACGGCATCATTGACTCTGGTGACTCTGGTGGGTTCATTCCTGTCACTGGCCGTCCACCGACCGTGACGTTCGCGGCATTCAGAACTGCCCGCAGTCGATGAACGGCCGCGTGCAACTGGCGTTTGACAGTCCCCTCGGCAAGACCGAGCGCCGAGGCGATCTCACCGAGCTTCAAACCCTTCGTAGTGACGCATGATGAAGACGATCCGCTGGCCGTGCGGCAGCCGGCCGATCGCTGTCTCGAGCACGGATCCCGAGCTCGCCTGCATAGGCGGTGGTCTCCGGGCCCGGTCCGTCTTCCGGAGTATTCACCATCTGCTGCTCGGCGTCCTCGTTGAAGCGGGCGCCGGATGGCGCAGCGCCTCGCCGACAGCTGCCGACGGCGGTGATCGATACAGGCGTTCATGGCAATTCGATAGATCCACGACGTGAACTGGGGATCCTGCCGGAAGCGCGACAGCGACCGGGTACACCTTGATGAAGACATCCTGTGCGATGTCCTCCGCGTCGTAGTGGTTGCCGGCGAACTGATAGGCCACACGGTAGACCATCGATCGATGCTGCTCCACGAGCACTTGAAAGGCGGACGAATCGCCCTCCGCCGCGCGCGCGATCAATTCGGCATCAACCATTTATTGATGCAGCAGGGCTCCACGCCCGCGGCTCGTCAGCGGCGACGACCCGCCCTCGAGATCCGTCACAGGCATAGGACGGATGGATGGCCTCCACGGTTGATCGGCAATCGGCGATTTCGGCAGCCAATTTTGCAGACCGCTCCGTCTAACTATCACAAGGGCTTCGCTTTGCCGGCGTGGAGAAGACCTCTACAGGAGGGAAGGGAGGAAGGAGGATCTTCTACAACAAAAGAGATCCTCTTGTGTGTTCCCTCCCTCCTCCCGTTCTCCTGTAAGGGTTTCTCCTGAGGTTTCCCCGATACTCGGTATACTGGTCGGATGTCTCCGCACCAGAAAACCGCTTCATACTCATCGCCAACCCGCTCCGCCGCAACGTCGCGATCGTCGCGCACGTCGACCACGGCAAGACGACGCTCGTCGACGCCATGCTCCACCAGAGCGGAATCTTCCGCGCGAACGAGCGGGTCGCCGAGCGTGCGATGGACAACACGGATCTCGAGCGCGAGCGCGGCATCACCATCCTGGCGAAGAACACCGCCGTCCACTACCGCGACACCCTCATCAACATCGTCGACACGCCGGGCCACGCCGACTTCGGCGGCGAGGTCGAACGGACGCTGTCGATGGTCGACGGCGTGCTGCTGCTCGTGGACGCCTCGAAGGACCGCTGCCGCAGACGCGGTTCGTCCTGCGCAAGGCGCTGGAACGGCGGCTGACCCCGATCGTCGTGATCAACAAGATCGACCGGCCGGACGCGCGCGTCCGCAGGAAGTGCTCAACGAGGTCTACGACCTCTTCATCGACCTCGACGCCGACGGAGGAGCAGCTCGACTTCCCTGTCATCTACGCGAGCGCGCGGGCGGGCACGTCGAGCCTGTCGAAGCCGCGCGAGCAGGACCGGACCTCCGTCCGCTCTTCGACGCCATCGTCGAGCACGTGCCGCCGCCGCGCGGCGATGGCTGACGGCGCCGCTGCAGATCGCTCGTCGCGAACCTCGATTCGAGCGACTACCTCGGGCGGATTGCCATCGGCCGCATCTTCAACGGACGCGTGAAAGTCGGCGACCCGATCACCGTCTGCAAGCTCGATGGAACGTTCCACGACACGAAAGTCACGAAGCTCTTCGCCTTCGACGGGCTCAGGCGCGTCGACATCGACGACGCGTCGGCCGGCGACATCGTCTGCCTTGCGGGCATCGAGGACATCACGATCGGCGAGACCGATCGCCGACGTCGAGCACCGCATTGCGATGCCGCCGATCGCGATCGACGAGCCGACGGTGTCGATGATCTTCGGCGTCAACACGTCGCCCATGTCGGGACGCGACGGGCAATTCGTGACGTCGCGCCAGATCAAGGACCGCCTCGATCGCGAGCTGCTCGGCAACGTCTCGATCAAGCGTCGAGCCGACCGACACGCCCGAGCAGATGAAGGTGCTCGGCCGCGGCGAGCTGCAGCTGTCGATCCTGATCGAGATGATGCGGCGCGAGGGGTTCGAGCTGCAGGTCTCGCGGCCGGACATCGTGACCAAGTCCGTCAACGGACAGGTCATGGAGCCGGTCGAGGATCTCGTGATCGACGTCGCCGAGGAGTTTCAGGGCGTCGTGATCGCGCAGGTCGGCATGCGGCGCGGCACGATGACGAAGATGGTCAACAACGGCAGCGGCCGCGTGCGCCTGGAGTTCCGGATCCCGGCGCGCGGCCTGATCGGATTCCGATCGCAGTTTCTGACCGAGACCAAGGGCACCGGGATCATGAACCACCTCTTCGCCGAGTGGGAGCCGTGGCACGGCGCCATTCCGTCGCGCGACGACCGGCGCGCTCGTCGGCGGACCGCGCCGGAGTGGCAACCGCCTACGCGATCTGGAACCTGCAGGAACGCGGCGAGATCTTCATCGACCCGGCCGCGCCAGGTCTACGAGGGCATGATCATCGGGGAGAACGCGCGCGCCAGTCCGACATGGACGTCAACGTCACGAAGGAAAAGAAGCAGACGAACATGCGCGCGTCGACCGCCGACGAAGCCGTCCGGCTGATTCCCGCCGCGGAAGCTCGGACTCGAGCAGGCGATCGAGTTCATCAACGACGACGAGCTCGTCGAGGTGACGCCGTCGAGCATCCGGCTGCGCAAAGCGGGTGCTGGCGCAGAACATGAGGCCGAAAAAGGTGGACTGACGCTCAGCTGTACAGCTGATAGCTGACAGCTGACAAGCTCACCTACGAGATTCATCCACCTCACCACGTGCCCGGTCGATTTGAGGAATCGTTCCAGGTCGGGACCGCTGATAGTCACGCTGTGAGAGTTGAGATTCGGATGGAAGATCAGCAGGCTGGCGCCGCGCAGGTCCGTGTCCACGATGACCTGGACCGAGTGCGACGGGTTGTTCAGCAACCTCGAATGGCGACACCGATCCCGGGTGAGCCCAAGGTGTTTGGCGAGCCGGTCCGGTGACGCAAAGCTGAATCGGTCGTCTCCGAGTCAACTTCACGAGCCGCCGCAGATCCGCCTCCTTCTCGATCGGCAGTATGACGAGATAGTGGCGGTCCCCCTTCTTGTTGCGCAGGAACAAGTTTTTCATCCCACGGGCCGGGATGTCGGCCCAGTGGAGCGCGGCATCCTCACCGGTGAAGACAGGTGGGTGGTCGTAGCGCGTGTAGACAATGCCCAGGGCATCGAGCGCGGAGTAGACCTGAGACGGTCCGTCTGACATCGACGCTCATTGTAGCCGCCAGCGTGGCCAGTCGCCTCCGTTGCCACGATCCGCAGGAGGCACGACTTCCACGCGCATGAAGACGAGCCCGTCCCGAATGAATCGGAGCCGCCGCGCAGCGCCCTTCGACACGTCGATGATGGCGCCCTTTCGGACGTTCCGGCGCATGGCCCGGCGATCGATCACCCGAAGCGTGACCGTGCGGCTGTTCTCGAGGTTCGTCACGCGCACGACGGTGCCCAGCGGCAGCGCTGCGATGCGCGGCCACCATCTGCCACTGATCGAAGATGCGTCCACTGGCCGTCGCGCGGCCGTGAAATCCAGGGCCATAATACGAGGCGAGCCCGTGCTGGACGTTGCCCGTCGGATTCAGCCGAGCCGGCTCTGCCGAACGGCCTCCGAGGAACGTCAGGACGGCAGCCAGCACTGCCACGATCAGACGAGGGCGCTCCGGGCGCCATCGTATGGACATCTCTCCCACTCCTGAAAGATCCGGGCCAGAATCGACGGTCGAGCTTCTGGAGGCAGAATGGGCGAAACGCTCACGAGAAAGCTGGATCTCGCGTTCAGCTACGCGCATGAGGCGCACGCGGGCCAGTTCAAGAAGGGGACTTCGAGTGCCCTATCTCGGACATCTCATGGGTGTCTCATCGATTGTGCTCGGCGATGGCGGAAGCGAGGACGAAGCCGTAGCGGCACTGCTCCACGATGCCGCCGAGGACCACGGCGGCCGGGCTCGACTCGACGACATCCGGTCGAGGTTCGGAGACGAAGTTGCACGCATCGTCGAGGACTGCACCGGATTCGTGGGACACGCCGAAGCCCTCGTGGCTCGCCCGCAAGCAGGCAGCTTACATCCAGCGCGCGCGGACGCTGCCCTCTCCGAGCCTCCGCGTATCAATCGCCGACAAGGTCCACAACACGTACGGCATCCTCAGAGATCTCCGAAACATCGGCGAGAAAGTGTGGGAACGCTACGACGTGAGCGCGGACGATGTGCTCGCGTACTACGAGTCACTCGTGCGGGCGTATCGAGAAGCGGGCGGCGGCAGGCTCGTCGACGAAGCTCGAGCGGATCGTCCGTGGAATCCAGCGCGAGATGGGATACTGAGGCCCGGCGAGGTTCGTGCAGGGAAGCAGATACGGTCACGGCCGGGCTTGGGACCGCGAGGAGCCCGCTGACGGTCGTAAACAACAGCTCGATCGATGGGCCATAAACCGTTGCTCGACTCCGTCTGAAAGGAGCCTCTCGATGCGTGTTCGACAGCTCTCGTTGGGGATAGCGCTGCTCACGATTGGCCTGATGCCGCCGGTTCACGCGCAGCAGGCGGCGCAAGCGCCACCCTCAGGACACCGGACGTCATCTTCGTTCCAACACCGCCCGAGGTCGTGGACGCCATGCTGAAGGTCGCGGAAGTTTCCTCCAGCGACGTCGTGCATGACCTGGGCTGCGAGGGACGGCATCATCGTCGCCACCGCCGCCCAGAAGTTCGGCGCGACCGCCGTCGGCATCGACATCGATCCCCAGCGGGTGAAAGAGGCGACGGATCGGATCCAGAAAGCGAACGTGACCGACAAGGTGAAAATCCTGAATCAGGATCTCTTCACGACCGACATCAGCCAGGCGACGGTCGTCACCCTGCTACCTGCTGCCGTCGTTGAATCAGAAGCTTCGATTCCAGAAGTTGAACAAGGAGCTGAAGCCTGGCACGCGGGTCGTCTCCCAGAGCTTCAACATGGGCGATCAGAATCCGCCACTGAAGACGGTCGATGTCAAACGGGCGGTCGGTCTATCTGTGGAAGACGCCGTTGAAGGAGACTCGGTAGCCTTCGATCCGGGACCGCAGCGCCGCGAGCGCTGCGGTCGCGCTCTCCGAGCTCGCTTTGCACGGCCTGCAGATTCTCGCCTTCGGCGCGCACGAACCTGCTGTAAGGCGCAACGCTCTCCCGGATCCGATCCCCGCTCTTCAGGATCTCCATCCCGAACTGCTCTCGAAGCGACGACGAGAGGCCAGCCGCGCAGCGCGCCAATCTTGAGCCGCAGCTCCTCTTTCGCCCTCCGGCGCTTCGCGGGGATGATGAAGAATCCGAGCGTGCCTACGAGCGACGCCATGATCAGCCCCGTCGCGTCAGCCGCGGCCGTCGTTGCGATCGCGACGACGAGCGCTCCCGGAAGCCGACGGCCCCGGCGCTGACGGCTGCGGCGGCCGCGACGGCGTTCCGGGCTCCGTCCGCGAGTGCCATGGGCCTCACGCCGGCGGTCGCAATCGACGACGCGCTGCGCGTCTCCGCCAACCGAGTCGATGAGCCGCGCCCGGTCGTAGAGGAATCGGCCCGCATCATCTCTCGACGATGCGGGAACGGTGCTGCCGCCTGCGCTCGGCCAGATGCTCGTTGACCCGCTGCCACTGCCGAAGGTCCATGTCGACGAGCCAGTCCACGAGCTCGCCAATCTTCTGTTCGATCTTCTGCGGGGCGTCGGCGACGACCTGCTGCTCGGAAGCCCTGCTGGACCCGGCTTCGATTGAGCAGATCCATGACGCGCCCGATCCGCATCGTCTCGTCGAAGTAGTCGTGACCGCGGCGCTCCATCTGCAGGAGGATGCGGTCGATGTCGGCCATCCGCAGGTCGAGATCCCGTGAGAGATCCTTCTGATAGATCCCCAGCTGCCGCTCGACGTCGTCGAGGGTGGCGAAGTCCTCCTGGAGCAGCGCGAGCCGCTCACGGACGACTCCGGCGTGCTTCTCGGCGAGCGACGCCGCCACGCCGAGCGGGTTGAGCAGTTTGAGCTGTATGCGTCCCGGCGCATCGAGCGTGTCGCGTGATGTAGCGCTCCAGCGCCTCGAAACGACTTGCGTGCCAGACCGCAGGGTCGCCTGACCTTGGCACGGAGTGCGAGCTTCGCGCTCACTGGGAAAGATGTCGGGATCGAAGCCCAGGAGCGAAGTGCGCGTTCGCGCGACGAACGTCGTCACCTCGTCGACTTGCGCGTCGCTCTCGAGGATGTCGATCTTGTTGATCACGGCGACGACCTTCTTGCCCCAGCCGCGATCTGCTCCAGGAACGCACGCTCGGTCTCCCGTGAACGGCCGGTCGGCCGACGTGACGAACAGAACCAGATCGGATCGCGGAACGAACTCCGCTGTGATTCGCTCGTGCTCTCGCACGATCGCATTCGTGCCGGGCGTATCGACGATGTGGATGTCGCGGAGGAGTGGCACGGAGCCGTGATGACGTGGAGGGCGGGCTCGCGGATCTGCCGGTCCGTGGTGTCGCCGAACTGAAGGACGTTGATTTGCGCCGTCGTCGGGGTCACGCCCTTCTTCGACGACCTCTGCTGCCGAGGAGCGCGTTGATGAACGCGCTCTTGCCGGCGTTGAATTCGCCGACGATCACCAGGAGAAAGAGCTCGTCGAGCTGCTCGATCGACTTCTCGAGGGCGGCCTGATGTTCGGGGTGCGGCGTCGAAGCTTCGAGAGAGAGAGCGGAGGCGTCCGAGAACCCGGCGCTCTTCCTTCAGAAGTTCGTCTTGATCGGGTGAGAGGAGCTTGGACAGCATCGGGGCGGTCGGGTATATGAAATGTCGCACGCCGGCTACTTGTCAAAACCGTCACAGGAGGATGGGAGGAGGGAGGATACAGGGAGGAACACAGCTGTCAGCGTGCGTCACGATAGCTGCTCGCGCCGCGTGCAAGCGCGGCGGAGTGAGCGGGAGCCACTGAGATCGCGAACGCGTTCCATCGCTCGCCGCGCTCGCGATCTCAGCGGCCTGCCACCTTGTGCGCCCGCCTACGGCGGGCGCGGGCAGCTCGGAGTCGCCGTTCAACAGGATGTATTCTCCTCCCGTACCCTCCCTCCTTCCTCTTGTTAGGGTTTTTCCGACGCCCCTAACAAGCCGATCGCCCCTCTTGCACGCGGACGCAGGCCTTCACCGCGTCGGCGCCGCGACGTGCCCTCTCTCGGCGTCAGGCCGGCCGGCTCCAGTCCGTGTGGGGCGCTCCGGTTTCCGACGATCCACTCCCGCATACACGAGACGTCCGCAGCCTGCCAGCGCATCCGCTTGCGCTCGTGCGCATGGACGGAGGGCAACGCTGAAGCGCCGGAAGGCGATAGAACGGAACGCCCGGGGAAGTAGTGGTGCTCGAGGTGGTAGTTCGGAGTTCAGGAACACGAAGTCCCAGAACCAGTGCCCCTTCATCAGCGTGCCCCACTTCGCCGGGTCCAGTAGGATCGATGTCGTAGTGCTGTCCGAGCCGATTCAGCGTGAACGCGATCGGGAACACGAAGAACACAGGGATGATGCTCGCGTGGATGCGCGGCGCCCGCAGCCAAAGAAAGCCAGAGCAGCGCCAGCGCCGACAGGTGGAATCCGCATCGACAGCACAGCGCTCGCGCGCCGATCGCGCCGCTGCAGATGCCTGCGTAGGTTGCCGACTCGCGGCGCGGCCGCCCGAAGTAGATCGGGAACAGCGCCGGCGTGGCGTAAAGCAGCTTCAGCCACCGCGCGTTGATCTTCGGCGACAAGTGCGCGCGCTTCGGATCGTCCTCCTTCGAGCCCAGCTCGGCGTGGTGATCCAGATGCCAGCGGGTGAACTGGCTCGCCGAGATGCCGCTCGGCGTCGCATGGTAGAAGCGCAGAGCGGCTCGCTCGGCGGCTGGGTGCCGCCGCTCGGAACACCGTGTGGTGCACGACTTCGTGCAGCAGGACGGTGAAGTTGAACACCGTGAAGCCCCTGCACCAGCGCGCGAGGAATCCAGATCAGCGGATGACTGTATTGGATCAACCCCTCACGTGCAGACGCCACGGATCCCAAACTGCCGGAACGCGATCGCCAGGGATGCCTGGCGGAGACTGGCGGTGGAAGTCGCGCAACAGCTCTTCGAGGAAGCTGACCTCGCCCAGCGCTCGGCCTTGAGCCCGACGGCGTGCTGCGAATAGTGGTGCCGTTTCAAGGGCCTGCTCGATTGCACCAGACGGCCCCCGGACAGTCCCCGTCGGCGCTATTCCTGCGGCGGAACGACCGATTTCGAGCCGCTCAGGCGTGTAAGGCCAACGCCGGCCGAGGACGGCCGCCGCGCCCAGAATCTCGCGGAGACCGAGCGGCTCGTGCAATACGGTCACGGCCGCCAGCATGGCGACGATGGGCACGAAATTGGAGTAGATGGAAGTCCGGAGCGCTTCCTGAGTTGCCGGACCCCGGCGCACCAGATCGTGCACGATGCACAGGGCGAACACGGCCGAGGTAGAGATCAGCGCGGCCCACGCTGAACCGGTGATCCGCGCTCCAGCGCAGCGCGCGCGCAGGCCGGGCCACGCCAGCGGCAGTACATCAGCGTCCCCATCATCATCGAGATGCCGGTCACCGCCACCGGCGAGTGGCGAGTCATCAGCGGCCCGCGCCGATCGTGTAGATCGCCCAGCAGCAGACGGCCGCGATCATCAGCAGATCGCCCGTTGCGCTCAGGCGACCCGAGCGAAAAAACTTGTGCCGACGACCAGGTAGATGCCCGTCACCGAGAAAGCGGCGTGGCGCCCACCCAGTGCAGCTTGCCGATCCGATCGATCCCGAGCATCGCAGACAGCAGCGCCACGAGCACCGGAGTTGCGCCGGAGCATGAGCGAGCTGTTCGCTACGCTCGTTCGCGAGAGGCCGGCCAGTCGCTATAGTCACTGATAGCTGCAGTGACCGACGGCGCCGAGCTTCCCGCGAGCGCCCACCAGTCGCGGGCGGTCATTTTCGCAGGCGTGTAGAACACGCTCCCGGCGGTTGTCCCGTGCGGGCGCTGATGCACGCGCACGGATGACCAAGAATGACGGTCAGGAAGATCAAAGAGGCGATCGACATCCGGAGGCCGTTGAAACGCCTGCGGATCGATCTCGCGGAACACGTTCTTGACGATGGAGTAGTTCGCGCCCCAGAAGACCGCCATCAGAACGAGGAGGAGGTCGATCACCGAAGGGGACAGTGCGGGGAAAGGGGAGGCTGCTTAACACGGAGGAGGTGAGGATGAGAGGACCTCAACATCTGTGATCCTCACTTCTCACGTCCTCCCTGCTGAACAAGGAATCGAGCCCGCGACGAACCCGCATCTCCTGGGTAGCCGCTGAACGGCTTCCAGGAAGAACAGGATCAGGGAGGATGAGCAGGACGTAGATGACGGAGCGACTCGATCTGTGAACGAGACCCAGGATGAAGCCGAGCCGCGAATATCGCCCACGGCGCCGGGGTTGCGGGCGATGGCTTCGGTCGCCGACCCGACGGGCTCGGCCCTCGTAGCGAGCGCGCCGAGGCCGCGGCCGCAAAGGCGAGCGCGAAGCCCGCCGTGATGATCGACCATTTGGCGATCCCCGGTAGCGCTGGCGGCAGCCTCGGTTCCCGGTGCGCAAGCGGCGCGGTTGCGCCGGCGATCAGCACGAGAGCGAATGTCAAAGCGGAACGTCTGTTCACGACCCAAGCCTCCATACATAAACACGTGGGGCTTCGCCCTGCCGGATTTATCGCCGTCGCTCGCGGGGGCCCCCTTGCGCCCCGCGCCGCTCTGGCGTGGCAGCTCTACCGGCGCGCTCTCAATTTCTTTCCGGGCTTCGCCCCTGCTGGATTTATCGCCGTCGCTCGCGGCGGCCCCTGCGCCCTGCGCCGTTTCTCTGCGGGCAGATAGCCGCACGCGCGCTCATCATTTTCTGGGGTTTTGCCCCGCTGGACCCCATCGCCTCGCTCGCGGCGGCCCCTGCGCCCCGCGCCGTTTCGCGGGCAGCGCTCTTACCGGCGCGCTCAACAACTCCCGGCGGATTCCCGCCGCCCCGCCGGACTTCATCGCACAACAACCCAACCCGCGGGGCTTCGCCCTGACGGACTCGGCCTGAACCACGTCAGGCCGACGCCGGCGCGTGGACCCCGTGCGCGGCATCGTGTCCGTGCGTCATCCTCGCTCGTGCCCCACGGCGACAGCGCCCCGCAGGTAGATGATCGACAGCAGCACGAAGATGAACGCCTGCAACCCGCCCGTGATGAGCCCGAGGAACATCATGGGAAGGGGGACCACGAACGGGACGAGGCTGAAGAGAATCACGATGACGAGCTCTTCGCCGAAGATGCTGCCGAACAGCCGCAGCGACAGCGACATGATGCGCGACGTGTGGCTGATGATCTCGATCGGGGAACATGACGAAGCCGATCCACCACGGCGCGCTCAGGTGGCGCCCAGAAGTGCGCCGCCACGCACTCGCGATCCCGTTCTCGCCGATGCCCTGATAGTGGTAATACACCCAGGTCGTGAGCGCGCAGCCCAGCGTCACGTTGATGCTGCTCGTTCGGCGCCATCAAGCCGGGGATGAGCCCCATGGGCGTAGTTGCCGAGCAGGATGAACACGCCGAAGGTGGGCGATCAGCGGCAGGAAGCGATGGCCCTTGGGCCGAGATCCCACTGCTCGGAGCAGATCCAGCACCGCTTTCAAGCCGTCTTCGAGCACAATCTGGAGCTTGCCGGGATTCTCGACGCTCAATCTGGAACGGCACGATCAGGCCTTCAGGACCGTCAGCTATGACGACGACGATCAGGAGCACCATGACCATGAACGGCGGGATGGGCGCGGCCGGCTTGGAGAAACGGTACCCTGACCGCCTCGCCTCGCTCTGAGCACGAGCGGCCCGATCAGCGTTGACGATTTCAACGATCCAGAGCGGATGTTCCAGCTTCTCCATCGAGCTCGTTGTCCGGTGGCAGACTTGCGGCGCACGCTGTCGATCGCGGCAGCCGCTACCGCCTTCAGGACTTCTTCATCGGCGATTAGGCGGAGGGCCTCGACTCCAGCCCCCGCGATCGACCGGGAGGATCGCACTCCGCCAGGAGCCCTGCCACGGGTGCAGGCGCAAACGCGCAATCATAATTCTACGCCAGAAGAGCGAGTAAAGTACCGCCCGATGACAATGACCATCGCTGTCCGACCGACCTTTGGAGGCGCCGGCCCCCCTCGCCGGCCAGCCGCGGCCTCGCCATCAGGTCGTCGACGACGCCGCTGACTCCGGAGCCGATCGTACGATAGCTGATCCCGGACGAGGAGTCCCCCGCCGAAAACCCCTAAGACCGGCGCCCAGCGGCCGTGTCCCAGCACATACGCCGCGGCCGCCATGGCCAGACACGCTACGATCGCGTTCCGCTGGAGCCGCCGAAGCATCGGATCGGCTTCAATCGGCATTCACTTGATGAACCTGCCAGCCGTCCGCGTACACGCCGAGCACGCTCCGCGGCGAGCCTTGAGCACGAAGAACAGGAAGAACATCCACGGGCCCGTGCCCATCCACTTGTCCAGCAGCCATCCCACCCACATGCGCCGAGCACAATCGCGAGAACGAACGAGAAGCCGCACTCGTGCTCAGCGCGCCGATGGTGCGGACCGTGTCGGAGAAGCGGCTTTCGTCCGGGGCCTGGTCATGCGGAGGTGCCCCGATGATAGCAACACCGGAAGGGCGACGTCCGCCGACCAATAGCCCGGCGGTATCAGCGGCCTGTCCCGGACGCGGACGCGGATCGTCGCACGGCGCCATCGCCGGTAAACCCTGGCGGCGCGCTCGGAGCAGGCGCGCTGCTGCCCGGGGCTCCGCATCCGGGAACCTTGGCAAACGCCGGCGCATAGCCAGGGTCGAGCCAGGTAATGACCCGCGCCATCGTCGTGCTCCAGCCGCGCGGAGGAACGGCGCGGGGCACAGGCCGATCCACAGAGCTCAGCGCCGCCAGCGGGACCAGCGTCAACAGCTCGCGTGCGGTGAGGTCGGGCAGTGAAGCGCCGCGCCCGCCGGCTCGCTGATCCGGCCGAACGTCGTGCGTTGGTACAGCCCGAGCATGCACGCGGCGCCCAACACCATGCCGGACGCTGCCGCTGCCGCCCACCAGCGGTGCGTGCCGCGAAGACGCCCTGAAGAATCAGGCGTTCGGCCGACGAAGCCGTTCAGCCCGGGCAGCCCGATCGACGACAGCGTCATCACCAGGAACAGCACGGCGAACACCGGCATCGACCGACGACAAGCCGCCGAACGCGGCGATCTCGCGCGTTTGACGACGCTCGAAGACGAGGCCGGACGATCAGGAAGAGCGCGCGCCCCTGTCGAGATTCCGTGTGGTTGATCTCGCTGCAGCAGGCGCCCCGAGAGTGCAGCTGGCGCGATCGCAAACCAGGCCGAGCGTGATCGTGCCCATCTGGCTGATGCTCGAACAGGCGATCACGCGCTTCCAGTCGGTCTGGCGCCAGTGCGCGAGCAGCGCGCCGTAGACGATCGCGACGATCGAGAGGCCCGCGACCACCGGGATGAATCGCCCGCGAAGCCGCCGGGAGGATCGGCAGGCTGAAGCGGACGGGCGTTTCGCACGTCCCCATCTTGAGCAGCACCGCCGCGAGGACGACGGATCCCGCCGTCGGAGCATCGGCATGGGCGTCGGGCAACCACGTGTGAAGCGGAAACATCGGAATCTGGATGGCGAAGCCAACCAGCAGCGCGAGGAAGATCCACTTTCGCCGCGCCAGCGGTAACGCGAGTTGGTGGAAACCGGTGACATCTGAAGCTGTAGACGCCCGTCGCCTCTGTGGGCGCAAAAATAGATTCCGGGAGGATCCCGAGCAGCAGCCCGACGCCGCCCACCAGAGTGTAGAGAAAGAACTTCTTGATCGCGGAGGAGGATCGCCGCGCGTCCGCCGCCGCGGATCCCGATCAGCAGACACATCGGAACGAGCATCGCTTCCCAGAACAGAAAGAACAGGGAGCCCGTCGAGCGCGAGAGAAACGCTCCAAGCATGCCGGGACTGCAGCACCAGCAGGCAGATGTAGTGCTCCTTCACACGCTCGGTGACGGCGTCCGTCCACGACGAGCAACACGGCAATGAACCCGAGCAGCGTCGTCACCGGACCATCAGTGAGCTGCAAGCCGTCGACGCCCAGGTAAACAACCCTGCGCTCATCGAGGGAATCCAGGCCGCCCGCCTGCGTGTGAATCTGCCATGGAGATGACTGGCGGGTCGTAGCGGAAACCAGAGCGGACCGACACGAGGAAGTCGATGACCGGCGACGGTGCGCTGCCGCCAGCCGCCGAATCGCGTCCTCGCGCGAGCGACCGATAGCCAGCAGCACTTCGGCGACTCCGACCAGAGGCGTCAGCAATATCAGCGCAGAGAAGCGCGAGAACTTCGAAGAGATGTGTGACGATCAGTGACGTCAGCGCGTCGACCTCCCCGGAGCACGATGTCAGATCGATCCGATGAGCGCCACGACGTCCGCGACGAGGTGCCCCTTCACCAGCCGTGGGAGCGCCTGCAGGTTGCAGAACGAAGGCGGGCGAACGCGAAACCGATACGGCGCGGTCTGACTCGCCGTCACTGGCGATGAAGAACCCGAGCTCCCCTTGGGCGATCATCGACCGATCGCGGCGACGTCTCCTGCCGGCGGTTTGATGAGCCGGGGGACTCTGCCGACGATTGGTCCCCTCCGGCAAGCCGTCGAGCGCCTGGCGAACGATCCGCGGCGGACTGCCGGAGCTCCTCCATGCGCACCAGATACCGATCGCATGTGTCGCCCACCGCGCCGACAGGAATGTCGAACTCGAAGTCCGCGTAGGCCGCGTAGCGGCTCGTCTTTCGATGTCTCGCGACGCCGGCGCGAGCGCCGACCGCTCAGGCCGAGGGCAATCGCGTCCCGTCCCCGGAGGATACCGATCCCGCGTGTCCGATCCAGCCAGATCGCGGTTCTGCGTCAGGAGCTCCGTACTCTGGGATCCTGGTGTCCATGATGGAGCAGAACGCGCCGACCTTCGCGTCCCATCCTGCCGGAATGTCGAGCGGCAGTCCGCCGATCCGCATGGCGTTGTAGGTGAGCCTCGCCCCGCAATACTCCTCCGAACAAATCCAGGATGAGCTCGCGCTCGCGGAACGTGGAGAAAGACGGGCATGGCCCCGAGGTCCATCGCGTGCGTGCCGAGCCAGAGGCAGTGGCTTGCGATGCGCTGGAGCTCGGCGAGCACGGTGCGGATGTAACGGGCGCGAGGCGGCACCTCCAGGCTCATCAACTTCTCGACCGTCTCGCAGTAGCCAAGGTTGTTGCTCGCGGCCGCCACGTAGTCGATGCGATCGGTGATGAGGACGATCTGCTGGTAGTCGCGCTGCTCGCAGAGCTTCTCGATGCCGCGGTGCAGGTAGCCGATCACGATGTCGGCGTCGATGACGCGCTCGCCATCCAGCCGCAGCACCACACGCAGCACGCCGTGTGTGCTGGGATGCTGCGAACCCAAGTTGAGGACGAGCTCGGAGGTATCCAGCATCGCGGACGCCTACTCGATCTCGCGATCCCGCCGCGATCGGAGCAACTCGCCCGGGCTCTCGATGAGCAGTTCGCCGGGGCCCTCGAGCGGGTAGTCCTTCCGCTCCGGATGTCCCTGCCAATCCTCGGGCATCAGGATCCGCCGAAGGTCGGGGTGACCCTCGAATCGGATGCCGAACATATCGAAGACTTCGCGCTCCAGCCAGTTTGCCGCCGGCCAGACTGCCGAAACCGAGGAAACCCCATCGGCCTCGCCGGTCCGAACTTTCAGCCGCACGCGATGACGCATTGCGACGGAATACAAGCTGTAGATGACATCGAATCGCGGCGCGCGCGGGCCAGTCGGTCGCCGTGACGTCCGAGCAGAAGTCGAACTCGGCACCAGGCGCGTCGCGGAGCCACAACGCCACCTCGGCCAGCCTCGATCGGTCCATGAGGAGCGTCCAGTCGCCGACCCACCAGACTCTCTGAAGGACGGCGCCCGGCAGCGCCGTTTCGAGCCTGACGACGAACTCCGGGAACGGGCAGGGCGGCTGGAGGCGGAGGATCGGGCGGACCCGAGGGCGGCGCTATCGATCTGATCTGCTCCCCCGGTCGCGACGGTGGCGTGGGTTCTATTGCCACAGCGATGTCACTCTACTGCGAATGTTTTCTCCTTCTACTGCCAGTCGAGTGCGCCCTTCCTCCAGGCATAGGCGTAGCCGGCGACGAGGACGAAAAGGAATCTCGCGCAAGTAATTGTATCGGAAGGGTTTTTCGTCTCGACACGTTCTTGACGCTCGCAACGACCCGTGCCTATACTGCGACCAGAGGCTCCCTGATGCAGCATGTGATCGTAGCAATCGCCCTGGCCCTGGCCGTTCTCGCGGAGCCGCAGGACACTCAGCGCACACCGCGCGCCAGCGACAAACGCACGCGCGACATCTACGTCAGTGTCGTCGATGGCAGCGGCAAGGCCGTGACCGGCCTGACAGCTGAGGACTTCACCGTCGAGAAGATGGCGTGGTCCGCGAGGTCACGAGCGCCGGTCCCGCGACCGAGCAATTGACGATCTCGCTGCTCGTGGACGACAGCCAGGCGGCGGCGGACGCGATCCAGTTCATGCGCGACGCGATCCCGGCCTTCGTGCAACGCCTCGACGGCAAGGCGGAAATTGCTATTGCCACAATCGGCGAGCGGCCGACGAATCAGATCGACTACACGACGAGCACCGACGCGCTCAAGAAGGTGATCGGACGTCTCTTCCAGAAGACCGGGTCGGGCGCCTACCTTCTCGAGGGCATCGTCGAAGTGTCGCGTGGACTGCAGAAGCGCGAGGCCAAGCGGCCGCACATCGTCGCGATCTCGACGGAAGGGCCCCGAGTTCAGCAATCGCTCCCATCAGCAGGTGCTCGATGCGCTTTACGCAAGCGGAGCGTCCCTCCACGTCCTCGCGCTCGGCCAGCCCTCGGACTCGACGGCCGATGAGATGCGCGAACGGAACATCGTCGTCGGCGATGGAACGGCAAAGACGGGTGGACGACGCGATCAGGTGCTGGCGCTTGTCGGGGCTCACGGATCGGCTCAATCAGGTGGCTGACGAGCTGACGAATCAGTATGTGGTGCAAGCACGGCCGTCCTGAGCAGTTGATTCCGCCGGAGAAAGTTCAGGTCACGGTGAAGCGCCAGGGTGTGACAGTGCGCGCGAAAACGCGCGCGGCGGACAAATGATGCGCGGACCCCGGAGCTCGGCGCTCCTCGTATCACTGCTCCTCGCGGGAGGGATCGGCGTCGCGGGGCATCAACAGGTACCCCCGCACAACCTCCTGCAGGGCAGCCGCAGCCGCCGCCTCAATCGCAGGTGTTCCGCGGTGGAGTCGAGCTGGTCTCCTGAACGTTACGGTCATGGACGGACCGAGCATACGTGACCGACCTCACGCAGGACGACTTCGAGGTCTTCGAGGACGGCGCCCTGCAATCTCTGACGTTCTTCGCGCGCGGGCAGCAGCCAATCGCGCTTGCCGTTCCTCCTCGACACCAGCGCCAGCATGGACGAGCGGCTCCCGACCGGCGCAGGAGGCGGCCATCGGTTTTGCGAAGCGGTTGAAGCCGGCCGATGCGATGGAGGTGATCGACTTCGACAGCCAGGTCCACATCCTCCAGACATTCACGGCGGATACGACTGCGCTGGAAAAAGCCATCCGCCAGACGACGGCAAATGGATCGACGGCTCTCTACAACGCGGTCTACATCTCGCTGAAGGAACTCAGGAAGGTCAAGGCGGCGTCGGCCGAAGAAATCAGGCGTCAGGCGATCGTCGTGCTGTCGGATGGCGACGACACGTCGAGCCTGGTCGAGTACGACGAAGTCCTCGATCTCGCGAAGCGATCGGAGACGGCGATCTACTCGATTGGCCTGCGTCCGCAGAGCATCGGCCGTCGTGACTTCAAGGAAGCGGAGTTCGTGCTGAGGCAGCTGTCGCAGGAAACGGGTGGTCGAGTGTTCTTCCCGACGAACGTGGCCGAGCTGTCGAAGATCTACGACCAGATCTCGGAGGAGCTCGCCAGCCAGTACTCGCTTGCCTACGCCTCGAAAAACCCCTTCGGAACGGCGCCTGGCGCCGGGTGGTCGTCCGCGTGAAGCGCCCGGGCGTAGTGGCGCGGACGCGGCTGGGCTACTACGGCCCGGCGGCGGCCGCTGATCGCATGCACCTGGTCCCAGTCGTCTTCTACGCGGCGGCGGCTGCGGCGTACGCGATGCACTTCGCCTCGCGACAGCCGCGCACGGGCCGCACCGCCACGGCGCTCCTTGCCGCCGGCGTGCTCGCGCACACATTTCTGATTGGAATGCAGACCGTGCGAGGCAGGGCATGCCCCGCTCGTCGGCACGACAGCGGCGATTTCGGCGTTCGTCTGGCTGCTCGGTCTGGCGTACTCTACGTCGAGCTCACGACAGAGGAACGCGCGATGGGCGTGTTCGTCGCGATTCTGCTGACAGCGCTCGGTCTCATTCCGGCCCTCCTGCCGTCCGTCGTGCAGCGCCCGGCGGTGTTGAGAAGCCCGCTGTTCACGCTGCATGTCGTGTCCCTGCTCTTCGCCTATGCCAGCTTCGCGCTCGCCTGCGTCCTCGGCGTGACGTACGTGCTGCTGTTCAAGGAGATCAAGGCGAAGCACCTGGGATTCTTCTACGCGCGGCTGCCGTCGCTCCAGGTGCTCGACGTGATGAACGGTCGGGTGCTGACGATCGGCTGGCTGTTTCTGACGCTCGGACTGCTCGTCGGCGGCCTGTGGGCCACGCAGGTGCAGACCTCGCCAGACCCGCGGGCGCAGGCGATGTCCGTGGCCGATCCCAAGATCCTGGTCGCGCTCGTGTCCTGGGGCGTTTACTCGTTCGCGCTCTACGCCCGTCGCGCGAGAGGCTGGAGCGGTCGTCGGACGGCGTGGCTGTCGGCGATCGCGTTCGCGATCGTCCTGCTGAACTTCGTTCCCGTTGGCTACTTCCTGACGAAGAGCCACAACTTCAACTTCTGAAATGCGCCTCCAGGTCGTCGGACTCAGTCACCGCACCGCACCCATCGAGTTGCGGGAGTGTGTCGACTTCGCGCGCGGCGGCATCGACGCAGCGCTGAAGGCATTGTCGGTGCGTGGCGCCGCCCAGGAATCGGTCATCCTGTCGACCTGCAACCGCGCCGAGGTCTACGCCATCATCGAGTCCGACACCGCGACCGAGACCATCGGCAGATTCTTCAGCGAGTACCATCAGCTGGATCATCGGGAGACAGCCGAGCACCTGTATACGCTGAATGGCGGCGAGGCCGCGCGCCATCTCTTTCGCGTGGCGGCCGGACTCGATTCCCTGGTCGTCGGCGAACCACAGATCCTCGGGCAGGTGAAGTCCGCCTACACCGTGGCGAGCGACCTCCAGCTCACCGGCTCGATCCTCAACAGGCTCTTTCACTCCTCGTTCGCCGTCGGGAAGCGTGTCCGTTCCGGAGACCGGCCTCGGCGAGGGCGCCGTCTCGGTCAGCTACGCGGCCATCGCGCTTGGCGAAGAAGATTTTCGGCAAGCTCTCCGGCCTTGGAGTCCTGATCCTCGGGGCCGGCGAGATGGCCAAGCTCACGGGCATTCACCTGAAGGCGCAGCAGGTCCGGCAGATGACGATCGCGAGCCGCACGTTGAAGGCGGCCGAAGGCCTCGCCGCGCGGCTCGACGCGACAGGCTGTCCCCTGGACGGCTCTCGATCGCGCGCTCATGTCCGCAGACATCGTCGTAACTGCGACTGGCGCGACCGAGCCGGTGCTGACGAGGGCCGCAGGTCGAAGAGGTGATGCGCCAGCGGCGCAACCGTCCCCTCTTCATCATCGACATTGCCGTGCCGCGCGACGTCGACGCCGCTGTCGGGGATCTCGAGCAGGTGTTCCTCTACAACATCGACGATCTCCAGTCGATCGTGAAGGAGAACCTGGCGCGGCGGACCGGCGAGCTGGAGCGTGCCGAGGCGATCGTCACGGAGGAAGTGACGCGTTTCATGTCGTGGGTGCAGTCGCGAGACATCATCCCGACAGTCGTCGCGCTGCGACAGCGCTTCGAGGCAATCCGCCAATCGGAGCTGCTGCGCCTGGAACCAAAGCTCGCAGGCCTGCCGCCCGAGGCTCGTGCCCGCATCGACGAGATCACCAGGCTGATCGTCGAAAAGCTGCTGTTGACACCGACCGAACAGCTCAAGTCCGTCAGTGACGAAACGACCGTCGTCGCGTATGCCGACGCCCTGAATCGGCTCTTCCGCCTCGCGGCGGAGGAGCAGGCTCGAGCCGGGGCCGAGCCGGACGGCGGCTCGAAGGTCGGCCGGAGGTGACGGCCCGAGCGCTGAGGCTCGGGACCCGCGGCAGCCGGCTCGCCTTGTGGCAGGCGCAGACCGTCACCAACCGCTTGCAGGCGGCAGGCGCGCACGTCGAGATCATCGTCATCAAGACGAGCGGCGATCGGCTCCAGAGCCGGCCGCTGTCCGAATCCGGCACCAAACGGCTCTTCGTGAAAGAGATCGAGGATGCCCTGCTCAGCGGCGACGTCGACCTCGCGGTCCACAGCGCGAAGGACATGCCCGCCACCCTGCCGGACGGGCTCGAAGTCGCTGCGGCGCTTCCCAGAGAGGATCCGCGCGATGCCATCGTTCTGCCAGCCTCGCGCGATGCGGGTCGCGAGGGCGAGCTGGCAACGGCGCTGGCGGTCCTGGGAGAACATCCATCGATCGGCACGGAGCAGCGTGAGGCGCCGGGCACAGCTCGCATCCGTCATCCAGGGGCGCGACTTTCGTCGCCATTCGCGGAAACGTGGACACTCGATTGAAGAAGCTGGACGACGGCGAGTACGACGGGCTGGTGCTTGCCGCCGCCGGAATGCGGCGGCTCGGCGTGGACAGTCGCATCTCGGCGACGCTACCCTTCGACGTCTGCGTCCCGGCGCCTGGTCAGGGCATCATTGCCGTCGAGATCAGAGCCGGTGACGACGAAACGCGCTGGACCGTGCAGCGGCTGCACGATCCCGCCAGCGGCGCGGCACTGCGCGCCGAGCGCACGCTCGTCGAGGCGCTTGGCGGGGGATGTCAACTGCCGCTCGGCGGCATCGCGGTGCCTGACGGCGACAGTCTCGAGATGCGGGCAGTAGTGATGTCGCTCGATGGCGGGCGTGTGATTCGCGCACATGGGTCCGGATCGACGACGGATCCCGAAGCGCTGGGACGCCGGGTCGCGGAGGACCTTGCGGCGTCCGGAGCCGCGGAGATCCTGGAGGAAGTGAGGCGGGGCCAATGAACACGCCGTGCGTTTACCTCGTCGGAGCAGGGCCGGGTGATCCCTCGCTCGTCAGCATCCGCGGACGCCGCTTCCTGCAGGCGGCCGACGTGATCGTGCACGACCACCGCGTTCACGCCGGCCTGCTTCGGATGGCGAAGCCCGGCGCGGAGCGCATCGACGTCGGCGCGGCGGCGCCAAAGCCGCTCGACCAGGACGCCATCTGCTTCCTGATCGCGGAGAAAGCGCGGGAAGGAAAGACCGTCGCGCGGTTGAAGTGGGGCGATCCGTTCGTGTTCGACAGTGGTGGCAAGGAAGCGCTGTTCCTGCACGAACAGCGGATCCCGTTCGAGGTCGTGCCGGGCATCCCTGCCGCCATCGGCGGACTCGCCTATGCCGGGGTCCCGATCACCTATCCCGGATGGAGGCGACGTCATCGTCTTCATCCGCGGCCACGAAGGCGAGACGGATACGCCGGCTGGCGTCGACTGGCCTGCGCGCTGGCGCGCCTGCACGGGACGCTGGTCTGCTACGCGGGAGCGCGTCAGATCGCCTCGATGACGAAGGCGCTCGTCGCTCACGGGCGCAGCGAGAGACGAATCGGCTGCGCTGATCTACAACGGCACCCTTCCATCGCAGCGGACGGTCCAGGGCACACTCGGGACGATCGCGAGCGGAACCGGGAGCGACGGCGCGGCGCTGCTCGTCGTCGGCGTCGGTCGCAGGGCTGCGGGAGCATCTTCGATGGTTCGACGACCGTCCGCTCTTCGGCAAGCGCGTCGTCGTCACGCGATCGCGCGAGCAGGCGGGCGAGCTCGTCGAGATGCTGGAGGATCGCGGCGCGGAAGCGATCCTGGCGCCCGACGATCAGGATTCTGCCTCCAGAGGATCTGGACGACGCTCGACCGCGCGTGCGCCGACGCCGGCACGTTCGACTGGATCATCTTCACGAGCGCCAACGCGGTCGATCACTTCATGGAGCGGCTGCTCGCGATCGGCGACGTCCGCGATCTCGACGGGCGTTCGCATCTGCACGGTTGGAGCGGCAACCGCCGCGCGGCTCGGGCGGTTCGGCATTCGCATCGACCTCACGCCGTCGGAGTATCGCAGCGAAGCGCTGGTCGAGGTCTTCCGCGAGCTGGGGGCGCTCGACGGCGTCCGGTTCCTTCTCCCTGCGCGCGGACATCGGGCGCGAGCTCCTGGGCGACGAGCTGCGTGACGCGGGCGCCGAAGTGCTCGAGGTCGTCGCATACCGCACGGTGATCGGCGGCGCCGAGCGCGAGGAAGCGGAGATTTACCGGATGCTGCTCGATCGGCAGATCGACGCCATCACCTTCACGAGCGCGTCGACCGTCCGGAACTTCGCGTCGATTCTCGGGCCGGATCAGGCCGCCGATCTGCTGCGCACGACGGTTGTCGCCTGTATAGGTCCGGTGACCGCCGAAGCCGCGCAGCAGCTGGATATTGCGACGACGGTGATGCCGGAGCGCGTACACGATTCCCGATCTGGTCGACGCGCTCGTCGAGCACTTCGGCGAAGTAGATCAATCCCATTCAGACGAACTCTTCGGCTGATCGGCCATGACCAGCAATAGCTGCCGAAGACAAGATACCGGCGCGAGTCAGACCTGACGGTCGCGCACTTCTATGTAGTAAGCATCCTGGTTGTCGGGAATCACGCCTTCGGTTCCTCGAAGGACTTCGCTCCACGCCAATCGACAAGCTCGCACTTGCCAGCTTATATGCCTGATGCGAGCGGGACTCGCCGCCGCGGTCCGCGATCGCATGCACGTGACCGCGGCCGTACGGCTCGCTCGACAGGGGTCGTCGACTGCCGCGACACTCACCAGGGTCGCTTTACTCGACGACGCGCGGCGCCGGGGACTTGGCCGCGGCGCGGGCGCAGAAGTTCTCGAGCGCTCGGATTTCGAGCCCCGGCTGGCCGAGCGGTGGCGACAAATGCAATCTGCTTTCCGGCACGGTCGATGTGGAACCCATCTCCGATGATCCAGTGGTCGATGTCTATGTCGAGCTTTCGCGAGCGTCCGCTCTCCGCATCCACGATCCACAGCTCGCGGGATTCGCTGTCTCCGCGGCGCAGGGCCACGGCGAGCGCCCGGCCTTCCGGAGGTCCAGTCCCAACGCCCGATATGCTGACTGGTCGCACTGGGGGCGGAACACCTGCCGCGAAAAATGCCGCCCGGCCATCGGCATTACCAGAAGACTCTCGGCGCCCGAGACGTCCGTCGCATCCGAATGCCACGGGACCGCCTCGTCGGGTGACAACCCGAAGCTCCCGACGCCGGAGGTCGGAATGCGCACGACCTCGCGTTCCGTTTCCTGGACGCCAGATCCCGTTCCATGATCGATGACCCTCGGCTGGGGTACACGTGCGTGCTCCGTCCGGTCCCCACTGCGGCGAAAGTTCCTCTCCCAGTGGCCGCCGGACCACCACTGCGGCGTCCCCAGTCGGTCTAATCGTCGAATCCGATAGAGACCGCTGGCTGGCCCTCCCAGATCCCTTCCCCTGGTGAGGAGCTCTCGGCCATCCGGCGACCAGAGACGACAAAGTCGAATTTCTGCCGGAGCTTCGGATTCAGCTCGCGCAACCTGTCCAGTCTCCATCGATCGAATCAAGAGGCTGCAGGGCCCCGGCGCCCAGCGGGCCGCAGGACTGGAATGCCAGCTGCTTCCTCGTCGGCAGACCAGGCAGGCCGCCCTCTGGACCGGATGAACTTCTGAAGGCTTTATCGCCGGAGCTGGCCGAGAGCTTGCCGGCTACGAGGGTCGATCGACGACGCCTGGACGTGAGATCGGACTCGCACTCTTCCACACGGCTATCGTCCTGGGTCCCCGTCAACCCCAGCACGACCACGACGATGCGATGTCAGGCTTTCAGCAGGGGTTGGCTCGCCCGTGGCCCCTACCATTCTTCACCCTTACGGCCCACAGACCGACCGACCCACTCCGATCGCTCGGGAGACAGCACGTGCTGCCCGTCCGGCGACCACCCCATGATCGCGGTTCTGACCGGCATGGGCCACGACAGGCGTGTCGAGGCCTCCGTCAATCGCCATGACAAAGAACGTGTCGCTCACCGGGGTCGTCGGTGCCCTTCGAGGTCATGCGTTCGATGTATCGCCCATCGGGCGAGAAGAAGATCTTTTGTCACATTTTTCCAGTCAACCGACTTCAACACGCGGAGGGGAGCCGTCCCGAACGCTGGCAGAGATTTCCGGAATCTGATGGGTGCCGTCCTTCCTGACTACGCCCACCGCGATCCCGGTGCCGTCGGGCGACCAATCCGGAAACGGTGCGGCGCCCTCGACCTCGTCGTTCTGCAAGAGCCGCCGTGACACCCTGAGATGCTCGTGCCGAGCAGTCTCGCGGGACGAAGTCGTATGGGGGCGATCCCCTCGGGTGACGGTGGTTCGCCGAACCAATCGTAGGCGACCTGCTTGCCGTCCCTCGGGGATTGCTGAGAACTGCGTCTGCCCCCCGGATGCGAGGCGGTAACTCGATCCGGTGGTCAGGTCACGCAGCGCCAGGGCCGCGCCGTTCTTCCAGTCGGAAAATGCGTGCGGACCTTGCCGTCGGGCGAGATCGTCCCGGAAGCCGTCGGCGTCGAAGCCCGTCCACACCGACCGATCGCCCTTGACGGGCGCTGCCGCGGCTTTGGACGATGCGCGCGCGCGCCAGCATCACAGCGTCCCTTCCGATCCGCGTAGTCGCCAATCAACCGTTCGTAAATCGCCTGCGCTTCCACCTCACCCAATTGCTGATGGCACTCCGCCATGCGAAGGAGCGCTTCCGCCGCCAGTGCGCGATTCGTCCCCGCGGCTGCGAGCGCTCTCTTCTGTATTCCTCGATGGCACCTTTCAGGTCACCGTCGACCGTCGCTCTCGTGCTTGGCGCTGGCAAAGCAGCTTCTCGGCCTGCGCGGGATTCTGCGCGCGCCCGCGGTCGGCATCCCGGATATCATCAGCGCCGCAATGACGATGACGACGAATCGCTTCCCATGGCTTTGTTGCTCCCTATCTGCATCGAGTCGCGCGGATCATCCCGCGCTCATCGACGAGCACGGCAGGCTACCGATCGCTTGTCCGGAAAATGGCCCGCCGACGGTAAGCTTTGTGTCGATGTCACGGCTCGAGGCGATACCCCGAGGCCACGAACGTTCTGGAGGTAGCGAGGTTCGTCGACGTCCGGCTCGAGCTTCTTACGGAGGCTACCGATGTGGTTGTCGACGACGCGGTCGCTGACGAACGTATTCGGCCCCCAGGCGTCGTGGATCAGCTGTGCGCGGGTCAGTATGCCGGCCGCGCGCGCGAATGAATGCCTGCAGCGGCGAACTCCAGCGGCGTGAGGGGCATCGACTTCCGCTGCCGCGCCTAACTCTCGCGCGGTCAGAGGTCACCTCCGCCTCCCGATTCTGACGATGGCCGCTGGCCGTCGGGCTGACTGGGCGCCGCAAGAGGGCCGCAATGCGGGCGCGCAGTTCGCGAATGCCGAAGGGCTTAGTCAAGTAGTCGTCCGCGCCGACCTCGAGCCCGAGGACTCTCTCGGCTTCCTGCGCACGGGCCGTCAGCATCAGGATGGGACGCGCAGACCGCGTCGCCGCAACTCGCGGCAGATTTCGAAGCCGTCCTTCCCGGGCAGCATGACGTCGAGCACGATGGCGTCGAACGTCTCGTCACGCGCGCGTTTCAAGGCCGCGAGCCCATCGTGTTCGACCGCGACCGCAATTGCCTTCAGTCGTCAAATCGTCCTCGAGCGCCAGGCGCGAGGCCGGGCTCGTCTTCGACAGGCGCGCACCGGTGTTCGCCATGACATCAGTTCACCGCCGGGCAGCAGCAGCGTGAACGTGCTGCCCCGTCCGGGCTCGCTCTCCAGACGGATCTCGCCGCCATGTGCCGCGACTATCTGCTGAGCGATGGACAGCCCGACGCCCGTTCCCCTGATGTTCGCGTCAACCGCGGCGCCGCGCCCCGAACGAACTTTGCGAAGATGGTCTGCTGTTCGGATCGCGGGAATGCCAACACCTCGATCGACCACGCTGATCGCCGCACGGCCGTGGTCCATGTGCCACTGGACCCAGGTCGGTGGACTCACCAGGTGAATACTTGATCGCGTTGTCGATGAGGGTTGCTCAGCGCCAGTGACAGGGCGCGTCCCGTCCGCACGGACCGGGAAGGGGCCTCGACTCCGGTCGACCTCGATCGGCTTTGCCGGACTCGCGCGCCCGGGCGGTCGCGTCGGTGACCACCGTCGCGTGCCCAGCGCCGCCACGTCGAGATCGGCGAACCGGTAGCGTCCGCTCCAGCTTCCATTCTGCCGAAGTCGAGCAGCGTCTCGACCAGGTGCTGCAGCCGTGTCCGCCTCGGCCGCCGAGAATCCCGTAGTCATCTGTGACGGCGTTCGTCGGTTGCGACGCGGTCCTGCTCGAGCATCTCGCGCGATCTGCCGGACGGTCGTGAGAGGCGACCGGGATTCGTGTGACACGGCGCCGACGAAACCGACTGCAGCCGACGTCCGCCGTCCGCCGCGCGCCAGGCGCGCGCGCGCCGTGAAATAGAAAGCCGCCCGAGACGAACGCGAGCGTGGCCCCCATCATGGCGAGCATGATCCGGCGGCTTTGTTCGTCGCGCCCGGCTCATTCGGTGGGCCGGTCCGCGTATGCGTCCACGGATATTCCAGGTTGCCGATGACCCGGGCGACCGATCGCGACGGACGGGCGCGCTTCGCCTCCGATCACATGCCCGTCGGGATCGATCAATTGCCAGGCGGCGGCAGCAGCCGGCGGGACTGAAGAATCGATCCACACGAACGGCAAGTGCCGCGCTGAACGTGCCGTTCGATCGCCACAAATACGAGCAGCGCGTGGGGCGATTCCCTCTGTGCTGCCGAACGCACGCGTTGGCCGCGCGCTGGCAAGCGGCCATCCGTGTCTCGCCACACGTCGCTCAACCGCGTTGGCGAGCGTCCACGATTCCGGGCGCTCGTCGCTGAACGGCTCGCGATAGAGCTCGGCAGCGCCCCCGTGAGTGACCATCGCCCACCGTCGAGTCCCTGGAGAATCTGTCGCCCGACCGCGTTTTTGCATTCCCGCCGATCCGTCATTGCGTGAGGTAGGTCGATCGCTGGCCGTGGAGCGCGGCCAGCTCCGCCGGAAGATCGCCGCTCTCCACCGCGCCCACGTGCGCGAGCTGTTGAGCATACGTGACCAGCGCGCCGGCGAGGTCCGCTCGTCTTGCGCTGCACGCGCCCAAGTCCGCAGCAGCGCGCCGGCCCGGACGGTGAGGTTTCCGATCGCCGGCACGGCGATCAAATACCCGGCGCGCGCGCGCGCGACTACCGCCGAACTCTCACCGCCTCGAGCGGCGCGAACACATCGACGGCCGGCAAGCGCCGAGGCGGCAATCCGGAAGAAAGGGCAGTCCGCCACTTGCGGCTGACGTCGATCGGCATCCGGCTGAATCCCAACGACGACGGCGCCGTCAACCGCGAGGCAAGGTCGATGAAGGGGTGGAGACCCAACCGCTCAACCGCTCGCCGGTGTCGGCAAGCTTGCCGAGGAAGCCAGCGGCGAGGGCATCGCCGCGTGTTCCAGGCGATCGCGCGCTCCGCTGCTCGTCGATCGCCCGCTGCTGATCCAACAGCCGCCAGCCGGCCCATCCGAAGCGCCATCGTGACGACCACACTCGTCGACACGAGCGCGGCGAGCAGCGAGCGGGTCGGACCTGCCACAGCGTCCAGTATGTTAAGCGCTGAGAGACCAACTGCAGTCAGAGAAGTGTCAGCCCTTCTGTCAGGCCGCGACCGAGGGCGGGGGCCTTTCCGCAGCGCAACCAAAACCCTCACGTATGCATGTTGAGGTTGCCGCCTTGGGTTCTCCGCCAGTTCCACCCCCTCCAGCACGTCGCCGGACAACGACCGCGGAAACACGGCGCGATCGGCGATCTTGTCCTCCGGCGTGAACTGCCGCGGGCGCACTCTCCGGATCGAGATAGGGATCTGCCCGTCCGCCCTGATCGTAGAAGTCGACGACGCATC
>ERZ1370068.9676-contig-8436_pt1 | contig 55571 bp, 96 predicted proteins | sample MGYA00561227_ERZ1370068 | MGnify/ENA primary metagenome ERZ1370068 (study PRJEB38410, sample SAMEA6850437) | metagenome | study: Metagenomic assessment of the ecological functions of the soil: analysis of the soil microbiota associated with the... | reverse complement strand
AGTATTGCTGGGTTTCAGGTTACGTATTGCTATCGACCTACGGCGCCTTCGGCATCGCAGTGGCGCTTTATCATCGTCTCGACAGCGGCAAAGGACAGCATATCGACGTCTCGATGCACGAGTGCGCCGGTCACATCGCCGGCTATTTTATTCCCAACTACGGTTACACCGGCGACAAACCGGCGCGCGCCTCGCGCAAAGGCGAAGAGACCGATCTCTACGATCCCTATGCGACCAAGAACGGCTACGCGCGCATATTTATCATTCCTGTCGAACAATGGCGCCGCCTGGTCGACTGGATGGGAAGTCCGCCGTGCGATTTCCGGCCCGGAGTTCGAGAAAGATGGCCTACCGGCGCAAACATCCCGAGATCGTCGATCAAAGTGCATCAGCCGAATTCTGCGCGCAGCACACCAAAGAAGAACTTTACGATGAAGGCCAGAAGCGCCGCATCGCCGTCACGCCGATCAACACCGCCGGCGAATTCATCGAAATGGAGCAGACCAAAGCGCGCGGACTATTCGTCGACATGGAACATCCGGTGATCGGCAAGTACAAGCAATTCGGCCCGTTGTGCCGCGGCTCGAGTGGAAACGCCCGGCAGCATTTATCGACCCGCGCCGCTGCTCGGCGAGCACAACAAGGAAATTTATCGTGGACGAGCTGGGCATGAACAACGACGATGACTCGCCGCCCTGCAGAGCCGAGGGAGTGATCTGAGATAAACTGGAGCGATGGAGTAATGGAATATTGGAGTACTGCGTCTTCCAATACACCATCACTCCGAGTACTCCATGTACAGTCCGAAGCAGGAAAGAACTTTATGAGCAAGTTTGCCCCTCGAAGGAATACGCGTCGTCGAGCTGACCACCGGCGCCGCCGGTCCGACGATGGCGCGCGTGCTCTGCGAGTTCGGCGCGGAAGTGATCCGCTGCGAAACGCGTCTGCGCGGCGACGGCCATCGCGGCGAAGACCCCAAGCTCTGGAACAAGAAACCCGACTTCATGAAGCTCCAGCGCGGCAAAGAAATCTTTCACCGTCAACATGCAAACGCCGAAAGGCCGCGAGCTCGTCAGAGAGCTGGTGAAAAGTCCGACGTGCTCGTGGAAAACTTCGGCCTGGGCATTTTGGAAAAATGGGGACTCGACTGGCCCCAGCTCAAAGAGATCAACCCGCGAATAATTTTGATCCGCGTCAAAGGCATGGGCTGCACCGGCCCCCACGCTGCCGATCTCACCTACGGTCCTAACGTCGGCAACACCATGGGTACGACGTACCTGTGGAATTATCCAGACGCCACCACCGCGACCGCCGAGCCGCGCACCCAGCATCCCGATTTCATGGGCGGCGTCACCGGCGCTTTCGGTGTCGTTGCGCGCTTGATCCAACGCAAGAAATCCGGCCGCGGCCAATGGATCGACAGCGCGCAGCAAGAAATCGGCGCGTCGCTTCTCGGGCCGCGATATCTCGAATACACGGTCAACAAACGCGAGCCGAGCCCGGAGGGCAATCGCAGCCTGATCGCCGCACCCTACGGACCCTATCAGTGCAAGGGCGACGATCGCTGGTGTGTCATCGCGGTTTACACCGACGACGAATGGCAACGCTTTCGCGCGGCTGCTGGAAAAATCGGGCTCAAAGCCGAGGAAAGATTCGCCACACACCTACAGCGCGTGCGTCACAAAGAAGAGTTGGACAAGTGGGTGACGAGCTGGACGCTGCAGCATGATCCGTACGAAGTGATGGAGCATGGTACAAAGAGTCGGCGTCTGCGCCGCCGTCGTGCAAGACGTCGAAGATCAGTTCAAGCGCGACAAGCAATACGCCGCCACCGGCTTCTTGGTCAATTGACACGAGCCGGAAGCCGGCGACGTCGTGACTGAAAATGTTCCCATGCGCATGTCGGAGACGCCCGGCAAAGTGCGCGGTCTCGCGCCGCTGATGGGCGAACATACCCACGAGATCGCGCGCAACTTACTCGGTCTCAGCGACGACGAAATAAGCGAAGTTGGACGAAGAGAAGGTGCTTTATTAATAATTGAAAATTAAAAATTGAAAATTGAAAAATTGCGGAGTGACGGCCTGAACGGCTTCCGACATATTCTCAATTTTCCATTATCAACTTTTCCATTTCTAACGAGGAGGAACAATGGCAGAACCGCAGGACCCTTATGTGTTTACGAAAAGCGCGATCCGCACATCGCGATTATTCGCTCAACCGCCCGGAGAAAAAGAACGCCATCAGCCGCGATCTTTATTGGGCGCTCGATGAATGCGTGGCAGAAAGCCAAGGCTGATGACGACGTATGGTCAATTATCCTGACCGGCAGCGGCGGACGCTTTTTGCGTCGGCGGCGATCTGAAAGAGAATCTCGCCTTCGCCAAGAGGTGAGATGAAAGGACCGCGGTCGGGCCCGCGGCCTACTCCAGTACGCGCTCGCTGCAAATGCACAAACCGATCATCGCCGCGATCAACGGCTACGCGGTCGGCGGCGGTTTCAGTCTCGCGTCGCCTGTCACATCCGCTACTGCGTGCCGGCCTCGAAGTTCGGCTGCTCCGAAGTGCGCTGGTCGCACATGGCGGCGTGGCTCCAGCTACATCTGCCAGTTGCCAACGGGCTGGGCCTATTGGTTCGCTCTCAGCGGCCAGATGATCGACGCCGATACCGCTTTTCGCCTGGGTCTCGTGCAAAAGATCTGCGAGCCGGACAAGCTGCTGGACGACTGCATCGAGCTGCGCCACGACGATCAACCGCAACGGCCGCCTGATCGCCGCAGCATACCATGGAGTTTATCGAAGACAAACTGCTCTACGAGCATCCAGGGCTGGGAAAAGGGCTTCGAAGTGCACCGCGAGTTCTACGCCCATCTGCGCCAGAGCAAAGACTACGACGAAGGCTCAGCGGCGTTTTCTGAAAGACGCAAACCTGAATTTTCGCAGGAATTCTACGATGCTAAGACCAAACCGCCCGGAGTGCCGGATCCGGTTAAGTCTTCCGGCCTCTCATGCCAATAAGAAGTGCTTGAACGATTTGGCCGTTCCAAACGTTCAAATCGTTCAAGCCGTTTCACGCCGCAGTTCTATCAAACCCGTTCGTTTTGCGAGATTGGAACCTACGCTTTGGCACAGGATTACCCGCGAGGAAGAATTCAGGAGTCTGGTTTGGTTCGTACCGTGGGATTAGCGTACACGAACCAATCTTCAGACAGCAGCTTTTCTATCCAGCAAATACAGCCGCGACCCCGCCTTCCGAAATCTCTATTTCGTGCCGACCAGATGCCTGCTAAAGAACTCCATCGCTTTTGGCCATGACAGAGCCGCCGCGCGCGGCCGATAGTTACTGGAGCCGGTGTTGACAAAAGCATGAGCGGCGCCGGCGTAAGTGTGAAACTCATGAGCTTTGCCGAACTTCGTAAGCTCGGCGTCGAGCTTGCGCATGTCTTCAGGCGACGGATTTTTATCTTCCGCGCCAAAATGACCTTGGATCGGACAATTGATCTCGCTCGTGCGCTCGAAAGGCGTCGGACCTTCGCCGAACGGCACCATCGTGCCGCTGCCATAAAACATCACGCCGGCTTTGATATCCCGGCTCGCCGCCGACATGAGATAGACAAGACGACCACCTCATGCAAAAGCCGACGATCCTGAGCTTTCCGCCATCGACCTCGAGAATGGCTCTTTATGAAAGCCGATTGCCCCGTCGATGTCCTTGATGATCGTCGTATCGCGGAGTCGTGCCTTGCGCGTCGGATTATCGTCCTTACAGTCGGGACTGTCGCGATGATAAAGATTGGGAGCCACGGCGACGTAGCCCTGAAGCGCTAGCATGTGTGTCGTGTCTTTGATGAAGTTTTCCAACCCCGACTGTCCGTGCACGACGACGACCCCGGCACGGAGCCGCCGCTTTCCGGCACGCTCAGATAAAGCGGCATATTGCTTTGATCGATTTTGATGCTCTGCCATGAACTCACCATAATCAACCTCCACGAATAAATCCAAACCTTCGTCGACCTACATAATCACAGCCCATCGTCAGAGGTCAAAACAAATCTGCGGTCGTTATCGCATTCCGTCGTGCAGCGCGTTACTGTCGGTTCGCTATCTGTCGCTCGAGCGCAGCGCGAAATCTTTTGGTTCAAGCACGTAAAGGACGGATGACCTCTCCTTGGACGTTCTGTCTGATTCTCGACGATCGCTTATCTCACGCCGGGCGTGTTCTTCCCGCCGAACGTTATGGTTACAATCTCGTTCCCTTTTTAGTTGCAGCTTTGCTGCGCTGGTCTTTTTCGCAGCAAAACAGTATTTCGAATTTGACCTTGTCCACGCGCCAAGGATATATTTCGATAGTCTGAATCGAGAGAGTGTTTACAATGCTAGTCGCAGAAGGAAAACGACCTGCTAACCCGCACCGGCCCCGGCACTCCAGGCGGCGCTCTGCTGCGTCGCTATTGGCAGCCGGTCGCCTTGGCGGAAGAAGTGCCCGCGAATGGCGCGCCTTTGCCGGTTCGCATCATGAGTGAGGATCTCGTGCTGTTCCGCGACGATCAGGGCCAGCTCGGCTTGACTCGGATCTGCACTGTCTCGCACCGCCGCGCCGACTTGAGTTATGGCCGCGTTGAGAATGGTGGTCTGCGTTGTCTTTATCACGGCTGGCTTTACGACCGGCACGGCAACTGCCTAGGAGCAACCGTGCGAACTCCGTCACAAAGAGATTCTGCGAAAAAGTCCATCATCCAGCGTATCCGTGCCATGAGCAGGCCGGGATTATTTTTTGCCTATATGGGCCCCGGCGAAGCTCGCCGCTCCTTCCCGGCTATGAGCCCTTGCTCGCGCCGTCCGGGCTCACGTGCTCGTGACCAAGATTTTTCATGAGTGCAATTACTTTCAGGCCAACGAAGGCAACCTCGACCCCAGTCATGTAAGGTCTTATCTGCACCGTCAAGCCAATGTGCCAGCAGAATCTGAAACGACCCGTCGAAGGCAGCGCGATGGCAACTGCCGCTCGCGCTCTACGAAGCCGATATGGCGCCCGAAATCGATGTTGAAGAGACTGCGACTATGGCGTGCGGATCTTTTCAACGCAGAGATACCGACAACGGCTCGCACTTTTTTTCGCGTGACAAACTTCATTCCTGCCCAACAAGCGCGACGATCCCCGGCCCCATGTCCAGGCGACGGCTATAATCTTTACTGGCATGTGCCGATCGACGACACGACACCACTGGCGGCTACGACATCGTCTCTCGTCGCAGCGCGCGTCGATGGAAGAAACGGACATTCGAAGAAACCAGGAAATCCTCGACGAACTGACGCCCGACTACCGGCCGCTGACGCAACAAAGCGAACCGCTATCTGCAAGATCGCGAGTCGATGAAGACGTGGAGCTTTTCCGGCATGGGACGGATCTTCAACGTGCAGGACACCGCTATCGTCGAGGGCAGCGGACCGATCGTCGACCGCACCCGGGAACTCCTCGGCCCCAGCGACAGAGCGATGCTATTGCCGCGCGCCGCCAAGTCTTACGCGCGATCCGTGACGTCGAGGCGGGACGTGAGCGCGTCACGTGATCCGGAGCAAGGAACAGAATCTCTTTCCCGATCTGATGGTCGTTTCCGAAGTGATCACCGACGGCACCGACTGGCAGACTCACTGGAAGAAACAAGCTCGCCGCGCTTCGCTAAAAAACAACGACTCACGCTTAACCTCTCGCCCGATTTCGCGGGCGAGGGGAGTTTCTCGCGATCCGTTCTTCCTGCCGATTTGAACGGCTTGAACGATTTGAACCTTAATTCAAGCTTACGGTTTCCACCCCTCTCTGCCTTAAGCTCGCTATTCAACTTGCGCGCCAATGCGAAGTCGAACAATCTGCTCAGCCGCCGCGTCGCGCCGATTGATGCGCTCCAACAGCGGCGCCATGATGGCTTCTGCAAATCATCGCTGAGAATACCCTCCGGCGTCAGCGCCGGCTTGACCAGATCGTAGATTTTTGCCGCCAGGTTCTCTTGCGTTTTCATGTTGCGCGCAAGGATCGGAACCGCACCAGCTGCGGTTGCTTGAATAGTAGATAATTCCCTTGATCGTCGCGCGCAGAAACTTTTCCACGACTGTCGGGTTCCGTGTTTAACAGCGCTTCGCGCGTCACAATCGACCCTGAAGCTGAATGATATCCGACGCGATGAACGATACCAGCTCGCGAAACCCGGACTCGGCGGCGGTGATATTGTGAGGGAACGTCATCATCGCGGCATCCACCGACGCTGGTGGAGCGCGCGCGCCAGTCGCGTCGCCGTGGTGCCGATCGCGCGGATCTGCCACGTCGCGGTTTTCATCCATGCCGCTTTTCTTGATCAACTCCGCGCAGCGCCGAATCGCCGGCCGCGCCCGAGACTCGACACCGCGACCTTCTTGTTATGCAATTCCTTGACGCTGCGGATCTCCGGCCTTGAGTACAGCCAGAACATCGGCTTCGTGAAACGTGCTCAGCACGACCTTGAGCGGCGCGCCCCGGAGCGCCGCCCGCGAGGCCCGCCGTGGGCACAGTGGTGAATCTCGACGTTGCCGCCAATCAGACGCTTGATTCGCGACACCACCGCGCATGAGGATCAAATCGACATCCAAACCTTCTTTCTGAAAATAACCTTGGTCGCGCGCGACAAACAAAGCGCTCTGTGTCTACGTCGAGCACGGGAACAGCGACAGTCACCTTTGCGCGCCTCCGCACACGTGACCAGTACCGTCCCAAACGAACAAGGCACAAACAATGGTTCTCAATACTTTCTCCAATCGAACATTTGACGAATCATACCTGTGTAACTCAAGCAGTCAATATATACTTGCGCATCAGCCCGGGTCGGAACTCATGATTGGGCCTTGTGAAATCCCTTCGATCCGCGCCTCAACTATTTCTCTGCGCCTGCGTCTTCATCCTCTCCGTCTTTTGTTTTCGCTGCTCCAACCCGCCTACATTTCAGCTCAAGAAAACCGAGCGCCGCACACAAGCTTGAACCTGTGACTCTCGGTTCTCCGCGAAACACGTCCTCAATCTGCCGATCTACCTGCGCGCAGCGCTACAGGGATTTTTGAGGAGCGAAGGTTTCGACTTAAAACCGATCACGACAAAGACCAGCGCACCGCCATCGCGGCATTGGTGTCCGGCGATCTCGATCTACATCACGGCTTTCAACTCCGGTCTAGGCGCCGCCGTTGGCGGTGCACCGTTGGTCGCAACCTATGTATCGACGGACAAGCCGCTTTTATATCTGATCAGCAGGCCTGACATCAAGGATGCCAAGCGCCATTCGCGCGGCAGCTTATCGGCCACGGCGGCACGCGCGGCAGCCACTATCACGCGACCGTGTGCGATGGTGAAGCACCTCGGTTTGACGCGGAGAAGGACGTCAAGTTGATCTCGGACCATCGACGTCACCTTCTGCTGTGACTCACACGCGCGCTTTTCCGGTGCGCGTTGCGGCCAGCGACGCTTGTCGCCGCCTTATGATGCGATGGCGGTTCGCAAAGGCTTCAACCGCTTGGTTTCGGTGACCGGAGATACTGCGCAGCTTCGCGGAAAACGGTCTTGGTGGCGCGCCGAGCGAGTTGCGCGACAATCCCAACTCAGATTCGCCGGTGGTGCTGCGCGCTCTCGTGCGCGGTGTCTCCAATATGCCGACCGATCATCCGCAACGGACGGCGGTAGGCACTGATCCAGAAGGAGTTGGAATCTCGATCAGAGAAACTTCCCAATCTACCACGATGCAGGCGATCGCCACTTATAACTTTGAGGGGCGAGGGTCGCGACGAAACTTATCAGCGCGGCCATCAAACGGGCGCAGCAGGACGCGAAAATTATCGCAACTCAACCTTCGCGCCGAGAGATTTCGTCGATTGGAATCTGATCCGGGCGGTGCAACAGAGCACTGAAACGCTAAAGCGGAAACCGAGGAGTTTATGATTCATCGATGCTGACGGCCACACCTAAATCCCTCAGGAGGTCTTCGACAACTATTTGGACAAAGAATTCTACCGGAACCGGCCGCGCTTCGTCACTTTCGACGACGGACGCGGATTCTATATTGATCGAAGGTCGCGCTGATCGCCAATGCCCTTCGGTTGGGGTCCAGGTACGCCGGGCAGCATCGCGCAATTCGACACCGACAGCTCCAGGTCAAAGATCTCGGATCTCAGCAACGTCTCCGGCCGGCTGGCCGATCTCGATCTCGAGGGCATCGATCTCCAGGTGATCTATCCGAATCGTCCTGATGTCGATAAATAGTCCTCGAGCACGCGGGACTCGCCACCGGCAATCGCCCGCGCGTACAACACTTGGATCTCCGAACGCTGCGCCCAAAGCGGCGGACGGCTGCGGTTCGCCGCGATCGTCGCTCTGCAAGATCCCAAAGCGGCGGCGGAAGAATTGAAACACGCCGTTAAATCACAAGCCGCGGTCGGTGTCATGCGTCACGGGGACCATCGGCACGCGCACCCTCGATCATCCTGAGCTCTATCCGTTCTGGGAAACAGTCGAGCAGCTCGACGTCGGCGTCGGAGTGCACACCGTCACGGGAATGTATCCCACCGTCGGGCCAGGAATTGTTCGATCATTTCTGGGGCGCCAAAGCAGTGTTCCATGCCGCTCACACTCACCACGGCGATGGTTTCTCTCGTCGGCGGCGGGATCGTCGACCTTTTTCCGAAGATTCGCTTCGGCCTCCTCGAAACCGGCTGCGGCTGGCTGCCCTATTGGATTGAAAGAATGGACGAGATGCACGAGCGCGGTGAAAGAACCCGCGCATGTACGACGGAGTCTTTAAACCGCAAGCGGCCGAAGAGCCGCATCAAGCCGAGCGAGCTTTTCGCCGAAGGGCGCATGGTGGTTTCGTGCGAAGCCAGGCGAGATTGATGCTACCCGCCGTGATCAACGCCATCGGCGACACAATGCATCATGTACGCTTCCGACTATCCGCCATGGCGACAAGCAAATGGCCGGAAACTGTCCCGCGCATCCGCGGCGTGGGGTTTTCAGAACGCGAACACGCAGAATCGAATCTTAGGCGAGAACGCTGCACGGCTTTTTACAATTTGCAGGTGCCGCTCGGTTAATCGTGAATTGGGTTGTAGAGCGACGCATGCAACGAGATCAGCGTCAGACTGCTGCGCGCCTTACCTGTAAGTCCAGGGCTCTGTCCGGCGTGCTACGCCTGCGTTCAGGGTGGAAAAACTTCACAGCGTTGCCCGCCAACATCGCCTGCTTTTCGTTCTCCCGGCACGCCGGCGAATTGTTCTTCTACCAGTTCCAGTGATTTCGGCCAGCGCGTGACGATGTGCGGGAAATCGGTCGACCACATGATCTTGTCGACGCCGACCATATGGCGCAGTTGGATCCCGATCGGTCGTCGAAGACGCCCCAGTGCGCGTGCTCGCGCAGATACTCGCTCGGAAGTTTTTTTAGCTTCGGCAGACCCAAAAGCCGCTCGGCCCAGTGGCAGTTCACTTTATAGGTCTGATCCATCTGCTGGTAGAAGTAAGGAATCCAGCCGATGTTGTTTTCCGCCCAGAAAATCTGCAGCTTCGGGAAGCGGTCGAACACGCCGGTGAAAATCAATTGCGTCGCTTCCACCGCGCCACAGTGGTAGATGCCCTGGCGCGCGAGGCGCTGGAGAAAATCGAACGGCCGATCCTCGCCCTGCGGGTCCTTGGGATACTTCATCAGATACACATCGCGCTCGTCCGTGCGGCGGGGAAACGACGTATGGATCGTGATCGGCATGTTCAGAGTCCAAAGCAGCCGCATAAAACTTATCGTCCTCCGGCGTCGGCGTGCTTTTGCCGCTCGGAAACGTCTGCAGCCGCACCGCCTTGAAACCTTCTTCTTTGCACCGTTTCATCTCGGCGATGTCTTCTCTCGGCGCCGATGTCCGGCATCACCGCGACGCCGATCAAGCGATCGCGATCAACGGCGCAATATTCTTCGATGAAGTAATCGTTGAACGCCTTTATGAGCGCGAGCAATGCGTCCTTGTCCTTGATCTTGGTGTTGCGCGCCTCGGTAGCGCAACAAAAGCTCGCCGTCGATGCCGTCGGCGATCTTGTTCTTTTGAGCCTTTGTTGCGGCGAGCCGGCGCCGACCGATCCTTCGAAGTTCAAGATGAACCGGATTGAAATTCTTCCAGAGGGCTTTTCCGGCGAACAAATTGGTGCCGCGATATTCCAGCGGCTGGCCTTCCTCGACAATCGCGTCCCGGCCGTCGGCAAGCTTGATCGCGGCGCGGCGCCCGGTCGCGAAACTCGCCGGTTCACCCGATGGGTCCAGGTTTCCGGCAGGCATTCGCAAGTGGCTATCGGCTGAAACGCCATGCCGGTATTGGCGCGGACATTGAACATCGATCGTCCTTCGGCCTTCAGGTGCTTTCTGCATGCCTTTCTCACGGCGCTCAGCACATCGTGCCCGCACCCACGAACACGTTCCCTGCTAGGCCATTATCTCTTCCATGGGCTTTTCGTCACTTCGCTTCTGTCATTGCTCAGGGGTCAATGACCAGAAGAGGAGACGCCGCATTCTCGTCCGAGATTGACAGCTCTGTCGTAGACCGATTTCGACGCCTTTGCGCCGGTGCACCCGGCCGGTGCTGACCGCGAGAATTTTACGGCGCCTTCGGCCGACAAGTCAGAAATCGATGAACAAAGCCGCCGCGCTAGGGTGCAGCGTGTTGGCGTAGATTGCCGATGGCGCCGCTGATAACGGCGGGCGTCGGAGTTGGCGAAAACGATCGGCCGCCGGACAACCGTCCTGTCTTCATTCGCAAGGATCCGCGTCCGGGATAAAATCTCACACGGCAACTTTGAACTCTCCGGCGCACAGCAGCTGCGCCTGCAGGCGTAAGTGCCCGCGGCGCACCGATGCGCCATGTTCGCCAGTCAAGCCTGTCGACAAATGCCCGAGTCTTCGGTTCCCCCAAGCGTCAGCCAGCCGCATGAGCGCGCGCTCCGGTTCCATATCGATCGGAAAGAGCTTCCTTTCCACTTCGGATCGAAAAGATCGTCATATGTCTTCGGCGCTTCCTCCTTCTTCACCAGCTGATGGTATTATACGCGATGCGTCGACACGCCCAAGCCGTCGGCGTGCAAGGTAGTCGTCCTTGTCCGTACTCGCTCCCGCGGATATTGACGATTTCAGGCGAGCGATAGCGCGCGCAGGATCCCCGAGCTTTCTGAAGCGTCAATGACGTTTTCGGTTCCCACCGAAATCGACGTCGGCGCCTAACTTGGCCTGCGCGGTGCTCCATCAAAGTGCGAAAGACCAGCTGGTTGCCGCTGCCGCGCCAATAGTCCGCCTTGATGAACGGATATTTGTTCATGAACGCCTTCGATATAGGCGCTAATCAGCGCGGCGTTGGAGACGCCGTAATAGTGTACGAAAGCGCCTCTTTGCGCGCGCCGTCTTCCGAGCCGCTTCTGACGCTGCTGGCGGCGGCAGCTTGTTGATCTCGCTATAGAGCGCTTCGACCGACGCCGATTCGCGCGGTCCAGGAAACCATGGCGCACGAGAAATAATCAACGCCGCGATCGCGCGTCGCAGGTCTCCAACGCCATTTCTATCCGCCGACCTCGACGGCTAACGAACTCACCTCATCGTGCAGATGCGGATGATAATCCATCTTGCAGCGTGCACCGGCGTTCTTCATCGCGACTTCGAACTCGGCGTGAATTTTCGGATCTTCGTCTTCATACTCGATCTGATCGCCGCCCTCTTTCACGCTCTTGTAGACATACGCCTTGCCGCCCGGCTTTCGGCTTGTCGCTGCCCCAGCCGATGGCGAGAAAGAACACCGGCTCGGCGCTGCCGTTGAAGTGTTGATGAAACCACATTTCCGGCGGCACGAACACGCTGCCCGGTCCCCACTCGATCACGCTCCTCGCGTTTGCCATCCTGCCACATCAGCGAGTAGCCGGTGCCGCGGATGATCAAGACGTGAATGCCGGGACCGTGCCGGTGCGCTTTCTTGTAGGCGCCGACGCCCCAGAGCGACACATGCGACTTGACGGTCTGCTTGACCATGCGAAAGACCGTGCTCTTGGCGCCGCCGCCGCGGTCGAAGCCGCCGGAATAAGTTTGGCACACGCGCACATCGGCGACGAAGTTGGTCGACCACTGCTGCGACGGCGCTTTTTGTTTGAAGTAGCCTTCTTCGGCGTTGTAACGGTCGCGAAGACAGGAACGGGTTTTCAAAGACGAACTCGTAATTGTTGAACGTATCGATCACCCGCGGCGCGCTGGTCATGGCGATGTAACGCGCCGAGTCCAAACCGGAAGCGTTGTGATGCTCATGCCAGGCATTCATCGGAATCGAAAAGTAACTGCCCTCCTGCCACTCCGAAGGTTTCTTTCGTGCTGGGATCGATCCAAACCGAGGTGGCGCCCTGGCCTTTGAGAATGTAAATGGTCTCTTCGAACAAATGGCGATGCGCTTTGAGCGACTTGCCCGGCGGGATTTCCGCGACGTAGGAGTCGTTGAAATCCGCCGGTGCCTTCCAGATTCAGAAACGCCGCCAAGCCGTCGCCGCTCGATTTCCACTGGACGACAGCTCGAGCTCGTAGAGATTCTTGACGAACAAGCCGCGATAGGTTTGCAAGCCTTCCGACTTCTTCCACTGCTCGTAGGGCGACTTGTAGGCGACCGCGTTCTTTGACTTCGTCCTCAGCGGTGACTGGTGTATTAGCCATGATTATTACCTCCGTTTCATTTTCTGGATACATTTGACTGATGTTAGATAGCATCGTTTAATCCAATCGTTCCTCGATCAAACCGTCACTTCCACAGCCGCCATGGCGTCCGCCAGCGCCCCGCGCAGAGCGCGGTCGATCAACCAATCCGTCGCGCGTCGCCGCGAGCATGGCTTGCGCAGCCGCTTCGCTGTCAACGTAGCGCGTAAAGATCGGCTCGAAGATATCCGAGTGGATCTTCGTCGGCGACGGCGTGCACTTCGGTCTGGAAATCCTTCTCCGCTTCCTTGGTGCCAAGCTCGGCTCTTTGTTTACGCTTCCAGCGCTCGACCAAACCGCCGCCTTTGACAATCGCGCTATTGTTGCGCCGTTCGAGAATATGCGAATAAACCAGACCTTCGAGCCACGGCTTCTCGCGCGCACAGTAGAGCCAGGCGTAAAGATGCCGCCTTCGCGCCGGCGCGAGCAGAGATTCATCGCCCGCCTGCAGGTCTTGTTCCGTCACGTGCGCGCGCCCCATCCGATCGTCATGGATCAACTCGTCCTTTTCATGCCGCCAGATCGCCCGCTTGACGTCGAGCGGGGCTTTGCCCGCGACAAAGACCAGCAGTCGCGCCGGTTGTTGGCGTAAAAGGTCATGTGATTCTGATAAACTTCGACCCGTCGCGGCGTCAACCGCACGGCGAAGAGCTTTTGAATTCCGCGGTGTCGAATTGTCGGTTGACCATTTCATCGATAGTCGGACGAATTTTGGGCCAATGGGACATGATGTTTTCCTCGCTTCCGCGCTGCGGCATTTCTTTCAGTCACGCCGCTTCGTCAATTCTTTCGAATCACGGGAATCTTGTACAGCTTCGCCGCATTCTCCCAAAGTATCTTTTGCCGATCGTTGATGTCGACGCCCTCGAAGCTCTTGGCCAGCGCCTCTTGGGTGTCCGGCCAAGTCGAGGTGGCCGACGGAAACTGCGTCGACCAAAGAATGTTTTCAGTGCCGATATAGTTCCGCACGCGCAAACTCGCTCGATCGTACCATCCAACCAGATAGCACTGCCGCTTGAACATTTCGACGGCATGAGATCATAACCATTCTGCGGCAACTGATCGCCCGTCGCCTGAAAGTCCGTGTACTCCAAGAGATACGCTCCCCAACCCAGGCCGCTCTCCGCAAGCACGACTTTGAGATTCGGGAAACGCATGAGAATTTTCGAAATCAGCAGATTCACCAAGACCGAGTACCGTAGCTCGCGGGCGCGTGATCGCCTGAAACGCAGCAGCGATCGTCGGCGAATATCCTTCATATGCGGAATTTGGATCGCCGACGATGCGCCGGCATGAAAACAGATCGGCACAGCCAGCTCTGGCAAGTCGCCCATAGCGGGTCGTAAACAGCATCGTTGATATGCGGGACGTCGCGCAACTCCATCGGCACCGAAGGATAGATCACACCTCTATGGCCGTTCTTCACGGCGCGACGAATTTCCATTACCGCGGCGTCGATCGGAAACAGCGGCGTAATGACACTGCGGAATGAATCGCTCGCTCACGCTCGCCCACTCTTCGAGCAGCCAGTCATTGTAGGTTTGCACGCAGGCGAGCTCCAGCTCGGCATCCTCGATGCGACCGAAATTCTGGCCGCCGAGCCCGCCACTGTCGGATAAAGCACGGCGTAATCGATTCCCGCCGCATCCATCACTTTCGAATCGTTCCTTTGGATCATAAATAGAGGTCGGAACGTCGGCCCAACACTGCGGATTGACAGTCCGGTCCGGCATCGCCGCGCCACAATCGGCAACTCCAGCCAAAGGAATCTCACGACCGTCGACGACCCACCGCTCGACGCCGTCTGAATTCTTTGCAAGGTGGGGAATGCGATCGCCCCACTTCGACCGAGAGAGCCGCTGTGTCCAAACCTCCGGATGTTCCTGGACATGATCGTCGACGCTAATAAAGAAATTGTTCACCGTCATATTGTTACACATCGCCCGCGATTTCGAGGCGAAGTCGAAAATCTACCTTTAAAAGCTCTCTCACTTCGTTTGAGATGATCCTCACTGGGTTCGGAAACTATGCCAGGCCGTACAGCCTGAGCGCGTTGCCATAACGCATTTTCTTTCGTTCTTCCTCCGGCACACCCCCGAGCGACGCTTCGACGAAACTCCAGGATCTCGGATAGGTCGACGCGATGTGCGGATAATCGGATTCCCACATGATATTGTCGACGCCGACCAGCTCGCGCAGCTCGATACCCGCCTTCTCGTACCAGAAATCGACATAAATCTGCCGCCGAAAAACTTCGCTCGGTCTGGTGCGTGACGCCCTTCATTCCATAGACGCGCGCTGCTGCCACTCGTGATCGCGGGCTTCGAGCACGTAGCTCACCCAGCCGAAGCCGGTTTCGGCGCACGCCCAGTTGAAACGCGGATAGCGGTCGAGAATGCCGGAGAAGATCAGATTGGGGATCAGTTGCGCCGGTGTGGCGCAGAGCCGCGAGGTTGAGACAGTGTGAAATTCCTCTCGGCTGAATCCGTCCCACTTTGGCAGGGACAACCTGTTGGACTAGACCCGACGAGCCGTGCCAGTGCATGGGAACTCCCAACTCCTGGCAGCAAGCCCAGAGCGGTTCCCAGAAAGGATCGTTCATCCGCTTGAGACCTTTTTCGTAAACGCCGGCTCCGGCCAGCATGACGACGCCGCGATGGCCGCGCTTCACGCATACGCTCGACCTCGGCGACGACGACGTCGATCTCACTCATATACGGAATAATTGCGACCGGCACATATCGATCGCTCACTTCGCGCCATTCCGCCAGCGCGTCGTTGTAGGCTGCACGCACGCAAGCTCGAAAGCGGCGTCAGCCTGCAGAAAGGCAAAATTGGCAACGGGGCCATTCGGATAGAGTACTTCACCGTCGACGCGATCGTCATCCAGCGCTTTCAATCGCTCGGCCGGATCGTAGAACGATCTTCGGCACTTCTTCCCAGCGGCGCGGATAGTAACCGCGCTCGACGCCGCCCTCCATTGCCGCAGGGCAGTTACACACCCACTCTGCTACGCACCTTGCCGTTCACCATCCAGCGGTCGACGGTTTGGCCGTTCTCGACTGACTCTCGACGATCTGCGGAATCCGATCGCCCCACTTCTGTTTCGACAGCCGTTTCGTCCACGCGTCGCGGTCGAGCTGCGCGTGGGAGTCGCAGCTGAATAAACCAAATTTGATTTCCATTACGTTGCTCCCCATCTATAGGAAGAACGATCTCATATGCAAACCCCTGCCCTATCGAAAACCGCATAGTTTCGACGAGCATTATTCGGTGTCTTACACAACAGGTCCGCACCGGCCGACACCAGCTCGTCTCGCGAACCGAAACCCCATAGCGCACCGACTGAAAGGACCCCGTTTGCCTTTGCGCCAATGACATCGTTGAGCGCGATCACCGATCATGACGGTCTCATCCGGCGTCAGCGATTCCGAGCACAACACTTTTGCGATCAATTCCGACTTGTCGGCATAGCTTCCGTCAAGCTCGCTGCCATGTACGGATAGAAAAATCTTCTAAGACCGAAGTGTCTCCACGATAGGCTCGGCGAACAGGCGCGCCTTTGAGGTCACAACGAAAAGCTGCACTCTCGCCTGTTGAAAGCTGGCGAGAGCATCGGCTATGCCAGAATATATGCGGTTCTCAAACATGCCTTTGGTGGCGAAGCGTTCACGGTAAAGCGCGACCGCCTGTTCGACGACGCCTTTGTCGCTTTGAGCCGCATAGCGTCGAGAAGCTTTCCCACAGCGGTGGTCAATCAAAACCCTCGAGCTCTCGGTCAGTCGGCGCAGCCACTGAAGTTTTTCCAGCGCATGTTTGAAGCACGCCAGGATTCCTTCCGCGGATCAGTTAGAGTTCCATCAAGGTCGAAAAGCACGTTCACAGCGGTTTACTCGATGGGAATCATCTCCCAAGAAAAAATCTCATTAAACTGCTTGATATACTTTCCGGCATCGCCTTCATGTTTAATCACGTGCGGCGCTTGATCGATCAATTCGCCCACTCGCTTCAGAATCAGGCTCTACTCCTCGACGCAAGGGAATTTTGTCGATCTCGCGCAGCTGCCCTTTGGCCATCTTCCGATAGATAGAAATCGACCAGCAGCCGCGCCGCGGTTGGGTGCGGCGCATTCTTCGATACAGCCACCGAAGAAACCGTCGCGAACGACGGATCAAGCGGAAGCCAATCCACCGGACCGCCGCGCTCTGAATCTTTTCCAGCTTAGTCACTTGCATAAAGGCAACGCGAGAGGAAACTCACCGGCGGCCAATAGCTGAGAAATTTTGGTGTAGCCATTGTGCTGAATCAATCCCTCGCTTTTGGCGAAGCTCGCCGCATATAAGTCGCAGAGCTTTGTCTTCGCCTGCAACTCGGCCATACCGATCAATGAGATTATTGGTGCCGATGTGAAAGGCCATCTTGTCTTTGAACTCCGGCTTGAGGTAATCGACGTAGCTGCGCGGCGCTCGCTTGAGGTTCAGTTGCCCCGTGTTGGACACCGGTCACCAGCACGTCGGTGTTGATGCCAGACCAAAATCCCTTCGGATCCATGAATCCTTGTAGAATGAACTTGGCTTCAGGGCTGGAATAGCTGAGCCAAAATACCTTGCTCGCGCAGTAATTCATCGAATCCCGGCGTTACGCCGTAAACATCGGGTGAGGCGCTTTCCCGCGCGAAATTCAGGCCACGGCGCGCGCCACCGACGTCGAAGGCGCCGAGGCGAACGTGATTGATCTTGAGAAAGGGATATTTCTTTGCCAGGGCTTTTTGAAACACTTGAAGTCAGAAACAACCATAGTCGTGTAAGCACGACCTCTGCCCTCTCTTGCGCGCCGATTCCAAGTCAGCGCTGTAAACATAGGGCGACGAGATGACCAGCGAAACCAGCAGCAGTGAAATGACTCGTGCCATGACACACGATCCTTCAGTCAAAACGTAGTCTGCGTGCTCGCTCCTGGTGGGTTAAAGATAAGCCCAAATTATCCATCGCCAGCCTGGTGTTGATGCCGAGAATACCGCAGCGGCTCGCTACCGGTATTGAAGTATTGATGCCACTGAAAAACAGGGATCGAGCATCGTCGAGCGTGTCGAAGTCGAACTCCTTGTCTTCGACGATCACCTTTGCCCTTGCCGCTGACGATAAGATCGATCTCGTCGTAAAGATGGCGATGCGCCCTGGAACGCTTGCCCGGAGGGATTTCCGCCATAACGACGCCGAGCGCTTGCTGTGGCAGCCGATGCGCGGATCGACAACATAAGCGAGATTTCCCATCGCCGTCGGTTCGAAAACCAGATCCTTCTGCTTCACCAGCACTTTGCTTTTTCTTCTGAGCTGCTCTTCGTGCATCGCAAAGGCCACCTGCTCGGCGTACATTTCCGCCGTGCGACTGCCGGCGATCTTTCCGTTATCAATCTTGCCGCCACCACCGGGGATCAGCGCGTCTTGCGCGCATCCTCACCCTCCTGCGCATAGATCCAAAACTCGGGATAGCGCCTCGTCTTCGTAAACCGCTTGCCCCAACGCCAGAGACAACGGCCCGGTCGTCGACGCGATGCGCAGCACCGGTTCGTCGCCATCGCTGATGTGCCGGTGCCAGGAAAACATCGGCACGCTCAGCAAATCTCCCGGCCCCCAATCGTAGCGTTCGCCGTCGATGATGCTATGACCGTGGCCTTTCAAAAAGTAGATAATCGCCTCGACGGTATGGCGGTGGCCGAGGGTGCGCCATTCCTGTCCTTCCTCGGTGTGCGGCGGAATCACGTCGTACCACAAGCGATGGGTGTGATTGTTCGAACCAAGCCGAGCATCGACGACGTAAATATGCTTGTGCTCGCCGAGTTTCTTTCGATCTCCGGCCACTTGAACAATACGTCCTGCCCCTTGCGCCGCCCTTGCTCATCCTTGGCAAAGCGGACGCTGTGCATTGCGAGCTCTGAATGAAGCTCTTTGGTCGACTTTACTTCCATGAACGCCTCCCGGTGCGAGCTTGATCGCGGTATTTAACTGCGCCGACTCTATAACAGCAGGCAAAGATTTCCAAGAAACGGCCCCTTCACTGACCTCCGTTCGGATGCGAATGGAGTCGCCACACCAGTTATTAATCCGGGTAATCTAGCTCTGGCGGCTTCCGAGATTGCGACCACAGCGGGGTGCTTTAGCTTGCGGTCCAGGAAATGGCGAAGAATCTTCGCGAACGCCTTCCACGCGCCCGATCGCTTTCACGTGACTCTGTACGTTGGATTTCTGCGCCGACCACGAAGGCGCAAAGAAAGGCCCAAGCCCCGCTGCCCAAACACCTGCAGCAAAGCGCTGTCCTCACATTCGGCGACGATCACGGGACGAATTTCTCGAGCTCGAACCATTGGTCGAGCGAGCGCCGCGCCGCGGTGTTAGGGTCGGCAGCACAAACGGAGCGTCGTATCCAAACATTGAGGAAACTTACCCCGGATCGACGCCGCTAACTTCGTCGCACCGAAGAGTGTCATGCCGCATTCGCCGAGCAAATGACTGAAGCCTTTGACATTGATCGAGGGGTCGATCGGCGTATCGGTCAGCACCACGTCAATGCTCATGAACCGCTAAAGCTGGCAACAACTCTTTGTTCGTTCCCTCGCGACAAATCACCCGATAAGTATCTCTGAGCTTGAGCGCGGGCTCGATCAATTCATAGGCGACCAATTTAGGCAGAACGTCAGCGACGCCCACGGTCACCCGCGCCAAATGCCCTTCCGGTCGGCCCTGAAGAGCGCCCACCATTTCCCGGCCGAGTGAAAAATCTCATCGGCATAACGAAAGACGATTTTGCCGGTTTCGGTTAGCGTCAGATGTCGTCCAGCCTTGCGAAATAGCTTTCGCCAAGCGATGTTTCCAGCGACTTCAGTTGCGCGCTCACGGTCGCCTGCGTCAAGCGCAACTCCTCACCGGCGCGCGAAACACTGCCGAGCCGCGCCACCGTCCAGAAATACAACAGATGATGGTAATTCAGCCATTCCACGGGAGGATAATAGTTCGATTTTATCTATGAAACAATAAGAAATTATGAATTTGTCAATATATCATTCTCCGCTTATCCTGCTTCGTATGAATCCTGTTAACGGCGACGGAGGCTGATGTCATGAAAACGGCGACAAACTTAGTAACGACGCAGGATGCGATCAAGCTTTTCGAGCCCGATATGCTGGCGCCGGACCAGTTTTATGCCACGCTCAAGCTGAAGCCGCTTCGTCGACCCGGAGCGCAGGCTGATGGCCGCCTTACTCGAGGACGCCGTCTCGTGCTTGGCGAGAGATCCGCTGCGCTGTTCGCACCGCCAACGTAAAAGCCTTGAAGAGGCGCAACAGTGGGTCAGCGCCGCGGACAGCGAAGATTGGATTTTTTCCTTTAGCAACGTCTGCGAGACGCTGGGCCTCGACGCCGACTCACCTACGCCGCGGCCTCAATCGTTGGAGTACTCAAAGCCGGAGTAGCACTTCGCCCACGCTCCGTTTGAAAAATATCGTTCCGGCGCGCGCCGACGAAAGCTACGCTTGCGTACCGCATGTTGAATTCACAAAGTCACGGCGCCGCCCGCCCGATCAGATGTGCGAGGGCCTCAATTCTGCGCGCACCGCGCCAGACCTTGACGGCGGCACTCCGTCATCGATTTTCCGATAATTGCCGTCGGCATCTGCGCGTCTATTTGCCTCCCAGCTCCCGCTGCGCCTCTCTCAGAATCGACAGATCGGCAATTTCGCTGAAGGGAACTTCACGGTTGAGCTTCATCGTCTTCTTGGTCTCATCGATCACGAGGCGCAGTCCCTTTTCGCAGATATTGACATCCTCATCATAGACTTTGACCACGCTGTCATAGGTAGCCGTGGCGAGCTCTCGATTGAGCTTCAGCCATTCCATTAAGAATTGGATAGTTCCATCGCGATTGGCGCGGATGAAACGGTTGGCTTTGATCCCAGCTCTGATAACGCGCTTGATTTCGTCCGGCTTGTCTTGAATTTTTTCACCCCGGCGACCAAACCGGTTTCGGGGAAGATGAGAACTTCATCGGCTCTGAGCGAGAATATTGTGGCCTTGCTTCTTGGCCGCAAAATCCAACGGCGGGCCGAGCACGGCCGCGTCGACCAAGCCCTGACTGAGCGCGGCGAAGCGAGCATCGGGGGCCCCACGGCGAGATATTTCAAATCCTTTTCCGGATCGAGACCGAAGTGCTTAACGATCGCCCGCGCCGCGAAATGCGCGACGCCGCCAGAGTATGAGAACGGCGACCGTTTTGCCCTTCAGTTGCTGGACCGATTTGAACTCGGGCCGCGCCACCAGCGCGAGCACCGGCGCCGGCACGTAGCAAGCAACCACTTTGATCGGTACTCCGGATAGCGCGCCACCGATCGCCGTACCGCCGATTCCGGTCGAATAATCTACTTCGCCGCTGGCTAGCGCAGCTCTGCCTGCGGCCGCCGAGAGTTCGAATCGATCTCGGCCTCGATTCTCTTCTTTGAGAAAACCTCGCCGGTGCGCCAGAGGAAAAGTCATGAACTGTCCGGCAAATCCAGTCATGCTCTAATTCGAACCTTCTCCGCAGCGTGAAGGAGCGGGATCTCGAAGAGCGCGACTGACCGACAACACTACTAAAGTCTTTTTCACGTGAGCTCGTATTTTTATAAGGTCGGCCGTCAATTGCACTTATTTTTTGCCGATCTTAGCGAACTCTTCCAGGAAGGTGCCCGCCTTGTAGTTCCGGATTGATCTTCGGTTTGTCACCCTTAGTAAACGATATTCAGCTCACCCATGTATTCCTGAATCGGTAGCGGCTTGATCGCGAACACCATCGCCGCTTCGTCGCTCGTGATGTGGTGCTGGTGCCACACGCCTTGGCCGATGTATAGCGTGTCGCCGGGCTTCCAGTCGATGCGCTCGTCGTCGAGAATGCTGTAACCCTGACCGCGCAAGACGATGATGATCGCTTCGTTGTGCTTGTGTGTGACTGAATGGGAATGCGGTGGGTAGATGTGGCAATCGACTTCGATGATGCGATTCTGAAATCCAAGCTCCTGCGAAACTAGCGGCCCCATCCACACGCCGTTCTGCTCTTCCCACTCCACCTTGACCTCTTCACCCTTGATCGCCTTCCGGCCGGCTTTGCGCCGGGCGATATCCAGCTTTGACCCGTTCGGCGCGCGATTTGAATAGCGAACTCTTTCCTTCAAACCATTTTTCGTTGCTATCGTGATCAGCCATCTTTCCGTCCCTCCATCGCAATTGCGATATTCGATCTTATTTCCGTCATAGGAACGCTGATAATTCAACGATACAACAACACCGACTCTCGCTCTTCGATCCACGATTTCTCGTCTGAAGTTGTCATTTTGTCGAGGTCAACCGGCACGGCCGCCGGATCGTCGACCCATTGGCGCAGAACCTCGCCGCCATTGATCAAGTCGATGGCGAGCCGGTCGCGTTCGTATTCATAGGCAAAGTTGCGCCAGAGCGCGTAGTCCGGTCTCAAAGCTCGCAACGACTTTAACGCCAGCGCGATCAATCGCCATGGCCGAAAGTTCTCGTGATCGTAGCCTGGATCGTCGACGTGGATCTGTATGCCCGCGCAAAGCTTGCCGGCGTGTTTGTGAAAAGTCGGTTCGAACCAACACTCGCGCAGGCGGCAGCCGCGCAGCCACTCGGGCGCGAGTGCTTCCATTTTGCTCAATAATGCACCGGACTCGAGATCCGGCGCGCCGAATAGTTCCAACGGCCGCGTCGTGCCGCGCCCTTCCGAGAGTGTCGTGCCTTCCAGCATCACCGTCCCGGCATAGCAGCGCGCCATCGAAAGATTCGCCGCGTTAGGACTCGGATTGATCCAACTGCGCTCGCCGAGCGGCCAGCCAAAACCCGGCGGGTTCGTGCGGATTCCAACCTTCCATCTTGACGACTTCGCATTCGCACATCGAGCTTCAGCGTACTGCACGAACCATTTCGCCAGCTCGCCAAGCGTCAAGCCGTGGCGCATCGGCAGCTGGCCCGGCGCCGACGAAACTTTCCCAGCCAGGGCAAAGTCGAAGCCCTTCGACCGGACGCCCAACAGGGTTCGGCCGGTCCAGAACCCAGACAGCCTTTTGTGCTGCGCCGCTGCTTCGAGAACGTAACGCAGGGTCGTGATGAACGTGTAGACGCGGCAACCCACGTCTTGGAGATCGACCAGCAAAACGTCGAAACTATCCATCATCGTCGCCGTCGGCCGGCGCACTTCACCGTAAAGACTGAAAACCGGAATGCCGTGCGCCGGGTCGTGGAAATCTGCCGACTCGACCATGTTGTCCTGCTTGTCGCCGCGCAACCCATGCTGCGGGCCGAAGGCGGCGGTGAGCTTTATATCTTTCAGCAAAGCCAGCGCATCGAGGGAATGCACTAGATCCCGCGTCACCGAGGCAGGATGCGCAAGCAACGCCACACGCTTTCCGGCCAAGGGTTTCCGTAATGCCGGTTCGTCTCTGAGTCGGTCGATTCCGAATTTCATGGTGTTGCTATTTTAAGCGCTTTCAGGACTTCGAACCAGGAACAGTAAGTTCAACAGCAAAAGAATCGGGATGATGAAAGTCGGGCTTTCCGAGAGGATGTTTGAGCGCCCAGTAGGATAGCGAATCGTCGAGATCTTCGATCACGGCGCAAAGCCCCAGCGATCAACAAATCTCGGGCGCTATCCCCGACAAACCGATCCGCGCGAAGAACGGCGCTCACCTCTAACGTCTCAGCACTCTTGTTGGCACGACGCGATGTTTGGCTCGAGGTCGTCGCTATCGATCGCGCCGCCGTCGCGATAATTGCGAAACCCGTACGCGGCCCACTCACCAGAAGGAGAGAAATTGAACTCATAATATTCAGCGTCGTTCTGCGCGGCGATGAATAACTCGAAGCAGGTATGTTGCCACAAGCCATCGGTCCTGCGAATCGATTGACGCGGCGGAACCCGCAAGAGATCGACAGCTCCATTGAGCGTATAGACGACCGTCAGAGCTCGGCCTTGTTTCCAGCCTATCGTCGCTTTGATGCTCGTGACCGCTGGACACGGAGTGTCCGGATGACAGTGAAGTAAAGATTCAGATGTTGCACTCGCTAACATTGGGAAAGATATCGAACAACCTTTCGTCAGCTCTTTCCGCCCATCTTCTTGAAAAAACCTTCTCTCTCCAACTCGTCCATCAAACGCTCATCGACGTATTTGCCCACGTTGGTGTCGAACTTGGTTTCCGGCGAGCGTTGCTGGAGCATGTCGATGGCGGCGCGCATGCCTTCGTGCGACATGCGCGGAGGAGAGGAAAACGTCGAAGCAAAGTATTGATACGTCTCTTCTACAATCGCCGGGTTTTCTGCTTCATCCGCTGGGTCAGCATCGCGACGCCTTTTTCCTTGCTGGTCATGAACTGGTGGATGCCCTCCGCATAAGCTTGGAGAAATCGTTTGATCACATCGCGATTCTTTCGAGAAAAGAGCGGCGCGTGGCGATCGCGTTCATGGGAAAGTACGCCGCTTTGAGCTCGGTCATGTGTCGCCAGCAGTCAGCAGCCCCATGCGCGCGGCCTCACCCGTCTCCGGCGGCGCCAGCAACGTGGCATCGAGAGCGCCGCTCGAAAGTGCCAACAAACGGTTGGCGGCCGGTCCGCTACGCGAGCAACGTTACCGATTGACGCGGAATATTCCATTCCTTCAGCGCCAGGATCAATGACACTTCAGTGCGCTCCGCCAAAGCCTACCATGCCGACTTTCTTGCCGATGAGATCCTTCGGTTGTCGGATATTTTTCTGAGCGACCAGACTGAACGGGAATTTGTTCAACGATGACGCGACGAAGACCAAATCCGCGCCTTGATTGATCGCGGCGATCAACGCGGTGCCGTCGATCTGGCCGAAGTGAATGCTGCCGCCGAGCAAAGCTTGCGCGCCCCGCGCCGAACCGGGGATCATGACTAAGTCAGTATTCACACCGTATTTTGCCATGAAACCGAAATCCTTCGCAGCCCACAAAGGCGCTTGAAATCCGGCGAAGCCGGCATAGCTGGCGATGTACTTCTCTTGAGCGGCAAGTCGCTCAGGCAAAAACAACAGCGTCAACCACAGCTAGAGCAAAGATCATGGTGGTATCTCCCAATGGCATGGGCATTAACCTTCCAGCGCGCTGATTGTCAAGCTGACGCGGCCTTGACAGCGCGATAGTCGACCCATAGAACCGACTCTGCGAAACTTGATTTGAGGAGTCTTCATGGCTGAATCCCAATATTCCCGGTTTTGATTCTAGCGAACTCAAAGAGCTCAAGCAAAAACTCGTCGACGGCTGCCATATTCTCGACCGTGAAGGCATCACGGATAGCCTCGGCCATGTGAGCATTCGGATTCCTGAAACCGATGCGTTTCTGACCATCGCGGGCGTGAGCCCTGGTTGCGCGACGGTGGATCGGTTGATCATGCTCGATCTGGAAGGACACTATCTCGGCGGTGACAAAGCTTCGCCGTATGAGTGGCCGATTCACGCCGCATCATGCGTGCACGTCCCGACGTGAGGAGCGTTTGCCACACGCATTCGAAGTGGAGCGCGCTCTTCAGCGTATTAAAAGGCGGTCTCCGGCCGATACACATGTATGCGAAGTTTCTTCCCGTCGCGGGTCCGCCGATCTACCCGGCGGCCGGCCTGATCGGCACGATCGAACGGGGCGAAGCGCTGGCGACCGTGTTGAGGCGGCAACAATGCAGTCTTGTTACGCGCGCATGGCGATGCGGTCGTCGGCGCAAGCCTAGAAGAAGCGATCCTGCGCACTATCCGGCTTGCCTTTATCGGCGAGCTTGCGCATCAGGCCGTCGCCCATGGCGAACCGCTTTATATGAGCGCGGAGGAGTTGGCGACTTTTTCCGGTGATCCGGCATTTCCCGCACGCCCGTGGGAATATTACTTGAGCCGGATTCGCGATCGCTACTCTTCTTGACAGCTCGCGGACTGACGAATAGATTCGCGAAAAAGATCATTCGATTTATTTAAGGAGCGCTTCATGCCTGCCAGCGGAAAAGATGTGCCTAAAATCAACTCAGCGGAATTGAAAGAACTGACGGATAAGTTGATGACCGGCCTGCCGTATCCTCGATCATGAAGGCGTAACCGACGGCTACGGTCATATCAGCGTGCGCGTGCCCGGCGCGGATGCGTTCATCACGATCGCCAACGTCAGCCCCGGCTGCGTCACGCGCGATCGGCTGATCATGCAAGGATCTCGACGGCAATTACCTCGACGGCGCCAAGACGCCGCCCAACGAGTGGCCAATCCATTCGTGCATTTTGAAAGCGCGTCCGGAAATCGTCAGCGTGCGCGCACACGCACTCGAAATGGAGCACCATTTTCAGCGTACTGCCGATCAAGCTCAAGCCCATGCACCACTACGGCAAATTTCTTTCCGCCGATGGACCGCCGGTGTATGAAGGCGTGGGCCTAGTGCGCACGGTGGATCGTGGAAATGAGCTCGCCGCCGCGCTCGGCAAGGGACCGGTCGTGCTACTGCGCGCCCACGGCGACGCCGTGGTCGGCGAGAGTGTCGAACAGGTAATCGAGGCGCACAACCCGGCTCGCGATGCTCGGCGAGTGGAATCATCTGGCGCTGCTGCACGGTGAACCGAAATATCTGACCGCCGAAGAACTGAAAGTTTATAACGAAGACCAGCGCTTTCCGATGCGCGGCTGGGAGTATTACGTCAGCCGGTTGGAGGCGAAACGAAATATAGAGTGATGGAGTATGGGAGTATTGTGAATCCATCACGCCAACCACACGAAATAAATTCAGTTAAGGAGAGTTTGCTATGACTAGCCAAGAATTCGTAAATCAGCTCAAGAAAGACATTCAGGCGTTTCCGAAGATCCGCATCAAGCATCCGTTTCTAAAGGCCGTGTGTAACGGCACCGCGACTATGGATCAGATCCGCGCCTGGGCGATCCAGGACTATCAGTTCTCGCGCCGCGGTGCCGCGCATCGCCATGATGCGCTACTTGGCCTGCAACGATCCCGAGATCGCTCAGAAACTCTGGGGGTAGTCGAGGAAGAGACGCGCGGCCTGGACACCGGCAGCGCCGGCCATAACGAGCTGGCGATCCGCTTCGCCAATGCGATTGGCCTAACGAAAGACCAACTCGAAAACGCCGAGCTGCGCCCGTCCACGGCGGCGCATCTTTATTATGTCGAGCTGATCATTCACACGCTGCCGTGGTTCGTCGTCATGTCGATTCAGATTGGCGCCGAAGGAACATTCGGCCCGGCAGCGGCGGCGATCGGCAACGGCCTGCTAAAAAACTACAACATGAAACCCGACGACGTGCGCTTCTTCACCGTCCACACGGAAGCAGATGAAGATCACAGCAGCCTAGCCCAAGACATCGCCGTGCGCTATCTCCACTCACCGCATTTACAGGAACTGACGCGCAAGCACACCTTCCGGCGCATGGAACTGCTCTACGATATCTGGTCCATCGACGGCTCACGACAAGTAAGTTGGATGAACTGAAAAAGTAGCAACACGGAAATGGCAAAGCTAACTCTCGGCTTTATTTCCGCGTTCAATGAGCGTGTCGAACCGTTGATGAACGGCACGGTCGAGGCGGAAGGCATCGAGCTGATCCCAACCTACTCGCACCCGCCGAAACGTTCTGGCGCCAGCTCAAATTCGGCGAATTCGAAGTGGCGGAAATGTCGATGTCGTCTTTTCTCATCGCCAAATCCCAGGGGGCGGACATGGTCGCCCTGCCGGTGTTTCCGAGCCGCCGATTATTTCAAACCGAACTGTCCTACAACACAGACTCCGGCATCACGAAGCCGGAAGACGCTTGCCGGCAAAAACTCGGCGTTGCCGAGTATCAGCAAACCGCGGCGCTCTGGATTCGCGGCATCTTGGAACACGACTTCGGTGTGTCGCAATATAAGATTCATTGGTACATGGAACGCAGCGAAGAGATGAGCCACGGCAGCGCGACCGGGTTTAAGCCGCCGGCAGGCATCTCGTTCAACCGCATCGCGCCGAACAAGAGTCTGGTTTCGACTTTGATCGACAACGAACTGGACGTCGCCCATGTCGCCAGCCCGTTTGTTCTGCAGGCGAACACGCTCGATCGTTCGAGCCGCATCGTCGGCAAAAACGATTGGAGCAAAATACGGCCGCTGTTTCCCGACCGCATGGCCGAGGGAACGCGTTTCCACAGGCAACACGGCTTTCTACCGGTCAATCACGCTTACATTATTCGCGGCGATATCTACAAAACATATCCCTGGGTGGCGTTTAACCTTTACGCCGGGTTCGTCAAAGCCAAAGCCGTCGCGAAAGAGAAACTGCTGGAGCAGATTCCTAGCGCGCTTTTCTTCGGAGCCGATTATTTATCGATGACACGCGAAATGATCGGAGACGATCCGTTTCCCTATGGCGTGAGGCCAATCAGGCGATGCTTGATACGATCACCGGTTATTCGCATGAGCAAGGATTAACGCCGCGCCAGATGAAAGCCGAGGAACTTTTTGCCGAGCAAACTCTCGGCTTGTAACCCAATCAGTCCGCGCGACATACAGGAAACCAGGATGGCCGATTTAACTTTGAGCTTCGTCTCCAATTTCAATGAGCGCGTCGAGCCGCTCATGAACGGAACGGTCAAAGCCGACGGGATTGAAATCATCCCGACCTATTCGCACCCGTCGGAAACCTTTTGGCGCCAGCTCAAGTTTCAAGAATTTCAAGTCGCGGAAATGTCCATGTCGTCCTTCTTGATCGCGCGTTCGCGCGGCGCCGACATGATCGCTTTGCCGGTTTTTCCGAGCCGGCGTTTCTTCCACGCCGAGCAGTCCTATCACGTCGACTCCGGTATCAAGGAACCCGGCGATCTGAACGGCAAGCGCATCGGCGTCGGCGAATATCAGCAAACCGCGGCGCTCTGGGCGCGCGGCGTTTTGGAGCACGACTTCGGCGTATCGCAATACAAAGTCCATTGGTATATGGAACGCACCGACGAATTGAGCCACGGCGGCGCCACCGGTTTCACGCCACCGCCCGGCATTTCATTTCACCGCATACCACCGGACAAGAGCATGGCAACCATGCTCGTCAATCATGAAATCGACGTCGCGCCGATCGCCAGCCATCTCTCGCGAGCCGTCAACGTCATTGACCGCTCGACGCACATTCGCGGCTCAGGTGATTGGTCCAAAGTCCAACCGTTGTTTCCCGATGAGATAGGCGAAGCCAAGCGCTTCGTCGCCGCCCACGGCTTTGTCCCCGTCAACCACACCTACATCATCCGCGGCGACGTCTACCGCGAGCAAGCGGAGATCGCCGTGAAATTGTTCGAGGCGTTCAGCGCGGCCAAAGAACAAATGGCGAAAACTCTTTTGGAGCGTATCCCGGAGGCTCTCCAATTCGCTCCGGAGTATCTCGCGATGACCCGATCGATCCTGGGCGACGATCCGTTTCCTTACGGACTGAAAGCCAACCAAGCGATGCTCGACACGATCATCAGTTACTCTCACGAGCAAGGTTTGACCCCGCGCAAAATGAAGATCGAAGAGTTGTTCGCCGCCGAAACCCTGGAGACGTAGTCTTGAAGCCACGCTAGAAAGGGAGAAAGATTTCTCGCTTTGCTCGAAATGACAGATAAAATACGCAATCTGTCATCTCGAACGGAGTGAGAGATCTTTCCTAAATGAACCGGCGCAGGTTTGAATGCGTTGATCGTTGACGGAAGGAAAACAATCTATGCCAAAACTTAGACTCAGCTTCATCTCCGCGTTCAACGAAAGAGTCGACCCGCTGATGAAAGGTGCCGTCGAAGCGGAGGGCATCGAAATCGTCCCCACTTACTCCCATCCGTCGGAAACGTTCTGGCGCCAGCTCAAATTCCAAGAGTTCGAAGTCGGCGAGATGTCGATGTCCTCGTATTTGATCGCGCGCGAGCGCGGCTTCGACATCATCGCGCTGCCGGTGTTTCCCAGCCGGCGGCTTTTCCACACCGAGCTTTCCTACAACACCGACTGCGGCATTAAGAAACCAGAAGACCTCCTCGGCAAACGTATCGGCGTCGGCGAGTATCAGCAAACCGCGGCGCTCTGGCAACGCGGCTTTCTCGAACACGACTTCGGCGTTTCACAATATAAAGTGCATTGGTACATGGAGCGCACCGAAGAGCTCAGCCATGGCGGCCAGACCGGCTTCACGCCGCCGCAGGGAATATCCTTCCAGCGTATACCAACGGACAAAAAGCTTGGCATCGATGCTGGTGAACGGTGAATTGGATGTGGCGGCCATCAACAGCCCATGGAAAAACATGCCCAACGTGATCGGCCGGTCGCACCGCATTCCTCGGGTCGGACGGCGATTGGAGCAAAGTGAAGTTGCTCTTCACCGACCGTATGGCTGAGGGAAAGCGTTTTTCCAGAAGTGGGGTTTTCTGCCGGTCAATCACACCTACACAGTTCGCGGCGATATTTACAAAAATATCCTTGGGTCGCGTTCAATCTTTACACCGCGCTTTGTCAAAGCCAAAGCGTATTTCAACGCCAAGCTGGCGGACAGCATTCCTTCAGGACTGTTTTTCGGCAAAGAATATCTCACGATGACCCAAGAAATGTTCGGCAACGATCCCTATCCGTACGGCGTTAAAGGTAATCGCAAGATGCTCGAAACCTTGATCGATTTTCCCACGAGCAAGGCCTGATCACCAAGAAACCGAAAATCGAGGAGCTGTTCGCAAAAAGCACACTCGATCTATAGAAGAAATGAGCTGAATGAAATCTCTGACACACAATTCGCGCATTCTATTACTTGTAGCGTCCCTTATTAGCTTGATCGGTGCACCATTCGCATCAGCCAAGCCCGTCACCTTCGCCTATCAGACGCCGACTCTGAACAGCACGCTGCCGTTGATCGTCGGCGTCGATTTCGGCTTCTTCGCGGCCGAGGGCCTCGAAGTCAAAACCATCTTTATTCGCGGCGGGCCGACGGCCATCGCCGCCCTCGTCGGCGGGGACGTCGACTATACGATCGTCGCCGGCGTGCCGGCCGTGCGAGCGATCGCACAGGGCGCGCCGCTGACGATCGTCAGCGGCATGCAGCCCTACATGGATTATACGCTGATGGGCGCCAAGGGCATCACGCAGGTGAGCGACTTAAAGGGCAAGATCGTCGGCGTCACCGGCGCCGGCGGCATCGCCGAATACGCCGCAGTCGAAGGACTCGCAAAAAGGGACTCGTGCGCGATCGCGATTACAAGATACTGTACGGCGTCGGCAACAGCCCGGCGCGTGCCCAAGCTCTAGAAGGCGGCAGGATCCATGCATCGCCATTTTCGTTCATGGAACGCATCGAGCTAGAACAAAAAGGCTTCCCTGTGCTCTTCGATATCGGCAACGTGGTTTCCGGGTTTCCTTTCGTTGTGATATTGTCGAGCAAGCGCAAAGCGGAAACCGACCCCGACGGCGTAACCGCGCTGCTGAGAGGCATGAAGCGGGGCTCGATTTTCTTCGAACCGATAGAGAAAAGGTCGCCGCCAACATCATTAAAAGCAACAAGTTCGGCGACCCCGCGACTATACGCAAAGTAGTCAATCAATTTTCGACGGTTTATTCGATCGGCATCACCAAGGAAGATATTGAAGCCCTTTTCGTCGCCGCGCACATCGAAGCGGAGGCGAAAAAACTCGGCGGCGCTGAGAAATTCTTCGCGCGATCTTTGTTGTCAAAGGCTCTCGGTCAGAATCGCTGAAACGTTACGAAGGAGACATCATGGCACCCGATCTCGAACTGACCCTCATGCTCGCCGACTATCACCGCACGCGACCGCTGCTGAACGGCGAAGTGACTGCGGCAAGAATCAAGCTGCAACCGCGTCGCGCGGAGACCGGCGAAGCCTGCATGCGGCCGGTGTATGAAGAATTCGACATCGCCGAGATGTCGCTCTCCTGGTATATGATGGCGCGCTGCCGCAAAGAACCGGTCATCGCCTTGCCTATTTTTCCGTTGCGCATGCAAATTCATCCGTACATTTTCTGTTCGCCCGCATCGGGAATTGAAAAGCCCGAAGATCTCAAAGGGAAGAAAATCGGCATGGATGAGTACCGCCTGACTGTCGGCCTCTGGGCCAGGGGCATTCTCCAGGAGCATTACGGCGTGCGGCCCGAGGAATGCGAATGGTACACCTCGGATCCTGAGCGCGCCGGCTACCAGCCGCCCAAAGGCATCAAAATTACCGTTGTCGACGAGCCTACCGAAGCGCTGTTGCTCCGCGGCGAGATCGACGCGTTGATTCCGCCCAATATCGTGCCGTCGTTTCGGGCCAAAGATCCGCGCATTGAGCGCCTGTTCAGGACCCGCGCAGCACGGTCAACGACTACTTTCGCAAGACCAGAATCTTTCCGATCACCCACACTTTGGTCGTGCGCCAATCGCTTTTCGATGAAAATCCCTGGCTGGTTTCGAGTCTGTTAGAAGCGTTCAATCAGGCTGAGGAACTCTGTCGAAAATCTTACGACTACGCCAAGCGTTCCGCATTTCCCAGCGCCGTGCTGATTTTAGAAGAAGAGGAAGAAGTCTTTGGCAAGAACCCGTGGGGCCACGGTCTGACGCCGGAGAATCGAAGTGGTGCTGGAAAAATTCGTCGAGTATGCGCACGAGCAAGGTTACATTCCGTATCGCGCACCGCTCAGCGAACTGTTTGCGCCGGTGGGGAATTAGCCCATCCACCCAACTCCCAATTGAGTGATGGAGTATGTGGAGTGTTGCTCGATCCGAATACCCATCACTCCGTTACTCCGTTACTCCATCACCCCATTCCTCGTTACGGCACTTTATAACCCAATTCCTTCGCCACTTCGATAGCGAAGCGCGGCTCGGCGACTTCTTCGAAAGCGATATTGCGATCAGTGAAACGACCGTCGGCTTTGATCGCTCGGATAATATTGCCGATGCCCTCCCGCGTGGGAATGCCGGTGTCATTAAAGTAGTTTGCACGATGCTGTAAGTATCCGCCGCGGTCTGCTTGTCCATCTTGAGCACGCTGGTGATCAGATCGAGAGTCCTTTCTCGCGACTTGAGCATGGCGCGCTTGCCAAGTTGCAGAGCCCGGATAATACGCTTGACTTCATCGGGCCGAGTTTTGATCGTGCGATTCATCGCCGTCAGACCGCCCGACGCCATCTCGACCATCGAGCCGATGTCGAGCAAGCGAACGAAGCCGCGCCGCTGGGCAAAGAACATGGTGGGCGGATTGAGCGTTGCCGCATCGACGAACCCGGAGTCGAGCGATTGCACGAGATTCCCGCCGGGCACCGAAACCGCGACATAGTCCTTCACGGACAGACCGCTTTTTCCAGAGCGACCGTCATCGCCACATGACTCGTGCCGCCGAGACCGGAGACGCCAATTTTCTTCTGCTTCAATTCCTGAACCGATTTGTACTGCGGTTTCGCCATCAACCAATAAGTGATGTGACTGGTGGATGACCAGAGTGCGCGCGACTCCACGCCGCTCAACGTCGCGCTGATGCTCGCCGGTCCGATGCCGGATTGATAGTCGAGATCGCCGGAAACCAGCGCCGCCGCGGCTGCAGCCGAGCGCATGAGAATGATCTCCACATCCAAGCCTTGCTCTTGAAATAGTTTCCACTCGCGCGCCGCCACCAGAGGTAACGCCGAATAACTCAAGGTCGCATTCGAGATGCGAATCTTGCGGCGTTCTTGAGCGCCGCCGATCGCCGTCAGTGACAACAGAAAAATCAGCGCACCGAGAAAATATAAACGCATGAATCTTCGCCTTCCCTCATTTGGAACGATATGCGCCATTGATAAACCCGCTCTGTTCGAGCTCACGGACGATCTGATTGTCGATTTGATCGTCGATGGACAGCGGCCGCACCGCGGCATCGGTTTTATCCAGGAAAGATTTGATGACGGCGATCCCGGCGCGGCTCGGATACGGAACCATCGGCATATAGCGCGGGTAATTTTTTTGGGTCTCTTCGATCACCGAAGGATCGTCGATCTTGAGCCGCTCTCTCATGACCTTCCGCGCAGTTGCCGGATCGTTTTTGAAGGTTGCCGTCGCTTCTATTATTGCTTTGAGGAAGCCGCGCACCGCGTCGCCATTCTGTTTAGTGAATGAGCGCCGCGTCACGATTCCGGCAACCTGGTAGTCGGGAACCAAGTCGGCGACGTCCGCCAGCTCCCGGTATCCTTCTTGTTTGGCGCGTGCCAAGGTCGGCAGCGAAAGCGGACCGCCGATAGATCCGCTTCGACTGCATGCCGGCCAAGATCGGCGGCACGCCGCCCATTTGCAAGATGGGCACGTCGCTTTCCGGCTTGAAACCCCATTTTTCCAGAGTGAGTCTTAAAAGCATGTCGGTCGACGAGCCGTAGCGGGTGATACCCATCGCTTTACCTTTGAGCTCACGATAGTCCTTGATCTCCGGACGCACGATAATCGAGAAAGGCGGCTTGGTCACCAGACCCAGGATCATGACCGTGTCGCTGCCGTGGGCGTTGACGCGAAACACCGGCTCGATGCCCTGAAGACCGATCGGCGTGGTGCCGCTAAGTAACGACTGCATCGCTTGCGAGCCGGCGACGTAAATTAGCTCGACATCGAGATCGTATTTGGCAAACAGCCCCTTATCGACAGCAATCCAGGGCACAACAGCCGAGCCGGAAATCGAGCTGTAAGCGACGCGCAGCGTCGTTTTCGCCGACGCCGACGTCGCCAACACGCCCGCCGCCAGGGTCAGGCACGACACCGCCAAAACCGATTTCCCGAACATTCGAAATATTTTCATACGCAGGACCTCGCGCCCGACGATTTTGCTTCGCTCTGTTTGTCACCTATCTATGAAACTCCTTCGTCCCGGCGTACGCGCGCGGGTTTACCAACGTATGCTCCTCCTGCATCAACCAAGCGATCTCCGCCGCCATCGGCACGCTCGCCGCTTCCATCGACGAATGCGCCGCCATTTTGCAAAATTTTAAAGTCACCTTGTCGAACTTGCCGATCTCCTCGCCCCATTTCCATGCTGCGTCCTGCAGCTCGGCGTGCGGCACCACGCGATTGATCAAACCAGCGGCCATGGATTTCTGCGCGTCCCAATTTTCGCCGGTAAGAATCAACTCGAATGCGAGTTTCGTAGGAATGAGAGTTTTGAACATGGTCGCGATGATCGGATAAGGCAAGAAGCCCCGCTTGATTTCAGGCAAACCAAATTGCGCTTTATCCGATGCGATCGCTAGGTCGTGCGGCAGCAACAGCGTAATGCCGCCGCCCAGCAGCAGAAACCATTCACTACGGCGATCGTGACTTTGGGAAACGTCCGAATCACCTCGGCAACATGATAAGCGCGCGGCTCGGCGCGGCGGTCTGTGCCGCGGTTCTTGCCGCCCTCCGTGGGAAATTCAGAGAGATCGCGGCCGGCGCAATACGCCACGTCGCCGGCACCGGTGGTCAGAACTACCGCTATCGAATCGTCGTTCCGCAGTTCTTCGAAAAGCTGAAAGAATTTCGCGAATCGCATCCCGGCTCAACGCGTTTCTTTTTCCGGCCGGTTGATGGTAATTTTCGCCACCGCGCCGCGTTTCTCCAAGAGTGTAAACTTGCCTTCCTTGATCATGAACTTGTCCTCTCTTTGCTCGAATGCTCCTTAGGCGAATAACATCGGATGTGACGAGAGGTCAACACGAGCTGCCAATAGAGTAGCTGCTGTGCGTCGCCCCAACTCTCCGTCCCGCGTCGAGATTATGTCGTTACTTCGCCGTGACACTCAGTCTAGTGTTGTCATCTCGAGCGCGCAGCGAGAGATCTTTCCGATTCCGCCGCCCGTCAGACAAGAAAGATTTCTCACTCCGTTTGAAATGAGACGTGAGGTATTATTCACGTCCGATGGTCAGCATAAGAGTGACATGTTACGACAAAGTTTCATCTCGACGATGAACAGGAACATTACCGCAACTAACTTGCAACCAATGCGTCCTATCCGATATCCCCCAAGCCATGGAATACACGATCCACCAAGCCGGCAAGTCCGCCTACGTGATCGTCGGACCCAAGGGTGCGACAAATTTTACCATCGTCAAAGATACTAGCGGCGCAGCGGATCTTGCGTCGATGCCGACATCCGCCGCATCGACCAAGTCGAAGAAGCGCTGAAGTTCACCCGCTGCTCTAGAGTCGAAGATCTCATAGATACTCACGAGCACTTCGACCACACCAAAAGGGCCCAAAAGTTAAAGAAAGGAACGGTCAATTGAACCATCGAGGTATTGCTCATCATAGGTGTTTTGTGTCTTTCTTTCTTAGAACCACATTCTGTCTGGTCCGCCGACCCCCAGAAACTTGAAAAACTTGTCATCGGCTACCCTGCCCCAGTCGCGTCGCTCGGCATTATTCGAGGTCATGCGCAAAGCCGGACTCTTCAAAAGAATGGTCTCGATCGTCGATCTCGTGTACATACAAGGCAGCCCGATCTTGACTACCGCGATGGTCTCCGGCCAGGTGCCGCTGAGCTTCCTCGGCGGCGCAGCGCATGGTTGCCTCCGCCGTCGGCGGCGCTGACACGGTTTATCTTGCTTGCGGCATCAACACGCTTTATTGGCGCGTCTTCTCGACACCCGATGTGAAGACGGTCGCCGATCTCAAAGGCAAGAAAATCGGCGTTACCACGATCGGCTCCCAGGAAGACAGCGTCGTCCGTTTCATACTCCGAGACCGCGGGCTGATTCCCGACCGCGACTTCGCGATGGTAGCCGTAGGCGGCGCTCCGACACGTCTGGCCGCCTTGAGCAAAGGCGTAATATCACGCCTCCACGTTCATCCCGCCACAAGATATCGCCGCCGAGAGGCTTGGCCTCCACGAGCTCATCGACATGAGCAAGCTCGGTCTCTACAACCCGGCAGCTGCTTCGCCAGCACCAAGACCTACATCAAAATCCCATCGCGACACCGTCATGCGGGTGATGAAGACCTTTGTCGAAGGGCTGCGCTACTACAAAGACAATCGCGAATTTGTTTTGAAAGTCACCGCCGACTTCGCCCAGAATCGCGACCCCAACGTGCTTCAATCCGACTTACGACGTCGTCACGCGCTTCCAGGATCGGGTTCCGTACGTCAACATGAAGGGTATCGAGTTCATGCTCAAAACCTTGGAGGCGCGCGACCCGCGCGCCAAAACCTTCGATCCAAACGCGGTAGTCGACTCGAGCTTCATTCAGGAGCTGGAAAAACCGGCTTCATCGACGCCGTCTGGAAAAAATAAATCGTCGCCGTCTTCATCGTACGAACACTTATGTAGGGGCAACCCCTGTGGTTGCCCTCCGGAGGGCAGGCAAGGGGCCTGCCCCTACCCAAACATTAACGAAATAATAATTAGCAAGGTCGAACCATGAACATCGGCGAATCACTCCCGCGCAACGCGCAGCACTTTCCCGACAAACGCGCCATCGTCGACGCGCACAGAACAGTCGACCTATCGCGAATTCCACGAGCGCACGAATCGGCTTGGCAAATTATCTGCTCGCTCAAGATATCCGCAAAGGCGACCTGGTCGGCCTCTCCTGCGGCAGCCGCGCCGAGCATTTCGAAGCCCTCTTCGCGCTCGCCAAGATCGGCGCCGTCGCCGTCCCCTTCGATTTCAACTGGAGCGCCCAAGAGTGCGAAGCGATGCTACGGCTTCTTCGCGCCCAAAGGCCTTCTTTCTGGAAACGCGCAAAGAGACCGATGCTTTGACCAAGCTTGCGCGCGCAGCATGTGCAGCGAATACAACCTCCTCGTTCATCAATTCGATCTCTCGTCCGCTCACGCTGAGCCTGTCGAAGGCGTCTCTTTGAATCCGTAATTATTCAGAGCGACTGGGTGATCCTGGAGTCGAAGTCCAAGGCCGCAGATCCCTTCCTCCTCATGATCACCTCCGGCACCACCGGATTTCCCAAAGCCTGCAGCATCGACCACGAGACCTACTCGCTGCGCTGCATGAACTACGGCATGACCAAAGGCATGAATCACAGACGAGCGCGCGCTGATGGCGCTGCCGGTCCACTTCAACGCCGGGCGCGGCTCGGTCATGAGCATCCTTGTATCTCGGCGGGACGATCTATCATTCAAGAGAAGTTCGACGCCGAACGCTTCTTGCAAACCATCGAGCGGGAAAAGATCACCTACACGATGCTGGTGCCGACGCTATGCGAGCGCCTGCTGCGCCACGAGCGTCTGGATCGACTATCAAAGCATCTTCGCTCCGCTACCTCGGCATCACCGGCGGCCATCTCTCGAAAGGAGCTCGCCCGCGAAACGCGGCAGCAGCTCTGTCCCGATCTTTTCCGAAGCCTACGCCTCCACCGACTGCGGCCAGATCACAACAATCCGGCGGAAACGACTGGGACACCCACGGCGACACCGTCGGCAAACCCATCTGGTGCGTGCTCGTGCGCATCGCCGACGACGACGGCCGCGAAGTTCCGCTCGGCAGCGAAGGCGAAGTCTGCGTCCGCACTCCGCTCGCGATCCAAGGCTACTACCAAAACCCGCAGGCGACGGAGGAATTTCTCCACGGCGGCTGGTGCCACACCGGCGACATCGGCTTTCTAGATAGTGAAGGCTACCTGCATATTTCCGGCCGCAAAAAGAACATGATCAAAAGCGGCGGCATCAGCGTCTTCCCCGAAGAGATTGAAGACACATTGCGCAGACATCCGGCTGTGGCGGATGCGGCGGTTGTCGGTGTCAAAAGTCAGGAGTGGGGTGAAGCAATGCAAGCTTTCGTGGTTCTGCATCATGGCGCCGAGTGCAACGCCGGCTGCGTTGATTCAATTCTGCAAAGAATCGTTGGCAGCCTACAAAGCGCCTAAGGCCGTGGAATTTCTCTCAGCTCTGCCGCGCACTGGGCTTGGCAAGATCGATCGAGGAAAGCTGGAACGCATGAACCGAACGACGCAACGCTAACGAAATAATGTTCAACTGACTGTGGCCGCAGCGACAGTTCGCAGAAGCTGGAGCCCGGTGGCGCAGCCCACCGGGCCAATTTGCCAAGACTTACCGAGCGCGTCACTGAGCTTTGCTGCTGATGTAATGATTTCCAAGCGTTTAGACGTTGCGCCCTGTTAGCCGCCATCTGCGAATATAGGGTTGTGACTTGATTCTGTTGTGTCGAATTCAACAATGACCACACCTGCTGAAAAACACTATACCTCTCCTGTTGCAGCTGGCTTTCCAATCCGTTGACCTGGCTGATCAAGCTAGGGTTGGCCGTGCCGGTGGAATAAAGCGCACTGTTGAGCTGCTGCCGGAGCGGCATGAGCTGGCTGACAATCTGCTGAGAATTTTGCCGGCTGTTTTGCATCAACGTATGTACCTGGGTCTTTTGATCCGGCGTGAGATTGGCTGGCGCGCATCAAGAAAAACAGATTTGGACCGCCGGCTCTTCCTCCACCGCCATGGCGCATCTGCGCAAAGCTCGGCAGTGCCCACAAACCGACGCCTAGTATAATGGCAGCTGCAATTATCCCGAAATGCTTCGTTTTGAACACCATAAAACCTCCTAGTATGATTTAGTTACAGCCAATTTAAGTGCCCGCTCGCACAAGTTATCAGCCTCTCCGTTCAGGTCGTCTTTGCTCTATCTCGTTAAATTTTTCCGCCGTCACGTCGCTCATTAGACGACACGGTTTGAAAAGGGCTTACTTGGTTAACGCTCAAATTAATGTGAACACGCACTCTTAATACATGGAGCAATTTGCTGACCACGCGTCGCTTGTGGCGCGGATTAGATAGACAGCCGGACTCTTAAGGAATAATCGCGGGCTTTGGCGTAACCCGTTTCGCTAAATGGCTGTGACATGTGGCGGAATTGTGTGGCTGTTTGGTATCGCCGACACGTGATGCCATTCTGGAAGATTGACAAAGGTCTTGAAGCTATAATTTTGCAAGGGTTGATAACCTCCACGACACTTTCAATTCGTGGCCGAGAGCATGCTCTACTGCCCAACCGTTTTCCTAAACAGGTCAACGAGTGGCTTCAATTTTCTTCCCCATTCCAAAGCCGAAACCACGTGCAACTCCACTCGTGGTTCGACGGTCCATGGCACATCTTTTGCGAGGCGTCCACCTACCCTGATTCTTGACCATAATCTCGCTCGCTTCTTTCGACAAATTGTAATCCACGAACAAGGCGGCCGCATGAGGATTGGTGGCGCTCGACATGATCCCGATAATGTTGGCGGGCATAAGGATCGTGGGATTAAAGGCGACGAATTCAATGGGCGCGCCCTTTTCCTTCATTGCAACCGCGTTATGGATATACCCGTCCACAATGAGATCGTGTTCCCCGGTTGCGACCAGCTGAGTCATAAAGGCGTGAGACTGGCGTGAAAACAAAACCTCCTGCTCTACGGACAATTTCTTAAAAAAATCTACCGCCTTGCCCTGACCCCACAGATCAACTAAACCCGCAAATAGGTTGTGCGCCTCTACATCCATGATCATGTTCCGTTTCCAGCGAGGCAGCAGTAGATCTTCGTAGCGTTTAGGCACCTCGTTGGCATTGACCCTCTTCGTGTTGTAGATCACAGCGTAACCGCGGGTGTCGACACCTGGCCAGAACCCCTCCGCGTCGACGAAGCCTTTCCGCAAGAACGGAACCATTGACTTTTGTACTTGGCCAAAGTTCCTTTGTCGATGAGATCCACCAAATACCGTTCCGGTCGTGGCGATTACATCAGCGCGATTGATGCCGGCGCGCTGCTCCGTGAGAACCTTATTTAGAACTCCAGGCCCGCCAAGACTCGAAAAGGAAACCTTGATAAATGGATAGTGCTTGTTAAATGCTCCGACAATCTCCTGCAGGTCTCGGGTGTTCGTGGCTCCGTAGAACGTCAGTGCCCCTTCTTTCCGCGCATTTTCTGTAAGCAATCTTTCCCGTTCTGGCGATGGTCTGGAGTTGATCTTGGCGAGAATTTCCGCCACATCACCGTGCGCGACTCCGGCGAAAGTCACACAGTAAGATCCGATGAGTAGAAAAATGTTCGAATCTTCGCATTCATTGGGAGCTCCGATTTTAATTCTTTTCCACCACGTGCACCCGACGTCTGTCGTTTTGTCGATTTTAGAGTTTTCGAAGCAAAGGCAAGGCTGCTTAGTTTACCACGGCGCCGAGGTGCGGCATTTGACAGTGGGCTCCCGTTTTCTTCAATTCTGCCTCGAAGCGACGACCGATCTGCGGGTCTTCGTCCTCGAACTCAATCACTGTCCCTCCTTCCTTTGTTGATATGTGGGCTCCGTCCTCCTGACGCTGCGCCGTAACCTCGGTGCCGATGGGATGAAGCCTGCTCCCGTAGCGAATCGCAATTAGACGCGCCGGATCCGGACCCGTACAAAAGTGCTGATGGAACCAACCGCCCGGAGGACAAACCAGCGAGCCCACTCGCCAGTTGAGTTGAATCACTTCGTGGCCTCGTCCGCTCTCGAAAGGCCGCTCACCAGCTTCTTTTGGCCATATTAAGGTATAGCCTTGCGACCGTAAGATTAGAATCGTGGCGCCCGGCCCATGATAGTGAGCCTTGTTGTAGACTCCGGAAGGCCACTCAGCCATATGCCCGATCAGAGAATTCCCGCTCATCTCGAATTGGGTGACTTTCCAGCCGGGTCCTTTCACCTTCTTTATATCAAGCTCTGCGCCAACGATATCGGCTATGAGGTTGGTCTCCCAGAGCGTTTGAGTACCCCGCTTATTCTTGTAGCGCTTGTTACTTTCCTTGAAGTACCCTTCTTCCCTGCAAATCGGTCTCGAAATAGGTGATTACAATTGAAGATGAAATTCGCATCCCGAAATGTATCGATAACCACAGGAGCATTTGTGACTGCTAAAAAGGTAACGGGTTCTCTGGCGTCCATTCACTAAACGATGCCAGCTGTTCATCGGCGGAGCAAAAACACCCACGGACCCCATTCAAAGACCTGTTTTTCTCCATTCTCCTGCCACACTTCCGTTGTCCCTCCTCCCATCCAAAATGCAGATGACTTCTTCATAGAGATGCTTTTCTAACTTCAGGGCACCGCCCGGGGAATTTGGGCTACATACATTCCCGTTGCCCCTCCCATTCCGTAAAGGTTGATAAAGGCTCCCTTTCCACCGATACGCTCCCAGCTCGCAAGTTCCAAATCTCGGACGTCCTCTATTCCATAACCATTTACAACTGGGATCCCTTCGGTTCGCATCCACTTGTTGTAAGCGGTCCGCTCCATTGATTCCATTAAGACGTCAAATTCGCTCATGGGAGATATCCTCTTGTCTTGATCTCGTTTGTGTTCGCACGTTCAATTTCTGAACAAACGTAATACCCTGTCAGCCATCAGCGGTCGACCGCTCTTAGCTCCTCACCATCAAAATCGTCTCATCTAAAAACTTGTCACAATTGAAGAATCCGGCTCACGTTTTTGGAACGCGAGCCCAAGATGAAACCGGATGGCAGTCATGTCGTGAAAATCATATGCCTGTAAAATAAGGCAAAAGAAAGAGGCGAGTCAAGGAAAATACGATCCGATGATTGAATTGAAAGACGCTTCAGTTGAACGCGTAGTCAGAATGAAATGAGTTCATCCTGAGGATATTAGGCAGCAAAACGCTTTGATGCTAACTCTAGACTCGCTAGCTCTTCGGGCGGATGGATTGAGCAACTTCAACTGCCAGTGTGTAGCCACACCTAGATGCAAGTTTCACGATTACAGCACCACCATACATGTTTCGAGCTTTCCTTCTTCTGAACCAGTTGTCCGATCTGTTCTTCTCCGCATTCCTGGCATGCTATGCAGGGAATATTTTGGATTTCGATGAGTTCGCTCTTTACTGTCGTTCGGGCTAAATAAGTCCTCGATCCGCACTGCGTGCATTTACCTGGCATACGCTTCAGTGCAACCTCAATTTAAAGGCGTCGCCGTCGATCGCGTAACAGCGCTGCTTCTGCATTTACGCAGCACATTACTGATGGAGAATTCAATTCAATCGCAAAGCTAACGCAAGCGGACTCTTAACGATCGGTCTGGAGCGCAAATTATCTCCCAGTGAGACAGAAATACGACCGGAGCGTCCATCATGTCCTCTCGGCCTAATGTATCACTACATCCCGGATATTTTATCGCGAACCAGGCGCTGAACGTAACATAGACTGTCTCTTGAGTTGAAAACATTCTGGCCGCAAGTGACGGTTCCCTTGAGCACACCTTGGCTCGGGAAGGCGTCGGCGGTTTGATTCCCTTTAGCGGGGCAAAATTGGGCCCAATCTACGATGTTTTTGGCACTGGTTTAAATTGCCTCCATTCGGTATCACCGGAATCAGATAGCAACGCGACGGGTCGGCCTTGAACATAGGTTTGAGGTTGCCATTAAATACCGTTGCATTGACGCCGTTTGCGACATTTCCACAATAGCCAACATCGATTGCCGGCTGGCCCGCGCAGTAAGGCAGCTTGTCGAACAGGTCGCGAACCTCACTGCTGCTGGCGTTGTCTATTTGGTAAGTTTCCAGCCGCCGGTGCTTTTGCCCCCCGACTGAAAATCTAGCTCCACATCCCCGGGTTGGCCGCAGAGACCTTGCACGACTACGATCGGCAGTCCGGGAAGAGCTTGGTTCACAGCAACAGCGCTGACATTTACGTCGGCCGTGGTTTTTGCGGATTGCCCAAACAAATTGAGTAAAGGCGTTAAAAACAGCGGGGATTTCATAGCTTGCGCAGCGCTGCCGCCGTAGGGATTGGTATTTTCTAATGCGACACGCGCTCCGTTCGCATTGTTGATATTGACTCCTGAGGTGGTAAATCCGCCGCTCGCGTTGTCATATTTCACGAGGGTCACGTTCTTTTGACTAATTTGATTCTGCGGACTGTCTAGATAATTGTTTCCAGTGCCGGGATTGGTCCCGCCTGGATTAAACTTCGCGGCTCGGTCTGTCACCTTCGACCAATTTCCACTTGGGATTGCAGAAGCGGCAGCCAGAGCGGCCGCATCGACGGCCGGCTGTCCCTGACGAGCGAACATATGACAGATGCCCGGTGTCTAACCCCATGCCGACCATGATCAAGAGCAAAACGATCATCAGAGTCATGAAGACGAGCGCATAACCTTGTTCATTTTTAGCGGCTGCATATAAGCCTCCATTGACCTAAACAGAATAGGGTCCGTAAGTGGTCGCAGTCGTACAGTAGCTATCGTTTATGTATGGCTGATATTTGAAGTGCATCTGTGTTGTCCGAGAGATACTGATAGAGTTTGGAGCGTTACCGCCAAACAATCGTATTAACTTATACATGAAAAAATTGTATTGACCCTGGGCCGTCACCTGGACGAATTCCATGCAAGCAGTTCCTGTGTAGAAGGTTACTGTGACAGTCTTGTTTGTCAGATAGGCCGGCAATCGGTTGATGACTTCCGTTTTCACCGTATCCGCTTCAGCCGAGCTGAATAATAGGTTGGGCACACTTCCGCTCTTTTGCAGTCCGCTGCCGATTCGAGCTCCCTCCCGCGCCGCAGTCTGAACGAGGTTACCCATCAAAAAACGAAACACCGAAATCGGCGGGTACATACAACGCTATAAGCAGAAGCGGAGTAACGAGTGAAATCTCTCACGATACTCCTGACCTCTTTGATTATTTTGCATCGTTCTATTTTTGCTTATAGCGTTCATCGGGCTTGTCCTCCTATTTTCGCGATCCACTTCGAATTCACGCGTTAGCATCCCGCTTGGGCCTCCCACCTCATGCGTGTTTGACGAGTTATTGGCGTATTGTTTAGGTTTGTTGTGACCCCGTCCAACGTAGGAGCTGGTAGAAAAAGAAGTTGTAAGTTCCAGAGACCGTGACCGTGACCATCCGGTTGCAGTTTGTAATGGTATCGGGATCCAATTGCAGCGTGATAGTAGCCGCTGGAAGGAGCGCCGACGAAAGCCTTCCTGCGGTTTCCTTAAATATGTTTGCCGTACAAGAAGGCATGACACAGCTAGTTGTTCCGCTGACGAGCGTAAAATCCGCAGCCGCAATTCTGGCTCCTTCGCGCGCGGCGTTCTGAGCAAAGCTGTCCGCTATAGAACGCAAGCCCAAAATCTGCCGGTGATCCAGGCAACGATCAGCAAAATTAAGAATGTGAACGTGAATTCGACAACAGCCTGGCCTGAAGAACGAGTTAAACTATTTAGAGCGTTCAGACTGAGAAGGGATGAGGGATGAATCCAAAGACATCTGTCGAACTCCTTCTACTTTGCAACCCTTTTGCCGTCTGGACTGCTGACATTTGACGTATCCTCGCATAGTGGCAACCTGTGTTGCGAGTTCTGGGCCGTGACAAAGTCATGACGAAACCAGCGTTCGAGTTGACACCTGCTGCCAATGGACCGTCCGATTATGCTTTTGAAGGACTCGGAGGAGCGAACAAAATTGATCTCTTGGTATCTGACAAAAGAAGGCGGCAATTACTTTGAGGACTAAAGACGAAATCAAAACGATAAACCGGCACACCGGTAGTCAAATAGTTCAAGGCCATAATGGCGCTTTAGCGTCAACAAATGACGTGGATGAGATTCCAGTGCGATCAGGCGAAAGTAGGATGACTGAAGAGAAACGAGGAACACTCGACAACGCCCTTGTACGGGTTCCTGCGTCTCCGCTGTTTTAAATATCTCTTTAGAGTTTCAGTGATGGCCAACAGTAGCACCGGGCAGCTTGCGTAGATTAATCCGGGAGCTTGAAAAACGTCGGAGCTGCGAACTGATAGTAGAAGTCAATTGCAAAGGGGCTGTTTGGACTGGCATCGCAAGCCGAGATTTTAGCCATTGATGCATTAATTTTGCTTCGTCACATTTTATTACAACACTACAGTGAAGTTATGATGTCTGATAAACAATCCGAGGGCGCACTTTCCAGCTCCCGCAATGCCTCTCCGAGCAGAATTTTCAATCGCGCTTTTCGGCAGACTTTCGTCGACTCGATGTTGGAGCAATTTTATTGGAGGTCAACTTCAAGGCTTGCGCGGATGGATTGAGCAACGTCAACTGTCCAGTGTGTCGCCACACCTAGATGCGAGTTCCACAATTACATCACCACCACGTACGGTTTTGAGCTTTCCTTTGGCTGCGCGGTCGAGAATCTTATCGATTTTCTTCTGAACCAGTTGTCCGATCTGCTCCTGTCCGCACTCCTGGCATACCGTGCAGGGGATATTTTGTATTTCAAGCAGGTCGGTCTGTATTGTCGTTCTGGCTAAATAAGTCCTCGATCCGCACTGCGGGCATTTCCCGGCATACGTTTCAGTACAGCGTCAATTTGGCTTCGGCGCCGTCAGCCCAAGCAGTCACCGGTGCTTGACGAGCTATTCCGTTGACCGCAACGCTTGGGTAATGCGGTCGCGAAGTCCCGCGCTGCAGTCAATACAGTACGGATGGCAAGTAGGCTCCCGCCGGTTCGTTGTAAAGTCCGGTCGTCATCAAGGTCATGACTTGTACCACGCGTAAGCCGTGGCCCAGGCACCATTGAAATAGCGCCCCATTGCGTGAGAGGCACAAGAATGCCTGGGCCGGCGAAAGCGGACGCAGCGCCGATCAGCGCCATCAGGTCCCGGTTGGTCTCGCCGACGGCGTGCGCAAGAAGCCCAAATCCGTCGCGTAGCCGGTCACGCGTTCCTCGTGCTCCACGACGGTCGCCGTCCCCAGCTTGATCGCGTCGAGCGTCTCCCCAGCGCGGTCATGACCGTGAACGAACGTGCAGACACGATTGCAGACTTCAAGGTCCGCCTCAACGGCCCGCCGCACTTGATAGCCGGACGGCAAAACCCCGATCGCGGGGCCTTGCATGCAGGCGATGGATTCTCGAGGTAAAAACCCATCGTCGCATAGAGCGCGAGAGATCGGCTGTGGTATGCGGACTGCAAAAGTCGGACACCTGGAAATTTTCGCTCTGTGGCTCGGTCGAGAACGGCCTGCATCAGGCGGCGACCGATCCTCAGATTCTGCACCCTGGGATCCACGGTGATCGGGCCAACGCCAGCGATCGCAGAGCGCTCGTCGAGGAAGTTGCTGCCCACAACCTCGCCGCCCGCTTCAGCAACAACGCTGAAGAACCGTGGATGTGACAACAGCATCGTGATCAGACCAGTCGCGACGTCCACGGACGGAAAGTCGGGAGCAAAGTTATGTTGGCGGGCAATGGCTTCAAACGCCTCGTAGCAAATTCTGCCGCACGCGCTGATATCCGTTGGACGTCCCGGTCGCAGCGTGACTGGGATCTGAGCGCCTGGTACATCTGCCATTTTCACATCCCTCCTCGAGATCAAGCCTGCGCTCGCTTATGCATCAGAACTCGCACGAGATATAAGGCGCCGATTACGCCGAATACGATCCACGACACAGGATCGAGGTATTTGCCGACCTTCGAGAAGTTACTCCCAAGCATATACCCGAGATAGGCCAGCAACCCAGCCCAAAGAGCAGTTCCTAGGGACGTATAGAAGAGAAACTTCACGAAGTTCATTCCGGCGATTCCGGCGGGAACCGAAATGAGGGAACGCACGCCGGGGATAAGGCGGCACAGCAACACAGCGGCGCCCCCGTGCTTGTGGAACCACCGCGACGCACGGTCAACGTCTTGTCTGGATACAGTCAGCCAACGGCCATGCTGGTCAGCAAAGCGCTTCACGCGCTCTCACCGAGTTTTTGCCGCCATAGTAAAACGGTAGCGCGCCTATAACAGAGCCGGCCATGCCTGCCAGGGTGGTACCGAGGAATGTGAGTTTATTTTGAGCGACCATGAAGCCGGCGAGTGGCATGATCAATTCAGATGGAATGGGTGGAAAGACGTTCTCAACCAACATAAGCAGCAAAATACCAAAGTAGCCAGTCGAGGAGATGAATGCGATGACCCAGGAAGCCATGAGTATGCGTGTCTCGCTCCTGCATCAAGCCTCGACGCGCTTGGATCGCTTCGTCCGCACGATCGAAACTGAGCACGAAGCCGAAGCCGACTCGATGCAGCCGGTGTGTAGCCGTCGCCGACGGCCTATCCCCACCGCGCGAGCAAACCTAGCAAATCGCAGACGCGATTCGAATATCCCCACTCGTTGTCGTACCAACTGAGGCACTTCAGATATTTGCCACCGGTAACGCTCGTAAATGCCGGATCGAATATAGAAGAGTGGGAATTGCCGATCACGTCCGACGACACCACGGGCGTTTCCATGAGTTGTAAAATGCCTTTCATCCGCTCCGACGCCGCCGCAGATTTTATCGCGGCATGAACGTCATCCGGATTGACGCTTTTCTCCAGCTCGACAAACAAATCGACCACGGAACCGTCGGGCACGGGCACACGTGCGGCAATGCCGTCCAGGCGGCCTTTCAGCTGCGGCAACACCTCGCCGACGGCTTTCGCGGCGCCCGTGGAGGTTGGAATGATATTCTCTGCCGCAGCGCGCTGCGTCGCCAGTCCGAGTGCGGCACGTCGGCCAGACGCTGGTCGTTCGTATACGCGTGCACCGTATTGATGACCCCTTCGACGATACCGAATGAATCATGGAGCACCTTTGCCATAGGCGCCAAACAATTGGTGGTGCAGCTCGCGTTGGAAATCATCCGGTGCTCGCGGCTTGAGCCCGTCATCGTTAACGCCGATCACGACGGTATAATCGATCGCATCCTTCGCCGGCACGGTCAGCACGACGCGTTTGGCGCCGGCCTCCAAATGTTTGCTAAGCTGTTCCCTGCTGGTGAATATCCCCGTCGATTCTATGACGGCGTCGATGCCGAGCTCGCGCCACGGTAATTTAAGCGGATCCTTTTCGCGCAGCATGCGGGTTCGACCGTGCGACGTGACCAGCTCATCGCCTTCGAGCCGCAAGGTGCCCGAGAATCGTCCCATGACAGTGTCATAATTGAGCAAGTACCGCAGCGCATCGTGGTCGAAGACGTCGTTGATCGCCACCAGCTCGGCGTCGGTCCGCTTGTCCAGAATACGAAACACGGAGCGACCGATTCGGCCAAATCCGTTAATGGCAACTCTCATGCTACACCTCCGTCAAGCTTGCTGTATTGCCGGACCACGTCGAGCACGCGGCACGCATGCCCCAGGCTCTCGTACCAGGCCAGCACTTTGACGATTTTCTTTCCTGCTTTGATGGTCGCGCCCGAATCGAAGAGCAAGGATTGCCGGCAACCGATGACGTCGGATGAAACAATCGGATCATCGGTGATCCCGATCAAGTCCGGATGCTGAGCAGCGGCGGCGCGCATGACGTCGTTGACTTGATCGACCGTCACGGTGCCGTCGTGCATTACGCAATTCACGTCCAGCAACGATCCGCGCTGGACTGGCACGTTGAGCGCGTAACCGCTCAACTTTCCCGAAAACTTCGGTAGAACCATTTCTACCCACCGCGCCGACTCATTGTTGTTGGGAATGATATTTTCCGCCGCGGAGCGGCTGCGACGAAAATCCTCGTGGGCGTAGTCCTGCAGCGACTGATCACTCGAATAGGCATGGACCGTCGTCAGCGACGCATAGTCGACCCCCAAACTCTGATCCAGAAATTGCACAGCAAAGAGCGCAAACGCATTGGTCGTCGCCGAACCGGCGGAAATCATTCTGTCGGCGCCGGTGGCGTGGCCTTCATTGATGCCCGGTATGACGATCCGGTCGATCGGTTCTGACGGAAGCGACGCCAAGATGACCCGCTTCGCGCCGGCGCGCAGATGCGCTTCCATATCGCGCCGACGACGATATCGCCCGGTTGCATCGACCACGCAGTCGACGTTCATAATATCCCACGGAACCTCTTCAGGCCGCGCCAGCTGGAACATTCGCGTGCGGAATTTTTTATTAGTCAGGTAATTGTCTTGAAGCCTGCACGACGGCTCTTCCATGCCGTCACTTTGGAGCAGATACTCGATGATTTCCGGTTTGCCGATGTCGGCAACGGCGACGATTTCGATATCGTCTTTTTCCAACGCTAGGTGGTAAAGCTGCCGGCTAATCTGTCCCAGCCCCATAATGCCGACTCGGATTTTCCTGTCGCTCATTTCGGTACCTCCGTGTTCAGCAAAATAAGCTCGTGAAGTTGGCGTTATTCTATACCCCAGCATGTTAAAAATCGATGAATAAAAAACAAAACCGGTTCGCTATGTCAGCTTGCGCTCAGACCGGTGCGGAGGATCTTTCCGATCGCGCTTTTCGGCAGACTTTCGCTGAACTCGATCTGGTGCGGAATTCTGTAAGGCGCGATTTGAAAACGCAGGCTTTCGCGAATGGATTGGCCGAACTCAGCTGACGGTGTGTAGCCGTCGGCCAAGACGTACGATGGCGTGAATCTTATTGCCGATGTCAGCATCGGCGACGGGAACGATGGCGGCTTCGATGATCGCGGGATGTTTTTGCAGGGCGTTTTCTGATTTCCGTCGGCGAGATGAATATGCCGCGGCTTTTGAAGCAGTCGTCGCGCCGGCCGGCAATGAAGAAATAGCCCTCGCTTATCCTGATAGGCGAGGTCGCCGGTAAGATACCAACCCTCTCGAATCACCGCTTCGGTTCGTTCACGATCTTTGTAAGTAACCGAGAAACAGTCCCGGATCTGAAGTTGAAATCGCGAACTGGCCGAGCCACCGGTAGCGACGGGTTTTAAGTCGTCATCTAGAATCGCAACGCCGACTCCCGGGAGCAGTTTGCCGACGGAGCCCGGTTTCTACCGGATCTCTCACGCCGTTGCCGATGACGAGCTGATACTCAGACACTCCGTAGTGCTCGTACAACTCGGAACCGACGCGTCGCTTTCCATTCCTGATAAGTTACCTCGCGCAGAGCTTCGCCCGTGGAGTGGGAGCAGCGCAGGTTCTTCAAACTGTGCGACTTTTCGAACCCGGGGCATGGCGAGCAAGCTACGGTAGACGGTGGCGACGCAATGCAGAACGCTGACTTTGTATTTCTCGATGGCAGCCAGAACATTTTCCGCCGTGGCGCGGCCGAGAAGGATGGCGCCGGCGACGCCGTTGCGCAGCGGGAAAAGCAAATTGTGACCGAGCGCTGATGAAACTCCATTCGCCTGTCGCCATGACCACGTCGTCCCTTGCGGCGGCAAGCGGAAAGCGGTTCAAGTCTCCGAGCGCGACGATCCATGCGATGCGGCATGGACGATGCCTTTCGGTTTGCCGGTGGTGCCCGAGGTGTAGACGATGAAAGCGGGCTCATCGCTCCGCGTATCTGGCCGTGGCGACGGCTGTGGACGAACTCGCAGCCAACGAAGCGAATGGTAATTTCGCTGCCCCGCTTCGCCTCTCGGCACAAACGACATGCTTGAACAAACCGCTGCCGCCAAGTTCGCGCACGGCGCCGCTGCGCGATGTTTCGGTGAAGATCACCTCCGGTCTGGTTTGCTCGAGCACCGCGGTCAGCTCGACTGCGGTGAGCAGAGAGTTGACCAGAACGGGAATGATGCCGAGCTTCACCGCAGCAGAAACGCGGCAGCGAACTCCGGCGAGTTACTCATCTTGAGGAGAACGAGATCGCCGCGTTTTAAATTGCAGATCAGCGAGTAAACCGGCGGCTAGCGCGTTGACCTGCTTCTCTAATCGTTTCGTAGGAGACGATTCCGAAGTCGCCGACCAGCGCCGGCAGTGAACCGGCAACCGCGCGCCACCGACGCCTCGAGCACATCGTACGCTAGGTTTAGTCTCTCCGGCACGACTCGATACTCGTGCCAGGGACTCGCGAAACCGTCATCGTTAGCTATTTTTCGCTTTTTGCCGGGCTCTTTTCGGAAACGGCCAGTCGGCATCGTGGGATCAGTATAGCGTGGCGGACGCTTCCTCCACGAAGGCGCGCATGCCCTCTTGGCAGTCTTTAGTTCGGGTAATTTCGAGCACCGCGTCGAGCTCCTGCTGATAACCTTCATCGGTGCGGTTCAGTTCCAGTACATTTCTACCGAGTCGCTTGGCCGGCGCACGGATAAACACGGATTCGCCGCGATGCGCCCGGCAAGAGCGAACGCCGTAGTCGAGAAGCTTGCCGGCCGGCACCACTTCTTCGACAAGACCGATACGAGCGCTTCTTTGGCGTCGATGATCTCGCCGGTAAGAATCAGACGCGTCGCCCGCGCCGAGCGCCAGTTGGGCAAATTGCGCGCGCCGCCACTTTCGGGCACTGGAAGCCGGCCTGGCACGGCCACTTCACCGAAGCGCGCGCGGTCGAGAAGCTGATGCGCATATCGCGAGCGTCGCCATCTCCAGGCCGACGCCGACCGCGGCGCCGTTGATGGCGGCGATCGTTACTTGCGTGCAAATCTTCGAGTTTGCGCATGGCGCTTTGCAAAACTCGGTGACGCAGATCGTTAAAAAATATTCCGCCATCTCCTTGTACGGGCCGGTGATACCCATGGAGCCTTCAGAAGGCGCCGAGCACGTCGCCTTCCGACTTAAGATCGCCGCCGGCGCAGAAACCGCGCCCTTCGCCGGTCAAGATCACGACCTTGATGATGGAGTTGCGCGCGATCTCGTTACACAAAGCATCGAGCTCAAGGCGCATGAGCGGATCGACGGCGTTGAGTTTCTCGGGGCGACTCAGACGTGATGACGCCGATGCAGTGCTCACGCCGGGGTATGTCGGGTTGGCGCGCACCGGCCATTTGAGGCTTCGTTGTAATCCATCTAAAGGCTCTGGAGACTCCAGCAAAAGCTTGTCAATGTCTCAAACGCATGATGTCCGAACACTCTCTTTAGCAAAGAGGGGTAGGGGAGATTTTCCGAGTCGTCGCTGCTTTTAGCTGTCAGCAACTCCTCGACCCTTTCGCGCGGCGGAAGTGAAACAACCCAGGTGATTTGCGATCTCTGATAAGAGCGCCTTTTCCTTCAGAGGATTGATGACGAAGCGCGCGGTCAAAAACTTTATTTCTTTTTTGCTGACCGTGGCGTTCGTATTCACGGCGACTTCTGTCGGTCGATTTCCTGGCTTCGCGAGCTGTGATCTTTCGCCGGTCTGCCAGAAATCGCCGGCGACGCGCGACGTTTCGCTTCAGCGTCGAGCTCCGAATTCCAATCGCCAGCGAGTAGCCGAACCAGAGCGATCTCCGGGATCGAGCTTTTTGCGGCAGCTCGAGCCTTTCCCAAAGCTTGCGCGCGCGCTCCATGCATTACTTAGCTGGGTAAAGAAATCGGCGGGAAGGTCTCTTTCAATGTCGCATCCCAGAGCAGGCACGAATCGTCGGCCGCGGCGCCACCGCGCGCGTCATGGTGCGCGGCGCGTGGCCGATCCTCGGTGCCGCAGATGATTTGCACGTCGCGGTGCGGTTGCGAGCTGAGATGCAACGAGCGCCCGAACTGTACGCGCGTCGAGATTTTCCGGATCGATATCGTTATCGGCGAGCCGATGCACGATCTTCGACATCGCCGGACGGAAGGTAACCGCCGCCACCAAAGGCGCGCCAAACTTCGGCTTGAAGCTGGTGCTGGCGCATTCGAATCACGGTCAGCTTTTGCGTCGCGCCGTCAGCGGCTCGTGCAACATCACGCGGGTAACGCAGCTGATACCGAGAGTATTTTTCAAATGGTCGGAGATAAGAGCGGCCTGTAGGCCATTTTCTTGATCGCGCTCGACTCCGCCGGTGTCGTACCTGGTCTGATGATCGAGCGGCGGTAACCGCGCTTTTTGCGCCGCGTGATCGCGGTGACTTCCATGTAGGTTGTATTTTTCGGATTGATGTGGCCGGGATCTGCCAAAGTGCTTCGCCTGAGGCAATCGCCGAAACAAACCTTCTGATATCTCCGCGTCGGCGGGAACCATCAGCGGCACAGTTCCCGCCTGACGTTCCCGAACGGCGCTTCACCAGCCGCCGGCGATGGCAACCGTCGGTTATCGTAGGCAAGCTTCTGGCCAGAGCAAGAACGTGGCACCCCCGATGCAGAGCGCAGCGGCATCTTCCTCTTGCGCGCGCGGTACTTTTCCCAATGGACGCAGATGCCTTGCCCCAACAGCGTGATGATTGCAGTCATCTGATCTGCGCAAGCCTGATCATGGCGCGGTAAGTCCCAATATTGTGAATGCCGCTGTCGACTGCATAGTAGTGCGCTGCGCTGATATAGGGCGCGTTGTCCTAACCCGGTGTGGAAATCGGCACTGACAATATCCGGCTTCGTCAAGCTTTTTTAATTCTTCACCGAGGGCATTACTTGTACTGGCGCGCCTCGGATGAACCGGATTCGTTTTCGCCTTTGGGCCCAGCAGTTGATTACTTTTGTCGGATCGGTGCCGAGAACTGATGTGCCGGTGGGATGCTCGTTGTCTGCCGCCAGAATACCGATCAGTGACGGGAATGTCGTACTGTTTGCCTTCGCGTCCACCCGATCGTTCAAAACGCTCGGTGTTCTTCTTTGATGCCGCCGCGAACTGCCAGCGCACTAACGGATGGTCCTCCTGTCTTATCCACCGGTCTTTTGACGCGGATCAAACGTAAAACTCTCGCGTTCAAGTTGCCTCGCGTGATCGCAGACGCCCGGGGATAGCCGCGCGCCGGGACGTTGATTCGTCCTGGGCGGTCTGCCACTTTGCCATGCATTTTTAAACTTAAGTTTCAACCGCCGCGCCTATAACAATATTTTTCGGTAAAGCCACTGGCGGTTTTGTAGTGGTTTTGAACCCGCCATGAAACACCCATCGAGTACTCCTGCGCTCCCAAATTCAAGAGATACTGCTCATTCCTCGAACGGGTGAGAGATCTTTCCCAAACAAACCACAACCTGTTTTCGAATTAGGGCACACGTCGCTGTGCAAACAACAGATGTTCGCGATTATTTAAACGCAATGGCAAATAACGAGCTCTTGCTGACTTGCTAAACAAAGCTTGGACCGCTTTGCCTTCAGGATTATAGGGAAGGCTCATCCAGCAGAACAGGAGACAAAAAACTGCGAGCGGAAAGAACGCGGTTCACCAGTTCGGTCGGAAAATAAAACTGATCGGCCGAATCGACGTAGCGGGGGCGGGGCGTCGCCGCCGAGAATCGCTGGTGCATTCGTCGGTCACATGGAATCCGCCGCATGGCAATGCGATTTTATGATGCAAATACCTGGAAGTGGCCGCTACGTCATATCTCGGTGCACATGGATACGCTGCCGGGCGTATCCCGATATCCTGGACTCGCGATCCCACGCATCCGGAAGAAGTCGGAAGATGGTGGATGCCTGGTCAGTGGATCGCGCGCGCGAGACACCGTCGTGGGAAGGCACCGCGCATCGTGCGCCACCACCCAATCCGGCGCGGCGACCGGCTTTACACGAGCTTTCGTACTGGCACGGCGTCTTCAGATCCTGGATATCGTCGACATGAGCCGTCCGAAACGGCCAGCGTTCCCACCGGTCGCCCTTACTCCTCGCTGGTCGAAACCAGCTGCCGATCTTGCCGATCCTGCGGCTCATGGAACGCGATGTCGTTGTAACTGACGAAGAAGGCGCGCGCCGATGCCGCAGGACGGTGGATGGTCGATATCACGAAGAAACCCACCCGTGCCGATCCGATGATCAACATGAAGCTCACAGCAACAACCGGCCACAATACGGCGCGCGACCAACCCGCCGAATGTCGGCGATGTCAAATGCTCGTCGTACTGGTTCAGCGGCGGCCTGCGCGTCATAGACATCAGCATCCCTATATCCTGACCGAGATCGGCTATGCCGCTCCCGCCGCGGACAAAAGACCGTCAAGAGCAACGTCTTCCGCGCCGACAATGGTTTGCTTTATTTGATCTGATCGTCTAGCAATACGTAACTGAACGAAGTACAA
>ERZ1370068.1452-contig-11349_pt1 | contig 55571 bp, 64 predicted proteins | sample MGYA00561227_ERZ1370068 | MGnify/ENA primary metagenome ERZ1370068 (study PRJEB38410, sample SAMEA6850437) | metagenome | study: Metagenomic assessment of the ecological functions of the soil: analysis of the soil microbiota associated with the... | reverse complement strand
TACGTATTGCTCGATGTTGCTGCAGGTGTTCGCGCATGCTGATCGCGCTTTCCGAAAGAGCCTGCAGCTGAGGGACAAAGATCGCGTCGGGTGAACTGGCCCTCATGTTCAGCCAGATCATCGAGGAGGACCATCTCGCCCAGGTCCGGTGCCATGCCAGGGCCGTCCCAGACGTCATGCGCGCGCTCTCACGCCTCGGTCTATCAGGCAGGCGCTCTACGCCCAGGCAGATGAACTACGCCGATGCGCCTGGGCTGCACCTGGGGCCTCATCAAGAAGGGGCTCCCGGCGATCGTTGCTCCATGCGGGCAATTGCGGGCTTCGAGTTCGAGGCGATCTTCGAGCGCTGTAGTTTCAGCTTCACGGTCGACGACATGTTCGCCTACGGCTTCGCCGTCTGGACGCACTTACTCCGAACCGATGAACACTGAATCTTTTCGACGGCCCGACGCAATCTCGTCACATCCACCGCCAGGGCGCTCCACACGATCGTCCTGCCGGCTGAGCGCCGTGAGGGCGAGCGAACCGCTGGAATCTTCGACTACCTCGCCCTTTCCGTTCGACGAGCACGCGGCCCGGGCCCGCGCAACCGCGACCAAGCCGGGCGTCGCAGCCCCTGAACATGTACCAGCCTGTACAGCCTCTACGACCGCGGCCCGCTCGTCAAGATGGGCCGACGGTGCCATCCATGTCCTCGACGCGCAGCTTCCTCCGCGCGCGGGTGACGGAAGGGTGCCTACCATGGGCCGATCTTCCAGCGCCGTATCAGCCGCGAGCAGCGCGAGCGGCTCAAGGCGGCGACTGGTCACGCCGTCGAGTGGTACGCGGGCGAAGTGTCTGCGGACGTCCCAACCCGAACAGACTCGCCGAAGCGGCTGTGGCTCGAACTGGGACGGCGAAATCAGACTGCCAAGTGAAGGCGCGATCAAGAAACCGGACGCCGCCCGTGCAGGCGAGTGCGCCACGCTGTTCCTGGATCGAGGTCACGACAGCCTCGACGGCTGTTACGCCCCAGGTCGCGTCGTCCGGTGACCCCGCAGAGGTACTGGCGGAGGCCATCACGAGAGGTGTGGTTCGGAAAGAGGCCGGGCGACTCCGCGAAAGCTCCGCCGACTCGCCGCGGCCATGGAGGCGTTCACGCTGAAGGCAAGCTGGTCTCTCAATGGATCTGAGCAAGAGCGACGATCAAGAAGGTCAGGCCCGTGCTCGTCTCGTTCCCGCGACTTCCCGCAGTGGCCCAAGCTCATGGACTGGTACTCCGCGCCCTCGACGAAGGAGGGGCATGGGATGACTCCCGAGTCTTCATCAGCCGCCCTCGTCCTCCTCGACATCCGAGGAGCTCGAGGAGCTGGCGCATCGCTTGCTGCTCGGGCGAGACGTGGACCTCGATCCCCAATGCCCAGAAGGCACTCGCGTTTAACTCCGGACATCAGCATGCACAACTTCCTTCCAATGGACGCTGGCGAGGATCGAGACCAGGCACCCATCTGTCGAAGCGCTCAAGGACGAGGCGCTGCTTTCGTTCAAACAATGGTCGACGTCGCTTCGACTCTTTCCCGTACTCCCTCGCTACCTGTGGGCGCTGGTGGGCAGGCACCGCTCAGGAAGAGGGGGTTTGGCTTGGATCCGCTGTGGTACCCTCCCAAGTCGGGAGGACCGCGCGCATGGAAAGCCGCAAGCAAAGGACGCTCAACGGCAAGTACGTCACGAAGTTCATGGTCATGCCACGGGCGAGGGTGCGAAGCCGCTGGAAGCGGTGGATGCCCAGGTTGACCGGTGAGGTGAGGAGCTCTCTACCGGCGTTTCGCGCTATGATGTACTTCCCGAGATTTCGGCGATCGCGCGAGCGAATCCGGCCATATTGACCCCCCGGGCCAGTGATGTTCATCTGGATTCGAATAACCACGTCATCGCGATCGCGATGGGGATTCGACGCATCTTGACTGCGACCACGAGTCAGTCTCGTTGGGGCGCCTGCTTCGTGAAGCTCAGCCAGCCAACGCTCCTTTAACAGGAAGAGCTAATGATGATGATGAAGGCCAAAGCGATTGGGCCCAGATGTCGCTGACGAGAACATGGCGCGCCAACTGGAACGACCATCCTCACGGAGGCGATGGTCGCTCGCGACATCCGACGAGTCGATCGCGCAGAAGAGCGGATCCGGCGTCTCGTGAACAAGCGCATCGCACACGCTGCTCTGCAATCACAGCTTCGAAAACCACCGACGTTGCGGCATTCCAGGATGCGGTCGAGGAGATCGACCCTGTGAAGTACGATGCGCTTATCGCTGGTGGCGGCTTGACCACCTGCTGCCCTGATTCCGAGAGCTGAACCGCAAGTTAAGAGCGCCATGGCTTGCGGACGGCCAGTCCGGTTCCAAGGTATCCGGGGCCACGCCACAACAAACCGTGACTCGAGGCGACCGCCTCACCTTCTCGGTGGACAAACGCATCGACTCCGCCTCTTCTGCCAACTGTGCTCGTTCTGGTGCCTGAACCATCGGCAAACATCAGTGCGGGCCGGCGGGCTCCCGCGCCTTCGCACCACCTTCCTCGCGACGCCATTACGAAGACGTCCGCCGCGAGCGGCTGCACCGCCGTGTCGCCCGGCTCGATCGAGGGCGCGGCTCCACGTAGCGGCCGAGCCGATCGAGGTACTCGCGGATCGGCCAGGTCCGCGTTCGCCCTCTCGAAGACCGCAGCCCGAAGGGGCTCTCGAACCCGAACTCGGCGAAGATGCACCAGCCACCACCCATGTAGACGGTGAACCCCGTGAGACCAGCCTGTCTCGAACGATTCGCGCGGGAAGTCGCCTTCGGCAGTGGCGCGTACCTTCGCCTCGTCGCCCGGCTCCCCTCAAGCGGCTCACGAAGAGCGTAACCCGCTCGAGCTTCTCGCCCTGCTTCATGTGCGCCCTCCTCGACGGCGTTCCGTCCCAGCAACACGCCCCGCGCCTCCGCGCCCGGCCACTTATTCGAACCCAAAGAACCTTCACAAGGAAGCCGCACTTCTCACGACGGGTTGACCTCGCCGGGGGCCGCGCCCATGGTAGGCGTCGCGAGCCTGCTCCTTCCCAGACCCGCCTCGGCATGGTGCGATCGGCAACGCCAGTGGAAAGCATTCACGGCGACCGCTTACGTGGACCCGTGATCGCCCTCGAAGGCGACGCGGGCCGCCTGTGGTCGGCCGCGTCGGCGCCGACGGGAGAGGCTGCCCGGAGTCCTCACATGCCGGGCGAGCGCGTGAGCGTGCGCTTCACCATGGGCGTTACATGGTACGGGTGGCGCGGGGGCCGCTAGGGTGGCGGCAGACGCCAAGGGAGGCACGAGCATGAGTGCACTTTTCGGCTCGTTCCTCTGTTTTTCGTCGTGTTTCTCGGCATCCGTCGTGCTCGCCAACTCGATCCGCATCGTGCGCGAGTACGATCGTCTGGTGGTGTTCCGACTCGGGCGTCTCGTAGGCGAGACGTGGCCCCGGCTTGGTGCTGCTGATCCCGATCGTGGATCGGGCGGTCACAGGTCGGCCTGAGAACCGTGACCATGGACGTGCCCCCGCAGGATATCATCACCAGCGACAACGTCACGGTGAAGGTGAACGCAGTGATCTACTTCAAGGTGGTGAGCGCCCAGCAGGCGGTGGTCGGGCGAGCAACTACCTCTACGCCACTTCGCTGATCGCCCAGACCACCTTGCGTTCGATTCTCGGCCAAGCGGAGCTGGACGAGTTGCTCCGAGCGAGAGAAGCAGAATCAGGCGCTCCAGCCGGTCATCGACCGCCAGACCGAGCCCTGGGGCATCAAGGTTTCCACGGTCGAGGTCAAGAACGTGGATCTACCCCAGGAGATGCAGCGCGCAATCGCGCGCCAGGCCGAGGCGGAGCGCGAGCGAGCGCGCCAAGATCATCAACGCCGGAGGGCGAGTATCAGGCCGCCCCCGGCTGGCCGGAGGCGGCCGCCGTGCTCGGCCGCGAGCCCGTCGCGATCCAGCTCCGTTACTCTGCAGACCCTGGCGGAGATTGCGACCGAGAACAACTCCACCACCATCTTCCCGGTCCCGGTGGACATGCTCAAAGAGCGTTCATGTCTTCTCGCTGGACAAGAGAGGCGCGAAGCGCAACCTTGACCGCTCGGGCCGGCATCGGTTCCCGTCGCCACACCGGCGGCGCCATTGGCGGGGCCTGAGACGAAGGTCCAGCCCGCTGTTCCACAGGTGGTACAGTGGAATGCGGCCGCGCGCGCTGCTCCACTGTGCCTCGAACCTCAGGCGGTAGTCCATGGGTGACAAGTCTCCGGAAGTCGAAAGAGCGACTGAAGAAGCAGGATGCGGCAGAAAAGAGCCAGAAGAAGAAGGCCGACGCCTTCACCAAGGCGCATCCGGCTCCGGCCGTGCCCGGCAAGAAGGGCAAGTAGTCCGTTCGTCCTTCGGTTGATCGTGGCCACGCGCGGCCGGTTAGCCCCGTCGCTGGCGCAATGCGAGCTGACGCATCACCTCGCGCGAGGCGGGAACTACATGGGGCGAAGCCGGACCACCCCTGCTGCTGCGAGAACTGCAGGCGTCACGCCGCTGCTCGCGAACATGGCTAGGCTCTACCGCGCGAGCCCCCTTCCACGGTGGTGAAGGCCTATCTCGCTGATCCGGCGCGTGTAGTCCCGTTGTTCTCCTGCGAACCGTGAGCCGCGTGCTCCCTGGAGCCACCCCACTCCGCACCATCCATTGTGCTCTTCGTTCTGTGCTCGAACCATCGGCACACCATCGGTTTCAAGCGGTAACAACGGCCACCATCGCGTCTCGGCGATAGTGGCCAATGGTGGCCGGTTGTGGCCAATGGTGCCCGATAGTCTCGCCCCGGTCGCGCGACTCAAAATCCCGTTCGGCTCAAACCGAGTGCGGGTTCGACCCCCGCCTCCGGCACCATGTACCAACGAGTTAGCAGCTTCCGCTCTCGCGCTCGTCCCCCGGCCTTCACCGGATTGTGCCCCTATTGTGCCCGAGCGCCCCGCGAGCTTGGCGAGCCCCTGGAAAATGTCGCGCTCGTCCACGATTCGGTACCTGTCGAAGATGCTGCGCGTCCGCCAGCCGCCAACCTCCATGATGACCCGCTCGGCCATGCCGGCCCTGCTCATCTCCTGGCGGCGCTCCTTCGACGTCGTGGAACAGAGGCCTGGAGTTCCGCTCGCCGGCACGCCGACTTTCACGTGCTCCAGAACGAGCAGAGCGACGTCCCCCGGCCGCGATTTCTCCCCCAACCGTTTCTGAGCAGGCATTACCGCGGCCCTGCGCTACCTGGGAGTCGCTCGACTCGCATATGTCGGCCCCTGACGTTGTAGATGACCCACCAAGTCGTGCGCCCCGTTGCGGTGATCGACCCGGAGGCCGCGGCGCCTCCCTCCGCTTCTCGTGCTCTGTCATGGCTTCCTCGCTGTCCCTCGGCTTTGCGCCGGCGATGTCGACGGGGATAGTGGCGCTGGCGATGGTCGTGCCGCGGTCACGCACCTTTCGGAAGACGTGAGCGCCACCAGCGCCACAAGGTCCGCTGGTTCTCTGACACGAGCGACCCGAAGCACCTTTGGGCCACCTCTGGTTCCGACGAGGTCCAGATGACGTCGTGTGAATCCGTGTTGAAATAGACCGCCCTTCGGGGCGTCCTGCTCGTCCCTGCGGACGTGGTGGCGCCGGGCGCGTCCGGGTGTAGTGCGCCCGCTCGCCACGGCGTACTCGAACCCGGGATTCTCCTGCAATGCGCCGAGATACGGTTCGAAAGGTCCGAAGGGCCGGTCACTTTCGCACCAGCGGTGCGAGAGCTTCGGCGGCCATCGCCGAGGGAATCCACAACGGAAAGACGCGAGGATTCCCCGATCATGACGACCTTCGCGTGATCTCGCGAGTCAGCGTGCATTGATGTGTCCGAAGCCATCCGCTGCACTTGTTCCGTGAGTCGCGTGTTGGCTTCGAGCAGCACGCTCAGCCTGTCTGGTGCCTGTCCGGCTGCGATCTGCTGTCGCTGGAGACCGGCGCTAGCCAGATCCTCGCGGTGTTGGGCATCGGCTTCGGCCGGTAACGCCTTGTCGCGCGTGGTCGGGCTTGGCGCGTCTGCGCGAGCAGGATGAGCGGGGCCGCGTAGGCCGCCTGCAAGCTGAAGGCGAGATTGAGCAGGATGAAGGGGTAACGCAGTCGAAATGGACGTAGCCCACCGCATTAATCGCGATCCAGACACCGACGATCGCGGTCTGTCCAATCAGGAAGCCGGGCTTGCCGAAGAAGCGGCGAACGCTTCGGCTCAGGGCCGAACCAGCCCGGACCAAAGGGGCTGGTCAGGCGCAGATGGGGCCGATGGAAGCGAAGCTAGTCCGTGGCGTGATCGACGGCGGACGCCCCCGGGCCTTCCGAGATTGAGCTTCCGCCACGGTCTCTGCTCTCCATACGCGTGACCTCCACAATGCGTTTTCCCGAGGCGGGGCGACCTGCAACCTCTCGGGGGAACAGGGAATCGTTGGGACCAGCCCTTGGCAGTTGTCGCTGCCGAGCAGCGAGACGATAGCTGAGCCCGATAGCCCCCGCATTGGTTGAAGCCGGGATCGAGTGCCGCCCCCGCCCGGTGTAGTCTCCGGCTCTTCAGCAGCCTTCCACCACCCAGAGGTCGTCATGGACCCTGGTCGGGAATCTTCGTGGTGGATGACGGCCTCGCGGTGGTGAAGGTCGGGAACGTGCTCATGCCGTGACGATCGAGGAGGTGGGGCGGATGGCTTCGCCATCGCTCGAACTCATCATCGCAGGTTCGCCGATGACGCCCCTGCGCGGTATGGAGCGTGGTGGCACGAGGTGACCAACCTCATGGGGCCGTCGCTACAGCTTCCACCCCATTGCGCGGCTCCAGTCGAAACGGCCGCTTGCGACAGACCCGCCAACGTCCTGCGCAAAATCTTCCTCCCGCGCTCCCGGCGTGCACGAGCTTGCTACCCGGTTCTTCAATCGCGACCCCCAAACCGGGATGTGCGTGAGTTGATCCGGCCGTCGTGCGCGATTCACACGGCCGGATGGCGCGACTCGCCTCCTCCGCATGTCGTGCGTCAGAAGCCGGTTGCGCGGTCCATCCCGTTCGTCATCCTCCGAGGCGAGGCCCACACCCGTGGGGCACTGCCTCTTGCGCGGGCCCAATGCGGGATCTCCTCCACACGTCTGACGTCCCGCGAGGTCAGCCAATGGAAAACGCGCCCCGGTGGTTCAAGGGAAGCGCGCGGTACTCGAGCGCGCGCCGCGCGGAAGGCGGGGCTAGCCCCGCGTCCCCGCGCGCCCGCCGTCTTCCTCGCGTTCGCCTGCGTGTTAGCCACCGGTTGCGTCGCGAGTGCCGCGTGCGCCGATCCGCGATCTCGGCGACTCCACCTGGGTGGCGCCTGCTCACCAGCGCGGGCGATTCGTCGTACGAGGGCCTCGAGGGTCGCGCTCGCCGACCACGAACGCGGATGGGAGATTGCGCTACGCGCGCCTGAGCGGTCTTCACCCATTGCGGCTCGTGGCCAACGGGTTCGAGGCGGCGGTCGGCTTCGCTGGTCCCCGTTACTTCGAACCCAGGCCCAACCGCCCGGCCCGGCCCGGCCCGTCGATAAAGCCCGCGATCCGATCGGCTCGATCAACGATATCGGCGTCGGGCCCTCCCTCGAGTGGGCGGGGTTCCCGCCGCTGGAGCGCGCTCCACCTCGCCGGTACGTGGTCGAGGTTCGATCGGCGCACCGCCCACCTGGTCGAAGCGTTCGGCGAGCGGCGCCCGGTGAGCCTCCGCCTGAGCGCCGACTCGCGAACACAGATCCGATCGACGTTTCTACGGGATCGGCAATGAGACGCCCGAGACCGCCCGCTCCTACTTCCTGCTCGAGACCAGCGAGGTGGAGGCGGCGTTGCTGCTCGGGATCCTCCCGACTGCGGCGGTTGCAGATCGTCGGCGGCTACTCGAGCATGACGCACGCGCCGTGGCGCGCACCTGGCACGCCCCTGCTCGAAGACGTACTCGCCGGCCGACGCGCGCCGTACGCGCGCCGCAACACGCAGGTGTTCACCGCCGGCATCCGAGCGGATCTCGCCTCGCTCGACGATGCGGTTGACCCGTCGCGCGGGCGTCCATGGCCGCATCGACTTGCGGCACGCGGCCGGGCTCCGACCCGGCGATCCCGACTACGACCAGTGGCGGCTCGAATGCCGTGCCTACCTGCCGGTGTTCGCGTGAAGCGCCGGGTGCTGCAGTGCGCGGCGTCTACGCCGGCATCGACCGCGCGGCGGCGCCAACGATGCCCTGCCCTTCTACCGCCTCGCGATGAGCGATGGGGCGACTCGCTTCGCGGGTACGACTCCGAACGCTTTCGCGACCGGCAGGCTGGTGCTCGCCCGCATCGAATACCGCTGGATCGTCCTCAGCCGCCTGAGCGCGACCGCGATCGCCGAGACCGGAGAGGTCGCGCCGCGATGGCGGACGTTCGACCGGAACGGCCTGCACTCTTCTTACGGCGGTGGACTGCGAATGGGAGCGACCGCCACGTCCGCGTCTGCGCTTCGAGGTCGCGAACAGCGCCGAGGGAGTGCACGCGGTGATCTCGCTCGGAGGTGACTTCTGATGCGCCCGGGGCCCCGCCACGCCGTACCCGCCACGCTCGCCACGCTCGCCACGCTCGCGACGCTCGGTGCGCGATGCTGCTGTTCGCCCCGCGCCCGCCCGGTGTGCCGCTCGTGGTGGACTCCGCGGCCGTCGCGCGCACGCCCGCTTCCGCGATCGACCCGGGCAGCGCGGTGGATCACGACCGTGTTCCGATCCTTCGCCCGCCTGACTGGGGAGCGGCTCTACTGGAGCCGGCGAGTCCACCAGGGCCTCGTCGGCCGATGGTCCACGTCTTCTCGACATTCCCGACAAGCTGCCTGTGGATCGCGCGCGGGTTCGGGGCGCCCACGCGCCGCGAAGCGGTGAACGTGAATCTCCTCGACGAGGTCTCCGACTCGGCGTGGTTCACGAATCGAAATCACCGGCGCGCGGTGCCGGTCGCAGAGCTGCGGCAGCGGCCCCTACGAGGTCTTCCTGCCCCGCAAGCCGTGGACCATCAAGCACGCGAAGCATGGGTGGATGGACGTCCGGGCTTCCAGATCGAGGACGCGAACGGCAAAGAAGTGGCTGGTGAAGCTCGACCCGCGCGGCTACCCGCAGCTCAGCTCGGGCGCCGACGTGGTCGCGCGCACGCTGCTGCACGCTGGCGGGCTACAACGTGCCGCACAACCAGACCCGTCCGATTCCGGCGCGGCGATCGTCACCATCGATCCCGGATCTGCAAAGGCGGCGGCTGCATCGAAGCGGTTCACGCGAGGCCGACCTCGATTCGACGCTGGCGCAGGGCGCCGTGTTCACCGACAGCAGCTACTGCGGCATCCGCCAGCCTGTTCATACCGGGGCACGCGCTGGGGTCGCCGAGCATGGACGACCTGCGGCCTGGCGACTCGAACGACCGGTACTCCCACGTCCTCCGCCGCGAACTCGCGCGGGCTGTTCGTGGTGTGCGCCTGGATCAACGACTGGGACACCGAGGACCACCAGTTCCTCGACGTGTTCGTCGAGACGCGCGACAGCCTCGGTCACGTCGACCACTACCTCGCTGGATGCCGGCTCGTCGTTCGGCGCCTCGGCCACCGGGCCCAAAGCCGCCGTGGGAGGGATACGAGAACGTTGTCGACCTCGCATGGATCGCGCGTCGAATCATATCGCTCGGCTTCGCCGAGGAGCCGTGGCGGCGGGGCACGGCAGGAGACCGACATTCCCCTCGGTCGGAAACTACGAATCGGCCGCCTACCGCCCCGAGGACTTCCGCCAGCAGGTTCCGCAGCCGGCGTTCCGCGAGATGACCGATCGCGACGGTTACTGGGGCGCCAAGATCGTGGCGTCGTTCTCGGACGCGCAGATTGCGGCGGCGGTGGAGGCAGCGCACTACGAGGACCCGCGGGCCGTCGAGTACCTGGTGCGGAACCTCATCGTGCGGCGCGACAAGATCGCGCGACACTGGTTCGGACGCGTGGCGCCGCTCGACTTCTTCGAGGTGAGGGACGGCGCGCTCCGCTTCCACGATCTCGCGCTCGACCTCGGACTTTCGCCCGAGCGCACCTACGACATCGAATCTGAATCCGAGGGAGGGCGTGCGCAGGCCGGGCGGGCGGTCCGACTCGACCGCACGGAACTGCCGCTCGCCGGCCTTGAAAGTGGCCCGTCCCGAGTGTCACTCGAGATCTCGATTGCCGGGAGCGGGGCGAAGCCGGCCCACGTGGAACTCTCGCGCAAGGGATCGGAGTGGATCGTGACCCGGGTGCGGCACGGATGACGCCTCGGGTCGCCTGGCGCGACCGCGGCAAGGTTTTCCCTACGAGGACGCGCGCGGTTTGGGCGAGCGCCGGGAGTGAAGCGAGGCGGCAGGAAAGGTGGCCTGGATGTCACATTTACGGACGAGGATTTCCTCCTGACGCTCTTGGCAACGCAAGGCCGCCGAAGGCGCGATGGACTTCACCGCGAGCTGGTCGGCGCGGGGTGCGAGCCGGAAAGAATTGGTTCAGTCCGCGCCCGGATCGATGTCGCTGCACAGTGCAGGAATGACCAGGTATGAGCCACCGATTGAGCAAGAGGTAGTGATGGCGAGGCAAAGTACGGAACGGTTTGGCCTGCATCGTCACCTCGTGATCGTACTGTTCGTTCTCATTGCTCGCCGTCATCGCTGCGGAGAGCTTCCTCTCTATCAGCAATCGACGGTCAGCAAGGCGAGCAAGGCGCAGTCCGACAAGTTGCTGACCACGTTTCTCCAGGGCGACACCGCTCAGGCCGTGGGTGGGTCGAGCGTGCACATTCGGCTGCAGAACGTCCGGTTCAAGTGGTCGGACCAGGTCTACATCGACGCGGGCAACATGGCGGTGCGGGCGGTACCGGTGCAAGGCAAGACGGTCAACTTTGACGATCTAGATTCTTTCCACCTGATCGTGCAGCAGTCTGTCGTGCTCATTCGACCCGATGTCCTGGCCGGCATGTTCAACGAGAGCATCTTCAACTATCCGGAATCGCGAGTACGCGAGTTGCAGGTGTCGATCTCCAAAGACGGCGAGGGCGTGCCACTGGTTCAGTTGAGAGGCAAGGTCAATGTCGTGGCCTGGATTCCGTTCACGATGTATACGCGTCTCAGTGTGGATACGAAGACGAACACGCTGGTCATCGTCGTCGATCATCTCAAAGTCTTTGGCACTATTCCGGCCACCAAGCTCATTCGGTGGACGCCACTCCACCTCGACCGCTTGATCGCCGTGCCTCCCAACAAGAGCCTGCTCGTCGACGGTAACCGGATCATGGTGAAGCCATTTGACTTGTTTCCGCCGCCTCGGATCGATGGGAAGATTGCGAGCGTCGAGGTCGGCGACGACGCGATCAGCATCACGTTCGCGGGCGAAGCCATCCGCGCACCGGACATCCTCGGCCAGGAACTACGTGTATCCGCAGGGGGCACGTCGCAGTTCGGGCGCTTTCGAATGGCCGATACCGACGTGCTGATCCTCGATCAGAATCAGACGAACCCGTTCGTGTTCTCGCTCCGGCATCTACGCGGAGATGATCCCCAAGAGCACGGTTGAGGATGCCCGATACCAGGTCCGTGCGGATCACGATGCCCGACTCCTAACGGGCCCAGCGGTTCGTGACTACCCTGCAAGGCCGTAGGGGTTCTCCTCGCTCGCCTTGCTGGATGCCGAAAAGGCAGCCTCGAAGCCTCCGCACGCGGAGGAGATCGAATACCGGGCCGAGTCACGCGCGATGCTGCCGTTTTGGACTGTGGCGGAGATGTCCAAAGAGCAAGAACTCGCCGACGCCGTTCGCGCCGAGCAGAATCGCATTAGGCCCGAAACCCCGTAGTACGACCCAGCTATGGTTCCAACGCGGAGGCGGGTCTTGAGCGTTTACTTCAGGGCCTGTGGCAATGCCCTTGTGGCTCCACGCAATGACTTTGATCCCGTGCTTCTCGATCGCGGGCTGGCATTTGCCGTGGAATCTCTCCCTGGTAGACCCTCACCACCTTCTTCTCGAGTTTGACGCTCTCTTCAACCTCCCAATTCACCCACTTGCTCGGTCGCCGTGTGTTCCGACAAGTAGACAAGCGTAAGGGACGCCTGCCGGATGCGCTCGCGGATGCCCTCGCGGACGTAATCGGCCCGCTCGCTGTCGAACGGCGCACGCAGCGACCAATCATTGAACTCCACCGTGCTGTTTTCGTTCTGGGCTTGGCCGCGCTAACAGTTCGACCATTGGCTTTGTCTTCGTCGGTAAAGCTGATGAAGACGTTGCGGCGTCCGCCCTCCGACGATCTCACCTCTTTCTTCGTCACACTCTTCGGCCGTTTGGGATGGCTTGGCGAAGGGCGTTTCCCACCTCCACCACTCATCTCAGTGCCCCCTCTCGATACGGACCTCCCGCACGAAGCGCACGCGCCACAGGGCTGGGCGGCGCCGAAACTGGAACCGAAAACGTGCCGACCAGTCGCTGGCCCGGTCGAGCTTGTTCGGCTTTGTTGGCTCAGGGCGGGGATTCATGCGCGGCGCGCACGGGCTTCGCGAATGAAGCCCAGGTTCCAGGGCCGTCGTGTCGGGCTCCCAGACTTCGCGGACCGCTGCTTCGCGTGAGTCGCTAGAGCATCCGCTGCCGCGGCCTCATCTCCATCGAGCACGGCCAGCTCCAGGAGGGTCGCATGATCCCAGTAGTTCGGGTTGCCAGAGGCGAGCCGGCGTGTCACAGAGTACTTGACGATCGGGAGGATCTCCCGACCGCGGTCGTCGAGCGGATCGCGCACTTCTATCAGGGTTAGCGCGTTGATCCCCGGGTATGCATCGCGCCAGTCGGCCTGAAACCCCCTCAAGTACGCTTCGATCGCCTCGTCCAGAGACCTCGCGCTAGTAAAGCCCTGCCGTCTCGGAGCGCTGCATCCCAGCGGTCCTTGTAGACGCGCCCGAGGATACCGTACGTCTCGCTCGGACGCAACGCGCCGCGCGATGAGCCGGAGCAGCACTGGTTCGGCATCCTCGCCTCGCCCGTCGCGATTGAGCGCCAGGGCGAACTGCTCCTGCACCATCACTGATTCCTGCAAGGGCCGGGACATGAGGTCCTTCAGCCGAATCATGTCCGTCCAGGCCTCGATGGCGCGATATGAGAGGAAGAGATCGATAACGACTCCGACCTCCACATCGGAGACGTCCCCCAGCTCAGCCTCGATCGCGCGCAGCCCTCGAGACCGCCTTCACTTCCGGGTTCTCGCTCTGCGCGAGGCGCTCCCTCCATTCCTGGCTGGGCCGCACGTGCTCGCGGAGCACGTCCATTCTCGAGCGACCAAGATGTGGTGCCGGCAGAGCGTTGACGAGCTGGACGATGGGGCTATCGGTGTCAGCAGACGGGCCGCGCGCAACGCATCGGCGATCGTCGTTCGCGTGGCGTCGACATCCTGCGGCTCGCCGTCGGCTCCGAGTTGGTAGGGAATGCAGGGCAGGCCTTGCACATTAAAGGACGGACGCCCACCAGCGGCGAAGAGCAGCACCGTGTTGTGTGGGCGGACGGCATGTCGAACGCCGAGTTCGTAGAAAAGCGTCGGCGCTGGCCGCCGTCAGGTCCGCGAGCGCACAGTGACACAAGACCAGCAGCTCGAAAATCGGCTTGTGAGTGGCTCCGCCGAGCTCCTCCTGACTCCGCGCGGATGGCATCGAGGCCAGCATCTTTGATGGCGGGCGCGATGAGGTCGCGGTAGATGCTGTCGAAATCGATCCAATTGCCTGCCGCGTCTTGCTTGCGGCCGAAGGGCATCAGTACGAAGCACGACTCGTTCGACATCAAGGCCCCCACAGTCGGCTTCTTCCCTTGCACGGCCTGCCTGTTCGCCTTGCGCCGCCAGGAATCCTCCCCTGACGCCAGGGAAGGCTCGATCCTTCCTCAGTTCGCCTCATGATGCTCAAGGGAACGGTGCGGGGTCAAAGACGTCCTCTGAAATCCGACCGCGAGGTTCGTTTGAGGTAGTAAGCCGAGGACCTAGCTCCAGCGAGGAATCGCAGCAAGCGGCGGCCCAGCACACCACACCGGGCCTCCCAATTGCCCCCTCGACCTCCCTCCCGGCCGCTCCTGTCCATTTCCGCCCCAAATGCCGAAGCGCCCTCGTCGCAAGCGAGTGACACCGCGCGCGGTCCTCGCCACGCCTTGGTTCAAGAGTGTGCTCGTTCTGTGCTCGAACCATCGGCCACCATCCGTCTCTATCGGTAACAATGGACACCATGGCTCTCCGCGATAGTGGCCAATGGTGGCCGTTTGTGGCCAATGGTGCTCGATAGTCTCGCCCCGGGTCGCGCACTCAAAATCCCGTTCGGCTCAAACCGAGTGCTGGTTCGACTCCCGCCTCCGGCACCAAACCAGCCCCTCTCGAGGTTGCCTACCGCGATGCGTCAGAAGTCATGAACCAGCTTCCCGGCCAGAGTCTTGTGCATCGCCGCGGAGAGGAGTCGCTTCCCTGGGCGCCGACGCGCGGAGAGGCCTGAGGCGCGCTGATCTGCCGCTTGGGGGTCGTCCTCATAGTTACGCGGAAGTTCCGGTGGACATGAGGGGATTCGAGGATCACCCTCGTTTTCCGCGCGTTTCCTCGGCCGCACACGCCGCCCATACGCCGCCTCGAACACGGACGTTCCGCTCCGCCGTGAGTGCGTGCCTAGGTCACGGGGCACAGCGTGGTCCCGGCACGTGGATCGTTGGGTCGCTGGCACGTCGCGCTCATGCACCCGCGCCGGACCGGGCCGCAGCCAGCGATTACGCTCACGATCGCGATCCGTGCGACAACTGAGGAGGGGCTCATGGATTCCGGACGACTCATTCGCGGCACGATTACTCGCTTCGACTTTGTGCGGCGCGATGTTGTGGCCCGCCCGCACGCTGCTGGCGGCGCCGTTCCTCGGAGTTCGTGGATCCACATCCCGCGCCCGGCAATCAGTTCGGGCAAACAGTGGTGGCTCGGAGCACTGGGCAACGTGGTGATCACATCGCCGCTTGACGACGCCGGCGGCACGGACCGCCGGCGCGGTGTATCTGTTTAGCGGGATCGACCGGGTGCGCTGATCAGCACCCTGCGCGGCTCCACCGCCGGCGACCACGTCGGCGGTGACGGCGTGACGGCGCTCCCGAACGGCAACTACGTGGTCGGGAGTTCGAGCTGGCATAACGGCGCCATCGTCAGTGCCGGCTGCGGCGACCTGGGGCAGCGGCACGACCGGGGTGACCGGGGTGGTCTCCGCCGCCAACAGCCTGGTCGGCTCCACGGCCAGCGATAACGTCGGCAACAGCCCTGGCGTGACGGCGCTCACGAACGGCAACTACGTGGTCCGGGTGCGTGACCTGGGACAACGGCGCTGTCGTCGACGCGGGCGCGGCGACCTGGGGCAGCGGCACGACCGGAGTGACCGGCGTGATCTCCGCCGCCAACAGCCTGGTCGGCTCCACCGCCAACGATCAAGTCGGCAGTGGCGTGACGGCGCTCTCGAACGGCAACTACGTGGTCCGCAGCTCTCAGCTGGGACAACGGCGCCATCGTCAACGCGGGTGCGGCGACCTGGGGCAGCGGCACGACCGGGGTGACCGGGGTGGTCTCCGCCGCCAACAGCCTGGTCGGCTCCACCGCCAACGATATCGTCGGCGGCAGTGGCGTGACGGCGCTCCCGAACGGCAACTACGTGGTCGCGCAGTCGCGACCTGGGACAACGGCGCCGTCGTCAACGCGGGTGCGGCGACCTGGGGCAGCGGCACGACCGGGGTGACCGGGGTCGGTCTCCGCCGCCAACAGCCTGGTCGGCTCCACCGCCAACGATAACGTCGGCGGCAGTGGCGTGACGGCGCTCTCGAACGGCAACTACGTGGTCGCGAGCTCGATCTGGGACAACGGCGCCGTCGTCGACGCGGGTGCGGCGACCTGGGGCAGCGGCACGACCGGGGTGACCGGGGCGGTCTCCGCCGCCAACAGCCTGGTCGGCTCCACGGCCAGCGATCTCGTCGGCAATCGTGGCGTGACGGCGCTCCGAACGGCAACTACGTGGTCGCGCAGCCCGAACTGGGACAACGGCGCCGTCGTCGACGCGGGTGCGGCGACCTGGGGCAGCGGCACGACCGGGGTGACCGGGCGGTCTCCGCCGCCAACAGCCTGGTCGGCTCCACCGCCAACGATATCGTCGGCGGCAGCTTAGGCGTGACGGCGCTCACGAACGGCAACTACGTGGTCGCGAGCTCGAACTGGGACAACGGCGCCGTCGTCAACGCGGGTGCCGTGACCTGGGGCAGCGGCACGACCGGGGTGACCGGGGCGGTCTCCGCCGCCAACAGCCTGGTCGGCTCCACGGCCAACGATAACGTCGGCGGCAGTGGCGTGACGGCGCTCTCGAACGGCAACTACGTGGTCCGCAGCCCGTTCTGGGACAACGGCGCGGTCGTCAACGCGGGCGCGGCGACCTGGGGCAGCGGCACGACCGGGGTGACCGGCGCGGTCTCCGCCGCCAACAGCCTGGTCGGCTCCACCGCCAACGATGTCGTCGGCGGCAGTGGCGTGACGGCGCTCTCGAACGGCAACTACGTGGTCCGCAGTCCGAGCTGGGACAACGGCGCCGTCGCCGACGCGGGTGCCGTGACCTGGGGCAGCGGCACGACCGGGGTGACCGGGCGGTCTCCGCCGCCAACAGCCTGGTCGGCTCCACGGCCAACGATGTCGTCGGACAGCCGTGGCGTGACGGCGCTCCCGAACGGCAACTATGTGGTCCTGAGCTGGCACTGGGACAACGGCGCAGTCGCCGACGCGGGCGCGGCGACCTGGGGCAGCGGCACGACCGGGGTGACCGGCGCGGTCTCCGCCGCCAACAGCCTGGTCGGCTCCACCGCCAGCGATCGAGTCGGCATTGGCGTGACGGCGCTCTCGAACGGCAACTACGTGGTCGCGCAGCCCGTTCTGGGACAACGGCGCCGTCAGTCAACGCGGGGCGCGGCGACCTGGGGCAGTGGCACGACCGGGCGTAACCGGGGCGATCTCCGTCGCCTCCAGCCTCGCTCGGCACGACTGCGAGTACGAGTCTGCAAACGACCATCATTGTGGACGACGTCAACAACTCGTTCTTCGCCCAGTCCCTACGGACGGCGGCGGGCGAGTGCGGGTCGGCCCGCTCGACTTTCCACCTGTGATCGTGAGCGTAGTCGACATCCCCAACGACCAGGGCGGCTGGGTCCGCTTGACCTTCAACGGCTCCGTCCCGGACGTTTCGAACGGCGTGGTGGCGACGTACGGGGTCTGGCGGCACGTCCCAGGCACGTTGCCCGCCGGCGCCGGCCACGGGGGACCGAGCGCAGAGCCCGGCAGCTCGGCTCGCGGCGACGCATGGGGGCCGCGCTTCCGATGGCGTCTCGACGTGCGGGAAGCAGGCGGCAAGTTCTACGTCGTGGAGCTCGGTTCGCGGGTGGCGGGGACCGCCTCTGCGTTCCCGCCCGGGACGTGGGAGTTGGTACTGGAGCGCCCCGGCGCTGCAGCAGCCCCAGTACGTGGTCGCGGTCCCGACCATCTCCAATGCGGCGCCGAATGACTTCGTGGTGACCGCTCACACGACCACGCCCTCGGTCTTTTTTGTGAGCGATCCCGCGAGCGGTCAGTCAGTGGACAACCTGGCGCCGGCGATTCCGACGGGCTCGCCGCTGCGCATTCAGGCGGGCAGACGAATCTCCAATGCGGCGGCGAACACCGAGGCGGACCTCGGTGGCTACGCGCGTCTATCGCGGCACTTCGGCGGATCTTCACGCCCGGCGTCGGCAATCGGATCGCCACGCCAATCTCCGCCAACTACTCGGACGTGGGTCCAGCAGGTAAGCGTTTACAAGGTGAGCGCGGTGGACGTGAACGGCAACGAAAGCGGCTTCGCGAGTGCTCACGCCGGATGAGACGGCCGGAGTGGGCGATGGCGGCGCGGTCGCCTTCGGGCTAGAGGGCGTGCGTCCGGAACCCCGCGAGCGGAAACGGTCTCTATGTGGCGTTCGCTGCCCGACCGGAGCCTCAGCGCGGCTCGAGTTGCTGGATGCAGCGGGCGGCGGGTGCGGGCGCGCGAGGTCGGCTCCTGGGCGCGGGGCGTCACGCGGTGAACCTGGCCGAGGGTCGCAGGGTCGCTACCGGGCTCTATTGGGTGCGGCTGGCGCAGGGGGCGAACCAGCGGACGACGCGGGTGGCGGTGATTGAGCAGCCCTTGCAAGACAACGGGTCGTACCCCCGGAGGAATGAATCCCAGGGCCGCCGACTGTGCGGGAACTGAGCGGGAACTGCCGTTTACTATTCGCATTCGTCAGCTTCTCGGTGGGCTCACCCACCCGTCAAACTGGCCTTCATTGTTGTGGTTGGTCGACGAAAGCGTTTCTTGATCCCCTCCTCTTTCCGAACTCAAAATCCCGTTCGGCTCAAACCGAGTGCGGGTTCGACTCCCGCCTCCGGCACCAACTACCAACGAGTTGTGGCGTCATCCTTCGCGGCGGCCAGGCGCTTTAGGGCTCGCTCCGCTCGATGTGGAGCGTGACCCGATACGCGGACTGCCGAATCGGGCCGGCGTCCTGCGGATACGGATCGAGCCGCACGGCGGTGATGCGATAGCCCATCGCCTCGGCGGTGCCCGAGCCGTGCCCTTCAACCGAGATCCCGACCGGCTGGGTCTGATGGATCGCGTTCGTGAGCGTCAGCTGGACGCCGGCTTTCCTTGCCAGAAGCACTCCACGTTCGTGGGGCAGCGGCTGTCGCCCTGCACCTCGCGAAAGCCGATCTCGACGTTGTCGGGCTGGACCGTCACGTGCAGGCCGACCGCGAGCGTGAAGTCGCTCGGAATGGGAACGGTCGGGTTGGCGACACGCATCCCTGCACGCGGGGACGAGCGCGAGTGCGAGCACCACGAGTACGGCGGCCGCGCGGGTTTCCGGACGATGGATGTTCCTGATCACGATTCCCTCCTCACCCGGTGCTGAGCGTTCTACCCCGAGCGGGGCATCACGGTTTCGGGCGATGGGGTAGCCGGAGCGGGTAGCCGAGCTGCTTCATGAGCGGGGTTGGAGCGTTGAGGATCACCTTGGGCGGTTGCACGGTTACACCGAACCATCTACTACTTCGTTGGGCGGCTACCGCGTCGTAGTGACGAACATAGGGAGAATAGGAGCGGTTCGATGCATATCCTGGAACATCTGTTTCTGGTCGGCGAGTTCCCCGCGCGAGCCCACCTGCTGTCCGGGCTAACGCTCGAGCAAGTCACGCTATGCCCGGACGGCGCGTCGCACTCGATCTACGAGGAGCTGTGGCACGTTGTGGCGTACCAGCAGAGCATCATCGAGCCGGGCGACCCGGCCGGCGACCGGTACCCGAGCGCGGCGCCGGAGCACGAGCACCAATGGCACGACTTGGTGCGAGTGTTCCTGGACGGCGCTCGCGCTGCGGCAGCGTTGGGGCAGGCGCCTGAGCGGTTGGCGCTCGAGGTGGAGCCGGGCGTGACACTCGCCGACGAGCTCAACAGTGTGGCAGTACATAACGCATATCACCTTGGCAAGATCGTTGCGTTGCGACAGCGGATCGGCGCGTGGCCGCCCACGGCAGCGTCGGGCGAGTCGTAACCGCAGGCGCGCTCAGCAAGTTCACGATGCGAGGGTCTCAAAGTCGTTGACAGCGAGTCACGCAATCGATGCATAGCGAGAACGACCATCGACGCCTCACGACGACTCTCCACTGGGAGCGGCCGCCGGCGCAACGTTGAAGCTGAACATCATCCCGCTCTCGTGATGCTCGGCGATATGGCAGTGCGCCATCCAGACGCCGGGGTTCGTCACGTCGAGCAGGATGTCGACGGTCTCGCCGGTTCGCACCAGCACCGTGTCCTTCCAGACCAGGTTGGGCTCGTCGACGCCCACACGAGCGAGCACGACGAAGCGCCCCGCGCCGTGGATGTGGAACGGGTGGTGCATCGGGTGGTCGGAGTCCATTTCGTTGACCAGTCTTACCTTGACTCGATCGCCGACACGAAAGTGCCATTCGATCGCATGGTTCACGGCACCTGTTTCACGATCGACGAAGCTCCAATGCATGTTCGCCTGGCGTCGTGATCCGGTTGACGTCGACCATGTCGTCTTCCCACTCGATGCCGGCGGCCTCGCCGCGCTGCTGGTGGCTGTCGCGCGCCCGATCACCCTGTTCGCCATGCTTTCTGTGCTCGTGCTTCGCGACATCCTCATGACGCTCCTGGTTGCCGTGCCCGTGATCGGCCTTCTTATCCCCTGAACTCTGCGCGACGAGCGTGGTCGGTACGAGCTTCATCATGCACTTTGGGCAGCGGCCGGCGCTTTTCGCTTACAACGTCAGGGTGCATCGGGCAGACGTAGCCTGCTGGGGCGGCGACTGCCAGCAGCTTCATCCAGCACCTCCGGACAGCGGCCCGGCTTGTCCCTGACTACGGCGGGGTGCATGGGGCAGGCGTAGACGATCGGCCCCTGGGCGCGCCCATGTCCATCTTGGCCACGAGCGCGAGCGTTTTGTCGGGCGCAGCGCCAAAGTACGGTGCCAGCCGTTCGCGCTCCGCCACCCACTCTCGGTTATGGCGCAGGGCGTCGAACTGCTCGGCAAGCGACGGCGCCGCAGGCTCGGCGCCGACGTCAATCGTCGCCAGCGAGTAGGTGCGTTCCGGCGTGCGGTGCTCGAGTGTCAGTTGCCCCAGTTGCTCGAAGAGCACGTCAATCACGACCCGCTCCGATGGAGCAAGAATCACCGAATCGACGAACTCCTCGCGCTCGAAGCGGCCACTATCGCCACCGACGAGCTTCATCCTCGCACCTGGCACCGCCACGTTGAACACACGTGTGTTCGCGGTGTTGGTCAAGTAGAAGCGAACGACCTCACCAAGCCGCGCGCGCGCAGCGAGATCGGTCTCGCCGCCGACCAGCATCACGTTGCCGAAACGGCCCATCGCCGTGTAGTTCGTCTCCTCGCGACCGAACGGCGCGATCTTCCCTTCTTCGATGAGGACGTCGTCGAGCGTCAGTAGGACATCGCGGTGAGCGGGCGGCCAGTAGTCGGGATCGGCGGGGACGACGAGGATGTTCGCGTAAAGGCCCATCTCCTGGCCGAAGTCCTCGCGGATGTGCGGGTGGTACCAGTAGACACCCGGGTCCGGGAACCTGAGGCGGTAGGAGAAGATCTCGCCAACCGGGATGGGGGCTTGCGTTTCGTGTGTGCCGTCGTAGGCGTTCTCGAGACGCAGCCCGTGCCAGTGCACCGTCGCCTCCAGGTCGGCCTGGTTGGCGACTTTGACGACCACTTCCGAGCCCTCGGGCACTCGCAACGTGGGACCGGGAATCGAGCCGTTGTAGGCAAGCATGCGCACGGTCGCGCCGCGGAGGCGCTTAGCGACCGGAGTGATCCTCAGGTCGAACTCATCGCCGTCGGCGAGATCGATGATCTCGGTGGACCGGGACTCGGGGAGGCCGGCGGTCTCCGTCGGGAAGTGCTCGTCCTTCGCGACGCGCATGTCGTGTCTGTGCTTCTGCATTGGTCAGACTCCTTCCGTAGCCCGCGCCGGAGCAGGCGCTCGGGCGCCAGGTTATAGCCGATCGCAAGACCGGCTTGGCCAGCCCCGATCACGACGACGTCGAAACGCTCGAGAGAGCCCTCGACCGCGTCGGACCGTACCACGGCCGCCGAGCGCTCGACGCTGACGGGGCGCGACACTGGGGTCCACCGCTTCACCTTTCAGGGCCGGGTCCAGGGGCCGTTAATCGATAGGGACCCCAATGATTCAATCGCGGGCCATGTCCATTCACTCCGCATCTGTCCGGCCCTTGCCAACCAACATGGTCGCCCATCCATTGTCCATTGCCCCTCAAGGATTCGCGATATCGCATTTTCATGTCAGAGAGCGGCACCGGTCTCGCGTCTTTGCCACCCAGGACCCACAAGGGGTCGCGAAGGCCGCGCGGATCGGAGGTTCAGCCATGAGAAGAGCGATCACAGTGCTCGTTCTGAGCGCGGTAATGGCAACGGCCGCACACGCGCAGCCCGGGAATCATCTCGCTCTCGGCCCGGGCGTCGGATTCAACAGCTACGCGGACAAATCCTTCACCGGCAGGGGCGTGTCGATCATTCCCGAGTACCACCTCGGCCTCACGCCGCACAGCAGGCGCGATGGTTTCAGCTTCGGCTTGAAGGGTGGCATCGGCTACGCGACTCCGGATCGCCATGACTTCATCGGCGGAACGGAGACCACGTCCGGCAGCCTACGTCTGGTGCCGGTGATGGTCGGAGCGGGACCGTCGTATCGTTCGGGACCGCTGCGCGTCGGCGTGGGCGTCGTGGCCGGCCCGTCGTTCAACAAGTTCTCGGTCGACCCGGCGGCGAGCGCCGCTTATCGCGACCGGCTCGACGCGACGTTGAACTCGATCGAGGTCAAGAACTCGGTCGCCGTGCGTCCCGACGCGAGCATCTGGTACAACCTGACGCCTTCGGTCGCGCTGCACACCGCGGCGGGCTACACCTTCAATCGTCCTCAAGTGAAGACCACGGTGGACGGGGTCACCACGACGACGCGGTGGAATACCGACAGACTCGGCTATCAGGTGGGTCTCACGTACGGAGTCTTCTGAGTCGCCACGCCTGCCCGCACTGCTTTCGACCGGGGCAGGGCTGCACTTCCACCGAATCCGGTGAACCGGGCGGGCACCCTGGGGTGCCCGCCGACCGAGTGAGTCTTGACGAGGCGGCCCTTAGTGGTTCACGACCACGATGGTCCCGGACCTCCGAACGCCCTCGGCCTCGATGCGATAGAAGTAGACTCCATCTCCAGGCCCGCGGCGCGACGATCGAGCCCCACCACGTGGGTGCCCGCGGACATCAACGCACCGTCCACGAGCGTTTGCACGCGCCGGCCACGAATGTCGTAGAGGTGGATCGATACAGTCTCGTCCTTGGGCAGGCTGAAGCCAAGCGTGCCACGGTCGTGGAGCGGATTGGGAGAGAACCCGACGGTCACGTTCTTCGCCGTGCCCGGATTCGCGGCCGCCTCACGGAGCGTCTCGGCCGCACGGGCCGTGGTCACGGGGCCGTTGTTCATCAGCACGCACGAATCGGAGACGATGTCCAGTCTCGAATCCCCGTTGAAGTCGCCCAGCGCCACTCCGTTGCCGATCGGCACCGCGATCTGGTTGCCGATGGTGAACCCCGGATCCGTTTCCATAGAGGACCGAGATGTAGCCCCCGGGTTGGGGCAATTGGCGGCGAAGTTGGCGGCGACGATGTCGAGGTTGCCGTCGCCATCGACATCGCCCACCGTCAGACGCTGGGTATTGCCCGGCATCGCGTAGTTAGTCTGAGGACCGAAGGCGCCGGTTCTGTTTCCCAGCAGCACCGCTGCGCCGGCGCCATTGTAGAGCGACACGACCACGTCGGTCTTGCCGTCGTGGTTGAAATCTCCAGTACCGATGGCGCGCCCGTCCCTCCCGGACACGTTTGTCTTGATGGTCTTGGAGAACGTGCCGTTTCCTTTGCCGATGAGGACCGACATGACGAAGGGGGTGAAGCCCGTTTCTTCGATGGTCACGATGTCGAGGTTGCCGTCGCCGTTGATGTCACCCACCGTGAGCTGGCGGACCACTTCGTTGCCGCCCACGCGCGAGCTGGGTCCGAAGGTGCCGTTGCCCAGATTGAGGCGGACGTCGACACCCCTCCTGGCGTCGGGCGTGACGAGATCGTCGAATCCGTCGCCGTTGAGATCGCCGAGGTCGAGCAGCGGCTCGGCAGGCAGTGGGGCCGCCGGGTAGGTCTGAGGCGCCTGGAAGGTCCCTGCTTCCATTCCCCTCAGCACCGTCGTCGGGTCTCCGGCGGCGACGAGGTCGATGTTGCCATCGTGGTCCACATCCTCGGCATCCATGTAGAGGAAGTTGGCGGCGGTAGTGTCCACGCCGGCGAGGGTGAATGTGCCTGCCCCGTCGTTGAGGTAGATCTGGATCGAATCATTGAACGTCCAAGCAATACAATTCAACGTATCATTCGGAGTGATCGCAATGTCGAGCTTGCCGTCGTTGTTGAAGTCCGCCACGGCGATCGTGTGCGAGAGACGGTTGGCGAAGCAGCTCTGGGTGAACGTCGGAAACGCGAACGCGGGCGAGGCCGCCAACATCACCGCGAGGCTGGCCAGGAGCGGAAGGTAAATGCCAGGGCGCGGGAATCGCTGTGGGCGACTCGGAACGGGATGCATCGTGCACCTCCTAGAGAGTTCTCCCCGGTGACGTCTGGTCGGTCGATCGGCGAGCGCGGGGAGTGAGAGACATACCGCGAGGTGGGTGGGGGAGATCACGGGCCTCGCCAGCCTGGACGCGGAATTCTAGGACGGTGGTGAGAAGCGGTCCACGTTCTTTGCGAGCTTCGAGCCCATTACGCCTGTCCAGCGTCTAGACTCGAGTCCATGGCGCGGGTCGACCCGCGCCGCCGGACCCAATCCTGGTAGACTGCGCAGTTCCCACGATCGGCAGCGGTCTCCCGGTCCCCGAAAGGGCTCGCAGCCATTGCCAAGCACTAGCGCCACGCCCGCCCGCACTGCTTTCGACCCGGGCAGGGCGCGCCTCCGGCTGATCGGCCTCGACACCAGCCCCTGCACGGCGAGCTCCTCGGCGTCGAGCGTCTGGAAGAACGCGCCCGGGCGCTGGCCGCGGAATTCACGCTGTCGCGAAACCCCCGGCGCGGCCCCCCGGCTGTTGCGCCGCCTATCTTACGACGCGCGCGTGCTCCGTCTCGCGTATCGCATGCTCGCCGGCGACGTTCGGCGTGGCGAGCCGATCGCTCCTGCGGCCGAGTGGCTGCTCGACAACTTCCACTTGGTCGAAGCCGAGATGCGCGAGATCCGCCACCACCTTCCCACTCGCTATTACCGCGAGCTTCCGAAGCTGGCCACCCGCGAGCTCGCCGGTACGGCCCGTGTCTACGCCATGGCGGTGGAGCTGCTCCGCTACAGCGACGCGCGACTCGACGCGAAGCGACTGGAGCGGTTCATCTACGCCTATCAGACGGTGGCGCCACTCAGCATCGGCGAGCTGTGGGCGTGGCCGAGCATGCTCAAGCTCGCCCTGATCGAGCACGTGCGTCGCCTGTCCGAGGAAGTGATCGAGAGCCGCGCGGGTCGCCTCCAGGCGGATCACCTCTTCGCCGAGTTCGAGAGCGCGCCGGTGAAGGGCCGCCTGCCGTCCCTTCCGCACGTCCTCCACGTCGCGTTCGTGGATCAGCTCCTGCTGCGCATGCGTGAGTATGGCGCCGGCGCCGCGGGGCTGCGTAAGCAGCTGGAGGATCGCCTGGATGCCTCCGGCACCACGGTGGAAGAGGCCGTGCGTGCCGAGCATCAGCGCCAGGCGATGAACCACCTCTCGATGGGCAACTCCATCACCAGCCTGCGGCTGTGCGCCACGTTCGACTGGAACCGATACATCGAGGACGTCAGCCTGATCGAGGGCATACTCCGGCGCGATCCACCCGGCGTCTACAGCCGCATGGAGTTCACGAGCCGCGATCGCTACCGCCATGCGGTGGAGGCGCTGGCGGATCCGACCGGCGAGGCTCAGGTACGGTCGCGCTGCGCGCCATCGAGAGCGCGCGCCAGGCGGCGGAGAAGGAAGGCAGCGACGCGCGGGCCGCGCACGTCGGCTACCACCTGATCGGAGGCGGCCGGCGGGAGCTCGAGAACGACGTCGCGCACCACCCGCGGTTCCGGCAACGCCTGAAGGAAATAGTCTCCGAGTACGGCACCCCGATCTATCTCGGCGCGGTCGCGTCGATCACGGGGCTCGGCGTGGCGGCGGCGATGATCGCGGTGGCGGCGGCGCAGGCGCCACCCTGGATGCGACTCTGGGCGGGGTTGCTCGCGCTCATCCCCGCCAGCGAGCTGGCGGTGGCGCTCATGCACCGTGTCGTCCACCGGCTCGTCAGGCCGATGCTGCTGCCGCGGCTCGACCTGCGCGTCGGCGTTCCCGAGGTGGCACGCACGATGGTGATCGTGCCCACCATCATCTCCTCGGTCGAGGGGGTCCGGACTCTGCTGGAGCACCTTGAGGTGCACGCGCTCGGCAACATGGACCCACGGATCTCATCTGGCGTTGCTCACGGACTTCCCCGACGCGCGGGCCGAGCATCTCCCGGGTGAGGACGAAGTGCTCGCGGCCGCGACCACGGGAATCGAGGCGCTCAATGCGCGCTACGCACCTGGCACCGGAGATCGCTTCTACCTGTTTCACCGCGCACGCCGCTGGAACGCCAGCGAGGGCGTGTGGATGGGCTGGGAGCGCAAACGCGGCAAGATCGAGGAGTTCAACCGCCTGCTGAGGGGAGCCGACGACACGAGCTTCACCGTGCAGGTGGGCGCCCCCGAGATCCTGACGCACGTCCGCTATTGCATCACCCTCGACAGCGACACCCGGCTGCCGCGCGACGCGGCGCGCCAGCTGATCGGCGTGATCGAGCATCCACTCAATCGCCCACGCTTCGATCCCAAGCTCCGGCGGGTGGTCGAGGGCTACGGCATCCTCCAGCCACGCGTCAGCGTCACGATGGCGAGCGCCGCCGGCTCGCTGTTCGCCCGCGCCTATGCGGGTCATACCGGCGTCGATCCCTATACCACGGCGGTGTCGGACACCTACCAGGACCTGTTCGGCGAAGGCATCTTCACGGGCAAGGGCCTGCTACGACGTGGACGCCTTCACCGCGGCGCTCGAGGGTCGGGTCGCGGAGAACGCGATGCTCTCGCACGACCTGTTCGAAGGTCTGTTCGCACGCTGCGCGCTGGTGTCGGACGTCGAGGTCGTGGACGACTTCCCCTCGAGCGTGTTGGCCCACGCGCGGCGCCAGCACCGTTGGGTGCGCGGCGACTGGCAGATCCTGTTCCACGTGCTGCCGCTGGTGCCCACCCGGCGCGGCGTGGAACGCAGCCAGCTGCCGCTCATCAGCCGCTGGAAGATCCTCGACAACCTGCGCCGCAGCCTGGTGGCGCCGGCGCTCGTCGCATTCCTGGCCTCGGCGTGGATCTGGCTCCCGGGTTCGCCGCTCGGCTGGACCCTGGCGGCGCTGGCGGTGCTCGGGTTCCCGTTGCTCCCGCCGCTGGTGCACCTTGCCACGGGCCCGCGCCCGCAGCAGCCGTTCAGTGTGTATGTGCGCGACGTGTGGGCGGAGCTCGAGACCGCGGGCGCACAGGTGATGCTCCAGATCATGCTGCTCGCCGAGCCACGCGCTACGAGATGGTGCACGCCATCGTCCTGACTCTGATTCGGATGGTGATCACGCAGCGCCGGCTGCTCGAGTGGGAGACCGCCGCGGCCACGGCGGCACGCTCCGCGGGGCTGCTCGCGCGCCAGGGTCCGCGGGTGTTCGTTGCCGAGATGTGGGCGGGCCCTGCGGCCGCCCTGGTGGTGCTGCTCGGCGTGCTGCCCCTGCGGGCCAGCGCGTTGCCGGTGGCGTTGCCGTTCCTGGCCGCGTGGATGGCCTCGCCGGTGGTCGCCTGGTGGCTGAGCCGGCGGGTGGTCCCGAGGCGGCTGGCGCTGAGTGTCGAAGACGCCGCGCAGCTGCGCCGCGTCGCGCGCCGGACCTGGCGCTACTTCGAGACATTCGTGGGCGAGCAGGACCACTGGCTGCCGCCCGACAATGTGCAGATCGATTCGAGGCTGCGCGTCGCCCATCGAACGTCGCCGACCAATATCGGCATGGGGCTGCTCTCGACGCTCGCCGCACACGACCTGGGTTACCTGGGTACCGCCCCGCTGGCGAATCGAATCGAGAGCATGCTCGCAAGCGTCGAAGCGCTCGAGCGCCACGAAGGACACCTGCTCAACTGGTACGACACGGTGAACCTCGCCCCGCTCGCCCCGCGCTATGTCTCGACCGTGGACAGCGGCAATCTGGCCGGCGCGCTGATGGCGTTGTCCGCGGGGCTGCGTGAAGTTGCCGAGGGCGAAGAAGATGAGGAGCGTGCGTGCGCGGGTGCGTCCGATACCGCGGGCGTGCTGGCCGAGGCACTCACCGTGCTGGAGCGCGGGGCGCATGCGACCACGCCGCTGCGCTCGTCCTGCAGGTTCGCGAAGAGGGAAGTGGACGCGCTGCGCGAGATGCTCGGCGCAGGCGGCCCGGGGAGCACACGGCTCGAAGTCGCGAGGGGACACGCAAACGCCGTGCAGGACGCTCTCGAGCAGCTCACGACCGCCGCGCCCGTAGGCCCTGAAACCGACGCGGTTGCCGAGTGGGGTCGATTGCTCGACCTGGCGCTCATCCGGTCGCCCGAACACGCGGCCAGACCCGAGCGCGTTGCGACAGCGCCTCCATGACCTCGCCCGCCGCTGCGAGGGTCTCGCCGACGGCATGAACTGGAAGTTCCTCTACGATCGAGCGCGCGGAATATTCTCGATCGGCTTCCGCCTGACCGACGCCGAAGGGCCCGGGCGCCTCGATGCGTCGTACTACGATTTGCTGGCGTCGGAGGCCCGACTCGTGAGCTTCATCGCGATCGCCCGTGACGAGGTGCCGCAGGAGCACTGGTTCCGGCTTTCGCGCGCGCTGGTGAGTGTCGAGGGCTGCATCACACTGGTGTCCTGGAGCGGCTCGATGTTCGAGTACCTGATGCCGCTGTTAGTGCTGCGCAGCCATCCCGAGACCCTGCTCGAGAACGCCTGCCGCACGGCGGTGCGCGCGCAGGTCCTGTACGGGCAGCGCCAGCGGGTGCCCTGGGGCATCTCGGAGTCCGCCTTTCACGTGATGGACCCGCACGGCACGTACCAGTACAAGGCCTTCGGCGTTCCCGGTCTGGGGCTGAAGCGCGGGCTGGCCGAGGACCTGGTGATCGCGCCCTATGCGACCGCACTGGCCGCCCAGGTCGATCCCACGGCTGCGGCCGCGAACCTGCGCCGCCTCGCCGGAGAGGGCGCCATGGGCCGGTTCGGATTCGACGAGGCGCTCGACTACACGCCGCGCAAGACCGCCACAGCCGAAGGCGAGATGATCTCCGACCATGTCCGTGTTCATCCGGTCGGGGCCTTCTTCGCCCATCATCAAGGCATGAGCCTGGTCGCGCTGACGAACGCCGTGCTGGGCGCCCCGATGGTGCGGCGCTTCCATTCGGACCCCCGCGTGCGGGCCACCGAGCCGCTCCTGCAGGAACGCGTGCCGCGGTTCGTGCCCGTCATCCAGCCGCGTCCCGCCGAATCCACGCGTGTCGAGCCGCCGGCGCTCGCGGCCTCGCCGCGTCGCTACCGCTCCCCGCACACGCACTACCCCGGCAGCCACTTCCTTTCGAACGGCCAGTACACCGCGATCGTCACCAACGCCGGGGGCGGCGCCAGCACCTGGCGGGATCGCGCGGTCACGCGGCAGCGAGAGGACCCCACCTGCGACCCGGGCAGCCAGTTCATCTATCTGCGCGACGTCCGCAGCGGCCTGCTCTGGTCGGCCGCCTACCAGCCGGTGTGTCGCGAGGCCGAGCGCTACCGGGCGATCTTCCTCGCCGACGAGGCCTTGTTCACGCGCAGCGACGACGGCATCGAAACGCGGCTCGAGATCACGGTCTCCGCCGAGGACGACGTCGAGGTACGCCGGGTCTCGCTGCTCAACCACACCGATCAGCTGCGCGAGATCGAGGTCACGAGCCTGGTCGAGATCGTGCTCGCGCCGCACGCCGACGATCTCGCCCACCCGGCATTCCTCAAGTTGTTTCTGGAGACCGAGTACCGTCCCGAATGCACGGCCCTGCTGTGCGGTCGCCGCCCCCGATCGCCCGACGAGCTGTCGCCGTGGGCGGTGCACGTCATGAGCGCCGAGGGCGGCGTTCCGGGCGCCATCGAGTGGGAGACCGACCGCGCGCGATTCCTCGGCCGCGGACGCACGCCCGCGGATCCGATCTCACTCGATGGCCGCGCGCTCTCGGGCACCACGGGAGCGGTGCTCGACCCGGTCCTGAGCCTGCGCCGACGCGTGCGCATCGCCCCGGGCGGACAGGTGCGCCTCGCGTTTGCGACCGGCGTGGCCACGAGCCGCGCGGCGGCCATCGCGCTGGCGGAGAAGTACGACGATTCCGCCTCGGCCGCCCGCACCTTCGCGCTCGCCACCACCCAGACGCAGATGCGGCTGCGTCACCTGGGAATCTCGACCGATGAGGCGCAACTCTACGAGCGGCTCGCCTCACACGTCCTGTGGACCGACGCCACGCTCCGCGCCGCCCCCACCTTCCTCGCGAGCAACACGCTCGGCCAGTCCGGCCTGTGGGCGCACGGCGTCTCCGGCGACCTGCCGATCCTCGTTGTGCGCGTGGTCGAGGAAGACGATCTGTCGCTCGTGCGCCAGGTGCTGCGCGCACAGGAGTACTGGCGGTTGAAGGGACTCAGTGCCGACGTCGTCGTCCTCAACGAATATCAGCAGAGCTACCTGGATGAGATGCACGAGCAGCTCCAGGGTCTGCTCGACAAGGGCACGTGGGCCGCCTGGAGGAACCGCCCCGGGGGCGTGTTCCTGTTGCGCAGCGACGGCATGCCGGAGGCCCAGCGCGTGGTCTTGCTGGCGGCCGCGCGCGCGGTGCTGAGCGGCGGACGGGGCGACCTGGCGGACCAGCTCGGTCTGCCCTATGCCGAGCCGGTTTGGCCGCCCGCATTGGTGGCGCGACCCGCGCCCGAGGTCGCTCGCGCGAGTGCTGCCGCCCTCGAGGTCGAGATCCCGCCGCTCACCCACTCCAACGGGCTCGGTGGCTTCACCGCGGGCGGGCGCGAGTACGCGATCGTGCTGCGGGGCGACGCGGACACTCCTCAGCCGTGGGTGAACGTCATCGCCAACGAGCGCTTCGGCACCGTGGTCGGCGCCACCGGCGCGGCCTGGACCTGGGCGGCCAACAGCCGCGAGAACCGCCTCACGCCGTTCGGCAACGACCCGGTGAGCGAGTTCAGTGGCGAGGCGGTCTACCTGCGCGACGACGACCTCGGGAAAGTGTGGGGCGCGACGCCGGGTCCGCTGCCGCGAGCGCGCGACGACGGCCGCTGGGTCACGCGCCACGGCGCCGGGGTCACGCGCTACGCCCACGCCGCCCACGGCATCACCTGCGAGCTCGCGGTGTTCGTGCACGACGAAGAGCCCGTCAAGCTCTCCTTGGTTTCGCTCACCAATCATACCGGGGTCGCGCGGCGCCTGAGCGTGTTCGCGTACAACGAGTGGGCACTGTGCCCGCCGCGCGCCGGTGAGCACCGTTTCGTCATCACCGAGCAAGACCCTGAGACCGGCGTCGTGCTGGCGCGCAATCCCTACAACTCCGATTTCTCCGAGCGTGTGGCATTCGTGCACGCGAGCGTCCGGCCACTATCGGCGACCGGCGACCGACTCGAGTTCCTGGGGCGGAACGGCTCGCTGCGGCGGCCCGCGGCCCTGGCACGTGAGTCCTTGGGGCAGCGCTTTGGCGCCGGTCTCGACCCGTGCGCGGCTCTTCAGATTCGTGTCGATCTCGAGCCAGGCGAGACGCGGGACATCGTGCTGCTGCTGGGCCAGGGTGACGACCGCGACCATGCGTTGGCACTGGCCGGCCGCTTCGGCAGCGTCGCGGCCGCGCACACGGCGCTGGAGCACGTCGAGGAGCGCTGGGAGGCGTTGCTCGGCACCGTGCAGGTCGAGACGCCGGACGATTCCTTCGACTTGATCATGAACCGCTGGTTGCTCTACCAGTCGGTGAGCTCACGGCTCTGGGGGCGCACCGGCTTCTTCCAGCCGGGCGGCGCGTACGGCTTCCGGGATCAGCTGCAGGATGTGATGGCGCTGGGGCTCGCGCGACCCGACCTCTACCGCGAGCATCTGCTGCGCTGCGCCGCGCGGCAGTTCGCCGAAGGGGACGTGCAGCATTGGTGGCACGAGCACAGTGGCCGCGGCGTGCGCACCCGCTGCTCGGACGACCTGTTGTGGCTCCCTTACGCGGTCGCCCATTATCTGAGGTGCACCGGCGATCAGGCCGTGCTGGATTCGTCCGTGCCCTTCCTGGAAGCGCCCCCTCTCTCCCGGCGAGCTCGAGGCGTACGGTCAACCCGTGACCGCCGGGCAGAGCGGGACGCTCTACGAGCACCGCATTCGCGCCATCGAGAGCCGCCTGATCATGGGTTCGCACGGTCTGCCGCCGATTGGCACCGGCGACTGGAATGACGGTTTGAACCGGGTCGGACATCGCGGTCGCGGCGAGAGCGTATGGATGGGTTGGTTCCTCTCGAAGATCCTGCACGACTTCGCGACCGTGGTGGCGGAGCGCGGGGACAGCGAGCGCGCCGCCCGCTGGCGTGCCGAGCGCGAGCGGTTGGGCACGATGCTGGAGCAGGCATGGGACGGCGATTGGTATCGCCGCGCTTACTTCGACGACGGCACCCCCTCGGCTCCGCCCAGGCCCAGGAATGCAGGATCGACGCGATCTCACAGAGCTGGGCAGTGCTGTCGGGCGCCGCACCGCGGCCGCGCGCGGAGCGCGCCATGGACGCGGTTCGCATGCAGCTGGTGCGGCGCGATGCCGGCGTCATCCAGCTGCTTGCGCCGCCGTTCGACCAGACGCCACTCGACCCCGGGTACATCAAGGGCTACGTGCCGGGCGTGCGCGAGAACGGCGGCCAGTACACCCACGCCGCACTCTGGACGGTGATGGCGATCGCGCAACTGGGCAGCGGTGACGAGGCGGTCGAGCTCTTCCACATGCTGAATCCGATCAACCGTACCCGCACCTCCGCCGATGTCGCGCGCTACAAGGTCGAGCCCTACGTGGTGGCGGCCGACGTCTACACGCACCCGGCCCATATCGGCCGCGGCGGCTGGACCTGGTACACCGGCTCGGCGGCCTGGATGTACCGCCTCGGTCTCGAATCGATTCTCGGACTCAGGCGCCTGGGCCCCTGCTTCGCCGTTGCGCCATGTGTTCCCGGCTCATGGGACCGCTTCGTGGTCCGCTGGCGACATCGGCAGACTCTGTACGAGATCACCGTGGAGAATCCCGGACGGAGGAACCGCGGCGTCGCGGAAGTTCAGCTGGACGGCACGCCGCGTCGACCACCGGGCCATCCCGCTGGTCGACGACGGCGGAGTGCACTACGTGCGGGTGATGATGGGCGAACCAGCACCCGAGACGGCTCCGGCGCCGGCGATGGAAGGCACGATTCCATTGGGAGATTTGCGTAAGTCCTGAACCGCTCAGGCTGGGTGCCCGCGATGCGGACTCACGTGGCGATCAATACCAAATCGCGTGCTTGGCGAGCCGCTCGCAAGGCCGCGCTCGTCCAGAGGTGGCACCAAAGTCAGCGAGGCCCGCGCCAGGCGGGCCTCGCAGCACCCTTTCGACTGACGGTCCCAGGTCAGTCGTCGCTGATGACCCCGGGGCCCGGAGGCCCCGGCGGGACGTCGACCCCATATTCATACGAGACGCTCAACCCGGGGGCCCCGCTCCCGGGAGATCTGATACCACGCCGACGTGCCCAGCGCGGGAACCAGGATCTTCTCATTGTTCGTGTTGAGCGCGGGATCGAACGGCCAGCGCGCGTTGAGGAACTGCACGACGTGATCCACCAGATCCTTGTTGGTCCAGCACACCATGTCGGGGGCATATTTCTTGGCGCCGCGACTGAGATGACACTGGTTTTCGGTCACGACGTTTCCGCCCTGGATGGTCGCGACCTTGAAGTCGGGCGGCTCGTAGACGTGCTTGACCCAGACGGTGATGTCCGAAACCCTTCTGGGGGAGGTTGATGGAGGATCGCCTCCCAGTAAAAGGAGCGTCCACGGGGCGTCGGCGTCGGCCTGGGTCGAGTCCTTCGTGCGGCTCTCGGTGGCATCGCGATCTCCTCAAGGTGCTACGGGATCCTGGCGTCCGTGCCGTAGCGTCGCCTCCCTGATGATCCGCTGAGAATGCTGGTCTTCGCGCAGGCGGATCAGGTGAGGATCGCGCTCGAACTGTGCAGGGCCTGCGCCATGGGCGAGCGCCTGTCGCAGCCAATGAAGGGAGATCTCGCGCTCGCCGGCCTGATGATAGATCGCGCAAGCCCAGATCATGAACTCCGGATTTGAGGGCTCCAGCTGCAGGGCCCGCTCGATCGACTCGCGGGCCTCGGCGTGGAGTCCCAGATTCGATTGCCAGCACCCCATCCAGGCCCTGTCCCGCGCGTCGCACGGATTGCGCTCCAACCGGTCCCGGGCGAGCGCGATGGCCCGTTCGAGTGCCTCTCGCATGCGGTGCTCGTAGCCTGGGATGAACTGGCACGACGACCCCAGATTGCCCCACATGAAGGCGTCGGTCGGTTGCAGCGCAATGGCGCGCTCGAACGCTTGAGCCGATTCCTCGTAGCGTCCCACATAGAAGAGGATCGATCCGAGTGTCGAGAGCGATCGCGCACCGGGGCGGATCTCGATCGCTCGGCGGCAGGCTTCGAGTGCTTCGTCGAACCGTTCGAGCGAGAACAGCGACGCGGCGAGGTTGCGCCAACCGAGCGCGTTGTCGGGCGTGATCTCCACGACGCGGCGGGATTCCGCGAGCGCCTCCTCGGTCCGGCCAACACGGAGGAGAAAGCGGCCGAGCGCGTTGTGCGTCCTCCAGAAGTTCGGTCTCAGGTCGACCGCGCGGCGATGGGCGCGCTCCGCTTCCTCGAGTCGCCCGGCAGTGATGAGCGCGCGTCCCAGTCCGATCAATGCGTCGGGGTGGTCGGAAGCGAGAGTGAGAGCACGCTCGTACGATTCGATTGCGCGGTCAATCTGGCCGGTCCGCTCCCGCACCTCACCGAGCGTCATCAGGACGTCGGGATTGTCGGGATCCAGCCCGATCGCCCGCTCGCAGGCCGCAGCGGCGAGCCCTTCCCAGCGGGCTTCGAACGAGAGCTGGTACTTGTGGAGCCACGCTCGGGCGAGCGCCGCCTCGATCGTGGCGCTCGGCTCTTCGCTCGCCCGGAGCCGCTCCAGGATGCCGATCGCGGCGTCGATCGAGGCTTCGTCCTCGTGACGCTGGAGATACCCGATCGCCTGGACGAGTGCTCGCGCGCCGCAGGGTCGTGCCCGGCGGACCGCCGCACCGGCGCCTCGTAGCCGAGTGCGGCGAGCACGCTCGCCGCGAGGCGGTCTTCGAGGCCGAAAACATCGGACGTGACGGCCTCGATAGTCTCACCCCCACCTGCCTGCCGCGCGACGGATCGAGCAGCGCCCAGGTCACTCGGAGCTGCGAACCCGATCGCCGCAGGGTGGCGCGCAGGATGAGATTCGCCCCGAGCTGGCGCGCTGTCTGCTGGAGATCCGGCATCAACTCCTCGGCCGCCGCGATCGACGCGGGCGTGACGTGAAGCCCCGGTTGACGGGCGAGCGTGGTTCCCAGCACGTCGGCCAGCCCGCGCAAGAACGCGGCGTCGAGCGCCTCTGGCCCCGCCGGATTCTCGAACGGAAGAATCGCCAGATAGCGCCGGCGAGTCGGAGTTCCCGGCTCGGCGGGCTCGTCGGCCCAGTTCGGTCGTGGCGGCGGGGAAAGAGGAGCAATGGCGAGCGGCTTCAGGTCGCCGAGGAGTGCCTCAGCATCTCGATAGCGATCCGCCGGCTGTTTGGCCAGCAGACGCATCACGATTTGCTCCAATGAGGCCGGCGTGTCGCGGCGACGCCGGCTCGGCGGGTCAGGAATCTCGTTGATGACAGAGTAGAGAACCGCGCCCGGTTGCGGACTCTCGAACGGCACCGAGCCGGTGAGCGCCTCGTAGAGGACGACGCCGAGTCCGTAGAGATCGCTCCGCGCATCCGCGCTCTCGCCCCGTGCCACCTCGGGCGCCATATAGGCCAACGTTCCCACGCGCGAGCCGCTGCTCGTCAGTCGCGAGAACCCAACGGCGAGCGCCAACCCGAAGTCGAGCACCACGACCCGACCGTCGCGCGCCACCATGATGTTGCGACCCGTGATATCCCGGTGAATGATTCCGTGCGCGTGCGCGAACCCGAGGGCGTCGGCCACCCTGATGCCGATTCGAAGGACGTCGGCGATCGCCAAAGGGGAGCGTTCGGCGACCGCGCTGACCGTCCGGCCGTCGATCCAGGCGAGCGCGATGTAGACCTGACCGTCCACTTCGCCGGCGTCGTAGACGCCACAGATACCAGGGTGATTTAGCGCCGACACCGCGCGCGCTTCGCGCAGAAAACGACGACGCGCCTCGTCCGAGGACGCGAGGTCGGGGCTCAGCAACTTGAGCGCGATCGGGCGGCCGAGCAGGGTGTCGTCGGCCTTCCACACGATACCCATGCCGCCTTCGCCGAGCTTGGCGGAGATCCGATAGCGTCCGACGGACTTGCCGATCATGGGTAGAGCCCCAGGTGCCGCGGCCCAGGCGATCCCGCGCGAAATGCGGCCGGCGCGTGGGCCCGGAGTGGAACGACGGTATCACGGGAAAAGAGAGATGGTCACTGTCCACTTCAGGGACTAGCCTTGATGAAGGTCGCGCTCCAGGCGGTGGTTCGAGGAGCCGCGCGCCCGAGGACGCTGCCCATGGAGGTCGCCCATGTCTACCATCGATCGAGGTGCAGACAGCGGTGAGCGCGCGTCGCGCTCGCCCGAGGTCCACTGGAATCCGGTCGTCGAGTTCAAGATCAGTGACGAGCACCCCGTCATCGGACCGCCGGAGCTCTTCCCGCTCGAATCTCTGATTCCCGAAGGCCACCCGCTCCACGCGATCGCGGAGCACCTCGTTCCGCTGTCCGTCTACATGACCACGACGCCGCAACAGCTTCGCGACATCGCCGAAAGAGCGCGCCGTGTCGATCCAACGTACCGCGCTCCGCGCTTCGAAAACATCCTTCGGGTCCAGACGGGCGACGTCGAAACCGCCCACCAGCTCGCGACGGTGTTGCGCGAGAGCCCCGATGTCGACTTCGCCGAGGTCCAGCGCGTGGTTCCGCTCCCGGGCGTGGTCACGCCCTTGGACGACCCGCTCAACGCGCTCCAAGTACAGCATCGTGCGCCGCGCGAGGGAATCAACGCGGTGGCGGCCTGGGCGATGGGCGCGAACGGCTTGGGCGTGTCCATCGTCGACCTCGAGCACGGCTACAATGCGAGCGACTATCTTCCACCGATCACCCTGGTCCATGGCGACCCGAGCTTGGTCGGGAATGTGGCGCCGGAGCACGGCACTGCGGTGCTGGGGTCCTCGCGGAGAGGGACGACACGAGTGCCGGCGTGGGCATCGCACCCGCCGCGAATGTCGGCTTTGCCGTGCGCTATTGCGGAGACACCAGCGCCGATGTCATGGCCGAAGCGATCGCTGCCGCGCTCACGACCCTCAAGTACGGGGACATCCTGCTCATCGACGACCAGTACGCGATCGACCTCACGGGCGACGGAAGCACCTTCGTCGTCCCAATCGAGCTGCACCCGGTGGTTCAGTCGAACCTGGGGACCATCCTCGCCCAGGGCGTGATCTTCATCGAGCCGGCGGGAAACGGCTCACTAAATCTCGACCCACTGCTCCCCATCACAGACGCCATCACGGTCGGAGGCATCAATGCCGGCTCGATGACGCGCGTCGACATTGAATACATGTCCAACTACGGGGATCGCGTCGTCTGCCACGCGCGCTACGGCGGGATCGTCACCCCGGGTGGATGGGCGACCAAATCGCGTACGGCACGTTCCCGGGATCGGGCCCGATGAATTCCGCGACCGCCTACTCGAACACGTTCCACGGCACATCCGCGACGGCAGCGATCGTGGCCGGCGCCGCCTGCCTCGTTCAGTCGTTCGCGATTCAAAAGTTCGGCTACCGAGTTAGTCCAAAGCAAATGCGCGACCTGCTAAAGACCTATGGCCTCGCTTCGTTCGCTCCGCTAGCCGACCGGGTCGGCATCATGCCCGACGTCGAGCTTTGCATTCAGGCCCTGATCCGCCCCGTGGATGCCTGGATCCACGCCGGCCTCACCGGACAACGATCAGCCCCCACGCCCATGGGGCGGGTGCATGGACATTCAACGGCACCACGACCCGCTAATTGAGGTGCCTCGCCCCGGTGGTCCGCCGCACGCTCTTCGCGGGCCAGACGAGCCCGCGGACATGGGTCACGGTGCAGGCCCACGCGAATACGGGGTTACCCGCCGAGGAGGTGACCGCCGACGTCTACATCGCCCCACCTTCCCTGCTGCCCTTGAGCGAGGACTGGGTTCCACTCGGAAGCGCGTTCATTGGACGGGTACCGGCAGACGGCAGGCCGCATGAATCCGTCAACCCACCCCGATCGATTCGTCGATCGAGAGGAAGTGGGGAGGCTGCTCCATCATCGCGGTGCTGGGGTCGCGGGACCGCCCAGCACCTTCCCGATTCGGGATTCGTGGCGAGGAGGAGATCGAGCGCTTCTTCCGGAACAATCTCAATGTGGGCGTGCGAACCGTGCTCCTGCCGCGACCTGCGCCGCCACTCGCCGAGCTCCCGGAGTTGCAGATATTCAGGTTCCCGGTACGGCGGCCTCCGGATCCACGTGGTCCAGTTGTGCTCATGGCGAGACACTCGGTGAAGGGAGCCACGTTGCGGATGCTGCTGCCAGTAGGCGCCGCCGCCGGGTCGCCCGCTGGCGACGGTCAGGTCGCGATCGAGATTCCCATCGGCGACGATCCGGTGAAGATCCAGCTCGAGCTGCCGGATGCCTTGGCGCTGCGCTGCATCGTCGAGGCGCGAGCCGTCCCCGGGCAGGTGCTGGAGGGCGGCGAGTTCGTCATCGTCCAGCACGACGGGAAGAGGGAGCTCGGGCGCCTCACCGGCGAGATCCTCCCGGCGTCACCAACTCGCGAGGTGGACTAGACCCTCCAGCTGCTCGAGCTGCTTCAAGCAGAACCTGAGGTGTCGTCCTCTCTCGCTCGCTCGGGCAAGGCCGTCGTTCGCATCCTATTGCCCGCGGACGCGGAATGGCTCCGACCTGCGCTCGGCCAGCCCACCACCCAAGCACGACTTGAGGAAGCTTGGGTCGCCAGTCGATATACTCCTGGCGATGCTCCCACGCACCCATATCATGCTGCACCATTCGCTGACCCGGGACAGTCAGACTGTGAGCTGGGGAGCGATCCGCCGCCACCATGTCGAGACCCGCGGCTTCCGCGAGATCGGATACCACTACGGGGTCGAGCTCGTCGGGGACCACTACGAGGTCCTGATGGGTCGTTCCGAGCTCGACCCGGCTTCGGCCTGTCCCGAAGAGGAGATGAACGCACGCGCGCTCCACGTCTGCTGCGTCGGCAACTTCGATGACGCACGGCCGCCCAGCCCTTGCTCGAAGCCCTCGTGAGTCTCGTCGTCCTTCCAGCCATGGTCGAATACGGGCTTCCGCCCGAGCGCATCATCGGTCACCGCGACGTCGACCCGACGAGAACCTGTCCGGGGAGTTTTTTCGACCTCGAGGTCGTCCGCAGAATGTCGCTGGAGTCGACCGGGACCCTGGCAGGCGCCGAACGCTGGCATCACGAGCAGGCGGCCGGCAAGGGTCCGCTCGCGACCCTCCGCCGTGCGGCGGCCGGTGCGGCTCAGCCGCGAGGACCTGGCGAGCCGGCTGGGTGGCCGCCGGAAACGCTGGCCGAGCTCGAGTCCTCGGCTGCGTTACCCACGGATGAACAGGTCCCCGAGTACGCTCGCGCGCTCGGAGTCTCGGAGCACCAGGTGCTCGAAGCGTTCACGCTGGCGGCGATGGACTACCACCGTCAGCGGCTGGCGGAGGCGAGCGCGAAGCTCGGCGTTCTGCATGCGCAGCCGCCGCGGCGCGAGAAGAATGCCCAGAGGGCCAGAGCTACGATGAGCTCACCCTCCACATCACCTCGACGGTCAGCGAATGACGTGCTTCTCGAGCCGCGAATAGAGCTGAGCACGGGTGAGGCCCAGGAGCCGGGCGGCCCTTGATTTGTTGCCATTGGATTGGCTCAAGGCTCTCTCGATGAGACCGCGCTCCGCAGTCAGGAGATCCACGCTCTCGGGTGCCGGCGGTGCGGGACCGTTGGAAGCGAGGCCGCCGGCCGCGAAGCTTTCGACTCGAGCCATCGACGCCGGAAGATGCTCGCGCGTGATCAGGGCCCCGTCACACAGCAGGATCGCCCGCTCGATCGCGTTGCGCAGCTCGCGCACGTTCCCCGGCCACGGGTGCGAGACCAGCCACTCGCACGCGTCCTGGGAAAACCCCGCCGCCGGCCGGCCCATCGTCCGGCCTAGGTCCTCGAGAAACGCCTCGGCCAGCGGCAGAATGTCTGCGGGCCGCTCGCGCAGCGCCGCGATCGGGATCGCGAAGACGTTGAGCCGGTAGTACAGGTCCTCGCGAAACGCCCCGCGCGCGATGCTGGCACCCAGGTCGCGGTTGGTGGCCGCGATCACCCTCGCGTCGGCCTCGCAGCGTGCGCGTCCCGCCCACCCGCTGAAATTCCCGCTGTTCGAGCACCCGCAGGAGCTTGGCCTGCAACAGCGGGTTCATCTCCGCGATCTCGTCCAGGAACAGCGTTCCACCCTCGGCTTGCTCGATGCGCCCGATCTTGGTGGCGATCGCCCCGGTGAAGGCGCCCTTCTCGTGCCCGAACAGCTCCGATTCCAGCAGCTGCTCGGGCAGCGCTGCGCAGTTGATCGCAACAAACGGCTTCCCGGCCCGCCGCGAGCCCTGGTGGATCAGGCTCGCGATCACCTCCTTGCCGGTCCCCGATTCACCGGTGATCAGCACCGTGGTATCGGACGGAGCCACGCGCCCGACCTGGCGCAGGGTCTCTTTCCACGAGGGCGAGACCCCGACCATCCGACCCATTCCGCGCGCCTCCAGCTCGCGCGCCAGCGTCTCGACCCGCGCCTCGAGCCGCTCCGCCCGCGCCTTCGTCTCCTCGGCAACTCGGGCCTCCTCCGCAAGCCGGCGGTGGGCGATCACCAGGGCGATGCGGTCGGCGAGGCGCCGGGCGATTTCCGCGTCCTGTCGACCGTAGCGCGATGGCTCGCGGTGAAGGAAGCTCAGGGTGCCTTTGACCTCGCCGGACAGCAGGAGCGGCACTCGCAACCAGGATCGAAGGCCCAGCGACAGGATAAAGCGTGAGCGGTCGGTGTCGGGCGCGATCTCAGCTTGGACGTCTTGAACGATTTCGACGTCGAGACGAGCGGCCAGCTCCTCTTCGGTGAGCGAATACCGGCGCGTCGGCGCCCGGAGGTCGGGCTCGCCCGCCGACGCGATGACGCGACCCGTTCGAGCACGATCGTCGATCTCGCTCACGCCCGACAGGTGATGCGGGACGATCCGCTGCGCCACGGTGAGCAGTTGCTCCAGGACGTCGCGCACATCGAGGGACACGGTGATCGTCCCCAGCAACGATTCGACCTCTTCGAGACGCTCGAGCCGCCGCCGTTCCGCATCCCGGATCAGCCAGTGCTCGATCGCCGTTGCCAAGAGCGCCGCAATCGGTGCCATCACGTTCTGGTGATCGTGGGTGAACGCATGAGGCTGACGGGAGCCCAGCCATACACCTCCTCGCAGCGTCTCCGTCGAGAGGATCGGCTCCCAGATCGACGACAGCAGGCCCCACTCGAGGAACTTTGCGTCGATGGGAAATGTCGGGTCGCACTCGACCCGGGCATCCTCGACCCGGGATAGGGCCCGGGCCGCGGGCGGATGCGCGGAGACCACGAGGTCAGCGCAATCGGATCCACGTGACCCGGGGTGGTGCTGGCGTGGTTGACGGCTCGCTCGTCGTCAACGATGCGAACCACGCCCATGTTGTCGAAGGGAATGACGCGACGGATCGCGGTCGCGACGCGGCCCAAGATCTCCGGGAGGTCCTCTTGACCGAAGCGACCTGGGCGATCTCAGACAGGACGCGGACCACATCTTCCGCATCGATCGAAGGGGCGACGCCCGGGCGGGGTTTCACAGCCGTGGAGCCTACGGCTGCGCCCTCGCACAAGTCACCGCCGAATCTGCTCCGTCCCTACCTCTGCTCCATGCGGAGGGTATCAGCGTGAGGTGGACGCAAGAGCGAGCGTGAGCGCAAGCGCAAATGAGATCCACCATGCAGCTGCGAGCCGCCTGCGCCAACTCGTAAGCAGCCGATGGTTGCCTGTCGTCACAGCGTAGAATGGGATGAACAGGGTCAGTACCCCGAGCGGCAGACCGCTGCGAAACGCGGCCACGATCAGCACCAGATCGAGGAGAAACAAGACCGTCCAAGACACTCCGGCGGCTACAGCAAGTGGATTCATTGCGACCTCCGCTGCGTCAACCCTCAGAAGGCGAGCCACGGCTGTCTCGTCTCCAGCCGCGTGCCGTGCCAGACGTAAAATGCTATCGGCCGATGGCGCCGTCAACGCGTTCAGAAGAGTCATGGACGCTGGAAGTGGGTTCGCAATGCCGCGTCGACCACGACCAGACGAATTGAGCGAAGCATTCGCCGAGAAGATGGCGCTTCGAGGCGCCCAACGATCACATCGTGCTCCCTCGCCCGCCGTGGGCGCCGGTTGCTGCTCGACACCGGATCACCGGTCAGCGTGGGTCGCGGGACATTCCGGCTGCTTGATCGTCCTATCGCCTAGGTCGCGGAACCCGGGGCATCGATCTCGAGCGTGTGGGCCAGCGGATCGGGGCGCGGCTCGACGGCTTGATCGGAACCGATGTGGTCGGGCGTGCGCCGTTCACGATCGATTGGGCTTCGAGCCAGGTGGTCTTCGGCGTTGACTCCGCGCGAGCGAAGGGTGCCGTCGTTCCGATGCGGGCCTGTTCGGCATACCCAGGGTGGAATGCGAAGATCGCGGGCCGATCTGTGAGCGCGCTCGCCGACACGGGGGCCGCCATCTCATTCTTCGCAGAGCCGTGGGACGGCCTACCGAAGCTAAGCGGAGAGCGACGCGGAGTTCTTCCTCGGCGCGAACGGGCTGGAAGAGTTCGACACACCGGTCCGGAACGCTGCCCGTCAAATGCGGGAAGTCATTCGACTCGACGTTTGGACAGTTGCCCGCCGAGCTTGCCCGGGCCCCTGAAGAGCACTGGCATCGAGATCATCCTGGGCGCCGATCTGTGGAAGAGCTTTCGAGTGACCTTCGACATCGATGGAGGTCGACTGGTCGTCGGTGACTCGTAAGACGTCCCTCGTCGAATCTTCCAGAGCTAGGGCGAGGTGACCTTGGAGTTCAGCCAGCGCTCGACCCGCTCGGCCTCGCGGTCGTGCAGGCTCGAGCACTCCTCCATCGCGTCGGACATGCGCCGCAGCGTGGCCTGGATGCCGGGGCCGCTGCGCTTCGGGTCCGCAAAGAACTGCTTCAGCTTGGCCTCGCGTTCCTGCGAGCACCCGCCCGTCAAGCGCAGGTTCCGCGAGGCGAAGTTGGGCGGCATCTTCGCCACCAGCTCGTCCCAGTGGTCGAGCGTCCACTTCATCACCTCATCGGAGAACTCACCGCCACCCCCGCGCGCGCTGGCCGGCGCGAGCCCGTTCTCGCTCATCGCGGCCGGGATGACCTGGGTCTCCTGCGGCCGCAGCGGACCCTTGAGGGTGTAGTCGAGCGCCGAGGCGCGCAGGGCTGGATCGCGGAACGAGCCGATCCCGACCAGGTAGAGGGCGCGGTCGCTGGGCACGCGCGGCGGTCTCGAAGCGGCGGCGGTAGTCATCGAACGTAGCCGCATCGCCCCGGCGAGCACCCAGCACGATCGCCTGGTCGACGAGCGATGGCGGCACCGACGTCGGTGACTTGCGGTAGACCTGGCTCAGGCTCTCCGCGTAGCGCGAGTACCCACGGGCTTTGCCCCGCATCGCCGAGCAAGCGCAGCAGCAACGCACGGACCGACGAGGCGCCGGGCAGCTCGTCGCGGCGCGGGGCGAGACTCCATGCGGCGCAGCGGCGGCTCGAACGTGGTGCGCACGAAGGCGGCGAACGCAGGCGCCGAGCGCGGCGTGGTGAGCGCGATGCGCGAATCGTCCAGCGATTCCATGTCGGCGTGCAGCACCTCGGGCTCGGGGTCGTCGGCCAGCGCCGCGATCATCTGGAGGTAGCGCTCGCCGTGCTCAGCGCCGGCGCGCAGCTGAGCGGTGAGGTTGAAGATCACATCCATGCGCTCGCGCTCGCTGAGCGACGCGCGCGCGCGGCGATGAGCGCGTCCCTCATGCTCTCCGGGACCCGCCAGCGGTAGTAGCCGCTCGCGCCGGCATTGGGCATGATCCACGCGGGCATCGCGGCGACGCCCAGATCGGCGGTCGTGTCCGGCTGGGTGAGCCACACGCGCAGCGTGCGCAGATCCTTCCCACGGGGTAGCGCAGGATCACGGGGATGCGCCAGAGCTGAGGCTCCGCGGGAGCTTCGCCCACGGTGAGGAACCGGCGCTGCGAGAGCTTCACCTTCCCGCCGCCGGCCGGCTCGAGGGTGACCAGCGGAACGCCGGGCTGGTTCAAGAAGGACTGCATCCCGCCGTCGACGTCCTGGCCGGACTGCTTGCTGATCGCGAGCCAGAGGTCGCGCCCCTCGGCGTTTGCCCACTCGTGCGCCTTCAGGTAGTCGAGCACTCCGGCGCGGAACTTGTCGCGCCCGACCCACCCTTCGAACATGGTGAGCACGGCGCCGCCCTTGTTGTACGTGAGGTCGCTGGCGGTCTCGCCGAGGCTGGTCGCCCCCTCGATCTTGCCGCGCATGGCGCGCGTCGAGAGGTGGGAATCGGTGGTGAAGGCGCGCTGGACGCCGAACAGTGCGTTCACGCCCTGGCGATCGTCCGGGTGGACGTCGTCCATCGCCTTGTCCGCCATCCAGGTGGCGAACGACTCGTTGAGCCACAGGTCGTCCCACCACTTCATGGTGACGAGATCACCGAACCACATGTGCGCCATCTCGTGAGCCATGACGCTGAAGACGCGGTCGCGCTGCTCTGGGCTGGCCGTCGCGGGATCGAGCAACAGGGCGCGGTCGGCAAACACGATCGCGCCGGCGTTCTCCATGGCGCCGTACAGGAACTCGGGCGCCGCGATCAGGTCGAGCTTGGCGTAGGGGTAGGGCCGGCCGAAGTAGCGCTCCAGCGATTTCAGCAGCGGCGCGGCCTGTGCCGCGGCTTCGGCTGCGAGGGCGCTCGCGCCCTGCACCGTGATGACGCGGCCCGGCACCGACATGCCGGAGATCGGCACGGTTTCGAAGGGCCCCACGGCGATCGCGATGAGATAGGACGGCAGCGGCCGCGTGGGCTCGAACACCACGACCTTGCTCTCCCCCGCGCGCGTCTCGCTGGCGACGGGCGTGTTGCTCACCGCCAGGTCGGCGGCCGGAACGCGCAGCGTCATGCGCCAGGGGATCTTGAACTCCGGCTCGTCCCAACACGGGAACGCCTCGCGAGCCTCGGTGTCCTCGAACTGCGTGAACAGGTACGCGTGCCCACCGGTCACCACCTTGTAGAGCGAGATGGCGTGGGTGTTGTAGGCGTTGTGGAAGGCGAGCGCGAGCGTGTAGGCGCCGGGCGCGATCGACTTGGCGAAGCGTATGCGCACCTGGTCGGGCGCGAGCGGCTCGATCGACGACGCCTTCACCGCGCCGCCCGCGCCCTCGAGCGTGGCACTGTCGACGGTCAGCGCGCGTGTATGGAAGCGCAGCACCTCGGTGGCCTGCTTCACGTCGAGCGTGACGCGAACCGTGCCGGTGTAATCGGACTTCTCAGGATCGCAGGTGAGATCCACTGACTGCGCGGTGGGGATCGCGACGTGATCCAGGCGCGGCGGCGCCTGCTCGGCGCGAACCGTGCGCAAGGGAGCAAAGAGAAGCACGGTGGCCAATGCGGGGGCAGGATGCGACCCGGGGGCGCGCTCATCGGATCTCCAGCCATGCGCGGCGACGGGAAAGGACCGACAGGTGAACGCTGTTACAAAAACAGAGGATACCTCAGGCTCGGGCCCACGCCGCACGGTCTGCTCGCTCTGGCCCCTACTTGGTGGTCGGCCACCCTGAAGGGTGGCCGACGGAGGCACCTCAGTGCCTTGACCTAGGCCGATCCATATCACCGCAGCACGAGCACCTTCTTCAGTGCATGGTTTTCGCCGGCGTCGAGGCGCATGAAATAGATGCCACCCGGCAGTGCCCCGCCCTCATCGTCGGCGGTGTCCCAGACGCGATCGTGGCGGCCCGCCGGCAGACGACCGAAACCCATCGTCCGGACGGCGCGCCCCGAGACGTCGTAGACGCGGAGCCTGGCTTCGGCCGACGCGGGGAGATCGAACGAAAGCCGCGACTGCGAACGGGCCGGGTTCGGAACCGGTCCGCGGAACTGGAAGAACAGGGGTGTAACGCCGCCCGGCGGCACGTCCACGCTCGGAGCCCCTCCGCCGTGCCAGAACCCGCCGCGGAGCGTGAAGCTTCCACCGGTGAGCGTGCCGGCGTCGTGCTGGCCGATCGTGCCCGAGAGTCGATAGGCGCCGCCGACCGATCCCATCAAGCCGCCGCTGTCGACCGAGTACCAGATGGGGTCGTAGGCTCGGGCCGGCGTGACGAGGGCTGCCATCATCACGATGCAGCACGCCAGCGCCATGGCCGCGAGTGGCCGCAGAGCTCCGCGCGCGGGAAGACACCTTCGGGCCGACATGGCGGCCCCGGATTGAGGCTGGCGGGCGTTCATGGGAGCCGGCCAATCGCAATGATGTCGAAGTAGTTATCCACGGGGTTCCCGATCCGCTGACGACCCGGACCGTGCACGAACCCGCCAGGTGCGAGCTGGATGATGGCGATGCGGTCGGTGCTGGTGGAATTACAGGTTGCCGTGATGCTGGGCTGGTCGAAGAAGGGCGTCGTGAAGGTGATGTCGTAGACGCCGGTGCCGGTGCGCGTGGAGGTGAACCCCGAGCCAAAGACCTTCACGCCCCCGTTGGACACCTCCACCTCGCACGATCCGCAGGTTGGCATCGGCGCCGGGCACGAAATACTCGCCCGAGGGTCCCACCTTGATGCTGCCCTGAACGTCGAGCTTGGCGGCGGGTGTCGAGGTTCCAATGCCGACGTTTCCCGCTGAAGCGACCCTGAGCCTCTCTCCCGCGGCCCAGAGGGCGATGTCGCCACTCGGGCGTGCGTTCACCACCGAAAAGACTGGACCGCCTGCGGTGCCGAAACCCATCCATGCGGTCTCAGCCAGCCCGTTCCAGAAAGCGACGTACCCCTGCTTGATTCGACGGACTCGCGTTGTCCTCCAGGTGATCACGGCGGGTCCAGTGCTCTTTGATGGAGATCGTGCGAGGGCGTTGCAGTCCCAATGCCGACGTAGCCGCCGGTGTAGCTGAGGCTCGCTCCCCCGACCTGCCACGGACCGAGGGCGTATGGCGCCGCCGTCATCGGCTGGCGAGGGTCGAGCACCGTGGTCGAGGCGCACGTGCCGTCGGTGCAAACCTCGATCTGTAGCCATCGTGCCTGTCCATTGAATGCTTGCGCGCCGACGACTCGTCACCGGCGTTGGCTTCCACGTTGAAGAGCCCGCCGGTGATTGGAACGTTCGCGGCGATCTGGTTCGCCCGATCTGCGTCCCGCCGGTCGCTGCGTCCCACAGGCTGAAACGCAGGTGAACCGTGCCGTCGACTGGAGTTCCGGACTGGCTCAGCTCAGCCCTGATACGTGAAGGAGTGACCGAGCGGCGCTGCAATCGCCAGCGTCGGGATCAACAACATCGATGAGAGCGCAGTGAACACCCTTGCGGCCAGCATGGTGACCTCCCATGAATCGGAAAGGGCCGCCCAAGTCGGCCCGTTGGCCCACCCACGATCCAGGTGCCTCTGAGCGAACTGCTCGTCGCCTCCGCCCTACCGGCCAGTGGATTCGGGCCGTCGAGGAGAGGCATCGGATCCAGAAGTTCGCAGGCCCGGCCCCCGCCATCGCGCAAGTATTCGACATTCGCAGGCAGGTGAACTTCGATCGCCACCTGCGCTCACGCGCAGTTCGAAGAAGAAGAACTGCATGCGCGTGGAGCGCAGTCTACGCCAGTCCCGGCGGCTCGCTCCAGATCGGAATTCCACGGCTGACCCGCGCGCGGCCCCAATGGTGTGGGGTCGAGCACGGTGATGCCGAACACGACAAGAGCACCCTGCCCAGGAATGCACTTGCGACCTTGCGCACCCAGGGCGGGGCTGTCGTCCTCGGTGGCGGCCGAGAGTCTCGAGATCGAAGAAGCCAACCTGAACGACGACTCGAACGCGGAACGGTGCAGGCATCCACACGCCTGCTGGCGAACATGGCCAGGCTCTACGGCGCGAGCCCCCCACGAGGTGTGAAGGCTTATCTCGCCGATCGACGCGCTTAGTCCCGGCGCCCGATGATCACTGCGTAGCCCGGGCTACCGTTGCGTGGCTCGGACCCTTCCGCCTCGATCACGAATCCGGCATGCTCGAACCAGTCACGATAGGTCTTCACATCGGCGTGGCTCCAGTAATCGACGCGCCACGCACGCCGGCGAAAATCCGGCTCGATTCGAGGTCGATGCCACCTTGCCGACGATCGCGAGCACAGCCGGCCGCCTGGCACCAGCCAACCGAACGCACGCTCGATCACCACGGGTTGCTCGGGCAAGGTAGGTTGATGAGCGAGAAGAAGGCGATCGCGGCGTCGAACGATCGCGGCTCGAACTCGACCTCGGCCATGTCGGCGCACAGGAACTGTGCGCTCGGCACCGCCGGCGCGCGCGATCTGACCGGCGGAGGTCCACGCCAGTCACCCGCGATGATCACGGGCGAGCTCTGCGGCTGGCGGGAATGCCGCAGCCGCACCTAGGTCCAGAACGCGACTGCCGGCCGCGAGGGTGCGCGTGAGCCGCGACAACCAGTAGGCGTACCCGAGCCCGGCCACGCGAACTCATCGCCTCGATAGGGACATAGGAGGCCCGGTCGTAGCCTTCACGAACGATGGTCTTGGGATCGCTGCTCATTCGAGTTCCGGATCCGAGGGCCCGCGACTCTACTTCGGAGGGATCGTCAGCCCAGAGCCTATCGTGCGCTGGCGCGCCAGCGGCGCTGGCGCTGAGGCCGCCGAATCGCTGCTTCACCGCCGAGTCCGGGCGCCGTTTGGTCGAATGGCGACGCGAACCCACCGGCGCACGAGCGACCTGCGGTTTCGGTGGCTCAGCGCCCGGAGTCTCGAGGACACCCGCGCTTCGAGGAGTCGACCTCGGCCACAACCCCGCAGGTGGAACCACGTCGGCCTCAGCCTGCCGCGGACGCTGAGGCCAATGAGCCATCTGGGGAGCCGACTGAGAAATGGGCGCGGCTGCCGGGAGATCTGAATCTCGGACGTTTCGAGAGCCGGTCCGGAGCGTCCCTCCCATGTGGATGACCCTGGGGACAGCGACCACCGATGCGAACGCCAGGCCATACCCAGACGCGACGGGCCTTCGCTCGCCGGCAGTCGAAAGCGCATGGATCGTCAAGGGCCGACAAGGCCGGACGGGGGCCAGCTGGTGACATGGGCTGCCTCCGGATTCGAGGGCTCGCCCCATCCGTGGGCAATTCAGGCGATCGAGGGACCGTCCGGGGCGGAACGGCGAACGTCGGCTCTCGGAAGCTCGGGTCCGCACCGAATAGCTCCTCGATGCAATCATCGCGCCCGCCCTTTTTCGAATGACCTGCGGATCATCAAGTCGTTACGGGGTAGTCGCTTTCCAATCTGGGAGCTCGCCTGAGACTCGAAGCGTAGCCTGAGCGCGTCGCGTGAGAAGTGTAGGGTTCCCCGACAGAGACCAGCCGTCCTCGTTCGTGAGCGCCCGGGCCAATACGGCCGCGAATCCTGACTCAGGTCCGTCCCGCGACGATGCCCTCATCCCTATGTCTTGCTCACGCACGATCGTCGTGGCGTAGAACGAGCCTGCCCACGGATATCCCATCCAATCCTGACCGCCCCGATCTGGCGGATGATCGGGGCGAAAAGTCGTTATGGGGTAGTCCTTCGATCCGGTAGCACTGGCTCCGATGAGATCGATGTGCGCCGTCGGAGTCGCGTTGATCGCCAACTTCACCTGAACCATGAAGACCTTGTCGCGCTCGAACGAGCCGAACTTCGTCGCGTCGTTGTCGTCGATCCGAACCTTGTTGTCTTGGGTGAAATCGAGATGGAGCCCGCGTTGGTCAGCGTCTCGATCGTCCTGACCGAAAGGCTCGAACTGGATCGGTTGCCAAGCCCTGATCCCTGAGGGGATGTAGAGGAAACAGGAGAACTTGTAATCACCGTCACCGGCGACCTGAGAAGTTCGCCTGGAAGCCGGAGACCGATGTTTGAGAGCTCGTACGAGTGATCTTCAACCATCTCCCGCCGGACCCAGCCGGAGACGCGGCCATGACGACGGCGCCGGCAGGACCATCGATGTTCGCCGTGCCCACCTTCTGCGTGTGCGGAGGTGGCTGACCCAATGGCGCGGTGTCATCGAACTGGAAGAGGGTCTTCCCGCATCCGCCCGCGAGGAGGGGCCAAGAAGACGAGAGTGGGGATTCGCGCTGACGCCGGCGACTTTCACGGGCGGACCTCCTGGACAGGCGTTGTGCATCGGATGCCCAGGGCTTCGGTCCTCCCCGGGCGCGCAAGCATCTCGACTGATTGATGCAGGCGGCTCACTTGCACCCACGGACTGTGCGTCTGCCGCTGCTCGGCCCTCGGTTCCGAGCCCCGGTTTTGGGGGAGGCACGCTCGTGGGATTGCGAACAATGCGTGCACCGGGTTCTGAACGCGCGGGACGTTACGCCCTATTCATGACGAGTCAAGCGCAACGGGGCGCGCCGCCGTGTCGCTCAGGGAAGCACCACGAGGCGCAGTCGAGGGTCTCGGCCGACGGGGTGCGGAGCCGCGCCAGATACCACGCCGGATCGCACCTCGGGCGCCCGACTCGTCCGCCAGGTCCCAGTCGAATGTGAACCGGCCGGCGACGAGGTTGCGTCGACCACAGTCCTGACGTGCCGTCCGGTAACGTCGTAGATCCCCAGCTCGACTCTTCCCGGGCGGCGCACTTCCAGGGCGAAGTGAGTTCGCTCACGAGCGGGATTCGGTCGCAGCGCCAGGACATCGGCCTCACGAGCGATCGGGCCACCAGCGGCCACCGGGACGCCGAGGCTGAAATCGCTGCGGCTCCGGCCTCACAGAAGGTGAAGAAGCGATCGCGGAAGTCCGGGGCGGAGAATGGATCGCGCCGGCAGCGGCCTGATTGAAGTTGACGGATAGAGCTTGAACGGTGGCGTGTCGTCAGCGATCAGCCCGGTCGCCGGGTCGACGTCCCCGCCCAGCAGATGGAAGAAGAAGTCGTCGTCTTCGAGGAGTAGCGGCGACAGCTGGGTCGCTTCCATGTTCAGGAGCCCGTCGGGGTGTGAGATCGAACTGGGAAGCGAGCGCCAGCGTGGAACTGTGTGGCGTCGCTCAGCGCGCCGGCCCCGGACACGAGCCTTGAGGTAGCTGTAGGTGCTGGTGAGTGGCGCGATGGCCCCTCCGGGCGGTGGGGGCATCTCCGCCCATCGCGGTGAGCGCATTCCGGGCAGCTGGTCCTGGATCGTCGGCAAAGGTCTGGGTGCCCTGGGGGGACGGAGGGATCGGTGACATCCACCGCCTTGGAGAAGCAGCCGGCCGCGCTGCTCACCGTTTCGTAGTCCCCCGGCTTGAGCGCCTGCATCACACCGACGTCGCCCGCCAGCGGATCCCCGCCGAGCCAGGACCATGCGAACGTCCTGCTCGGTGGCATCGATCAGCGCGCGCGATAGGGAGAGTCGGGTAGACCCCGCGCTGGCGTCGTCCGCCTTGGTGATCACGAGGAGATCGGCCCGCTTGCCCGGCCTGACCGACCCCACGCAAGCGAGTCCAGCGCAACGTCCGGGCCGGGTTCCGGTGACCATCTCGACCAGCGTCCGGTCCAGAGCGGTTCTCCGCCGCCTGAGCGCGGACCCCGACTTGCCGGTGATCGCCAGCTCGGGGACCAGGTCGCGGTCGCCCCCGAGCACACGCGTCGCGCAGGGCGATGTCGGCGACCCTTGAGCTCGTCGAGGCAGATCGCACGACCCGCTCGGGGCTCCAGCTCGGTGCCAGAGCGAGACGAGGCAGACGCCAGCCGTGGCGAGCGCCTGATAGACCGCCGCGCAGCGTGCCGTCAGAGCAGCAGGTTGGAGAGCGGCGACCGAGATCAGCTCGGCCCCGAGCCCGTCTCCGGAGCCGTCGAGCTGGATGCTCGGCAGCTCCGCGCATCGCCGCGAAGTCCGCGGGCTCGAGCGCGATGCCGTGGAGAATGACGCGTCTCGCTTCGGTCAGCAGGCCCTTGGAACTCAGCGCCGCGATCCCGTGCGCGAGGAGAAGGGATCACCCGGACGCGGCGGTCGCCCGTCGCGCACGCCCTCGGCCAGGTGAACCAGCCACGCGTCGAGCTCGCCGTTCACCATCCAGGCGCGAGCGCGTGGTGAGTGCGGTTCCGCGAAAGGCTCGCGATCGGCTGACCCAGCGCTGCTGACGACTCACGTTGAGAACGTTGCCGCTTCGACGTTGCGAATCAGAGTCCGATCGGCGATCGGATCGGACGCACCCTCCATCGCGGTTTCACCTCCCAGGAGCGCGCGGACCCTCTGCGTACTTCTACCACCTGGCTGCCGAGTCCGAGGCCCGCGGGATTGGTCAGCAGCGTCTGGGGCGAACCCACGATGGCGCCGGAGCTCGGGCGAGCCCCTGACCCATCATGCTGTTCCACTGGTAGCGGCTTCGCGTAGGGCTCCGTGCCCAAAGGCCGGCCGAGGCTGTGGCTGGACCTGCGACTGCGGTGCCGGCCGGCGGGTTCAGCACGCCGTACGTGGATGGTCTGGAGGTCGATGAGTCCCGGGAAGATGTAGGTCTTGGGACCCAGATCCACCACGACCGCGCGCGACGCCGCGGCCGGCGCGCGCGCGCTCTGCCAGGTGGCGACGATGCTGCCGCCGCGAATGAAGACCCCGCCAGTTGCTGAGGATGGAACGGTTCGGCGTCCATGGTCACCACCGTCCCGCGCAACGACGATGCCGTTGTCGACCGCCTGCTGGATCAGCCCAGCTCCCCGCCGTGCACGCGAGCGTGATGGTGGCGAGCAGCGTCAGCGGCTGCGGCCCACTTCTCAGCCCTCGGTTGGCAAGCCATCGGTCGTTTCCGGCACCACGCAGGAACCTCATGGCGATCCCTCTCCGGCAGGCATTGGCGCGGGCTCTGAGAGCCGAATCGGGACGACCTCGGGCCCGGGACGGCAAGCCACGGGGTCTTCCTTCTGCCTCTACAACGAAGAAGAGAGATCGTTTGCGCACGCGAGATCGCGTTCCGACTCACGTCGTCTTGATGATTTCGATGACGACCGGTCCCTTCGGCTTCACCATGCTGGGGCAAGGACAGGGTCCCGCTTCGAGCCGGCCGAACTCTGGAGCGTCTCGGCCTCGCGCTCTCCGTAGGGGTTCAGGTTCTCCTGGCCCTCGAGGATACGGACCGGGTCACGGCCGCAGGCGCCGCGCCGGCAGTCCAGGTCGATCTCTCGATCCCATGAGCTTCGAGCGCTTCGCAGATGCTCTGGTGGCGCTGAACTGGAACGGTGCTTGCCGAGCGATGGATATGCTGACCGAGGCCACTCCGGGGGCGGGCGACGACCACGGCGCTGGCGGCCTTGGCTTTGGGCTCATCGGATGAGCCTAACGACGCCTCCGGCACGACCGGTTTCACCCCTGGGGCGGAACCCGAAGTCTGCGCGACCTCGGCGATCTCTCCGGGCGCGAGCTTCAGCACGTGAACCGCTCGTGGCCCGCGCGGAACTCATCGCCGGTCTGTAGGCGGGCGCCGCGTTCCACCCTGAGGAACGTGCCGTTCGTGCTGCCGAGGTCGCGAATCCGAACGGTCCCGTCCTTCACCTGACGCCGACATGGCTCCCTCGACATGGTCTTGTCCTCGGGGTCGAGGACCATGTGTCGGCTGATTCACGACCGAGCACGATATTCTCCCGATCGCATGACGGCCGCGTTCCTTGCCCCCGAGGTCGTAACGCACCAGCGTGAATGCGCCCACATCCCCGCCGAACCTCATGAAACTGTGCGACCCGCCCGCACCAGCGCGGGCAGCTCCAGATCGATCCACCGCGCCTGGGACCTGAGGAACACGCCGGTCTCGCTGCCGTCGTCACGCAGGAAGCACACCCTGTGGTCCGTGCGAGATCGAGGCATGGTGCTCGACAGCATCGTGTCGTCGGGCAGGTTGATGTCGCAGCCGACCCGGCCGATCGTCGTGACGCCGTTGGGCTTCACCGGGTACTCGTCCGTGGCGACGTTGTCGGTGGTCATCCGCGACAGTGCTCCCATGCTCCCGGGAGCGACACGATCGATGGCCCTGCTCCGGTCGGGTTGGTCCTCGGCCTGCACCTCCCGCGACAGCTTACGGATCTCCTCGCCGCGCCGGCGGCGGCTGCGCCCGCGCTCATCTCTTCCACCTGGACGATCGGCTTGGGATTGCCTTTGAGCTTCTCGGCGATGACCTGCGCGACCCTGCACCCGTCGTAGAGGCCCCATCTTCACGTTGCCGTTCCGCTCCATCACCCGGTAGGTGGCGGGATCCTCGTCGAACGACCTCGTCACCAGATAGCGGCAGGGCTCAGGATGTCACCCACCATGTAGACGTTCTCGAGCATGGTCTCGAGGCGGGGTGGAGACGCACATCATCTTCTTGTTATTGGGTCCACCCACGACCATCTGGATGCCTAGCGTCTTGAGGAACTTCTCAGGAATGTCCTCGCCGATGCACGCGATGCAGCGGCGCTTGGGAACTCTGGAGGTGCGTCGTCTCGGATGGGCGGCCCGCGATCACGCGCCGGTCGGTACGGATCGAGAAGCTACTCCTGCTTGTCATCGCCCACGATGATCGCGGTCGGCTCGCTGTTCGGATGGAATCGGATGTTGCCGTTGAGAATGGCCGCGTCGAAAGCCGGTCGGCCAGCGCCTTGGCCACCAGCGGCATCTTGTCGCCGCGGTAGCACCAGTGGACCGTCGAGGACGTCCTCGATGTCGACTTTGGCGTTCGACACCGCGATCACGGCCTCTGCCGCCGAGGTGCCGCCTCCCACGACGCAGATCGGCTCGCCCACGTAGTTGCGCGCGTCGTCGAGACGAAAGGCGATGCCCTCGACGTTGCCGGGGAATGATCGAAGCGCCGCGGCACGCCGCGGCCCATGGCGATCACCACGTGACGCGCGTAGCACTGCGCCTCGGTGTGCTCGCGCTGGCTCCAGAGCTTCGCGATCCAGGTCGCATCAGACGCGCGCTCGAGCCCGGTCATCTCGACGCCCACCGCGTGCGGCACTTCGTGATCCCGATAGAATCCCTTCCAGCGAGCGCACATCCTCGTCCTTGTCGATCGGCTCGAACGGAAGCAACGCGATGAGCGGCCCGCCCGCAGGGGAACTTCTGGTTCGCGCCCCTGGTGACTGGGAAGGATTGGCTTGTCGCCCGGCATAGTCACGGATGCGCTTGAGAAGCTCGTCGAGCCCGATGACCAGAGCCTTGAGCCCCAGTTCCTTGGCACGGAAAGCAATACGTAACTGAACGAAGTACAA
>ERZ1370068.10810-contig-9475_pt1 | contig 55580 bp, 77 predicted proteins | sample MGYA00561227_ERZ1370068 | MGnify/ENA primary metagenome ERZ1370068 (study PRJEB38410, sample SAMEA6850437) | metagenome | study: Metagenomic assessment of the ecological functions of the soil: analysis of the soil microbiota associated with the... | reverse complement strand
GGTTACGTATTGCTCGAGATTGTAGGCGCCGACGAACGCCCAGCGTGTTGATCGGCTTCGACGAGAAAACGGCGTGCCGTAGGTTCGACAGCGCCTTGGTCCCCGTCGTCATCGGCTCGCGCCGCTCCTCGATGAGGGCTTTGCAGGCGCCGCCGCGTCAGCGCCAGCGCCCGGTCTTGCGCGCCCTGCCACCGACACCGGCCTTCACAGTTTACTGCCCGGCGCCGCTGCCGACGCCCATTCGCGGCCGGCCACGCCCTCGCGGTTCTTCCAGTAGGTGGCCAGCGCCGCGTACCGGACGCCCTTCTCAGGCCACGCCGGGGCCGATGGCCATCACGTCCGAGCCTTCGGGGCCTTCGACCTCCCGCACGTGCGTGTAGGCGGTGTCGCGTGGTGGAGTCCCGCCCCAGGAGGTCGCGCGGCGGCTGGACCGTGGCGCCGTCCTCGGTGACGCGTGGAGATAGACGGGCTCCTTCGCGCGGCCGGTGATCACCACCGCATGTCGAAGCCAGGTGCTGCCGCGGTGGAGCGGGGAATCGGCCGCCGAAGGTGTGAGTCGAAGAAGAGCCCGGTCAGCGGCGATTTCCGCGGCGACGCAGGCGCGGCTATTGCCGGGCACGCTGGTATCGGTGACCGGACCCACCGCCCGAAGACCACGGATTGCGCTGCCGTAGGGATCGACCCCGACCGGCGCGTGATCGACGAGCAGGCGGGCGCAGCGAAGCCGTTGCCGCCGAGGAAGCGCCCGCGCCTGTTCTTCCCGCACCGGCTCGTGGCGCGCGTGGCGCCGGTGCCCGCGTCCACGAAGAGGATTCGCCCGCGCCGTTCGCGCATCCGGGCTCCGATGACACCAGAGCGCGTGGGCGGGTCAGTCATGCGCGCCGAGGGCCTTGAGCTCCTGCGCGCGGCCTCCGCCAGCCTTTCGGGCTCGAGCCCCCTTCGCCGTCGCCAGCTTCCGGTACACGATGACCGCCGCCTCCGCTCCTCTGCTTCAGCGCGACGAAGCAGCCTGCTCCCGCGCCCAGTAGCGTACAGCGCTGGCCCCATGACCCGGGTCCGGCGCCAGTGTAAGCGGCGGCCGTCGCCACGCCCGGCGCGGCCGCGGCGCGCTGGCCGGCGAGCGCGACGCCTCGCCGAGCCGGAAGGCGGCTTCGGCGGCAGATCGTCGGGTCGGCGTCGTCGATGGCTTTCTGGAGCAGCGGGCGCGCCTCGTCCCCACTTCCCCTCCGTCGGGAGGAGCCGGCCCCTGACCGAACGCTGCTCTGCTGGGCAGTTCCGGCGGCGGCTGGACAGTCCCCGCGCGCAGCCAGTGTGCGTACGAACGTCCAGCGCCTTGTCCTTCTCCCCGCGGCTTCGTAGCTCGGCGCGAGCAGTGCAGGGCGGCCACTTTGGCAGCTGCGGATCGCCTGTCTCGCCATCCACGAAGGCCTTTCGAGCCGCTGGCGGGCCTCGGGGACGGCGCTGCTGCGCAGCAGCGCTCCGCCTGATCGAGCCGCGCCTCCGCGCCGAGCGGTTGCTCCCGCATAGCGCGTGGCGAGGATCTGGATATAGGCCTCGCGAGCGATCGGCCATTCCGCGCTCCGCGCACGCCGCCGCGCCGAGCGTCGCGAAGGCGCGGCCGGTGCGGCGCGACTCTTGCCAGAACTCGTCGGGCAAGCCGCAGAGATGGAGCGTCCGCGCTGCCGGCCGCTTCTTGTCGGCGGCGGCCAGATAGGCTCTATGCTCCCGGAGCAAGCCCACGGCGTGATGGTGGGCCAGGCGTGGCCCGCCAGAGCGGCGCGGCGAGGGCGGCGGAACTCGATCCATCTGCCCCTGGCTGAAAGGCGGCCGCGGCCAGCCGCACATTCCGCCGCGGCGGCGTGGCGGGACCCGGCGCCGGCGTCGCGAACGGCCAGCCGCTCCCGTGGCCTCACTCCACCGCTCGCAGCGTGAAAGGCCACCACGCCGAGCCCGGAGCCGCCCCGCGTCCTCCCCTTTCGCCGAGCGCGTGCCCCGGAATTCCGCCTCCGGCGTCGGGACCCGCGCGGTGCGGAGCAGCGCGGCGCCCGCGAGGCCGGATGCGCGCCCGATGAAGGCGGGAGAGCGGGGCGCGCAGAGCGGAGCGCGCGCCGAGGTCCCGGAGGGCGTTCGCCCCCAGCAGGCCCCCGCACGCAGCGCAGGTACACGGCGCGGTTCAGCGTGGCGGCCTCGGTCGGGGCGCGCGGTCGGGATAGCGGGCGAGGTGAGGCGGTCGGAGCAGCGCGCCCCCTGCCTCGTCCCCTCAGGCCCGCGCCATCTCGGCGGAGGCGGAGCAGCACCGCGGGCAGCCGTGGATCGTCCGGGCCTCGCGGGCGAAGCGCTCCCACCTGGCTCGCGCGCGGCGGCCAGGCGCTCGCGAGCGCAGCGCTCCGACCAGCCAGCAGCCAGCCGCGCCGAGTGCGCATCGACGGTGCGCTGGTCGGCACCTTTCGTCGAGTGGCGCATTAGCAGGAAACCGGCCGCGCGAGTCGTACCCTCGCGCAGTCCCGTAGGGAGGTCCTTCCGCCCGCGACTCCAGCAGCGCCGCCGCGCGCTGCGCGGGGGCGGCGTCCCGCCGAGGCAGGCTCTCGGCGGTGGCGCGGGCCCGGGCGAACTCCCGCGCCTCGAGATCGATCATCTGGGCGAGGCGCACGCCGGCACGAGTCCCCCGGATAGGCGCCGGGCGCGCCCGGCCTGGCGGACGGCGTCGAAGCGGTCGCGAGCGTCGGTGGCCTGACCCGCCTGCCGCAGCGACTCGCCGCTACAGAGCACCAGCACGTAAAGGCGCGCGGGCTCGCGCCTGACTGCCGCCCGGCAGCTCGGTAGCTGGTAGGCAGCGTAATGCGCTTCCGCGGGCGATTCGTTGGCATCCACCCGCATGGCGCGCCAGCAGCAAGGAGCGGTCGGCAGCGCCAGCGAGCCGGTCGCGTCCTGGTCTTCCCGAGGACTGCAGCCGCCGCGCCATCCTCGCGCGCCGCCGCAGGTAAAGTCGTCATAGCCGTCGAGGAGGGCGCGCACGAGGCCCGCCCGGCACCCGGGCGCCTCGCCGGTGCGCGGATAGCGCGCCAGCAGCCCGCGATAATGCGCCACTGCCTTCAGCGGCTGGTTTTGCCAGCGCCGCTGAATGGCAGCCGAGCTGCATGAGGCTGCTCTCCTGGATGATCTGCGGGCCCGCGGCTGGTGAACACCCGGCACCGTTGCGCCGCCCCGGCGGGATCTCCCAGGCGGCCCAGCGAGTCGCCCGCAGCCAGTAGGAGGCCTCGGCGGCGAGCGGTCGCGCGGAGGCCCGTGTTGGAGCAGCGACGTCCACTTCTCGTCGCGCGCCTCCGGATAGCGCTGGGCGCGTGTGAAGGACAGCGTCAGCGCCCACGCCGCGGCGATGGGCACCAGCCTCGGAAACCGCCGCGCCGCGGAGGAAGCTCTGAAGAACATCTCCGAGCGCCCGCGCGGCACTCGCTGGCGCTCGAAGGCAGCACCCAGGCCAGCTCGTGCCGGGCGGTAGTAGAGGCCGATGTCGCTCCTGGGATCTTTCCTTGGCGACGATCTCGGAAAATGGCTCGCCATCGTCGGCGCGGCGCTCTCCGAGCCGGAGCAGACTCTCCTCGGCCGCCCAGTAGCGGGCCTCGCGGATCGAGGTCGCGATCGCCCGACTACTGCAATCACCGCCTGGGAATTCCGCCAGCGCGGGCTCGAAGTCCGGCGCGCTGGTATCCCGGCGCGCCCGGCACTCGAGCTGCTCGAGGCCACGCCGAACACGCTGCCCAGGGGATTGCACGCCAGCCCGCGCGGAGGCGACATCGGCGCGGAGGGGCGCAGCGCGAGGATCGCTCACCACCGCAGGCGGCGGCAGCGGTGGGAAGGGCTGGGGCGATGGCGGCAGCTCGATGGGGGGCAGCGGCACCGCCGGCTTGTCCAGGGGCGGCGACACCAGCCGCAACGCGGGGACCAGATCGGGCGGAGGAGCGAGGGCCGCGGTGGTGGGCGGCGCCGTCACCCGGCGCGCCGGCGGGCGCACCGGCCACCGCGCCGGGCGCGGCCGGGCCCGACGGCAGCCTGTCGCCGCAGCAAGGTTCGCGCCGCGGACGAGGCGCGGCGACCAGCGCCAGCGTGCTCGCGCGCGCCGGGCTCATGGCTTGCCGCCCCTGGTCTCTCTCCGGGCGGCTTGCTGGCTTAGGCGCCGGCTGTGGCCACCGGCTTGAGCTGGGCCGCCACCGCGGTCCGCCGCGCGCCTTGGCCCAGGCGCGTAGCTCCTTGTCGGGCGCGTCGGCGGCGACCTGATCGTAGTAGCGGAGCGAGTCCGGCGAGCTTCCCTGTTCCTCCAGCGCGAGCCCAGCTCCCGGCAAGAGCATGGTGGCGCACGGCGGCATCCTGTGCCCGCCACCTTACGGCGGCCTGAAGGCCTGGTGCGCCGGGCCCGGCCGCTTGAGCCAAGCTCGCTCTCGCCCAGGAGGAGCTGGGCGCGGATCGCCGCGTCGTCGCCTTCACGGCGCCCTGGCCAGCGCGGTCGCGTCCTGAAATTTCCCGCCCGAAGGCGCCCTGGGCGAGATCGTGCGAGGCGCGCGCGGCGAGCGGGTGGTCGGGAAATTCTTGCGGAGGGTGGCCCACGCCGACTCGGCGTCACGTTTGGCCGCCCCAGCCGCGTCGCGAGGAAACCGGCGTCGTAGACGCCCGGCGGTGCGGGGACCGGGCCATCAGCGTCTCTGTACTCCTCCGCGAGGTCGTCCTTGCGGCCCTCCTTCACCAGGCGGTCCACGATGGTGCGCCGCGCCTGGTTGGCCAGCTCGTGACTCGGATAGGCGTCGACGAAGGCGCGCAGCTCGGCGACACCCTCGCTCGTCTGGCCCGCGCCCAGGCTCGCCACGCCGAGGAGGCAGCGCAGCGTCCGGCACCAGCTTGAGTCGCGGTAGCGCTCGTGGGAAGGGCCGCAGCAGCGCGATCGCCTCCTCGTTGCGCTTGCCCTCCACGAGGGCCCGCGCGAGGTGATAGGTCGCCGATTCAGCGCCGTCACATGGTCAGGGAACGCGGCGAGCAGCCGGCGAAAACGCGGCGATGGCGGCGTCGCGGCGCTTGAGCTCGAGCTGGCACCAGGCGAGGCCATACAGCGCGTCCGGCGCGAACGGCGAGGCGGCATTGGTGGCCATGAGCTCGTCGTAGGCGGCGCGGGCGGCGTCATAGCGGCGCATGCGGAACAGCGTCTCCGCCTCCCAGAAGCGGGCCTCCTCGGGCTTGCCCGGCGGCGGCGTCAACGTCCGGGCCTGGCGGAAATCGGCCAGCGCGGCCTGGTGATCGCCCCGGGCCAGGCGCACCTTGCCGAGCAGCAGCGTCGCCTCGGGAATCCGCGAGTCGGCGGGATAGCGCTGGATGAGGCGCTCGAGGGAAGCGCGGCTGACAGGGGAGGAGCCTTGTCCTCGAAGGCCCGCTCGCCGACCAACCATAGACGGCCAGCTTCGTCGAGGCCGCGGCCGGCCCCGGCGCTCCGGCGAGGAGCGCGGGTCCGAGCCGCGCACGCCAGGAGGCGAACGAGGAGGCCTGTCCGCGATCGCGTCATGCCCTTTCACCGTACCGCGCCCCGGCGCCTTCATCCTCAGCAACCGAGCCGAACCCGGATAGGTCAGCTTGGCCGCGCCTTCCTTCGGCACCGCGATCTCGTACTTGAGCGTGGGCCCTCCACCTTTCCCAGGCATGCGTGGAGGTGAGCATCCGCCAGTCGCCGGGCACGGGCTCGATCACGTGACGGTCTGGGCCTCGGTCTTGTGGTTGCGCAGCGAGATCTCCCACTCCACCTCGTAGAGGCTGCAGAGCCGATCTTCCGCCAGTCCTTCTGCGTGCGCTCGGCCACCACGTCGAAGGCGTTGCCGAGCTTGATCTTCACCCGCTCGTCCTTCGCGGTGTGGTCGATCCAGTCCTCGCCGATGAACTGCTGGCTGCCGGCGCTGTCCGCCTTGTAGACGCGCACCTTGCCCTTGGGCAACGGCAAGCCGAGCCGGTTCTCCTTGCGTGTTCCGGATCTCGAGGCAGGCGGCCACCTTCTGGTTCGACACCGGCATGCCGTAGGCGTTCCGGTAGTAGTCCTGCGCGCCGTAGTAGATGAGCTCCTTCGTCACCGGCACGTCGGTGGCGGACATCAGGGTGAGCTGCTTGGTCTGGTTGTCCTTGATCGTCGGTCCGGCCGTCGAGCGTGTAGAGGTGGTACTCGAAGAGACCCCTCGCGGCGAACTCGCTGGCTGGCCGGTGGCCGGCGAGGCGGCCTTGGCCGCGATATCCAGCATCCGGCCCTCGCGGCGGGCATCCCGGCGCACGGTTGACGTCGCCCGCCACCAGCTTGAGCGCGGCATTGCCGAAGGTCGCCCCGCTCTTGTTGTCCACCGTGACCCAGCCGGTGACGTCGGTCTTGCTGTCGCCCGGCGTTGATCACCATCACGTAGTCCGCCCGCCAGGTGATGCCTCCGGTGAGATAGGAGGCCTCCACCCGCTGGGGCCGATCCGTCTGGATTGCGCAGCAGCCACTTCAGCGTGGGCTGGGAGACGAGATTGTCGGGAAGGGCGGGCAGCACCACGCGCCCGTAGTGGCCCAGGTGGATCTGGCCGTTGATGTCGTAGACCGGCCCGTTGGTCGAGAGCAGGGTGGCCTCGTGGTAGGTGCCGTCATTGCCGTACAGCCGCACCTTGCGGCCGACATACTTCTCCAGGAGCTTCTGGCTCGAGATGAGGTCGTACTCGTAATTCTGCTCCAGGATGCGGAGTCCGGCGGGATCGGTGAGAGAGCGGAGATGCACCGTGGTGGGGTCGATCTGCGCCGCCACCTCCATGAACTGCACTTCGTGGACTCCGGTGGGCAGCCGGATCTCACGCAGGTCCTTCACGAGGCCGAGATTGCCGTTGTAGATCGTTACCATCACGTCCTTTCTGCATCTCGCGCGTGATGGGGACGGAGGCCGCCGCCGCCATCTGCGCGGTGGCGAAGAGATAGAGCAGGGTGAGAGCCGCAAGCTTCCGCCGCATGGGTTCGTCCTCCCGGTTCGACTGGGCTCGAGTACGTCTGCCCGGTTAGACCGGGGATGCCGGCGAAAGTTCCCGCTCAGCCCCCGACGCGCACCTCGGAGGCGGACGCGGGCCGGCAGGGTGGACGGCTCAGCGATCGGCGGTCCAGCGACCGATGCCCGCGAGACCGCGGACGAACTCCGCATAGACCTCGCGCGGCACGATCCACTCGATCAGCGCGCCATCGGGCTCCTCCCGGCGAAAGGCCCGGGCGACGCCCAGCCGCCCGCCCAGATCGGCGAGCGCGCGATCCGCGGCGATCCGGTCGCCGACCACCAGGCGGCCCGCGGTGTCGGGCGCGACGAGAGAGACGGGCCGGCATCTGCTGAGCCCGTGCCGACAGATCTCCCGACTTCGACTCGGGCCGGGCACCTTCCATCTCTCGCGGTGCCTCGGTCTCTCGCGGTGTCTGGGAACGGTCCCGCGCCGCGCTCTTCTCGCGCGCCTCGGGGCCGGGGTCGCTGGCTTGGCGTCCGTGGTCGGCGCGCCCGTGGGCGGCCCGCGGCAATGGAGGTGGGGCGACGCCGCGGGCGGGGCCGGCGGGGCAGCCGGAGACTGTCTCGATGCCGTGTCCTTCATGAGATTGGTGGCGGCCGGGGAGCCTCGCGCGGATCCGAGCGTCCTTCGGGCTTCGCGGCCGGCGCCTTGCGGGCGTCGGTCTTCGACTGGGGCTTCGCTTCCGGCCTTGCCCTCGAGCTTGGGCGCGGGCGGCGTCACGTGGCCGAGTGGGGGCGCCCTCGGCCTTGGCGGGCGCATCGGAGAGGGCGGCGTCGCGCTCCTTCTTCTTCCCGACCTGGTCCTCTTCCGCTGCGCGGTGAGCTTCCGGCGGGCGCGCTCGGGAGCGGCGCGGGCGTCCCGGTCACCGCCGGCACGGCCGGCGGGGCCGGCGTGGCGGGTGGCGACACGGGTACCGGCGCCGACACCGGCGGCTCCTGGCGCGCCGCCTGCTGGAGCTCCGGTGTGTTCTGGAAGACGTACACGGCGCCGAGCGCCACCAGCATGACCGCGGCCGCCTCCAGCGGGAGCTTCACGCGCAGCGGCTGGAAAAGCCGCCGCCCCAGGCGGCGATGCCAGGGCAAGGGCCGCGCCGCCTCGAGCACGCGATCCACGAAGCCGAGCGGCGCGCGGCCGCCGGCAACGCAGTGGATCATGCCCAGCGTCCGCGCCAGCGCGGCCAGCTCCGCCGTGCACTCGGCGCAGGTGGCTGCAGATGCGCCTCCACCTGGGCGCGCTCGTCCGGCGCGAGCTCGCCGTCGAGCAGCGGCGGAGTGAAGCAGCCGGTTGTCGGCGCAGGTCATGGCAGAAATCGCTCCAGCTTCTCCTGAGGTCCAGGCGCGCCCGATGCAGCCGCGTAGCGCACGGTGCCCAGCTCGAGCGAAAGCGCCGCGGCGATCTCGTCATAGGTGAGACCTTCGAGATCGCGCAGCACCACTCACGATACGCCGATCCTCGGGCAGCTCGGCGATGGCGCGGTGCAGCGCCGCTCTCGCGCTCGCTCCGCTCGAGGTCCGCCCGCGGCCTCGCCGCCGCGCTGGCGGGAAGCCGGTCCAGCCCTCCACGCGGGCGCGGGACACTTCGGCCTTCGCCTGAGGCGAGACGATTGAGACAGAGCGCGCGAGGCGATCGCATAGAGCCAGGTCGGGAGCTTGGCGTCCCCGCGAAAGTCGGCCAGAGCCCGATGCGCCCGGAGAAACGTCTCCTGGGCCACCTCCTCGGCTTCGGCCGAGCTGCCCAGCATCCGTACCGCCACGCCGAACACTCGATGCTGATAGGTCTTCACGAGCCTCCTCGAAGGCCCGGGCTCTCCCGCGCCCGCAGCCGGTCCAGCAGCTCCTTCTGGGCTCAGAAGAGCTCTCTCCACGCACAGTTGAGACCATACCGCCCGTCCGAAGTTCCTTCGCGGCCTAAAACGCGTGCCCTCGGCCCCGAAGGAATGCATTGACGCATGTAGCCATAAATGTCATAAGTGGCCTATGACATTAAGCAATCATCCGATACAGTCTGGCCAATGGAGGCTAGGTCGCCATGAACATGCACATTGAAGAGTATCTGGCCCACGAAAAGCTCGCGGAGCGCGGGCTCGGGCCGCCACCCATCTCCGATGGTCCAGGCCGCCGGACTCTGGAACGCCCCGGCTTTCGCGTCGCCCATTGGTCTGGCGCTGATCCGCACCGGCCGCTGGCTCGCGGGGCCCGCTCCCCGGAACCGCGAGGCAGGCCGCCGCACACCGCCTAGACCCCAAGCCCGTGGCACGCGAGTCGTCGACCATAGCCCCGCCGTCGGGGCTCCAGGTGAACCGGCAGAGCAGCGTGCCGGTCCACGTCCAGCTCACGACCCAGATCCGGCATCTGATCGAGGCCGGGCAGCTCAAGCCGGGAATGCAGCTGCCGACGGTGCGGACAGCTCGCGGGGTTTCCTGCGGATCAATCGGAACACGCGCCGCGCGCGCGCTGGCCGATCTGCTCAGGGACGGCTACCTCGAAGAGCCAGCAGGGGCGCGGCACCTTCGTGGTGGATCGGCCGCCCACGCGCGAGGGCGCGTGGCACGCAGCCTGGAGGTCCTGGTGGAGGAGACGCTCGAGCGCGCCCGGCAGCTCGGCTTCACCCACGAGGAGCTGCTCGTCGACGGTGGCCGCGCGTGCGCCGCATGCCAGCAGCGAATCCCCGCCCCGCCCGCGTCCGCGCGCTCCTCGTGGAGTGCAACTGGGAAGAGCTCACGCGCTATCGCGAGGAGCTCGAGACGCCCTGCCCGTCTCGGTGGACCGCGTCCTCGTCGAGGAGCTGCCGGCCGCGCATGGCCCAGGAGCCAGGCTTTCCTGACCGGCTACCGCGTGGTGGTCACGACCTTCTTCCACATCCACGAGGTCAAGGCGGCCATTCCCGCCGACGGCCGCCCGGTGGTCGCGCTCCTGTCCGAGGCGAATATCTCGACGCTCCTGCGGCTCACCGAGCTGCCTCCGGGGGCCACGGTCGGGCTGGTGCTGCACCACCGCCGCCGGCAGCCAGAACCTGCTCCGCTCGCTACAGTCCGCCGGCCTCTCGCACATCACGCCCGGTGCTCGCCTCCGCCGACGATCCCCTGGTCGCTCAGCCGCATGCTCGAGATCACGCGCGTCGTCCTCTGCTCCGAGCAGGGCGCCGCGCGGATCCGCAAGACCCTGCCGCCCGACGTCGAGCTCATCGTCCCGGACCGCACGCCGACCGCGGCGGCCTCGAGCTGCTGCGGGACCTGCTGAACCGGCTCGAGCAGTCGCCCGCCTAGATCAGGGGCCACCCGCACGGAGCTGGACCACGGTCTTGAGCGAGGAAACTGCTCCTCGTGCCAGGCCACCACGAAGTCGCCCGCGGGCGTCACCGCCACGTCCGGGCGAGAAGGCCTTCACCGCTTTCGAAAGCGTCTGCACGGGCGCCGAGGGTGCGCCCGCCGTCGAAGCTGGCGCGAAGCAGGATGCGCCGGCGGACCGCGGTAGCGTCCTCCCAGACGACGACCACCTGCCCGCCGGGTTGACGGCGAGCCGGACCTGGTCGGGGATAGTCGCGCGTGGACGGATTGATGCCTGGATCGGGGCCCCGAACCGGCGCCCATCGGTGGACGTGGCGAGGAACATGCTGGGCACCTCCTGCCGGCCCTCGGTGTACCAGGCCGCGTAGACCTTGCCCTTTACCGTCCAGCGCCACCTGGCTCCCGCGATGCGGGCAGGCGGTGATCTTCCAGCCATCGTCCAGCCACGCGCACGGGCAGCTCGAGCGCCGCCGTCTCGCGAGAGCCCCAGCACCATGTCCCGGATGTCGCCGGGAAACACCTTGCGCCACAACACCGCGACCGTGTCGCCGGGACCGCCGCGGGAGGGCCAACGCGACAGCAGACACAGGTGTCGCCCGTCCAGCTTGACCGAGGCTCGGGGCGCGTGCCCCGACCCAGCACCCGCGCCATCCAGGTCGCGGCCGCGCTCGGGACCTTCGCGACTGTCGATCCAGGCCATGACCACGGTGCCCTCCGGGGTCACCGCCATGCCCTCGAAGGAGTGGGAGGTGGGGCGATCCTCGTTGACGCGGACATGCCCTCCCAGCTTCTCCCCGTCGAGCGAGGCGGGACAAGCGAAGGTCCGAGGCGAAGAACACACCATCCGGCTTAGGACGATCGGACGACCAGGAGAGATAGAGCTTCGCCCCCGGGGCCCACCGCCAGCAGGGGCGAGTGGTTGCAGCGACTCCACTCCCAGCGTGGAGGGATTCACCCGCACCGGCTTCGCCGCTGCCTTCACCGATCCGCGCGACGTAGACGTGCTTCTCGTGGCCCTCCTCGGCTGCCCAGGTGACGAGCGGCGTGCCGTCGGGCGCCACCGCCAGCGCGGGGGCGGAGGCGTGCACCTCGTGGCCTTTGCCGGGATGCGTGAGCGCTGCGCGGGCCCGGACGCAGCTCGGCGGCGCCAGCCAGAGCGGGGCAGGAACAGCAGGACGCGGCCGGCAGCGCGCGCGCGATCCGCATCACTTCCACCTCCACTGGACGCCGCCGTAGATCGCCCGGCCGTCGCCCGGCTCGAAAGAAGCGGCGGTTCGAGGCATCGACCTGGACCGACGAGACATAGGACGCATTGGTCAGGTTGCGGCCCTCGAGGAAGACGCCGAGGTTCCAGGGCTTGTAGTCGTAGCCCAGCCGCACGTTGAAGAGCGTATAGGCCTCGGTGCGGGCATTGTTCTCGCTGTTGACGAAGTAGCCGTGGGGCACCACCTCCACGCCCGGCGCGATCCAGAAGCCCGAGCCGTGCTGGTAGCGCAGCTCGGCGATCACGAAGTGGCGCGGGGCGCCGGGCAGGTCATTGTTCCCGAAGTTCGCGTCGTCCACGAAGACGAAACGCGACCAGGTATAGAGACGCCCGCGCGGTGAGCGAGTCGCCGGCATCCCCGAGCCCGATCCGACGGGCGATGTCCTCGACCAGGACCACGTCCCCGCCCGCCTCCACGCCGGTGTGGCGCGACCGGTCGATATTGCGTGAACCGTGGGATGGTGAAGGGGGCAAAGGGGAAGGGCTGGACATTGACGTTCTGGATCTCGTCCCAGAGCTCGATGTCGTAGACGGAGACGTCCCATCCCACGCGCTTGCCCGCCGTGCCGCGGGTGCCCACCTCGAACTGCCAGGACTTCTGGGCGGAGAGCTGGCTGAGGTTGCCCTGACCTGGCCGGGCGCGGTCAGCTCCAGCGAGCAGCGGCGCCTCGTAGGCGTGGCTCGCGTTGCCGTAGACCTGCACGGTCTTCGCCGGACGCCAGATGAAGCCCACCTTGGGCGACACCGAGAAGAAGTCCACCGCGTCGGAGTCATTGCCGTCGCGGTCGCCGGCGCCGTCCCGCATCGTGGAAGCGATCGCGCACGGCGCGGATACGCATACTGGCCGCGGGCCGCCGAGCACCGACGGTGAAGCCCGGCGTGAGGTCGTGCTGCTCCTCGGCGTAGAGGCCGGTATTGGTGGCCAGGTTGAGACTGGTCCTTGGTCTTGGCGCCGCGGTTGCCCAGCACGTTGACGAAGTTCACGTCGATCTGCTGGGTGCCCGCGTACTGAAGGCCCACGGTGAGCCGATTGGCGTTTCCGAAAAGCGGTGCGGCGAGGATCCAGCGAAGCTCGGTGCTCCAGGCATAGGTGGGTGTCGTCGATGATCGCGAAGGACAGTGGGTGGTCGAGGTCCTGATAGTTGAGCTGGGTGGCCCACTCCAGGGTCTGGTTCTCGGTGAGCGGGGTCCGCACCGTGAAGGCGCCGCGCGTGTAGTTGTAGTTCCGCGACGCCCGGGCGGCGACGTTGGCGGGATCGGCCTTCCGCGGGTCATCGTCGAATTCCTGGCGCGTCAGCGCGCCGGGCGGGTTCTCCCTCGTTCCGCACGAAACCGAAGTCGAATCGTATGGTGGTTCCGCCGGAAAACCGGTACCCGAAGGTGGAGTAGATACGCCGCCGCACCTGCTCCGAGTGGTCTCGATAGCCCTCCAGCTCGGTGTCACCGAGGGCCGACGTAGACATCGAAGGGCCCTGCAGGACCTGGCCGGTGCCCAGGTACCCCTTGAAGAAGCCGTAGGAGCTTCGCCCTCCAGCCGCGACTCGACGAGGCCCGCATCGGCGCCGGTCTTGGTCACCAGGCTGATGGCGCCGCCCATGGTATTGGCGCCGAACCGGAGCGCGTTGGCGCCCTTGAAGACCTCGATGCGCTTGGTGGCCAGGGAGCTCGAGCGACTCGAAGTCGCTGAAGCCGTCGGCATTACCGTAGGGAATGCCATCGATGAGGACATTGATCCCGCGGAGGTGGAAGTTGTTCCCGGAGGCCGGAGCCCCGGATCGAGAGCTGGCTCTCATCGGCGGCGCCGAAGCGCGGCCGGATCATCACGCCCGGCACCCACTCCAGCGCGTCCTTGAGGTTCGCGGGCGCGGGTTTCCTCGATCTGCTCCTGCGTCGACGATGCCGACCCCGCCCGGCGTGCGCTCGATCTCCTCACGGGCCTGCTCCGGGGTGGCGGTTCGGTCATCCGGTACGCGCGTGTCCCTCCACCCGGACCGCCGGCAGAGCGTGGGCGGAGACGCGGGCGAGGTCGTCTGCGCTCCCGGCAGGCGCCGCCAGGGCGAGGACCACAAAGGGGGCGAGCCATTTCATGCGGGCGTTCGTTTCACTTGAGGACGAACTGGACGGGCAGGCGCACCCACATGCCGATGGGCTCACTGCCGCGCCGGCCGGGCTCGAACTTCCAGCGGCGGACTGCGTCGGCGGCGGCGCGTGTCGAGATCGGGATGGCCTCGCGGACTGGTCCACCTGGACATCGGTGACCCGCCCGTCGGCGGCGATGCTAGGCGCGCAGCAACGTCGTGCCCTCCACCCCCAGCCGGCGCGCCGTGGACGGATAGGACTGGCGCCGGACCTGATACCCGCCGGTGGGGCGTCGCCAGACGCGTGATGCCCTCGTCGGGCGGCGCCTTGGCCACCGCGGGCGGGGAACGGCGTGCCGGGGCGTGGCCGAGCGTCCCACCGCAGCCGGAAGCTCGGCGGGAGTGGCCGACGGCTCGCTGGCGGCCACCGCGAACGGCAGGGGGCTCGCGTGACGCCGACCGCCGGTGGCGCGCGGCGCGACGACGGGTGGGGGCACCGGGACCATCGGCGAGATCCAGGCCTTTGGCTCCTCCAGTACCTCGGCTTCGGCGCCTCCAGAAGGCGTGGCAGCGTGGTCGGCGCGCGGACAGCGGGGGTCGGACTGGGCGCGCCGCGGGCGGCGCGGGCGCGACCGGTGCCGGGCTCGGGCCTCGATGAGCTGGGCCTCGAGCACGGGCGGCAGCGGCGTCACCCAGACCGGCGCCATTGCGGCGGTGAGCGCCCCACGATGAGCACGTGGGAGCATGCACGACGCCGCGATTGGGCCGAGTCGCGTGAGTGCGAATACGAGCGAGCATCGAGCGGGCGATTCCCTCCCGCTGCCGCGGTCCGGTGATGAAGGGGCGCCGCCCGGAATTACGGCCACCGAGCGCGGCGCGGATTCGGGACGGCTAGGCGGGAGAGACGGGCGGAGCGCGGCCCTGATCGGGGCCGAGTGAGGCGGACGCGCTCGATGAGCGCGTCGGTCGCGGCGAGCTGCCGTGTCAGTGGCAGGGTTTTGGCGACAACCACGGCCTCCACTTCGGCTCCGGCGAGTGTTGCAGAGGCGGCGGCGAGCGCGCAGTGCTCGCCCACGATCCCGGTCGCCGAGGTGGTGGACGGAATGCACCCCGCTCTCGAATGCGAAGACGGCGACGACGAGAATGAGCGCCACCGCCAGCGCACCCCGCGGGCGACGCGCCCCGATGAGCGCCAGCACGGCCACCGACAGCACCAGCGGCGCCGGCACCGGGGCCGGCGTAGGCGCCGCCGACCAGTCCAGGCGCTCCATCGCGAGGGCCGGAATCGGCGCCGCGGACAGGGGTATCGAGGGTGACGGGGCTCAAGGCGCGATGAGCGTGGGCGTCCGGCGGCAGCATCGCCGTGGCGAGGAGAACCAGCAGAACCCCGATCGCGACCAGCGCGGGAGCGACGCATCGCAGGCATTGTCACACAGGGAACGCTCCGGACTCAACCGTGGTTCCTCATGCATGGTTCGGAGCGTATGATGAGTCCCGCCATGATCAGCCGGCGCTGGGGGCTGTGGGCGACGCGAGGTGGCCTCGTCCTCGCGCTCATGGCCGCGCCGACCGCGGCCCTCGCGCATCCGCCCGGCATTCCCCTCACGTCGACCACCGCCGGGCATGCTCCCCACCATGCCTGGGACATGCTGGCCTCCGTGACGACGGGGTGCCGCCGGCGGAGCTCGGCGCCTCCTCGCCGCCGTCGCCGGCCTCGGCCTCGCGTGGGCACTGCGGCGCCACCATCGCGCCTGGCCGGTCGCGCTCGCCGTCATCATCGCCAGCGGCGCGTTCGAGACCGGTCTGCACAGTGTCCACCATCTTGCCGATCCCGAGGGCGCCGCCAAGTGCGCGGTCGCGTCCACCCACTCCGAGGGAATGTCCGTCGAGAACCGGCCGATCCCGGCCCCCGAGCTCGCCCCCTCCGGGGTGCCATACCCGCGGGCCAGGGCGCCCTGTTCCTTCCTTCGCTCCACGCTGTCCCGGACGGTCGCGCTCCCCCGCTTCGCTCCTCCGCCTAGCCCGTCCCCCTTCACCGAGAACAGGCTCGCTGCGCCCGCCGTTCACTCGACGGTCTGGCCGCGGCGTGTGGAGGAGCCATGGCACGACATCGATGGGCGATCCTTCTCTTGCTTCCGACCCTGGCGCTGGCCTTCCCGGCACTGGCAGCCACGCGCACGGGCTCGCCGGGCAACGCTTCTTTCCCGCTACCCTCGCCGTCGACGACCTGTTCGTCGCCGACGAGCTGTCCTTCGTGACCGTCTCCCACATCAAGCTGCGCGGCAGCGAGGAGGGCCTCCCGACCCGAGAGACCGACTTCGGCGCCGAGTTCTCGAAGCGGCTGACCCGGATTTCGGCGTGTCCTTCGGCAGCACGCTCAAGGTGCTGGACCCAGATGAGGGACGGACGGTCTCGGGCTTCGACAATCTCGAGGTCGCGCTCAAGTACGTCTTTTTCAAGAGTGACCTGCACGAGACCATCCTGGCCCTCGGGCTCTCCTGGGACGTGGGAGGGACCGGCCGCGCGAAGGTCGGCGCCGAGTCGTTCGACACCGTCACGCCCCAGCTCTTCTTCGGCAAGGGCATGGGCGACTTGCCGGATGCGGTCCGCTATCTCAAGCCCTTCGCGGTGACCGGCGTGGTCGGCCTCGCCGTTCCGACCCGCGAGCACAACACACACTACGTGCTCGACGACGACGGCAACGTCGAGATCGAGCGCGAGCCGAACCCGAACGTGCTCCAGTGGGGGCTCACCCTCCAGTACAGCCTCCAGTATCTCCAGTCCTACGTGCAGGACATCGGCCTGCCGCGTCCCTTCAGCCGGATGATCCCCATCGTCGAGTTCGCGATGGAGACGCCGACCCAGGGCCGCGAAGCCGGCCGCACCACGGGGACCATCAATCCCGGCATCATCTGGTTCGGCCGGTACTTCCAGCTCGGCGTCGAGGCGGTGATCCCGGTCAACGAGCGCTCGGGGAAGAACGTGGGCGTGATCGGGCAGCTCCACTTCTACCTCGACGACATCTGGCCGAAGATCTTCACCTGGACGCCCTTCCACGGGGTCCTCGGTCCGACCCAGCCGCAATAGCCATGCGGCGGGTGGTGGCACTACTGGTCCTGGCCGCGCTGACGGCGCCGGGATCGCGGGGCGCATGCCTTCCCCGATCACTCGGAGCCGCGGGTGGGCCACACCCTGGACGCGTCGCCGCCCGCCGTCCGGATCTGGTTCGACGGCGCCATCGAGCCGGTCTTCAGTCAGATCCGGGTCGAGGACACCTCCCAGCGGCGCGTGGACAAGGGCGACGCGCGCGTGAATCCCGCGGACGCCACCTTGCTCGAGGTCGGCTTGCCTCCGCTCGCCTCCGGGCGCTACACCGTGATCTGGAGCGTGGTCGCCCGCGATGGGCATCGCACCGAAGGACGATTCCCCTTCCGGGTGAAATGACGTGCTCCTCGCGGCTGTGATCCGTTGGGCCGGCCTCTCGGCGTTCGCCATCCTGCTCGAGCCCTCGCGCTCGACTTCTCATCCTCCCGCGCGACCCTGCGCTGGGGCCAGCGCGGCGGCGGCTCGGGGCTGGAGTGACGCCGCCGCCGCCGCGCTCCTCGTCGCCAGCGCGGGAGAGCTGGTCCTGCGCGCATCGGTCATGGCGGGGAGGGCCGCGGGCCGCAGCGGCGGCGATTCCCGCCGTGCTCGCGCACACGCATTTCGGCGCGGTCTGGATCGTCCGCGCGGTGGCGCTGAGCCTCATCCCCGTCACCCGCCGCCTGCCCACGACGGGCGCGGCGCTGCCTCTCGCCCTGGTGGTAGCCGGCACCACCGCGCTCGCCGGTCACGCGGGAGACTGGGGCGATCTCGCGCCGACGGCGTTCGCCGACTGGATCCACGTCATCGCCGGAGGCGCGTGGACGGGCGGCCTTCTGGCGCTCGCCCCGCTCCTCTCCGGCGAGGCCCGCCGGTGGCCCCGCGGGACCCTTCTCGGCGTCTGCCGCCGATTCTCCCGCCTCGCCGCCTGGTGTCTCGCCGCCGTGGTCGCGACGGGCGCCTGGAATGCCTGGGTCCAGCTTCCCGACCTCTCGGCGCTGTGGATCAGCGGATACGGGCGCGCGCTCCTCGCGAAGCTGGTCCTCGTGGCGGCCCTCGTCACATACGGGGCAATGAATCGCTTTCTGGTGCTCCCCGCCTCGATTCGAGCGAGGAGCCGAGCCTCGTCGCGCGACTGCGCCGATAGCGTCACGCGAGAGGCCGTGCTCGCGCTGGGCGTCTTTGCCGTCACCGCCATCCTGACGGAGTCGACGCCGCCCCGACACGTGGGGCACACCGAGCACGTCCAGGAGGACGACGCGGATCCGGATGCTCCCGTCCGGCCCATCACCATGGAGGCGCTCCACGCGTCGGGCGGCGTGCCGCCCGGCTGGCGCTCTCACGCCCCCCGCGGGCGACCCGCGCGCGCGGCCGCGAGGTGTTCGCGCGGCTCCAGTGTTATGCCTGTCACCGCGTGGCGGAGAGCACTACCCCGGGGCCACCGGCCCCGGTCCCGAGCTCACCGGCATGGGCCACCATCACCCGCCCGGGTACCTCCTCGAATCCGTGCTCAACCCGAACGCGGTGGTCGTCGAAGGTCGCGGCTACACGGACGCGCGCGGCCGCTCCATCATGCCCGAGCTCGCGCGAGGCCTGACCGTCGCCGAGCCTGCTCGACCTCGTCGCGTATCTTCGAACACTCTGAGGCGCGGTGGGCGAGCTTCTTTGCTAGTCTGGACCGGCGTGAGCCTGCCGGTCTGCGTCTTCGACCTCGACCATACGGCTCATCAACTCGCCCCTGACCTCAGAGCGGTGGGGCGCGAGATGGAGCGCCTGATCCGGGCGTTCGGCCTGACCCTGCCCCAGCGGGAGCTGCGCTGGACGGGGGCCGAGCTGCTCGCGGTGGTGCGGCGCGAGGCGCCCGCGCTCGAGGCCGAGGTGCTCGCGATCCCGGTGGCGCACGAGCGCCGCGCGATGGAGCTGGCCGAGCTGGTCCCGCACGCGATGGAGGCCGTAACCGCGCTGAGAGATCTCGGCTATGCCATCGCGGTGTGGACCAACAATGACCGCGTGGTCGCGGACTATGTTCTCGGCCGCTTCGGCCTCCTCCCGCACCCGACCTCGTGGTGACGCGCGACGACGTGCGGGCGCTGAAGCCCGATCCGGACGGGCTCCGCGTCATCCGCGCGCGGTGGCCGGACGCGGAGCACGTGGTGGTGGTAGGCGACTCCTGGGTGGACGGCGCCGCCGCGCAGGCGGGCGGAGTACCCTTCATCGCCTACCGCCCTGACCACGACGAGCTGGCCCGCCGGGCGTGACCGCCACCGCGGTGATCGCCTCACTGCTGGACCTGCCCACCGCGCTGGCGTGATCCCTCCGGCGGGGAGCGGGCCGGAAGTTAGCGTTGACCCCGTCGGCGATTTAGTCTAGCCTTACTTCGTATGCGGCTCGCGGAGCGCTCCTCGTCGAAGGACTCCAGCGGCAAGTCGGGCGTGCTCGCTCCTCTTCATCGGCTGCAGCATGCTCGGCGCCGCGCTCCTCTCCTCGCCGTCTGGTCGGTCGGCCTCGTGGCACTGATCGCCCTCGGCTCGACGCGCCGGGCGCCACGCGGCCGGCGCGCGCAGACGATCCCGGCGCGCGCATGCTGCTTCACCGAGCCCAGGGCGCGCTACAGAAGTGGCCGGAGGGCTTTGCAGGCTTCCGGGCGCGAGTCACCGTCGGCCGGGACGGGCACGAGTGCTCGGGCTGGGCGACCGTGCGGCCGGGCCCGGCGATCGAGGTCGACCTGGGTGATTGCGCGGAGCGCGACTGGGCGCGTGAGTCCTCGAGGCGATCGCGGTCGAGCGCACCCCGTCCTTCTTCAAGGACGGCGACGGGCGGCACGCGATCAGCTTCGGGCCCGAGGACGCGGATCCCGCCGGTCGCCCCGTGCTCGTTCACCGGGGCGCCGGCGGCACAGCCTCTCCGTTTTCGGATCGACGCGGCGGGCCGCCTCCGCCGTCGAGAGGAGCACGACCCCGACGGGCGGCACGTCCACACCGCGTACGAGGCCTACATGCGGGCCACGCCGGGCCGGGTCTTGCCCGTCCGTGTCGCTACCATGGCGTACGAGGCCGATCACATCCTCCGGAGCGAGGTCGCGGAGGACACCCATTGCCTCGTGCGGCACGCCTGGCTCCCGAGCGGCCGGCGCGTCCAGCTCAGCCAGGTGCACGGCGCGACGATCCGGTGGGCCCGCCTCGCGGAGCACGTGCTGCTGAAACTCCACTTGATCCCCGACCGGGGCACGGAGGAGACATGCACGGCGATCCCCGCATCATCGATCTCCTGAACCAGGTGCTCCGCAAGGAGCTGACCGGTATCAACCAGTACTTCATCCACTCCCCGGATGTGCCAGAACTGGGGCTACGCCGTCCTCGCCAAGCATCATTACGAAGAATCCATCGGCGAGATGAAGCATGCAGACAAGATCATCGAGCGCATCCTCTTCCTGGACGGCGTCCCCAACCTTCTCCGACTTACGACCCCATCCAGGTGGGGCGTGACGTCCGTCAGCAGATCGCGGCCGATCTGAGCCTCGAGATGGCGGCGCTGCAGGTGCTCCGCCCGGGCGTGCAGCTGTGCCTGGAAGCGGGCGACCATGCCTCACGGGAGCTGCTCGAACACATCGTGGAGGACGAGGAGCAGCACGTGGACTGGATCGAGGCGCAGCTCCACAAGATCGAGGAAGTCGGCTACCAGGGGTACCTCGCCCAGCAGATCTACGAGCGGAGCTGAGACGGACCTGATCGGACCGGGCCCTCAGACCCGCGCTACCGCCGCGGAGGCCCCGCATTTGCGCCTTCCGGTTGCCGGATCGCCCGGGACGGGCGAGACTGTCTCCAGCCGGAGCCGGCGTCGCGACACGAGGAGCTCCCGGAGGGGCCATGCGCGGATTTCAGTTCACGCGGAGATGGGGGATCGGTATCATCCTGGCCGGCATGGCGCTCACCGCCGCCGGCTTCGAGCGGGCTGGGGCATCGCGCTCGCCCAGCACGTCCACAGTCACGGAGCCGGCGACGGGCCCGGCTTGGCTCGGTCTCACTGAAGCCCGACGCGCGCATTCCGGCTATCCAGCGCCAGCTCCGCGGCTTCGAGACCGCCATGGCCGAGGTCTCCCTATCGCTACGGCGAGATGTACTGGGGCGGCATGGACGGCAACTGGGACTACGCCGCCCACATGGCCAGCTGACGCTGGAGCGCGCGCTCGGCTCGGGCTGGAGCCAGTCCGGCCCGGAAAGCCAATGCCGACAATCTCTTCCTCAAAGGCGCCCTTCCCCAGGTTGTCGACGCCATCAAGAAGAAGGACACCGCGCTCTTCAAGGAGCGCATCGAGACGCTGCGTGGCCGCCTGTACCGCCTCGCCATGCCGCCGAGAACCACGCGTTCATCAAGATCGGCCTGCCCACCGCCAAGCGGAATCCCGTGGAGTAAGGCGGTGGATCTCTTCGACCAGCCGGCCGCCGCGCCGGCGACGCCGGGCCCGCTGGCCGACCGCATGCGGCCGCGCACGCTGGACGAGATGGTGGGCCAGGGTCATCTCATCGGGCCGGGCAAGGTGCTGCGCCGATCGCTCGAGGAGGGCCGGCTTCACTCCATGATCCTCTGGGGCCCGCCGGGCACCGGCAAGACCACGCTGGCGCTGCTCATGGCCCAGGTGGTGGGCGCGCGCTTCGTGACCTTCTCGGCCGTGCTCGCGGGCGTGAAGGAGATCCGGCAGGTGATGGCCGAGGCCGAGGCCGATCGCGCCCGGCGCGGGCGGCGCACCATCCTCTTCGTCGACGAAATCCACCGCTTCAACAAGGCGCAGCAGGACGCCTTCCTCCCCCATGTCGAGCGGGGCGACATCGTCCTGGTGGGCGCGACCACGGAGAACCCGTCCTTCGAGGTCAACGCGGCGCTGCTCTCCCGCTGCCGCGTCTACGTGCTCCAGCCGCTGGCCGAGGCCGATCTGGTGGGCATCCTCGAGCGCGCGCTTGACTGATCGGGAGCGCGGGCTCGGCACATCCGGGCGTGACGGCGGAGCCGGATGTCCTCCGGCTCCTCACCGTGATGGCGGGCGGCGACGCGCGGAGCGCGCTCAATATCCTCGAGCTGGCGGTCGAGCTCGAGGCGGCGCGCCCGGGCGCCGAGCGCCGTCTCACCGAGGGCGCCATCCGCGAGGCGGTGCAGAAGAAGGCGCTCCTCTACGACAAGGCCGGCGAGGAGCACTACAACCTCATCTCGGCGCTGCACAAGTCGCTGCGCGACTCGGATCCGGACGGGGCACTCTACTGGCTGGGGCGCATGCTCGACGCGGGCGAGGATCCGCTCTATGTCGCGCGCCGCCTCGTCCGCTTCGCCTCCGAGGACGTGGGCAACGCCGACCCTGCCGCGCTGCGCCTCACCCTCGACGCCAAGCGAGGCCTATCACTTCCTGGGCACGCCCGAGGGCGAGCTGGCGCTCGCCCAGGCCGCCTGCTATCTCGCGCTGGCGCCGAAGTCCAATGCCGTCTACGCGGCGTGGAACGCGGTGCGCGACGATATCCGCGAGCAGCCCGCCGAGCCGGTACCGCTGCATCTGCGCAATGCCCCCACCGGGCTCATGGCCGGCCTCGGCTACGGCAAGGGCTATCAGTACGCGCACGATGCGCCCGACGCGCAGGTGGATCAGGAGCATCTGTCCGAGCTGCGCTGCGCGGGCGGACCTACTACCGCCCCACCGATCGCGGGCTGGAAAGGATCTCGCCGCCCGCCTTCGACTATGGCGCGAGCAGCGGCGGACGCGGCGGGAGGCCGAAGCCCACCGGATGACCCACCCGGGGCAGTAAAACTGACTTCGCGCCGCCGCGGGGCCGTCTGATACAACGGAGCCTATGGCGCGCGACCGGGCGGGCGGCAAGCTGCGGGTGGGCGTGGTGTTCGGCGGGCGCTCCGGCGAGCACGAGGTGTCCCTGGCCAGCGCGGCCTCGGTGATGGCGGCGATGGACGCGGCCCGCTTCGAGGTGGTGCCGATCGGGATCACGCGCGAGGGGCGCTGGCTCGTTGGCGGCGATCCCATGCGCGCGCTCACCGAGGCGGCCTCCCGGCGCGCGCTCACCGAGGGCGGGGCGGAGTCCGACGTGAAGCGCGGGCTCGCCGCGCGAGCGTCCAGCGCGGCCGGAAGCACCTCGCTCGCCCGCGTCGAGACCTCCGAGAGCCTGCCGCCGGGCCTCCGCCAGGAGCTGGACGCGGTGATCGTCATGCTCCACGGGCCCCGCGGCGAGGACGGCACCATCCAGGGCCTGCTCGAGCTGGCGGACATCCCCTATGTGGGCGCGGGCGTGCTCGCCTCGGCCATCGGCATGGACAAGGTGGCCATGAAAGACATGTTCCGCGCCCATGGGCTGCCGGTGGTCGACTACCCTCGCGGTGGCTCGCCACGACTGGGAGCGCCAGCCCGAGACGGTGCGGGCCGACGTGGCCCGCCGCATCGGCTTCCCTGCTTCGTGAAGCCCGCCAATCTCGGCTCGAGTGTGGGCATCAGCAAGGTGAAGTCGCCGGAGGCGCTGCCCGCCGCGCTCAGCGAGGCCGCGCGCCACGATCGGCGGCTGCTGGTCGAGCGCGCGGTGGTGGCGCGGGAGGTGGAAGTGGCGCGTGCTCGGCAATGGCGCGCCTGAGGCCTCGCTGCCCGGCGAGGTGCGCTTCGCCGGCGAGTGGTACGACTACGAGACCAAGTACGCCGAGGGGCAGACGACCTTCCAGATCCCGGCCCCGCTGTCGCCCGAGACCACCGCGCACGTCGCGCGCTCGCCGTCCGAGCGTTCCAGGCCATCGACTGCGCCGGCATGGCGCGGGTGGATTTCTTCATCGAGGGCGACGATCGTGTGCTCGTCAACGAGATCAACACCATCCCGGGCTTCACCGCCACCAGCGCCTACCCGCGCCTCTGGGAGGCCAGCGGGCTGCCCTACCCTGCCTCTCATCGCGCGCCTGATCGAGCTGGCCCCTCGAGCGGCGCTGAGCGCGGACGCGGGCCGGCGCTCCGACATGAGCGCAGCGAGCGCGCGCGGCCCCGCCGTATGATGTCAGGACGATGCGCATCGTCATCGCGGGCGGTGGCACGGGCGGGCATACCAGCGCGGGCTCAGCGGTGGCGGCGGTCCTCATCCAGCGGGGTGTGGAGGTGCACTGGATCGGCAGCCGCCGCGGGCATCGAGGCGCGGCGCGCTCCCCGAGGCGGGGCTGACCTTTCACGCCATCTCCACGGGCAAGCTCCGCCGTTACCGGGCCTGGCAGAACGTGCCCGACCTGAGCCTGCGCGTCCCCGGCGGGCTTCCGCCCAGTCCCGCGCCTCATGCGGCGGCTCAAGCCCCGCCTCCTTCGCCACCGGAGGCTTCTGTCGCCCTCCCGCCGGCGCTGGCGGCGCGGCTCCTCCGCATCCCGGTGGTCGTGCACGAGCAGACGGCGGTGCCGAGCTCGCCAACCGCGTGGCCGCCCGCTTTGCCCGCCGCGTGGCGCTGACCTTCCCGCTCACGAGCGGCGACTTTCCCGCCGAGCGCCCGGTGCTCACCGGCAACCCGCTGCGGCCGGAGCTGGCCGGCGGCTCCCGGGAGGCCGGCTGCCGGCTCCTGGGCTTCGATCCAGCCCAGCCCGTGGTTTACTTCACCGGCGGATCGCAAGGCTCGCACAAGCTCAACCGCACCCCGGGAGCGGTGCTGGCGCCGATGCTCGAGCACACCCAGCTCGTCCATCAGTGTGGTGACCACCCGACCACCGGGGACCGCGCCTGGCTGGAAGCCGCCGCGGCGCAGCTTCCCGCCGCGCTCACGCGCCGCTACGCCCTCCGGCCCTATATCGGCGCCGAGCTCCGGGACATCTTCGCGGCGGCGGAGCTGGTCGTCGGGCGAAGCGGGGCGGGCACCGTGAACGAGTGCTGCCAGCTCGACGCGCGCGCGCTCTACGTGCCGCTGCCGGGCACCAGCGGCGACGAGCAGACGGCGAACGCACGGCCTGGTCGAGGCGGCGGGCGGCGCCGTGCTCTTGCCGCAGATCTCGCTCACGCCGGAGCGGCTCCTGGAGGCCGTGACGCGCCTTCTCGCAGACCGGCCGAGCTGGCCCGCATGGGCGAGCGGGCCCGCGCCCTGGCCGTGCCCGGCACGCCGCCGACTCGCATCGCGCGCCTCGTCCTCGAGGCGGCGGGCGCCTGAGCCTCCACGCGCATGCTCGGCGTCGCGCTGCTGCTCCAGGCCACCGCTCGACCATCGGCGTCGCGGGACCGGCGACCTCGGCGGAAGTATCTGCCGGTGCGCCTGGCCCGAGTCCGCGGGTCATTTCGCGTCGGAGAAGCGTCTCGCTGCGGCTCCGATTCCGGAGCGCGGCCGAGGTCGACGGCGGCGCTGGCCGCCGGCCGCGTGGACCTGGCCGCCACCACGCTCGACGCCGCCCTGCGGTTGGGGCATGCGCACGGCGTGCCGCCGCGACTCATCTTCGGGCTGACGGCGGCGCCGCCGGTGGCGCTGCTCGTGCCGGCGGGCCGGCGCGGCGAGATGCTCGAGGTGGCTGATCTGGCGGGGAAAACCATCGGCATCCCGGCGCCGGGCACGCCGGAGGCCGAGGCCCTGGCCGGCATGCTTGCCGCGCGCGGGGCTACCGATGGACCGCGTCACCGACGGTGAGCCTCGGCGAGCGGCCGCTGGTCGCGCGCGCTCGCGGCGGCGAGGTGGCCGCCGCCGTGTCTCGCCGACCCGCTGGGCGAGCCGGCTCGTCCAGGACGGCCAGGCGGCGCGTGCTCGCCGACCTGCGCCAGCCGGACGGGGTCGAGCGCTGGCTCGGGCCCCGGGCGTTCACGCGCGCGGTGTTCGTGGCCGCCGATAGCCGCCGCGGTGAGCGTGCCGGCTCGTCCCCGTCGCGCGGGCGCTGCTCTCGGGCCATGCGGCAGGCACGGACGGCGCCACCGGGTGAGCTGGCGTCGGGAATGCGGCTCGGCCGCGGCGGGGCGAGGAGGAGACTTCGCGCTCCGGGTGGCGGGCGTCCGCGGTGTCCTCATTCCCGACGGGCTCGTGACGGAGGCGGCGCTGGAAGCTGGCCGTCGCGCTCGCCCGCGCCCGCGCGCGCGCTGCCCGCGGTGGTCAAGCTGCCGGTGACCTGGACGCCTGCTCTCTGCTGGAGCCGCTCCGAAGGCCCGGGCCGGCACGGCCACGCTGACGGCGCTCCGGCGAGCGGGCTAGCCGCCCAGCCCCCACGCGGCAGGAGCCGGCGCGTGGTCTCGACGGGCAAGCCGACGACATTGGTGTAGCACCCGTCCACGTCCGGCCACGAGCCGGCCACCGCGCCCCTGCACGGCGTAGCCGCCCGCCTTGTCGAAGCGGCTCGCCCGTCGCCACATAGGCCTCGATGGCTCGCGTCGCTATAGTCGGCCATCCGGACCGGGTCGTGACGGAGGCCGTCGCCTCGCCTCCGCCGAGCCTCGACCAGCGGCCAGGCCGGTGATCTCACCTCAGTGCACCCGGCCGCGAAGCGCGCCGCGAGCATGCGGACCGGCGTCGGCGCGTGCATCCGGCCGGCTTGCCGAGCGCCTAGCCGTCAGGAAGACCTCGGTGTCGGCGCCGAGGACCACGGTCGGCCCCGCGATCCGCGCCGGCGGCGTCCACCGACACGCGCTGGGCGACGGCACGCGCGCTTCGCGCGGGCCAGCGCCACTGCACGGCGATCTGGCCGGCGGGCCGGGCGGCGACGGCTCGCGGGATCTCGCTGGGTCGGACGGCGAACGGGATACCCAGGCGCGCGAGCAGCTCACCTGCCGGCGGGGTGAGGCGGAAGCCAGGATCAGCGAGGGGACGGCCCAGACGCAGCCGACGGCTAGGTGACGATCAGCGGGTTGGCGTCGGTGATGACGCGATCGTTCCGCTCGACCGCCTGGCTGAGGAACTTGGGCAGACTGAACGAGTGCAGATGGGCCGCCCCGTCCCAGTAGCCGAGGTCGTCCGGGTTCAGCCGGGCTCGCGAGGAGCCGGTCGATCTCGCCCGACGCTTTGCCGACGGGGATCGTGTGCTTGCTGGCGAGGATGAAGCCCCACGGCGTGCCGAAGCAGGAGATGAAGCCCTGGTAGGGCGCCACCACCGGGAACACGTCGCGAGGCGTCCGGTTCGCCGCCCGTAGAAGAAGAACTCGTTGACCTTCGGTCATGCCGGCCTGCATGGATCAGCGACCGCCCTGGTCGGTGAGCCGGTCACGCACCGAGCGCGTAGAACTCCTTGGTGAAGAGCAGGCAGGCGGGGCCCTTCCTCGAGGGGCTCCACGAGGTCCACCACGATGAGGTCGAAGCGCTCGGCGGTGCTCTCGAGGTACGCGCGGGCGTCCTCGTTGCAGCACCGGGTGCGCGGGTCGTCCGAAGGCTCCCTGGTGCATCTCGGGAGGTGCTTCTTGCACTCCTCCACCACCTCGGCGTCGATGTCCACCATCAGGCAGTCGGTGATCGAGCGGTGGCGAAGAATCTCCCGGACCGTCGCGCCCTCACCGCCGCCGATGACCATGGCGCGCCGCGGGTTGCGGGATGGGCGAGGAGGCCGGGCTGCACCAGGAGCCTCGTGGTACATGAAATCGTCGGCCTGGCTCGACTGGATCCGGCCGTCCAGGACGAGCACGCTGCCGTAGGACGAGGTCTCCAGGATCTCCATGAACTGGAACTTCGTCTGCCGCGTGGTGATCGTGCGGGCGATGGCGTGCAGGTGGCCCTCGACCGCCGTCGTGGTCTCGAAGAACCACTTGTACTGCGGGAAAACGTCATCCGCTGACGGCGACCGGCTTGTGCGGCAGGGGACCTCCTGCGTCGATGAAGATGCCCCGCTGGAGCTCCACCACCGACGCCCGCGTGGCGCCGAGCTGCTCCACGAGGTAGTCCGCGGCCACCTGGGGCTGCAGCACGTCGCCACAGGAGAAGACGTCCACCGCAGCGTAGCGGTACTCCGGCCAGGTGTGGATGGCCAGATGCGACTCGGCGATGACGACGACTCCGCTGATGCCGAACGGGTTGAACTCGTGAAAGACGACGTCCACGATGGTGGCCTGCGCGCGCTTGGCGGCTTCCACCATCGACGTCTTCACGGTCTCAAGGCTGTTGATGGCCTCGGCGTCGCAGTCGAACAGCTCGAGCAGCAGGTGTCGCCCCAGTGCGTGCAATCTCTTTTGTCCTCCCTTTCCTCTTCTTCGTCCGAAAAATTTCGGCACGAAGTTTTTTCAATGTATGGCCACTAAAAAGTCCATTGCAAGGAAAAATGAACTTTTCGCCCTCCGGCGCCGCCGATTCGGGCGTCCTGCCCGGCGCCCGGAACGGCGCGCAGGAGGCGGCGGCGCGAGCCCGGCGAGGCGGCAGGAGTGCTGGCACCGGAGCGCCGATTATCGGGTAGCATGCGGGTCGTGCGCACGGACCTGCTGACCTTCGACCACGCGAAGACAGCTCGCCAAGCGCCACGGAACGCCGCTGCTTGCGCCTCTTCCCGCTCCGTCCTCCACGACAGCTTCCACTCGCTCCAGACGAGCCTGCCGCAACGTCACCCTCTATTACGCGATCAGGCCAACCCGCCACCGGGAGGTCCTCCGGCTCCTCCACGCCGCCGGCAGCCACTTCGACGTCTCCTCCATCGAGGAGATCCGCCTCGCCCGCCGGGCGGGCGCCGGCGCCGACGACCTCCTCTACACCAAGCCGTTCAACAAGCCGGAGGAGCTCCGCTTCGCCTACGAGGCCGGACTCCGGTTGGTTCGTGGTGGAAAACGAGGCCGAGGTGGCCAAGATCGCCGCGTGCGCCCCGGCGCTCGAACGTCCTCGTCCGTCTGCGGGTGTCGAACAAGGACGCGGTGGTCGACCTCTCCTACAAGTTCGGCGCCCAGGTCCGAGGACGTCCTCGCGCCTGCGTGCAGGCCGCCCGTCGGGCCAAGCTCCGGCCGCGGGGACTGTCCTTCCACGTGGGCTCGCAGTGCACCAACCCCTTCGCCTATGCCGACGCCCTGGCGAGCTGCCGGCAGCTCTTCAACCTGGCCGCCTCCAAGCGCATCATCCTGACACCCTCGACATCGGCGGCGGCTTCCCCGTCTCCTACGTCGAGTCGGTCATGCCCGATCGACCGCTTCTGCGAGCCCATCGCGGAGGCCATCGAGAAGTACTTCGACCAGATGCCGGGTCATCGCCGAGCCGGGCCGGTTCCTGGTGGCCAACGCGGTCTGGCTCATCACCCAGGTGATCTGGCAAGTCCAAGCGCGGCGGGGTGGCCTGGTACTACATCGACGACGGCGTCTACGGCAGCTTCTCCGGCAAGCTCTTCGACCACTGCGAGTACGCCATCCAGTCGGAGCGCGGACGGCGACCGCGAGCTCTGCGTGATCGCGGGCCCCACCTGCGACTCCTTCGACGTGCTCTATACGGACCGGGCCGCTGCCGCCCGCCGAGATCGGCGACCTCCTGATCGTGCCCGGCATGGGCGCCTACACCAACGCCAGCGCGAGCACGTTCAACGGCTTCCCCTGACCCGCCTGGTCGCCTTCTAGCCCGGCGCGTCCGGATCAAGGAGATCTCCATGCCCAGCCTCCGAGCGCATCAGCGAGAGCTCGATGACCGACCTGTGGAACCTCTCTGGTTCACCGAGCTGCATCGGCGCCGGGTCGGGCTCACCATCAAGATCAAGCAGCTCGCTCTACACCGCCAAGAGCCCTACCAGCGGATCGACGTGCTCGACAGCTACGAGTTCGGGCGCATGCTCGTGCTCTACGGCTCGATCATGGTGCACGGAGAAGGACGAGTTCGTGCTACCACGAGATGCTGGCCCACGTGCCGCTGCTTCGCGCATCCCAACCCCAAGCGCGTCCTCATCATCGGCGGCGGCGACGGGGGCACGCTCCGGAAGTCATGCGGCACAAGGGCGTCCGGGCCACCATGGTGGAGATCGACGAGATGGTGGTGCAGACGTCGCAGAAGTACCTGCCCTCGATCGGCACCGCCTTCAAGAATCCGCGCGCCCAGGTGCTCGTTCGAGGACGGCGAGCGCTACCTCGCCGGCGTGCAAGGAGAAGTTCGACGTCATCCTGGTGGACGCCTCCGATCCGGTGGGCCCGGCGGAGGTGCTGTTCCAGAAGCCCTTCCACAAGAACGTGGCCCGCTGCCTCAATCCGGGCGGCATCTTCGTCACCCAGTCCGAGTCGCCCTTCTTCCACCAGAAGACGGTGCAGGGGATCCAGCGCAACCTCCGGGAGATCTTCCCGGTGGTGCGTCTGTACACCGCGAACATCCCCACCTACCCCAGCGGGTTCTGGAGCTTCTCCCTCTGCTCGGACAAGGTGGATCCGGTGGCCCACTTCAAGGAGAGCCGGGTGAAGAAGGCCGGACTCACGTTCAAGTACTACAACGCCGCGCTCCACCGGGGCCTGCTTCGCCCTGCCCTCCTTCATGCTGGAAGACGGCGCGGACATCGGCCTGTGAGCGACGCCGTCCGCGCGCAGCGGGGCCAGTACTCGGCGCCGCGCTACTACGAGATCGCCTTCGACATGAACCGGAAGCAGGAGGTGGATTTCCTCGTCCACGCCTTCCGGACCTATGCCCGGCGGCCCATCCGCACCGTGCTGGACATTGCCTGCGGGACGGGGCCTCACCTGATCCGGCTCGCGGAACGCGGCTACCGGATGAGCGGGCTCGATCTCTCCCCGGAGAACATCGATTTCCTCCGGCAGCGGGCGGCCGGCAAAGAGCTTCGACGTGCGGGCTCCACGTGGGCGACATGACGCAGTTCCGGCTGCCCCGGCCGGTGGACGCCGCCATCTGCATGCAGGATTCCCAGGGCCATCTCCTCACCAATGAGGCCATCCTGGCCCACCTGCGCAGCACGGCGCGGGCGATCCGGAAGGGGGGCTCTACGTCTTCGACCGCTACATGTGCTCCTCCTGGACGGATCCCGCGCGGAAGTGGTCCTGGACCCGTCGCCGCGGCGGAGCGACGGTGCGCGCGACCTTCGAGGCGCTCAAGGACCTCAATCCGGTGACCCAGGTCTTCTACGAGGACATGGAGCTGGAGGCCCAAGAAAACGGCCAGCGCCACATCTACCGCCAACGGCATGCGTCACGCATGGTCTTCCCGCAAGAGCTCCGCTCCCTGGTCGCCCTGGCGGGAGGCTTCGAGCTGGCGGAGTGGTTCTACGGATTCAAGCCGCGGCTCAAGCTGTCCCGCGCCCACCACCCGCTCCTCATGGTGGTGGTAGCTCGGAAGAAGTAGCGCCACGGCCGAGCTGGTCCTCAAGCGCGGCGGCGACCGTCGACTCCGGGCGGGGCACCCTGGATCTACCGGGGAGAGATCGCCGATATCCGCGGGGCCTGGGTGCCCGGCGACGCCGTGGCCGTGCTCGACTCCACCGGCCGGCTGCTCGGCCGCGGACTCTACAACCCGCGCACGGGCATCGCCTGTCGGCTCCTCACCCGGCGCGATGAGCTCGTCGATGCCGATCTGATCCACCGCCGGCTCGCGGAGGCGCTGCAGCTTCGCCAGGCAGGGAGGCTTGCCGCCGATGCCTATCGCCTCTGCTGGAGCGAGGCCGACGGGCTCCCGGCCTCGTGGTGGACCGCTACGGGCCGGTGAGCGTGGTCCAGTGCCAGACGCTCGGGATGTCGCGCATGGGCGGCTGGGTCGCGGGCGCCCTCGGACGGCTGTTTCCGGACGGCTCGATCTACCGGGCCGACGACGCCACTGCCGCCCGCGTCGAGGGTTTCGAGCCCCAGCGGGGCTGGCTCACCTCGGCGCCGGGCTCGGACGCCGCCGAGAACATCGAAGTCACGGACGGCCCTGCCGGCTCCTCGTCACCCTGGGCGGTGGCCACAAGACCGGACTCTACCTCGATCAGCGCGCCAATCACGCGCTGGTCGCCGGCTACGCTCCCGGCCGCCGCGTGCTCGACGCCTTCGCCTACCAGGGCGCCTTCGCCTGCCACGCGCTCCTGGCCGGCGCCCGCCGAGCCGTGCTCGTCGAGTCCTCGGCCGAGGCGCTGGCCGGCGCCCGGCGCAATCTCGAGGCGAACGGCGTGGCCGCGCGCGCGAGCTGCGCCCGGCCAATGCCTTCGACGAGTTGCGCCAGCTGGAGGCCGGGCGCGAGCACTTCGGCGTCATCGTGCTGGACCCGCCCCCTTCACGCGGCGGAAGGAGACGGTGGACGCGGCCGCGCGCGGCTACAAGGAGATCAATATCCGCGGGCTGCGCCTGCTCGAGCCGGGCGGCGTGCTGGCGACCTTCTCGTGCTCGCACCACGTCACGCCGGAGATGTTCGAGGGGATTTGCCGGGACGCCGCCGGAGATGCCGGCGTCACCACCCGCATCCTCAGCCCCCTCACCCAGGCCCGCGACCACCCGTGCTCTTGAACGTGCCCGAGACGCGCTACCTGACGGGGCTCCTGCTCCAGGCGGCGTGAGGAGGGCGGGCGCTCAGCTGAGCCCGATCGAGCGGCGGGCCTTGACGAGCTGCGCCTCCAGATGGCGGTGGACACCATCGTTGATGCCGTCCAGGTCCGGCATGCGGACGTCGAGCAGGATCACGTCCGGCTCCATTTTCTTGCTCTTGTCCGTCATGAGCCCTCCGCGGATCCGTCAGCCCGCGCGCGGCTCGCTCGACCCAGCCCGGCACCAGCGCAGAGCGCGGCGTCGAGCTTCTCCGGATCCTTGCCGCCCGCCTGCGCCAGATCCGGCCGCCCGCCGCCCCGCCGCCCACCACCTTGGCCACTTCCTGCACCAGCTTGCCGGCGGGAAGCGCGCGGAGAGCTCCTTGGAGACGGCGGCGATCAGGTTGACCTTGCCGTCCACGGCGCTGCCCACGCAGACGATGCCCGGTCCCAGGCGGTCACGCAGGATGTCCACCACCGAGCGCAGGCCGTCGGGATCGAGGCCGTCCAGGCGCGCGGCGAGCACGGCCACGCCCGCCACTTGCTTCGCGGAGGCGACCAGCTCCTCGGCGCGGCTCCGGGCGTTGCGCGCCTCGAGCTGGGCCAGCTGCTTCTCGAGCTGCTTCTGCTCGTCGAGGAGCTTCTGGATTCGCCGCGGCAGCTCGAGCGGCGGGATCTTGAGCAGTCCCGCCGACTCGCGCAGCGCCGCCTCCTCCCGGCCCACGTGGCGCCGAGCGCGGCCTCCCCGTCACCGCCTCGATGCGCCGCACGCCGGAGGCCACCGCGCTCTCGCCCACCACCTTGAAGAGCCCGATCTGGCCGGTGGCGTCGAGGTGGGTGCCGCCGCACAGCTCGGTGGAGAAGTCGCCGATCCGGATCACGCGCGACGCGGTCGCCGTACTTCTCCCCGAACAGCGCCATCGCGCCGGTCTTGAGCGCGGTCTGGAGATCCATCTCGGCCGGCGACACCACGATGTTCGCCTGCACCTGCTCGTTGACGAGCGACTCGATGCGCTCGAGCTCCGGATCCTTGATGCCGGCCGGCGTGCGAGAAGTCGAAGCGCAGGTGGTCGGGCGCCACCAGCGAGCCGGCCTGCGTGACATGGGTGCCCAGCACCTGGCGCAGCGCCGCGTGGAGCAGATGGGTGCCGGTGTGGTGGAGGCGCAGCCCCTGGCGCCGGCGCGGGTTCACCGTCACCGCCACCTCCTCGTCCTCGCGGAGGCGACCCTGGGCCACCTGTCACCTGGTGCACGATGAGCTGCGCAGCCGCGGTAGTAGGTGTCGAGGATCTCGCCCTGCCCGTCGCGGCCGACCACGGTGCCGGTATCGCCGATCTGGCCGCCGGACTCGGCATACGCCGGCGTCCGGTCGAGGATGACCTCCACCGTCTCGCCCGGCACCGGCCTCCGCCGCCGGCGCCCGCCGTCCACCATGGCGAGGATGCGCGCGGGCGCGGCCAGGTCGGTCGTAGTCCGAGGAAGCTCGGGCGCGGCCAGCTCGGCGGAGAGCCGCTGGTATATGGCACGCGGAGCTCGTCCGCTCGCCGGCGGCCCGGAGAGCGCCACCGGCGCGGGGCGCGCTCGCGCTGCGCCTCCATCTCCGCCTCGAAGGCGGTCAGGCTCTCGGCCGGCACCGTCCAGCCCGCGTCCTGGAACACTTCCTGGGCGAGGTCGGTGGGAAGCCGTGAGTATCGTAGAGCGTGAAGAGGAACTTGCCGTCCACGGTCCAGCGGGCCCGGGCCGGCATGGGCCGTCATGTACTCGCGGATCTTCTCCATGCCCAGATCGAGGGTCTCCGCGAAGCGCTCCTCCTCCTGGCGCACCGCCTCGGCCACGCGCGGGTGCTGCTCGCGGATCTCGGGATAGGGCGTCGCCGAGGGTCTGGACCACGGTGTCGGTGACCTTCCACAGGAAGGGCTCGCGGAGGCCCAGCATCCGGCCGTGGCGCATGGCCCGCCGCATGATGCGCCGCAGGACGTAGCCGCGCCACTCGTTGGACGGCGTGACGCCGTCGCGCGATGAGGAAGGTGGCGGCGCGCGCGTGGTCGGCGATCACCTGCATGGACACGTCGTCCCTCGTCGCGGACGTGGTAGGCCTTGCCGGAGAGGCCGGAGACGTGCGCGATGAGGGCGCGAAGCAGGTCCGGTGTCATAGTCCGACAGCTTGCCCTGCAGGACCGCGGCGATGCGCTCGAGCCCCATGCCGGTGTCGATCGAGGGCCGCGGCAGGGGCGTGAGGGTCCCGCTCGTGTCCCGGTTGTACTGCATGAAGACCAGGTTCCAGATCTCGAGCCAGCGGTCGCACTCGCACGCCGGGCCGAGGCAGACCCGCCCCGCCCGCTCCTCCGCGCACGGGAGGTGATCGCCCTGGTGAAAGTGCACCTCCGAGCAGGGTCCGCAGGGGCCGGTGTCGCCCATGGCCCAGAAATTATCCTTCTCGCCCAGGCGCAGGATCCGGTCGTCGGCCAGGCCCGCCACCGTCTTCCAGAGGGTGAACGCCTCGTCGTCGTCCGTGAAAACGGTGGCCTTGAGCCGATCCTTCGGGCAGGCCGTACTCCCCGTCAGGAGCTCCCAGCAATAGGCGATAGCCTCACGCTTGAAGTAGTCGCCGAAGGAAAAGTTGCCCAGCATCTCGAAGAACGTGTGGTGGCGCGCGGTGCGGCCGACGTTCTCGAGGTCATTGTGCTTGCCGCCGGCGCGCACACGCACTTCTGGGCGGTGGCGGCGCGCGTGAGTCGCGGCGCTCCTCGCCCAGGAACACCGACTTGAACTGGACCATGCCGGCATTGGTGAAGAGCAGGCGTGGCATCCTGAGCGGGAACGAGCGGCGAGGAGCGGACCACGGTGTGGCCGTTCCGCGCGAAGTAGTCCAGAAAGCTCTGGCGAATCTGGGCGCCGGTCTTCATGGCGCCATTATACCGGGCGGAATCAGGCTTCGGGGAACGCGACCTCAGGTCACTGCAGGGGCCGCCGCGGGGCCCCAGCACCGCGGCGACGGCGGCGGCGCACCGCGCTCGCGGGGTAGCCGCGGCGGAGGAGATAGTCGTGCAGTCGGGCCGCCGCGCGGTCCGGCCGGGTCCGGCGGAGGGCCGGGAGCCGGCGCCGGGCCGCCCTCGAGGGCCCGCTCGCCCTCCGGGACCTCGGCGAACGCGGACTCGACCGCGGCGGACACGAGCGCCGGGGCGATGCCCCTGGCGCGGAGCTCCTGAGGTGAGGCGGAGGCTACCGACGCGGCGGCCGCGAGCTCGAGCCTCGGCCCACCACCGGGCGAAGGCGTCATCGTCGACATAGCCCTTTGCCCTCGAGCTCGGCCACGATCTCGGCGGCGATCTCGCGGGGGCTCCGCGGCGGACCAGGCGGACCGCGCAGGTCCCGCCCGCTCCAGCCCTTCCGCGCGAGGAGATCGAAGGCGGCCACCCGCGCGCCGCGGAGGTCGAGGCGCGGGCCGAGGCCCGGACGGACGCCGCGGCCCCGCGCGCCCACGGTCAGGGCTTCGGAGAAGGGACCCCGGACCCGCCGGGCGGGCGGCTCGGCGCCGCCGCCGCGGGCCGGGCGCCGCCGCCGGGCTCGCGCCGGGCTGGGACTGCTGCCCGCCGCCGCTCGTCTCCCACGTCATCTCACCCGTGGAGAAGATGCCCTTCACCTTGAGGTCGAAGTCGTCGGCGTTGGTCGCCGCATCCCGCGCCACCTCGTAGGTGATGAGCTCCTCGCGGTAGAGCCCCAGCAGCGACTGGTCGAAGGTCTGCATGCCGTACTGCGACTGGCCGGCCGCGATCACCGATGGGATCTGCGGGCGTCTTGTCCGCCTCCCTGATGCATTCGCGGATGAGCCCGGTGCCCACCAGGACCTCGACGGCGGGGACGCGCCCCTGCCGTCGGCCGCGACCACGAGCCGCTGGGAGACGATCCCCTGGATGACCGCGGAGATCTGGCCCGCGAATCTGGTCCTCCTGATGCGGCGGGAAGGTCGAGATGATCCGGTTGATGGTCTCGGAGGCGTTCAGCGTGTGCAAGGTGGACAGCACCAGATGGCCCGTCTCCGCGGCGTGGAGGGCGACTTCCATGGTCTCGGCGTCGCGCATCTCACCCACGAGGATGATGTCGGGGTCCTGGCGGAGGGCGGCGCGGAGGGCCTGGGCGAAGGTCGTCGAATCGTGCCCGATCTCGCGCTGGCTGATCACGCACTTCCGGTCGTTGTGGGCGAACTCGATCGGGTCCTCGATGGTGATGATGTGGTCGTTCCGGCCGCGATTCATGAAGTCGATCATGGCGGCCAGGGTGGTCGACTTCCCGGAGCCGGTGATGCCGGTGACGAGGATCATCCCGCGCCGCTCCATGGCCGAGCGCTCGAGCACCTTGGGCAGATGCAGGTCCTCGAAGGGGGATGATGCCCGGTATGTGCCGCATCACGCCGCGCACCTCACCCTGGGCGAGGAAGAGGTTCACGCGAAAGCGGCCCATTCCCTCGACCTGATAGCCGAGGTCCTTCTCCGTGCCCTCCATCAGACCGTTGTATCGATCCTCGCCCAGCAGGCGCATCGCGGTGCGCCGCATGAACTCGCGGGTGATGGTGGGAGGTCATCCTGGACCTCGAGATGACCGTGGATGCGCAGCACCGGGTGGGCGTCGGCCTTGAGGTGGAGATCCGACGCCTGACGCTTCACCGCGTGGGTGAGGAGCTCGTCCAGTTCCATCCGTCCCTCCTAGCGCCCGGCCTTCTCGGCCTTCTCGACCTTGTCGGGGATCGAGGGTGCGGCGACCGGCTTGAGCCCGAGCGCGCTCCGCACCTTGGCCTCCATGTCGACCAGGACCTTGGGGTTCTCCTTCAGATAGCGCTTGGCGTTCTCTCGGCCCTGCCCGATGCGCTCGTTCCCGTAGGTGTACCAGGTGCCGGACTTCTCGACGATATTGTTCTCGGCGGCGGCGTCGAGCACGGTGCCTTCCTTGGAGATGCCCTCGCCGTAGATGACGTCGAACTCCGCCTCGCGGAACGGCGGGGACAGCTTGTTCTTCACCACCTTCACCTTGGTGTGCACGCCGATGGACTCGGTGCCGTTCTTGATCGCGTCCTGCCGGCGGATGTCGAGCCGGATGGAGGCGTAGAACTTGAGCGCGCGGCCGCCGGTGGTGGTCTCGGGCGAGCCTGAACATCACCCCGATCTTCTCGCGGATCTGGTTGATGAAGATCACACTGCCGCCCGAGCGCGAGATGGCCGCGGTGAGCTTGCGGAGCGCCTGCGACATGAGCCGCGCCTGGAGGCCCGGGAGCGAGTCGCCCATATCGCCGTCGAGCTCCGCGCGCGGGACCAAGGCCGCCACCGAGTCGATGACGATGACGTCCACGGCATTGGAGCGCACGAGGGTCTCGGCGATCTCCAGCGCCTGCTCGCCGGTATCGGGCTGGGAGATCAGCAGCTCGTCGGTATTGACCCCGAGGTTCTTGGCGTAGATCGGATCCAGCGCGTGCTCGGCGTCGATGAAGGCGGCGGTACCGCCCGCGCGCTGTGCCTCCGCGATGACGTGCAGCGCCAGCGTGGTCTTGCCGGAGGACTCCGGGCCGTAGATCTCGGTGATGCGGCCGCGCGGGATGCCGCCGATGCCGAGCGCCAGGTCGAGAGTGAGCGCGCCGGTCGGGATCACCGAGATCTCGTCGAAGGCACCGCTCTGCCCCAGGCGCATGATGGCGCCCTTGCCGAACTGGCGGTCAATGGACGTCAGGGCGAGGCTCGAGGGCCTGACGGCGGTCGCTCTTCACTTCTGCCATGGGAGTCTCCTCGGAATGCTCGCAGGCCTCACGTCAGGTCCGGGCGAGGCGCAAAATCTCGATTCCACGCGCACTTGCAGACTATTGTAGAGGGCCGATCCCCTAAAGTCAACGAACGGCGCGCTCCGTCGCCACTTTGATTCGGATTTCGAGTCGGGTCAATGTCCAAGTTGCGATACAGACGGGATTCGTGGGGATACGGTGCTCGGATCAGGGCTCACGGGGAGCGCGGCGCGGGGATGTGCGGCGGGTGGCGCCGGACGGGGAGCCCCACACCCCGAGCCGGGGACCCCACACCGGGCGGGGGTGACCGGGACGTGGGGCTGTCCCGCGACAGGACCCGCCGCACATCCCCGCGCCGCGCGCGCCACGACGGCGCGCTTACTTCTTCTTGCGCTGCTCGAGCCCCTTCAGCAACCGCTCGGCCTGGTCGATATTCTTCTTGGCGTTGACGTGGGTGGGATCGAACTCGAGCACGATCTGCCACTCGCGGATGGCTTCCTTGAGCTTCTCGTCGCGGTAGAGCTTGATGCCCGCGCTGTAGTGCTTGTCGATGGCCGGGCCCGCGCCTGCTGGAGCAAGCGCGGCGAGTCCTCGTAGCCCGGCTGGATCTTTGCCAGCTGGGTGAGCGTCCGGTACGACTCCTCGAACTGCTTCTGGTCGAACTGCGACTTGCCGTACTGGTAGAGGGCGACCTTGCGGAGGTCCTGCCCCTCCCGATCGGACGGCGTGCTCGCCAGCAGCCGGTCGAGGCCGGTCAGAGCGGTGGCGTACTCTTTCCGCTCGAGCGCGTCGCGCGCGTCGGCCAGCAGCGGGTTGACCTCCGGCGGCTCGTCACGCACGGCTCGGATCGGCCCGACGGCGGGCTCGGCGCGGCTCCCGGCGCGGTCCCGGTGCCGGCGCGGGCGCGGCGATGGCGGCGAGCGGCTCGCGCCGAGGCTCTGCGCGGAGGAACGGCAGGCCGGGGATCTCGGGGATCTTCAGCGTGGTCCCCGCCACGAGGCGCGGATTCGCGGGGAGCTGATTGGTTTCCCAGATCACTTCGCCGCGGGACCGGTCCCCGTAGTACCGCTGGGCGAGCGTGGCCAGCGTCTCCCCGCCCGCACCGTGTGGGAGATCGACTCCACCTCGCGCACGTCGTTCTGGAGCGCGTCGAAGGCGGCGCGGTTGAACGGGTCCATGGCGAGCGCGGCGAGGAAGCGGCGCCGGGCTTCCACGTGGGAGGAGCGCTGCAACGCCGCGCGCCCTCCTGGATGCGCTGGGTCACCGCGCCTCGATGCGGCCCTCGACCTTGCTCTGCCCTCCCGGGCCGCCGCGTCGTCCTTGTTGATCATGACGGCGATCTTCCAGTGGTCCAGCGCCCGGCGGAGCTCGCCCTCGCGCTCGAGCCGCTCCGCCTCCGCGCGGTGCTTCGCCGCGAGCTGCTCGCGCGGGGTGGGCGGTCGAGGCGCGGCGGCGGCGGGCGCGCGCCGGACGGCCTGAGGGGCGTGGCATCGGTCCCCGCTCCGTCGGGCGTGGCGGTGGCGCAGCCGCCCGCCAGGAGGCCCAGGACCACCCAGACGGCCGGGCGCCTCACTTGAGCTCCTCGGCGGCAAAGACGTTGAGGTTCTTGACGAAGTCCTCCAGCGTCATCTCGGAGTAGATCTGGCTCCGGATGCCCGCGAGCGGCGAGACGAAGGCGGGGCTGCCCTGACGGCGCACCGTGAAGGCCGCGATGTAGCCGTACTCCTTGGCCTTCTTGACGACCTCGTCGTCCTGCCGCCCGTAGGGATAGGCCAGATAGTGCGGCCGGACCCGATGCGCTGCTGGAACATCGCCAGCGGCTGCTCGAGCTCGACCTGCATGCGCCGGGTGAACTGCGCGTCGGTCTCGTTGGGCGCCCGGCGCAGGTCGGCGTGGGTCTTGGAGTGGGCCTGGATGTCGAAGCCCTCGGTGCCGAGCCCTCGAGGTCGTCCCACGAGAACGCGTTCCGCCCCGCGCCGACGTAGTCGGTGTAGACGAAGAGCGTGGCGGTGTAGCCCAGCTCCTTGAGGACGGGATAGGCGAATTCCCTGAACGCGCGGTAGCCGTCGTCGAACGTCAGCACCACCGACTTCCGCGGCAGCTGCCGCTTGAAGCTCATGAACTCGACGAACTCCTGAGGCTGATGACGTGATACCCTCACGCTTGAGGTACCGCATCTGCTCCTCGAAGGAGGAGGCGGCCAGCACCAGCCGGCCCTTCGCCTGGCGGTCGAGGTTGTGATAGCAGAGGATGGGAACGAGCTGATAGCCGCTGGCGTCCACCCCGGCGGGATTCCAGGGCCGGACCGGGATGATGACCTCCTCACCCGCGGCGAAGCTGCGCTTGCCCATGTAGTCGGCGATCATCCACGCCTTGCCCGCTTCGCCCAGGTGCCGCGCGGCCAGCGTCGTCCGCCGTGTCGCCCGCCCGCGCGAAGGTCACGATGAAGTCGTCGGATCCGGAAGGCGTCCGGCAAGGCTCCACGCGGGAGGCCCCGCCGCCGGGGTCCGCGCGGTGCGATGACGCCGGGCTCGCGCCGGCGGACTGATCGGGGGCCGCCGTCGCGCAGGCGCCGGCGAGCAGCGCCACCACGCCCAGCACGATCGCGCGGGCCCACGCCCGTCGGATCACGTCGCGCGCGGGGCTCATGCGCCTCCCGGTGGCCGACCAGCTCGTAGACCTCCACCTGCTCCTCCTTCCCCTTGACCTTGATCTGCCCCAGGGGTACCACCTCGACGAGATCCCGCACCTTCTCGCAGGTGCGGCCGCTGATGAGGATCCGGCCGGGCTTGGCGTTGGACTCGAGCCGCGAGGCGAGATTCACGCTGTCACCGATCACCGTGTACTCCATCCGCTCGCCGCTGCCCACCGTGCCCGCCACCACCTCGCCCACCGCCACGCCGATGCCCACGTTGATGCGCTCCTTGCCGTCCCGGCTCCGCGCCTCGTTGAGGGCGGTGATGCCCTGCTGCATCGCGATGGCGGTGCGCACCGCGCGGGTGGCGTGATCGGGATGCGCGATGGGAGCGCCGAACACCGCCATCACCGCGTCGCCGAGGAACTTGTCCAGCGTGCCGTCGTGCTTGAAGGTGGTCTCGATCATGAGCGTGTAGAACTCGTTGAGGAGGCGAGACCACCTCTTCCGGGGACAGCCGCTCCGACAGCGGGGTGAACCCGCGGATGTCGCAGAACAGCACGGTGGCCTCGCGCCGCTCGCCCGGTGAGCACCATGTGCTCGGGGTCCTTGAGGATCTCCTCCACCACCTCGCGGGCGACGTAGCGCGTGAAGGCGCGCTCTGATCATCTCCTTCTCCCGGAGGCTCCGCGCCATCTGGTTGAAGGACTCGGTGAGCACGCCGAGCTCGTCGCGCGGAGGTCACCGGCAGCGCCACGTTGAAATCGCCCTCGGCGATGCGCCCGCGTCCCGCGCACGAGCCGGAAGATCGGGCGGGAGAGCAGGTTGGAGAGGCCCACCGCGCCCCAGCACGCCCAGGACCACCATGGCCAGCGTGATGACGCAGGGCGCGGTTGAACGCCCGGGCAAGCGCGGCGGTGATGGCCTGCTTGGAGAAGCCGAGATAGAGCGCGCCCACCGGCGTGTCGCTGAACACCAGCGGCATGGCGAAGTCGATGATCTCGCCCGCGGGGCTTGGTCTTGTAGGTGCGGATGAGGGGCTCGGTGCCGAGGGACTCGAGGTCCGGGGGCCGGACGATCGGCTTGCCGATCTCCCCCACGTCGGAGTGGGCCAGGACGGTGCGGTTCTCGTCCACGATGGCCACGTAGGCCACGTCGGGATCCTTCATGGCGTCCTTCACCAGCACGTTGAGCGTCAGGCTCGTCGTTGGCGATCAGCGAGGTCTTCGCGCCCGCGGAGAGTTCTCCGCGATGGTGAGCCCGCGCTTGGTCATCTCCGCGGTGAGGGTCTGCTGCTCCTGCCGGATGAGGAAGGCGACTGACGAGGGTCACCGCGAGCACGACCAGCGCGGTGATGAGCAAGCTGAGCTTGACCTTCAGCGAGAGACGGAGGCCGCGCGCGGCGGAGGCGGGGTGGGTACGGGGTCGACGCGGGTGTGCGGCTCATGATGCGGTCGATCCTGATCACGACGGCGCTCCTACAGAGCATAGCAACCGCCACGCATTACGATCAACCAATGCGGGAGCCCAGCGGCGCGGGAGGCCAGCTCCGTGTGCGGGCGCCGCCGCGGCGTCCGAGGTCGCTTTTCATCAAGGAGATCGACCCGTGATGAGCAGGCGCGCGCCACCGGGCGGGTGCCCGCCTGCGCCAGGGCCTGCCGGAGCGCGGGCGTGATCTCCGGCGCCAGCGCCGGTCGTCGAACACCCTCCCGACGGTGAGATGCGGGTGCCAGGGCCGGGCCTCGGGCGGAAGCGCATCGCCCGCCAGCCTCGGACTCGAGCCGCGCCTGGAGACCTCGCGCGGCCAGCAGCGCCCTCGCGATGCCCACCCAGAGAATGCGCGGCCGCTCCAGCCCGGAAACGCGCCGAGGCCATGCAATCCCAGCGTGAAGGGCTCGCCGGCGGCGGCGGTCGTCTCCAGCGCCGCCAGGGCGTCCGCCAGGCGCTCGCCGGTCTGCTCGCCCAGGAAGCGCAGCGTGAGGTGGAGATTGTCGCGCGGAACCCAGGCCACCGCCCGGCTCAGCGGGCGCAGGCGCTCCACCTCGGCGGTCGCCGCGTCGCGCGCCTCGGGGCTCGAGGAGGATCGCGATGAAGGCCCGCGGCATCAGCGCCAGGAGCGCGCGGCGGAGCAGTGTCGAGCGCGGCCTGGGCCGACTGCCACTTCACCGCCTCGCGCCCGCCCGCGAAGCGGAAGCGGCGGACCTCGACGCCCGCCGGGCGACGCCACCCCGATGAACACCGTGCCCACCGGCTTCCCGGCGAGCCGCCGTCGGGTCCCGCGATGCCGGTGACGGCGCATGCCGCAGGCGGTGCCGCCGATGCGGCATGCCCCGCGGGCCATGGCCTCCGCCACGGGCGCGCTGACCGCGCCGTGCGCGCGAATGAGCTCGGCGGGGACGCCCAGGAGGTCGGTCTTGGCCTCGTTCGAGTACACCACGACACCACGCTCGACGTAGCGTGAGGAGCCGGGGATATTGGTGAGCCGATGGGCGACGAGCCCGCCCGTGCAGGACTCGGCGGTGGACACCGCCGAGCCCGCGCTCGCGGAGCAGCGCGCCCACCACCACCTCGAGGGACTCGCCGTCCACGCCGTAGCAGTCGGTGCCGAGCGCCTCCCGCGCACGGCGGGCTCCGGCGGCGGTCCAGCGCGGCCTCCGCCACCGCGCGGGAGGGCGCGCGCGAGCGAGGCGAACCCAGACATCGCCGTCCACCACCAGGCAGGACACCGTCACCGGTCCTTCCTTGCCCAGCCACGGCGCCAGGCGCTCCTCGGCGTCCGCGGCGGAGACGCCGGTGGGTGCGCAGCAGGCTCACGAGGGCGACGCCGCCCGTCGCCGGCACGGTCGCGCGCCGCGGGGCGCGGAGATGTTGCTCGACGAGGGCGGAGAGATCGGGCGCGTCGAGCGGCAGCACCGCGACCAGCGCGCCGCGCACCTCCAGCGCCCAGCCGGGAGGCCCGGCGGGCGTGGACGCGACCCCGCCGCCGCTCGGCGGCGCGTCCAGAGCTGGGCGCCTTGCGGCAAGAGGGCCAGGCGCTCGAGGCGGCGGGGAAGCGCGCGGCCCCGGCGGGCGAAGTCCGCCTCGAGGAGGTCGAGAAGCCGGTCGCTGAGCACGAGGCGCACGCCGGCGAGCCGAGCCAGCACCCGTCGCACGATGTCGCCCGCCGAGCCGCCGGGGGCGCCAGCACGACGACCACGCCGCCTCCGTCCAGCGCCGGCCCGAGCGCGGCCTCCAGCGCGGCCTCGTCCTCGTCCACCACCGCGCGCGACGCCACCGGCACGCCGTCGGCGCGGAGGGCGCGCGCCACCGCGAGCCCGGCGGCATCGTCGCGCCCGGCGAGCTCCGCGACGCCCACGGTGACGATGCGCACGCCCATCACCCGAGCACCCGAATGCGCGCGGCGCCCATGCACGAGCACGAGGGCGTACGACGCCGGCGATGAGGTCGTCCACCATGACGCCGAGCCCGCCGGTGAGGGCCTGGCTCTCGCGCGCCGGGAAGGGCTTCCACACGTCGAAGAGACGGAAGAGGAAGAAGGCCACCAGGAGCACGGGAATGGTCCGGGGCAGCGAAGAGGACGGACAGCGCCATGCCCGCGACCTCGTCGATCACGATGATGCCCGGATCCTTCTGGCCGAGGAGCGCGCTCGACGCGGCCGCCCGCCCAGATACCCAGCAGGGTGACCGCGAGCGTGCGCCCAGAGCGAGCGCCATGGGCGTGAACGGGATGAGCCACAGGAGCGACGAGGGCGACGGAGCTGCCGACGGTGCCGGAGGCCACCGGGCGCGTAGCCGGCGCCGCCCCAGGTGGCGAGCCCAAATGCGAGGCGGTCGAGCGGGCTCGGCTGGAGCGAGCCCGCCGGCCCCGGCGCGCCCTCGCTACCTCCGACCAGCTCGTAGCCGTCCACTTCGACGATGCGGACCTCCGCGAAGCGGCCTGGCGTGAGGCGCTTGTCGCGGAGGAGCACCACGCCGTCGATCTCGGGAGCCTGGCCGGCCAGCCGTCCCTCGAAGGGGAACGCGCGGTCGGGGCCGGGCCCGTCCACCAGCACGGTCTGGCGTCGTGCCGTAGAGCGCCTTCTGGCGCGGCCAGGCCAGGCGATCCTGGGTCTCCTCCACCAGGGCCGCCCGCTCGGTCATGGTCGCCGCCGGGACCTGGATCGGCCATGATCGCCGCCGGCGTGCCCTCCTCGGTGGAGTAGGTGAAGACGCCCAGCCGGTCGAAGGCCACGTCCTCGACGAAGCCCAGCAGGTTGTCGAAGGCGGCCTCGGTCTCCCCGGGAAGCCCACCAGCACCGTCGTCCGCACGGTGACGCCCGGGATGGCCTCGCGGAACTGGGCCGACGATCTCCTTCATCCGCCGCGCCGTCACCGCCCGGCGCATCGCGCGCAGCACGCCGTCGTCGCCGTGCTGCACCGGCATGTCGAGGTAGGGCACCACTCGCGCGCGCGCCCAGCGCGTCGACGAGGCGATCGTTGACGTGCGCGGGATGGAGGTACATGGGCCGGATCCACGGCATCTTCGTGTCGGAGAGCGCGAGCAGCAGATCGGCGATGTCCCCGTTCCCGGAGAGGTCGCGGCCGTAGGCCAGCGTGTCCTGGGAGACGAGGATGGCCTCCTGGATCCCGCGCGCGGCGAGCCCTTCCACCTCGGCGACCACGTCGCCGGATGGGCGGCTACGATGACGTGCCCGCGAACTGCGGGATCGCGCAGAACGTGCAGCCCATGTCGCAGCCCTCGGCGATCTTCACGTAGGCGTAGGGCACGCGGCGCGGTGAGCAGCCGTGGGCGTCTGCCGCATCGTAGAGGTAGCCCGGGCGGCGCCGCGCTCACCCAGTCCTGCGCGGCCATCGCGCCTGGTTCACGAGATCCACGATCGCGGTCCAGCTCGGAGGTGCCGAGGATGGCGCTGACCTCCGGGATCTCGGTGAGGATGTCCTGCCCGTATCGCTGGGTGAGACAGCCCGTCACGATGAGCGCGCGGGCGCGGCCCCGCTCCTTCAGCTTGGCCAGGCTCGAGGATGGTATTGACCGACTCCTCGCGGGCGCGGTCGATGAAGGCGCAGCGTATTGACCACCAGGCACTCGGCGGCCTCCGGCGCGTGGACGATCTCGTGGCCGGCCCGGCCAGCATGCCGAGCATCAGCTCGGAATCGACCTGGTTCTTCGGGCAGCCGAGGGTGGTGAAGTGGACCTTCATGGGGAGCCTCAATGATCCCATACGCCTACCGACGGCGTCAAACCGCCGGGGCGCTTATGGAAGGACTCGAGCGTCCGGCGCGCCTCGGCCGCGTCCTTGAAATTGCCGGCCTTGAGCGAGGCTTCGAGCTTCCGCGGCAGCCTCCGGCACCTCCCCTGCTTGGCGTAGACCAGCCCGAGGTGATAGCGGACCTCGGGGATGGCGGGCGCGGCCTTCGCGGCGGCGGCGAGCAGCGCTGGCGCGTGGCAGATCGCCGCCTGGAGAAAGAGGAGCCAGCCGAGCGTGTCCGCCACCACCGGGCTCTGCGGGGCCAACCCCTGGGCACGCTCGGCCAGGCGGACCGCCTCGTCGCGGGCAGCGGGATCGGTCGAGAGCAGATAGGCCAGGTTGTTCAGCAGGATGGCATTCTCGGGCGCGCGCTCCACGGCGCGTGGCGATACGCCGCCACCGCCGCCGGGATGTTGCCCGCTCGCCCTCGAGCTGGGCGAGGTCGATGAGGGCTCGGGTGCCTCGCGTTCTTGGTCCGCGGTGTCCTGGCAGGAGACGGATCGCGCTCCGGCACCCGCTGCTGGCGCGCGAGCAGCGGCTGGCGCGCGCCCGGGGAGATGGCGAGGTGTCCGGGCTCCTTGTCGAAGCGCGCGCTGATACGCCTCGAGCGCTTCAAGCGGTCGGTCGAGCTTTCGTTGACCACGCCGAAGACCAGGTAGCGCGGCCGGCGTCTCTCCCTGACTCGCAACAGCCGCTCGCCGGCGGCCAGCGCCTGATCCTTTCGCCCGAGCGCGATGTGGGCATCCACCAGCATATCCAGCGGCTCCGCCAGAGTGGCGCTCAGCGTGGCTGCGCGCTCCAGCGGCGCGACCGCGTCGGCCGGGCGCCGCTGAGCCAGGTAGAAGCGCCCGAGATTGAGGAGCGGCGTGGCTTCGCGGTGCGGCGCTGATCGAGGCCTGCAGCTCGCGCTCGGCGAGGGCGGGCTGGCCCTTCTCGACGTAGAGCCGGACGAGCAGCGTGCGGGCGAGCGGGGCCGCGTTGACTGACCCGAGAGGAGTGCCTGGCCTCGGCGATGGCGCGGTCGATCTCTCCGCCGCCGCGAGGTTCCCGGCGGCGCGGACGCGCATCACCGCGGGATCCGGGCTCGTCTGCTCGGCGCGGTCGAACGCCTTGAGCGCCGCATCGACCTGGCGCAGGCCCAGCCGGGTGCGCCCGAGCTCGAGATAGGCCAGGGCCCAGTCGGGCCGGTCCCGGATGACGCCCTCGATGGCGGTGGCGGCGGGAGCGAGCTGGCCCCGCGCGCGCTCGACGATGGCGAGCCCCAAGCGGGCCTGCGTGGACTTGGGATCGCGCTGGACGACCTGGGCAAACAGCGCTCTCGCTTCGTCGGTCTTCGCGCAGCTCGAGCTTCACCAGCCCTGCAGCAGCAGCGCGGGAGGTGGTCAGGGCGGGCGGCCAGGACCTCGTCCAGCACGCCGGCTCCGCCGCGGAAGGGCGCCCGGCATCGTTCATGATCTGAGCCAGGAGGTACTTGGCGTCCACGTCGCGACCGTCCGAGCGCTTGAGCGCCTCCTGAATCTCCGCCAGCGCCGGCCGCGAGCTGGCGCTGCGCCAGCAGGGGACAGCGCGAGACCGCGGCGCGCCGCGCCCAGGTCGGGATTAGCCGCCAGCGCCTTCGCGGAACCAGCCCTCCGCCTTCTTCGGCTCGCGCGCCTCGAGGCCGAGCTGGCCCAGCCGGAGCATCACCGGCACCCGACCGGGCTCCAGGCGGAGGGGCTTCCGTCAGGCTGCCCCGCTTCGCGCGTAGAGCCGGTTCACCTGGGCGGCCACGCCGTGCACCTCATGGCCCACGCGCGAGCCCGGCTGAATTTCGCCGAACTCGCGCGCCCCTTGAGGGCGCCGGCATTGTCACCCTCTTTGAGGAGCTCGATGACGGGCGTTGAGGCTGGGCGGCGCGGACGGCGCCTCCGGGATCGGATTGACTGACGCCCGCGCCTTCGGGAATGGCGGCTGGTGGCGGGGCCGGCGACGGCGACGGCCAGGCCGAACCAGAGTCTGCGAGGGCCAGCACCTGGTCTCATCGCCGCTCAGGTCTGACCGGTAGTTCGTGAACTGGAGCGCGACGCCCAGGTCCTTGCGCCTTCACCAGGGCGATCACCGCCTGGAGGTCGTCGCGGTTCTTGCCCGACACGCGCACCTGCTTCTCCTGGATGGAGGCCTGGACGCGGATCTTGGAGTCCTTGATGAGCCGCACGATCTCCTTGGCCTTCTCCATGGGGATGCCGTCCTGCAGCGTGATGCTGCTGGCTTGCAGCGTGCCGCCGGCCGCGGGCTCCGGGTCCCTGATGGTCAGCGCCTTGAGGTCGATCCCGCGGCGGTGGAGCTTGGACTGCAGGATGTCCAGCACCGCCTTGAGCTTCATGTCGTCGGCGGACGGTGAGCACGAGGTCCATCTTCTCCTGCTTGATCTCGTTCTTCGAGCCCTTGAGGTCGTAGCGGGTCTCGATCTCGCGCGTCGCCTGGTTGATGGCGTTGGCGACCTCCTGCATGTCCGACCTTGCAGGCGATGTCGAAGCTGTTCTCGGCGGCCATGCTCGATCTGCCGTGGACGCGGCCGACTAGCGCGGGTCGAGCGGCACCACCGCCGCGCCCTTGGGCGGCGTGAACGCGAACAGAGCGTGTCGGCGAGGCCCGCTGTTGATGGCGACCCGGGTGAAAGTGCATGGTCACGGTGTTGCTGGAGCTGGTCGTAGAGCACGGCCTGGCGGACGATGTAGTCCTTGGGGTCGATCGTGAGCACCAGCCGCGTGAGGAGCGGCGTCGGGTTCTTGGGCGTGAGATCGAGCACGTGGCGGCCCGCGCCGTCCGTCTTGGCGGCGGGTTCAGGAAGCGCACGGTGAACTCCTCGCGCACGCTGGCCGAGGCCGGCGAGGAAGCTGCCCGCGGGCCCGGCCAGCGCCTTGGGCGCGTCGCCCTTGTTCACCTGGTTCAGCTCGGGCGTGTAGACCCAGAGCGACGTGCCGTCGGACACGATCTGCTGCGGCGAGGGGCTCTTGTAGTCCCAGCGCATCTTGCCGCCCTTCTTGAGATAGACGGTGCCCTCGGCCTTGATGTCCTGGCCCAGGCTCTTGTTGTTCGCGACCTGGGTGAACTCGGCCTGGAGGTCGGTGATCTTGCCCGTAGGTGGCCTCGAGGCCGGCCACGACCTGCGTCGAGCGCGGCTCGCGCGCGCCGCGGGGCCCGCCAGCCGCAGCATCGCGAGCAAGGTCAGGGTCGCTGACCGCCCATCTCGGCCGCGTGAATGTCCCATGAGGAAAGCGCGTATCACCTGCCGGGCGCTCGAGTCGACTCAGCGCCCGTGCTTCGGCGAGAGTACTCGGGCCCCACCAGGATCTCGCGCGGCTTGGCGCCCTGCCCCGGTCCGATGATGCGGTCCTGCTCCATCATGTCGATGAAGCGCGCGGCCTTCGGATAGCCCAGGCCCAGGCGGCGCTGGAGGAACGAGATGGAGGCCGCGCGCTGGGCGATGACGAGGTTCACCGCGTCCCAGTAGATGTCGTCGCGGTCCTCGCCGTCGCCGCCGCCGCCACCGTCGGCGTCGCGCGGGCAGCTCGACCTTCTCGTAGACCGCCGAGCCCTGCTTGCGCAGGAACTCGCAGATGGCCTTGACCTCGTTGTCGGCGACCCAGGCGCCGTGCACGCGCATCTGCCGCGATCGCGCCCGGCGGCACGAAGATCATGTCGCCGCGGCCCGAGGAGCTGCTCGGCGCCGTTGCCGTCGAGCACGGTGCGCGAGTCCACCTTCGACGCCACCTGGAACGCGATGCGCGTCGGGAAGTTGGCCTTGATCAGGCCGGTGACCACGTCCACCGAGGGCCGCTGGGTGGCGACGATCAGGTGGATGCCGACCGCGCGCGCGATCTGGGCCAGCCGCACCAGCGAGTTCTGCACCTCGCCCGCGGAGACCATCATGAGGTCGGCCAGCTCGTCCACCACCACCACCCAGTACGGCAGCCGCTCCTCGGGCGGCACTTCGCTTGTTGTAGCCCTCGATGTTGCGCACCGCCTTGGCCTGGAGCGTGCTTGTAGCGCTCGTCCATCTTGCCGACGATCCACTTGAGCCGCGCGGCGGCCTCCTTGGCGTCGGTCACGACCGGCGCCAGGAGGTGCGGGATGCCCTCGTAGATGCCGCAGCTCCAGCCGCTTGGGGTCGATCAGCAAGAAGCGCACGTCGGCCGGCGTGGCCTTGTAGAGCAGCGAGCAGATCATGGTGTTCAGGCCCGACCGCTCTTGCCGCTGCCGGTCGAGCCCGCGATGAGCAGGTGCGGCATGGCCGTCGAGGTCCGACGACCACCGGCGTTGCCCGTGGTGTCCTTGCCGAGCGCCAGCGGCAGCCGGCCCTTGGACTCGACGAACTCCGGCGAGACGAGGATCTCGCGCAGGTAGACCGTCGCCGTCTCGGGGTTCGGCACCTCCACCGCCACCGTGCCGCGCCCGGGGATGGGCCCGATGATGCGCACCGCCGCCGCCTTCATGGCCAGCGCCAGGTCGTCGGAGAGGTTCACCACCTGGCTCACCTTGACGCCCGGCCGCCGGCTCGAACTCGTAGGAGGTGATGACCGGGCCCGGGGCTCGCCTGCACGATGTGGCCGTCGACCCCGAAGTCCTGCGAGCTTCTTCTTGAGCGTCTGCGGCGTTGGCCTCGAGCTCCTCGCGCGTGCGGCTCAGCTGCGAGGCGGGGCGGCGCCTGAGCAGCCCGACCGGCGGGCAGCTGGAAGGCCTGCGCGCCGCCCTTGCCGAAGTCGAACGTCTCCTGCCACGCCAGCCCCTTCTCGGCGAGGACCCGACTTGAGCCTTGGGCGGCTCCTTCACGACCAGCGGCGGCGGCGTGACGGCCTCCTCGGAGTCTCGACGGCGGCCGAATCGCTGCAGGCGCCGCGGCGGCTGCCGATCGCGAGCCGGGCTCGCCGTCGTCGCCTTCTCCATCGCCGCAGCAGTCGAGCGCGGCCGAGCGCGCGAGACACGCCGCCGAGCGAGGCCTGGGTGATGAAGAGCACGGCCGACCGGGATGATGCGCGAGCAGGATGATCCACGTGCCCACGCTGCCCACCGAGGTGCCGAGCGCCTTCGCCGACCGGCCCAGCCGAGCATGCCGCCCTTGTGGATCGCGGAGCTCGGCGAGCGTGTCCGACGCGCGCGCGAGGATGCCCGGTGAGCGCTCACCAGGAGCAGGCGCGAGGCCCGACCAGCCGCCGGCCAGCCGCGCGCCATGCGCGGAGCGCGCACGAAGGCGCGAGCGCCGTAGAGAGCCAGCAGCAGCGGGAAGAGGTAGCCGGCATAGCCGAAGGCCCAGAAGGCGACCCAGCCCGAGCCAGACGCCCGACCGGCCCCACCGGGCTCGACTGGTCGAGCGGATGCGAGCGTCGGGTCGAAGGCGTAGAGCGCGACGCAGACCGAAGCCCGCCAGCGCCAGGGCCAGGATGCCCTTGACCTCGCGCACCCAGCGGCCCGGCTCGCCGCCTGGGCCTGCGCGCGCGGCGCGGGCGCCGCGCCCGTCGCGGCGCGCACGGCCCGTGGCCGTCCCCGCGCCCGCAGCCACGATCTTGCTCGCCGCCATGGCGACCGCCATCAGACCTCCAGGATCAGCGGGATCACGACCGGCTTGCGCTGGAAGCGCTGGTTGATGAAGCGGCGCACCGCGCTCCGCACCACGGCGCCGATCAGCTCGCGGTCGATGACTTCCGGCTCTTCGCGCGCGGCCAGCGCCTCGCGGACCGCCGTCTTCACCTCGTCCATCAGGTCCTCGGACTTCCTTCATGTAGACGAACCCGCGGGAGGCGATCTCGGGTCCCGCCACGATGGAGCCCGTGGCCTTGTCGATGGTGAGCGCCACCACCACCATGCCCGCCTCGGCCAGGAGCTGGCGGTCGCGCAGCACGACCTGCCCCACGTCGCCGATGCCCTTGCCGTCCACGAAGACGCGCCCCGCCGGGATACCCGCCGAGCACGCGGGCGCCCGACTTGGTCAGCTCGAGCCCGAGCCCGTCCTCCACGAGGAAGATCTGGTCGCGGGAACCCCGACGCCTCTCGGCGAGCCGGCGACGTGCTGGAGCAGGTGGCGATACTCGCCGTGCACGGGCATGAAGTAGCGCGGGCGGGTCAGCGCGATCATCTGCTTCAGATCCTCCTGGCTCGCGTGGCCGGAGACGTGGACGAAGGCCACGTCCTCCCAGAGCACCTCGGCGCCCGCGCCGCAGGAGCGCATTGATGGCGCGGCCGATCACGCCGCTCGTTGCCCGGAATCACGCGCGACGAGAAGATCACGAGGTCGCCGGGCCCGACCTGGACGTACTTGTGCTCGCCCGCGGCGATCGAGCGAGACGGCGGAGTTGGGTCTCGCCCTGGCTGCCCGTGGACAGGATGACCTGGCGTTCGCGCGGGCAGCTCGCGCCAGCTCCTCGAGCGGCAGCGAGCAGGCCCTCGGGCACCGTGAGGTAGCCCAGCTCGGCGGCGACCGCCACGTTGCCGACCATGCTGCGCCCGAGCAGCGCCGACCTTGCGCCGCGCACGCCGCGGCCAGGTCCAGCACCTGCTGGATGCGGTGGATGTGCGAGGCGAAGGTGGCCACGATGAATGCGCCCCGGCGCGCCGCGCGAAGCGGCCCTGCGCAGCGCCGCGCCCACCTCGGTCTCCGATCCGGTGCGTCCCGGCCGGCCCACGTTGGTGGAGTCCGAGCAGAGGCACGAGCACGCCGCGCTCGCCCAGCGCGGCGAACTCGCGCGTAGTCGGGCTGCTCGTGCGTCCACGGGATGCGGGTCGAGCTTGAAGTCGCCGGTGTGGACGACGGTGCCCACGGGCGTCTCGATGGCGAGCCCGATGCCGTCGGCGATGGAGTGGGTGACGCGGATGGGCGACGATCTGGAAGCCGCCCGATGGTGATCTCGTCCCCGGCTCGATAGGGGCGCAGGTCCGCGCGCTCGAGCACGCCCATGCTCGGCGCAGCCGGTGCCGCGCGATGGCCAGGGTCAGCGGCGTGCCGTACACCGGCACGTCGAACTCGCGCAGGAGGTAGGACGAGGCGCGCCGACGTGGTCCTCGTGGCCGTGGGTCAGCACGACGGCGCGGAAGCGCGTCCGCTGCTCGCGCAGATAGGTGAAGTCGGGGATGACGTAGTCCACTCCCGGGCATCTCGTCGTCGGGAAAGAGCAGGCCGCAGTCCACGGCCACGATGTCGTCGCCCGACTCCACCAGCATCATGTTGAGGCCCGATCTCGCCGAGCCCGCCCAGGGGAATCAGGCGGACGGAGGGCTCGGCTGGGGACGTCGATCGGGACGGGCTCCGGGTCGGTAAAGGGTACTCACGGCGGCGCAGTCATCCTACCACCCGGCGCGCGAGGGCGAAAAAACGGGGCCCGCGCACCGATCTACGAGGTGCAGGGAGCGCGAGGTGGGCGGGTGGCGGCAGGCGCGGGTGCGCTCCCCAGACCACGCCGAGTCGCAGTCCGCGGGGCCACTGCTCTGGCCCGCCACGAGATGTAGGTTTGGGGCTTCGAAGAATCTCCCCAGAAGACACGGGTCTGGGAAGCGCACCCCCGCGCCCACCACCACCCGCCGACTACAGCGGTGTTTCTTGCCTCGTCTGGCTAAGGCCTGAGCCTTTGCTCGAGATCGTCGATTCTCGCTGAGGGCGGCGGTGTTGCCTGAGGCTTTCCAGTCGGCGTTCGAGGGTCGCGACGCCGCCCTCGGTCATCGCGCCTCATCCTCGGAGGGCCTGCACGATGGCCTGGTATTCCTGTTCAGCCGCTCGAGACGCGTAGATCTCGTCAAGTGGCCATGGGTTTCGCGGAAGTGCTGTGAGCTCTTCCGGAGACCTCACCGGCGGTCAATGCCGGTGAACTGACGGTCAAGAACTGTACGACTGCTGGACTCGTCGTATTCATCGGGCTTCACCGATATCCCCGTGGCGGAAAGCAAGTGTCTGATGGTGAATACCGTCACGCGTGACTACGGCGCGGTCAGTGGCGCGAGGCGGAGATGGCGAAGGGGCGGGCGAACTCGTCGAGAAGGAGAGTGTCTCCGCGCGGCGGCCGGGATCGACGTCGGCGTCGGCGCACAGGGGTTCGGGCACGGTCGGGACTGAGGCCGAGGCCGGCCGCCAGGGCGATTGGCCAAGATTCTTTCGGCGCTGGCCGAAGGCGGCCAGCACGACCTCACGGAATCGGGGAGGTGTCCGCGGCCGCCACGCCGGGGCTCCGGGTGCGCACGCGGAGTGGAGAACCGCCGAGTCGACCTGCGGCGGCGGCCTGAAGGCTCCGGGCGGCACCGTGAAGGCCAGATGCGCCTCACAGGCGAGCTGCGTCAGAACCGTCAGGCTTCCCATGTCCTGCCCCCGGGAAGGGCGGCCACGCGCTCGGCGACTTCCTTCTGAAGCATGAGAGCCATCTCGTCGATGGCCTTCCCGGCCTCGACGAGGGCCATGAGAATGGGCTTGCCGACGCTGTATGGCAGATTGCCGACGATCAGCACACGCCCGGACGGATCTGGCTTGAGCGCGGGCAGCCCCGCGTAGTCGAAGTCGACCAGAGCAACGGCCATGCGGATCTCGACGTGGGGCGGCGTCGGCGAAGCGCTCCATGGCGGCGTGGCCGCCAGCCCCGCATCGACCCTGGCGATGGCCGAGCAGGCGCCCGGCCGCGCGGGCGAAGGCGACCGGTGAGGGCGCCCTGCCCCGGTCCGATCTCGGGGACGAGGTCTCGGGAAGTCAGGCGCCACCAGCGACACGATGCGCTCGGAGACGGCGCGTCGTCGCGGAGGAAATGCTGGCCGAGCGCCCGTGTCTTGCCCGAGGCCGGGTAGCGCCGCGGGCGGAGGGACAGGCCCGGGCATCTCCGGCGCGGGCTCACGCCCGGAGCCTGGCCGCGAGCTCGCCGAGGAGCGCCCCGTATACCGCCTTGACCTGGCGCTCGGTGCGGCACGGTCGCCGGAATTGTCGATGACGCGGTCCGCGCGCTTCGCCTTCTCGGCCACGGGCATCTGGCTCGTGCGATGCGCGCGCGCGCGTCGGCCTCCGCCATGCCGTCGCGCTGCCATGAGACGCGGCCAGCTCGGTCTCCGGGATCGGTCGCGACCACCGACCACGCGATCCATCCTCGGCGCACCCGCCCGTCCTCGAAGAGGAGCGCCACGTCCCAGATGACGATGCCTTCGAACGCCTCCTCGTCGAGCACGGAGAGAATGCGCTGCTGCCGCGCCGCCGATGGCGGGATGGGTGATCTCCCCGAGGCGCTTCGCTTCGCGCCGGCTCCGCGAAGACGATGGCGCCCGAGTGCCTTGCGGTCGAGCGAGGTGCCGTCGTCCTGGACCACCCCGGGCCCGAACTCCTCCACGATCTTGAGCATAGGCGGGCTGGCCCGGGCATGACCACCTCGCGGGCGAGGAGATCCGCGTCGATGCACGCGGGCGTCCCAGATGGGCGAACATCCGGCTCACCGTGCTCTTGCCGGTGGCGATGCTGCCGGTGAGGCCGACGAGGAGGAAGCGCCTCACGCCCGCGCCCAGTCCACTCCCGTCTTGATGTCGACCTTGAGCGGCACGTCGAGGGTCATGGCCGACTCCATCACCTCGCCGCGCGAGGGCCTCCAGGCGCGGCACCTCGGCCTCGGGCGCCTCGAAGAGGAGCTCGTCGTGGCACCTGGAGGAGCATGCGGCTCCTCGAGGCCGCCCTCCGCGAAGCGCCCGCGCCATGCGCACCATGGCGATCTTGATGCAGATCGGCCGCCGTGCCCTGAACTGGCGCATTGGTCGCCATGCGCTCGGCGAAGCTCCTGAGATTCGGGATTGCCGCTCTTGAGCTCCGGGAATATAGCGGCGCCTGCCGAGGAGAGTCTGGACGAAGCCGCG